>UBJH01001259.1_pt1 | contig 15019 bp, 10 predicted proteins | sample 2193721 | NCBI WGS metagenome assembly UBJH01 (sample SAMEA4703186, study PRJEB27089) | metagenome | reverse complement strand
GGGCAAGCTGGGCGGCGATGTCGAGGGCGCCGCCGCAGGCGGCGAAGTCGGCGGCGAGGAGGATGCGGCTGCGCCACATGCGCGACTGCCAGCCGGCGATCAGGACATGGCAGGGGGCGCCGGCGATGATCTGCGCGGCGTTGTCGCCGAGCAGGCGCTCCTTGAGATCGCCGCGCGGCGGCCGCCGTCCGATGACGAGCAGGTTGGCGGCGGCCTCGGCGGCAGCGGTCACCACTTCCTTCACCGCCGGCTTGCCGTGGCGCACGATCGGCTTGCAATCGACGCCGGCCGCACGGGCCGCTTCCGCCACGGCCCCGATCCGCATGCGTGCCTGCTCGTCCTCGTCCGGCGAAGCCACCACGGTGGCGACGTCGAGCGTGACGCCGAAGCCGCGCGCGAGGGCGAGGGCGATTTCGCGCGGCCGCTCGCTGTACTCGCTGCCGTCGGTGGCGAACAGCAGGCGCTGGCGGCGCAGGCCGTCGGGCAGGACGCCGCCGTGGCACTCCCTGAAGATGCGCTTGCTGCAATGGCGGCAGACGTCGGGGTCGAGCGTCCAGTACAGCGCGCGCGTAACGTCGGTCATCACCGGGAAAAAGGCGCCTTCGCCGATGTCCCTGACGTAGCCGCCGTGACGCAGGAAGCGGTAGGACTCCTGGTTGAGGCGATAGAAATACAGGCCGCCGCCGAGGCGGCGGCGGCGGCGTGCCTCCTGGGCGAGGATCTCGGCGCCGGCGATGTCGATGTGGCTGATGCGGGCGGCGGCGATCAGCACGGATTTCTGCTGCGGGTTGGCCTCGTCGATCTCCTGCAGGGCCTGCTGCACGTAACTGGCGGAGCCGAAATATACGGCGCCGTTGATGCGCACGATACGCAGCTGCGGGCACTCGGGCTGGCCCCTGGCGCGCACGAAGTGGTAGGCGCCCGCCTCCGGCGCCGGCACCAGCGGCACGATCTCCGGGCGCGAGGTGCGATGCAGGTACATCATCAGCGACAGGGTGACGCCGAGGAAGATGCCGGCTTCGAGGTTGAACAGGGTGCCGACCAGGGTGGCGAACAGGATCGCCGACTCGGCCTTGCTGGTGTGCCAGATGTGGCGGATGTGGTGGAAGTCGATGAGGCCCCAGGCGACCAGGAACAGGATGCCGGCCATGGCGGCGGTCGGCAGATAGGCGGCGAGCGGCGCCACCGCCAGCAGCACGACGAGCAGGAACAGCGAGGCGAACACCGAGGCCAGCGGCGTGCGCGCGCCGGCCTCGTAGTTCACGCCGCTGCGGTTGAACGAGCCGGAGGAGGCGTAGGCCGAGAAGAAGGCGCCGACGAGGTTCGACAGCCCCTGGCCGATGAATTCCTGGTTGCCGTCGATGCGCTGTTCCGAGCGCACGGCGATGGCGCGGCCGATGGACACCGCCTCGGTCAGCGCCAGCATGGTGATGACCAGCGCCGGGCCGAGCGTGACGCGCAATGCGTCGAGCGAGAAGTCCGGCAGCGACAGCGGCGGCAGTTGTGCCGGCAGGGCGCCGACGGTGACGATGCCGGCGGCCGCGCCGCGCCACAGCACGATTCCTTCGGCGACGAGGCTGCCGACCAGCATGGCGACGATCATGTAGGGCACGCGCTTGAAGGTGCGGCGGGAAAGGATGCCGGCCGCCAGCGTGACAAGGCCGACGCCGGCCACCCACGGGTTGATGTCGCCGGCGCGCACGGCGAGCAGGCGGGCGATCTCGTAGAACGGCGTGCCGCGCGGGATGTCGATGCCGAAGAAGCTGCGCACCTGGCTGGCGGCGATGAGGATGGCGGCGCCCGCCGTGAAGCCGATCACCACGCTGTGCGAGATGAAGTTGACCAGCGCGCCCATGCGCGCCAGGCCGAGGGCGAGCTGGAATGCGCCGACGAGGAAAGTGAGCGTCAGCACCAGGGCGATGTACTGGCCGGAACCCGGCACGGCCTGGTGCGAGAGCGCGGCGAAGACGGCGATGGAGATGGCCGTCGTCGGACCCGACACCAGATGCCAGCTCGAGCCGAACAGCGCGGCGATGACCGCCGGCACCATCGCGGCATACAGGCCGTACTGCGGCGGCAGCCCGGCGATGGTGGCGAAGGCCACGCCCTGCGGCAGCACGATCAGTGCGCCGCTGAGCCCGGCGAGCAGATCTGCGCGCAGGGTGCCGCGCGTGACATGCGGCCACCAGAGCAGGAAGGGAAAAAACTTGTGCAGGGAAGCGGAAGACGGTTTCATCGGATACAGCGCGGCGCCGCAGTTGGCGCAATCCGTCATTCTAGCGGTCGTGTGGCTGAATCGGCGCTTTCGGCGAACGATTTCCGCAATGAATACAAGGGATTCATTTGCGGATAAAAAAAACCGCTGGGGAAATTGCGCGGGAATTGCGTCCGTGCGTCGCCAATGTCGGTGCAATCGTCGATAATCGCCTCCTTGCCCGGTGACCCTGCCTGAAACCGGATTCCATTCTGCAAGGATTTGCCAACATGTCCGGACTGCCCCTGAAGACGCTCATCGCCGCCGCCCTCTTCACCATGGCCGGCATCGCCGTCGCCTTCGTCGTGCCCAGCGGCGAGATCGCCGTGGTAATGGCGATCCTGCTGCTGACGATCTTCCTGTTCGCCTTCGAGGTCGTCGGCGTCGACGTGGCGGCAGTCAGCATCATGGTGCTGCTCGGCCTGATCAGCCAGTTCGGCAACCTGGCGGGCTTCGAGAAGCCGCTGGTGCCGTCCTCCGAACTGTTCCGCGGCTTCTCCAGCAACGCCGTCATCTCCATCATCGCCGTCATGATCATCGGCGCCGGCCTCGACAAGACGGGCCTCATGGGCAAGCTGGCAGGCACCATCCTGAAGGTGGCGGGGCGCACCGAGGCGCGCATCATCCCGGCCATTTCCGGCTCCGTCGGCTTCATCTCCAGCTTCATGCAGAACGTCGGTGCCGCCGCGCTTTTCCTGCCGGTGGTGAGCCGCATCTCGGCGCGCACCGGACTGCCGATGTCGCGCCTGCTCATGCCGATGGGCTTTTGCGCCATCCTCGGCGGCACCATCACCATGGTCGGTTCCAGCCCGTTGATCCTGCTGAACGATCTGATCCTCACCTCCAACAAGGCGCTGCCGGCGGAGCACCAGATGCAGACCTGGTCGCTGTTCTCGGTGACGCCGATCGGCCTCGCTCTGCTGGCGACCGGCATCGCCTATTTCGTCTTCGCCGGGCGCTTCGTCCTGCCCGGGGGCAAGCACCAGACGATTACCGAGGCCACCAATGCGATGGAGTACTTCCAGAAGCTGTATGGCCTCGAATACGGGCTGTTCGAAGTGGTGGTGCCGGCCAGCAGCCCGCTGGTGGACAAGACGCTCGACGATGTCGAGCGCAGCGGGCGGCTGCGCGTGATCGCCGCGCAGAGCGGCGACGAGACGCGCGTCGGCCCGGGCGGGCTCGATCGCACCGTGGCCATCGGTGCCGGCACCGTGCTCGGCATCCTTGCCGCGCCGGAGCGGCTGCGCGCCTTCGTCGACGCCAACGGCCTGGAACTGCGCGACGATCTCCTGGCATTCACCGAGGCGCTTTCCGCTGCCAAGGCGGGTCTGGCCGAGGTGGTGATTCCGCCCGGCTCGGAGCTGATCGGCAAGAGCGCGCGCGAAGTCTGGCTGCGCAAGACCTACGGCCTCGCCATGGTGGCGCTGCATCGCGCCGGCAAGACCCTGCGCGAGGGCGATGGCATCCGCGACATGCCGCTGCAGGCCGGCGACGCCCTCGTCGTGCATACCACCTGGGACGGTCTGGCGCGGCTGGAGTCGAACCGCAACTTCGTCGTTCTCACCACCGAGTACCCCCACGAGGAGTTGCGTCCGCACAAGGTGCGCGCGGCGCTGGGCTTTTTCCTTGTTGCGCTCGGCCTGATCCTGTTCACGGATATCCGCCTGTCGATTGCCCTGATGGCCGGCGCCATCGGCATGATCCTCTCCGGCGTGCTGAAGATCGAGGAAGCCTACCAGGCGGTGAGCTGGAAGTCGGTGTTCCTGCTGGCCAGCCTGATTCCGCTCGGCCTGGCCGTGGAGACCAGCGGCACCGCCGCCTGGATCGCGCAGCAGACGCTGACCCTGCTCGGCGGCACGCCGACCTGGGTGCTGCAACTGTCCATCGCCGTGCTGGCCACCTTCTTCACGCTGGTGATGTCCAACGTCGGCGCCACCGTGCTGCTGGTGCCGCTGGCCGTCAACATCGCCATCGGCGCCGGCGCCGACCCGGCGGTGTTCGCGCTGACCGTCGCGCTGGCAACGTCGAACTCGTTCTTCCTGCCCACCCACCAGGTCAATGCCCTCATCATGGGGCCGGCGGGTTACCGGGTGGCCGACTTCATGCGCGCCGGCGGCGTCATGACGATCTTGTTCCTTGCCGTTCTGATGGTGATGATCAACCTGGTCCACTAGCATCAGGCAGCCTGGCCGGCATGCAGGCCGAGGCGTTGCGCTAGAATAGGCGCAACGTTGCCATGCCGACCCTGCTGCCCATCGATGTCCTGCTGATCGCCGCCTGCGCCTGGCTGGCGATCGGACTGGCCGGGATCCTCTCGCCGCGCAACCTGTTCTACATCAGCAAGCTTATGTTCCCCCTTGGCGCCCTGGTCGGCGTCCTGGCGGGACTGACTTCTCTAAGTTTCCTCGGCAGCACGCCGGAAACCGCCGTGCTGGTCATCGGCCTGCCCGGCCTGCCCTTCCATCTGCGCCTGGACAACCTCGCTGCCGTCTTCGTGCTGCTGCTGGGCTTCGCCTCGGCCGGCATCTCGGTGTTCGCCGCCGGCTATTTCCGCAAGGGCGAGGGCACGGCGCCGGGCCTGATGTGCCTGCAGTACCACATTTTCCTCGCCAGCATGCTGCTGGTGCTGCTGGCCGACGACGCCTACGCCTTCATGGTGGCCTGGGAGGGCATGGCGCTGTCCTCGTTCTTCCTCGTCACCACCGACCACCGCCACGCCGAGATCCGCCGCGCCGGCTACCTCTACCTGCTGATCGCCCACATCGGCGCCATCGCCATCCTGTTGTCCTTCGGCGTCATGACCGCCGGTAGCGGCGACTACACCTTCGCCGGCATGCGGGTGCAGCCGCATACGCCCTTCTGGGGCTCGGCGGCCTTCCTGCTGGCACTGTTCGGCTTCGGCGCCAAGGCCGGCCTGCTGCCGGTGCACGTCTGGCTGCCGGAGGCGCACCCGGCGGCGCCCTCGCCGGTGTCGGCGATGATGAGCGGCGTCATGCTGAAGACCGCCATCTACGGCCTGCTGCGCGTCAGCTTCGACCTCGTCGGCACGCCGCTCTGGTGGTGGGGCGTGGTGGCGATGGCCGTCGGCCTGGCCACCGCCGTCTTCGGCGTGCTCTACAGCACCGTGCAGAGCGACATGAAGCGCCTGCTGGCCTATTCCTCGATCGAGAACATCGGGCTGCTCGCCGTGGCGCTGGGACTGACTTTGATCTTCCACGCCTACCGCATGGAAGCGCTGGCGGCGCTGTCCATGACGGCGCTGCTGTATCACTGCCTGGCGCACGCCGGCTTCAAGAGCCTGCTGTTCCTGTGCACCGGCTCGGTGCTGCACGCCACCCGCGAGCGCAGCCTGGGCAAGCTCGGCGGCCTCATCCACCGCATGCCCTGGGTGGCCTGGCTGGCGCTCGCCGGCGTCATCGCCAGCGCCGGCCTGCCGCCGCTGTCGGGTTTCGTCTCCGAGTGGCTGCTGCTGCAGGCCTTCCTGTTCTCGCCCGGCCTGCCGCATTCCTGGCTCAACATGGTGGTGCCGGTGGCCGCCGCGGTGGTGGCGCTGGTGGCGGCGCTGGCCGGCTTCGCCATGGTCAAGTTCTACGGCATCATCTTCCTCGGCCAGATGCGCGAGCCGGCGCTGAAGGAGGCGCACGACGCCGGCCCGTGGGAGCGCGTCGGCCTGGCCTGGCTGGCGCTTATTACCCTGGTGCTGGGCATCTTTCCGGCCACGGTGATCTCCTGCATCGACGCGGCCACGCGCCAGCTCCTCGGCACCGGGCTGGCCGACAAGGTGCGCGAGCACGGCTGGTGGATGCTGGCGCCGATCTCCCCCGAGCGCGCCAGCTACGAGCCGCTGATCTTTCTCGCCACCATCGCCGCCGCGGTGCTGCTGGGCCGGCAGCTGGTGCACCGCCTCTACCACGGCCGCCTGCGCCGGTCGGCGGCCTGGGACTGCGGCTACGTCTTCCAGGGCCCGCGCGCGCAGGACACCGCCGAGGGCTTCAGCCAGCCGATCCGCCGCATCTTCGAGCCGATGTTCCGCATGGAGCGGCATTTTCCGACCCTTCGCGACGAGAAGCCGTATTACAGCGTCAAGGTGGAGGACCACTTCTGGCACTGGCTCTACCTGCCGCTGGCGCGGCTGGTGAATGTCGTTTCGGCGCTCATCACCGGGCTGCAGGGCGGGCGCATCGCCATCTACCTGCTCTACAGCTTCCTCACGCTGATCGTGCTGCTGCTGGTGGCGCGGCCATGAACCTGTTCGGAACTTTAGGCCAGTTGTTCGCCATCGCGCTGGCGCTGCTGCTGGCGCCGCTGCTCACCGGCTGGGTCAACCAGTGCCGCGCCTGGTTCCAGAACCGCTCGGCGCCGCCCCTGCTGCAGCAGTACTACATGCTGCACAAGCTCTTTCTCAAGGACGTCGTGCTGGCGCACGGCGCCTCCCAGCTGTTCCGCTTCGCGCCCTTCGTGGTCTTCGGCTGCATGGTGCTGGCCTGCGCCATCATCCCGACGCTGTCCACCGACCTGCCGCTGGCGCCGGCCGCCGACACCATTGCCCTGGTCGGCGTCTTCGGCCTGGCGCGCATTTTCATCTCGCTGGCGGCGATGGACATCGGCACCTCCTTCGGCAGCCTCGGCGGGCGGCGCGAAATGCTCGTCGGCTTTCTCGCCGAACCGGCCCTGCTGATGGTGATCTTCACCACCGCCATGATCTCCCAGTCCACCTCGGTGGCGACCATCGTCGAGACCCTGGCCCACCGCGACTTCGTCATCTATCCGAGCCTGGCCTTCGCCGGCATCGCCTTCACCTTCGTCTCCTTCGCCGAGAATGCCCGCGTGCCGGTGGACAACCCGGCGACGCACCTCGAGCTGACGATGATCCACGAGGCCATGATCCTCGAATACTCCGGCCGCCACCTGGCGCTGATCGAGTGGGCCGCCAGCCTGAAGCTGTATGCCTACTCCTGCCTCGGCCTGGCGCTGTTCTTCCCCTGGGGCATTGCCGAAGGCGCCAGCGTCCTCGGACTGCTGCTGGCGATTCCGGCACTGGTGGCCAAGCTCGCCATCGGCGGCGCGCTGCTGGCCGGCATCGAGACCCTGAATGCCAAGGTGCGCATCTTCCGCGCACCGGAGTTCCTCGGCACGGCATTTCTGCTGGCGGTACTGGGTTTGTTGGTGCGGTTGCTGTTGGAGACGAGAATATGAACGCCGACATTTCCCTTTCGGCGCAACTCATCAACCTGTTCGCCTCGGTGATTCTGTTGTTGGCGTTCGCCATGCTGGCGCAGCGGCGGGTGCTGCCGCTGATCAACCTGTTCGCCCTGCAGGGGCTGACGCTGTGCCTGTCCACGCTGGTGGTCGCGTTCACCACCGGCCAGGCGCACCTCTACGGCTCGGCTGCCCTGACGCTGGTGCTGAAGGCCATGCTGCTGCCGTGGATCCTGCATCGCCTGGTGCGCCAGCTGCAGGTCAGGGCCGACGTCGAGGGATTGATCAACATCCCGACCACCATGATCGCCGGCATCGTGCTGGTGATGATCGCCTTCAACGTCGCCCTGCCGATCTCCCAGCTCTCCAGCACCATCAGCCGCGGCACGCTCGGCATCGCCCTGGCCACCGTCATGCTCGCCTTCCTGATGATGATCATCCGCACCAAGGCGATACCCCAGGTGGTGGGCTTCCTCGCCATGGAGAACGGCCTGTTCCTCGCCGCCACCAGCGCCACCTACGGCATGCCGATGGTGGTGGAACTGGGCATCGCGCTCGACGTGCTGGTCGGCGTCATCATCCTCGGCGTGTTCTTCTTCCAGATCCGCGAGCAGTTCGACAGCCTCGACATCCGCAACCTGGAAAAGCTGAAGGAGCGCTGAGGGCAATGGATCTTTTCATGCTGATGCTCGCCATCCCCCTCGTCAGCGGCGCGCTGCTGACGGTGGTGGGCGAGCGCGCCTGGGCGCCCAACCTCAACATCATCGCCAGCCTCGGCACCTTCCTCGCTTCCGCGCTGCTGACCGCCGAGATCGTCGCCGCCGGCCCGCGCTTCGCCTTCGGCGAGTTGTTCTTCATCGACTCGCTGAATGTCTTCTTCGTCGCCCTGACCGCCTTCGTCGGCCTCACCACCAGCATCTTCTCCGGCCCCTACATGAGGAACGAGCAGGAGCACGGCAAGCTCACCGCGCCGCGCCTGCGCCTCTACAAGAGCATGTTCCAGCTGTTCATGTTCACCATGCTGGCGGCGCTCACCACCAACAACCTCGGCATCCTCTGGGTGGCGATGGAGGCGGCGACGCTGACCACCGTGCTGCTGGTCTCGCTCTACCGCACGCCGGCCAGCCTGGAGGCGGCGTGGAAGTATTTCATCCTCTGCGGCGTCGGCATCGCCCAGGCGCTGTTTGGCACCATCCTGCTCTACTTCGCCGCCGAGCGCGTGCTCGGCGAGACCGGCAACGCGCTGCTGTGGACCCACCTGGTGGGCGTCAAGGGCCAGCTCGAGCCGACCATCATGGCCCTGTCCTTCATCTTCCTGCTGGTCGGCTACGGCACCAAGGTCGGCCTGGCGCCGCTGCACAACTGGCTGCCGGATGCCCACGCGGAAGGGCCGACGCCGGTCTCGGCGGTGCTCTCCGGCCTGCTGCTCAACGTCGCCCTCTACGCCATCCTGCGCTGCAAGGTGCTCGCCGACGGCGCCATTCCCGGCGGCTTCGCCGGCAACCTGATGATGGGCTTTGGCCTGCTGACCCTGGTCGTGGCCGCCTTCTTCCTGTCGCGGCAGAAGGACATCAAGCGGATGTTCGCCTATTCGTCGATCGAGCACATGGGCCTGATCACCTTCGCCTTCGGCATGGGCGGGGCGGTGGCGAATTTCGCCGGCCTGCTGCACATGACCATGCACTCGCTCACCAAGTCGGCGATCTTCTTCACCGTCGGCCATGCCTCGCAGAAATGCGGCACCCAGCTGATGGAGGACATCCGCGGCCTGATCAAGATCAACCCGGTCATCGGCTGGGGCCTGATGCTCGGCACGCTGGCCATCCTCGGCATGCCGCCCTTCGGCGTCTTCGCCAGCGAGTTCATGATCCTGACGCATGCCATGAAGCACCATCCCTGGGCGACGCCGGTCCTGCTGCTGGCCCTCGGCGTCGCCTTCGCCTCGATCTTCGGCAAGGTGCAGCCGATGGTGTTCGGCGAGACCCATGCCAGGCCGCTGCCGCATGCGCCGGCGATCACGCCGGTGTTCGTGCACCTGGCCATCGTGCTGATGATCGGCCTCTGGATTCCGCCCTACCTGACGCGCTGGTTCCATGAGGCCGCGAGGATGCTCGGATAGCCATATGACGACCTATCCCCCATCCCCTTTCCCCAGGAAAGGGGTGACTTTGGTTCAGCCGCTGCGCGGCTTCCATGTTCTTGGCTTCAGGCCTCCTTGGGACGGCCCGGCGGAGGCCTGAAAATGCGATTCTTCGGCGAGCCCATCGAATTCGAGAAGCAGGCCGGCATCGGCAGCCCGGTCTGGCGCGGCCGCGCCGACGGCGGCGAGGCGTTGCAGTCCTTTGCCGTCGCGGCCCATCGCAATGGCGGGCGCTTCGCCGCGTTGTGGGGCGAGGATCGTCGCCAGTGCGGCGAAGGTTTCCGCCTGCACGTCGCCTTCGGCCTCGACATGGGCCATGCCTGGCTCGGCCTCGACCTGCCGGCGGAAAATCCCGTCTACCCCGACCTCGCCGGCATCTTCCCCGCCGCCAACCGCATGCAGCGGGCGACGCGCGACCTCGTCGGCATTGCCACCGGGGGCGGCGACCAGAGGCCCTGGCTGCGCCACGGCGCCTGGCCGGCGGACTGGTTCCCGCTGCGACACGACGCCGGGGATGGCCGCGATTTCGCCAATGCGCCTTCCGACTACGATTTCGTCCAGGTCGGCGGCGAGGGCGCCCACGAGATTCCCGTCGGGCCGATCCACGCCGGCATCATCGAGCCGGGCCACTTCCGTTTCTCGGTGATCGGCGAGCGCCTGCTGCGCCTCGAGCAGCGCCTCGGCTACCAGCACAAGGGTGTCGAGAAGCTGTTCATCGGCATGAACCTAGCCGACGGCGCGAGGCTCGCCGGCCGCATTTCCGGCGATTCGACCTGCGCCTATGCCTGGGCCTATGCCTCGGCAGTCGAAGCGGCCTGCGGCATCAGCCCGCCGCCGCGCGCCCTCCTGCTGCGGGCGCTGATGCTGGAGCGGGAGCGCGTCGCCAACCACCTCGGCGACCTGGGCGCCCTCGGCAACGATGCCGCCCTGGCCTTCGGCTTCTCCCAGTTCATGCGCCTGAAGGAGGACTGGCTGCGCCTCAACGCGCAGTTCTTCGGCCATCGCTTCATGATGGACCGCATCGTGCCTGGCGGCACGGCGCTCGACCTGGAGGCGCCGGCGCTTTCCGCCATCGTCGAGCAGTGCGATGCCGTCGGCCGCGAGGTGAAGGAACTCAGGAAGATCTACGACGAGCATGCCGGCCTGCAGGACCGCTTCCTCACCACCGGCACCATCGATGCCGACCTGGCACGCGAGCTGTCCCTTACCGGCGTGGCGGCGCGCGCCACCGGCCTGATCCTCGATGCGCGCGTGCACCGCCAGGGCTATACGCCGCCCGCACCCTGGGCGATGCTGGGCGTGCGCCCGGCCACCGACGAGCGCGGCGATGTCGCCGCGCGGGCGGCAGTGCGCTTCGTCGAGATATTCGAGTCGCTGCGGTTGCTGCGGGAACTCGCCGTCGGCCTGCCCGACAGCGAGCTGCGCATCGAGGTGCCGCCGATGCCCGGCGGCAGCGGCCTGGGCGTCATCGAGGGCTGGCGCGGCGAGGTGCTGGTGGGCGTGGCCTTCGACGACGGCGGCAGGCTCGCGCGCGTGCATCCGCACGATCCCTCCTGGCAGGCCTGGCCGGCGCTCGAGCACGCGGTGATGAAGGACATCGTCCCCGACTTCCCGCTCATCAACAAGTCCTTCAATCTTTCCTACAGCGGAGCAGACTTGTGATTCCCATGCTCAAGCGCATCCTGCGCACCGGCATCGTCAGCGAGCCGCCGCCCGAGGCCCTAGCCGCCGAGCAGCGCGAGGTGGCGCGCCTGGGCGGGGAGATCCTGCGCATCCTCGGCCGCGCGCTGACCATCCGCCAGGTCGACGCCGGCTCGTGCAACGGCTGCGAGCTGGAGATCCACGCCCTCAACAACCCCTACACCAACCTCGAGGGCTACGGCATCAAGTTCGTCGCCAGCCCGCGCCATGCCGACATGCTGCTGGTCACCGGCCCGGTGACGAAGAACATGGAGCACGCCCTGAAGGTCGCCTGGGACTGCACGCCGGACCCGAAGCTGGTGGTGGCGGTGGGCGACTGCGGCTGCTGCGGCGGCGTCTTCGGCGAGAGCTACGCCAGTTGCGGCGCGGTGGAGAAGGTGATTCCCGTCGATGCGCGCGTGCCCGGCTGCCCGCCGACGCCCGTCGCGCTGCTGCAGGGCATCCTGGCTGCCGTCCGCCGCTGAGTCACGGCAACGGCTGCTTTTCCAGCACCAGCAGGCGCACCGGTTGGGGTGTTGAAGCGCACCACCGAGGCGGGCGGGATGGGTGTCTGCGCCATGGCTGGTCAGGCGGTGAGCAGACCGCCGCAGACTGTCAGGAACAGAAGGAAAACGCGCATCCGTTCTCAGCCCGTGAGGATGCGGACAATCTTCTTGAAGGGCGTGTCGGCGCACCAGGCATACAGCGCGTCGTAAAGCACCATGCCGTGGCGGAGCATCTCGTGGTCGTCCTCGAAGTTGAGCGACAGGCCCTTCGAGATGGCGAGCAGGCCGGCGGCTTCCTTCGCCAGTTGCGGCTGGCCGCAGTCTGCGGCGCGCACGATCAGGGCGAGCTTGTCGAGCGATGCGTCCTTGATCTGGTACTTGGCGATGAACGCATCGAAGCTGCAGCGGTCGCCGTGATGGCCAAGTTCGACATTCGACACATCGTAGGGGATGGCGCCGGTTTCGGCGGCGACTTTCATCACTTCGCCGCCCGGCACGTAGAGGAATTCCGGGCTGCCATCGACAAAGCGCGCCACCAGCCAGGGGCAGGCGATGCGGTCGATCTTCGGGCGCTCGCGAGTGATCCATTTCATGGCAGCGTTTCCTTTCAGAAGTTCTCGGCTTCGCTTTCCTGATAGGCCTGATAGGCGTTTCGGCCGTTCAGTTCGTTGAAGTTGGCGAGGGATTTCCAGGCGGAAGCGTCGAAGCTGGTCCTGGCGGCTTCGATGTCGGTACCTTTCTTCACCGCCTCGTCCATGTGGCGCTTGAGCCGCGTCAGGTAGTCGCGCGTCGGATGGTCGAAGTCGGCCAGGGACCCGGGCTGGCCGTGGCCGGGCACGAAGACGGCAGCATCGCTGGCGCGCAGCGATTCGTGGGCCGCGAGCCAGCCCTTGACGCTGCCGTCGGGAATCAGGGCCGGCAGCCGGTTGCCGTAGAGGACATCGCCGGCGAACACGGTGCGATCCGGCGACACTTCGACGATCAGGCTGCCCCGGGTGTGGGCCGTGCCCACGTGGCGCACGCCGAGCGCGACACCGCCGCCGAGATCGAGACGGATGCTTTCGCCAGCGCCGAGCAGCCGGTCGGGTGCGTCCGGCACGGGCAGGGTGGCGAGGCCGAGTATGTCGGCCGCCGCACCGGCCATCATGCCGCCGTCGCGCGCCATGCGCTCCGCGGCTTCCCGGCCGGCGACGATGCGGGCGCCGGCTTTGCGGAAGACCTCGTTGCCGAGAAAGCGATGCGGCTGGGAATCGGTGTTGATCACATGGCGCACCGGCAGCGGCGTCCGCTTGCGGATGTGGCGCAGCATCTCCCTGGCCATCTGCGGCGAGTAGCCGCTGTCGATGACGGCCACGGCCTGCGTTCCGACGACGAAGCCGAGATTCATGCGAAAGCCGCGGTTCTCCCGGGTCGGGCCGCCGTAGGGGCCGATCCAGGCCCAGGCATGGGGGGACACCTGACGGGGTGCCGGCAGCATGCCGGCCTGGCTCGGCCAGGCGAGCAGCACAGCCGGGAGCAGCACAACAAGGCGGATCAGAACGTTCATGGAGGCCTCACATGAAGAAGGAGTAGGCGAGGCCGAGCAGTGCGCAGGCACCGATCACCGGCATGATGCCGATCTTGTAGCGGAACAGCGCGATGGCGGCAGCGATGCCGATCAGCGCGGAGAACCACTCGAACGTCCCGGCGAACGGGCTGCCCTGCGTGCCTTGCGGCCACAGCACATGCCAGGCGAAGAATACCGCCAGGTTGATGACCACGCCGACCACGGCGGCGGTGATGCCGGTCAGCGGCGCGGTGAACTTGATGTCGCCGTGGGTCGCCTCCACCAGCGGGCCGCCGACGAGGATGAACAGGAACGAGGGCAGGAAGGTGAAGAAGGTTGCCACCGTCGCGCCCGCCGCGCCGGCGAGGAACAGCGGCTCGGTGCCGAAAATTTCCTTGGTCCAGCCGCCGACGAAGCCGACGAAGGCCACCACCATGATCAGCGGCCCCGGCGTCGTCTCGCCCAGCGCCAGGCCGTCGATCATCTGCGGGCCGGTGAGCCAGCCGTAGGTCTCGACGCCGCCCTGGTAAACGTAAGGGAGCACGGCATAGGCGCCGCCGAAGGTGAGCAGCGCCGCCTTGGTGAAGAACCAGCCCATCTGCGTCAGCACGCCGGTCCAGCCGCCCTGCGCCATCAGCAGCGCCATGGCGCCGGCCCAGAGCGCGAGGCCGATAGCGCTATAGCCGATCAGCCGGCCCCAGGAAAAGCGCACCCAGGAGGGCGGCGGCGTATCGTCGTCGATGAGGGCCGGGCCGAAATGCTTGTCGGCGGCGCCGTGGCCGCCGCCGGCCTTGAACTTCTCCGGTGCGACCTGGCCGCCGAGGTAGCCGATCAGCGCGGCGGCGAGCACGATGGCGGGGAAGGGCACGTCGAAGGCGAAGATGGCGACGAAGGCCGCCGCCGCCATCGCCCACAGCACGCCGTTCTTCAGCGCGCGCGAGCCGATGCGATACGCCGCGAACACCACGATGGCGGTCACCGCCGGCTTGATGCCGTAGAGAATGCCGGCCACCAGCGGCAGGTTGCCGAAGGCCAGGTAGATCCAGGTGAGCAGGATGAGGAGGAACAGCGAGGGCAGCACGAACAGCACGCCGGCGATGATGCCGCCGGGCGTGCGGTGCATCATCCAGCCGATGTAGACCGCCAGCTGCGTCGCCTCCGGGCCGGGCAGCAGCATGCAGTAGTTGAGGGCGTGCAGGAAGCGCCGCTCGGAGATCCAGCGCCGTCGCTCGACCAGTTCCTGGTGCATCATGGCGATCTGCCCGGCCGGGCCGCCGAAGCTGATGAAGCCGAGCTTCAGCCAGTAGAGAAACGCCTCGCCGAGCGAAACGGGTGGAGGAGGGGTATGGGGTGTGTTGACGGTGTCCACGCTGATACCTCGCAAAATACGATAAGCGGAACTTGGACGGGACACCGTCTGATGGGGAATCCGCGATTTCCCCGTAACTGAATTCTAGCAAAACATGAATGACCGCAGACTGATCTTCATCGCCGCCTTCCTGCGCGCGCTCGCCACCGGCATGGCCGGCGTGCTGCTGGGACTGACTTTGGCGCGGCTCGGATTCTCCGCCGCCGCCATCGGCGCCGTGCTCTCGGCCGGGCTGGCCGGCGCGACGCTGGCGCTGGTGATCGTGATCTGGGCGGGCGACCGCCTCGGCCGGCGGCGCTGCCTCTTCGTGCTGTCGCTGCTCGGC
>UBJH01001659.1_pt1 | contig 15207 bp, 12 predicted proteins | sample 2193721 | NCBI WGS metagenome assembly UBJH01 (sample SAMEA4703186, study PRJEB27089) | metagenome | reverse complement strand
AAAAAGGGTCATTAAAAAAGGTCATTAAAAAGGGGGGTTAGAATGAGAATAAGAGAGATAAACAGTGTTGATGATTTCAAATCTATGAGGGGGACATGGAATGATGTGCTGGCAAAGGGTAGAGATAAAAACATATTTTTAACATGGGAATGGCTCTTCGAATGGTGGGGTCACTTTAGCGATAACAAAAAGTTAAAAATATTAATGATAGAAGATCGGGATGAAATAATTGGAATTATTCCATTGCTCTGTTCAACTTATCGCACCTTTCTTTTCAGCCATGATGTTGTTGAAAATATCGGGCTGAATTCATCTGATTACGGAGGTATTATTTATTCCGACCCTGATGACGGTCAACTCAAGGAGATGTTTAGCCTGATAAAATATTATCTTGACAATAATAAACTTACACTTCGTTTCGATCAGATACCCGGTGATTCAAAGTTCTTTAATATACTGAAAAACCCATCTTTCAGCCAGGATTCAATGTTCATAGGAGAAAAAAATACAGGTTTTTCCCCATACATACTTATCCAATCATCATTGGACGACCACCTGAAGATGCTGAGTACTAAGTTCAGGGGAAATTTACGCAAAGGTGAGAAAAAAATCGAGAAAAAAATAGGCCATATACAATTTAAAAAATTCTCAACAACAATTTCATTGGAAAAAAACTTGATTGACTTCTGGGAAATGCATCAAAAGAAAATGAATTACCAGGGTGTACCCTGTTTTAGTACAACCCAAAAAGGATTTTTGACTGAAGTTGCAAAAAAATTTGCACAGAATGGCTGGCTGAATCTTTCCTTCTTAGATATAAATGGACAGCATGCGTCCGGTGTTCTGGGTTTTGAATATTATGGGAAATATTACTATTATCAGACTGCATTTGACCCCGATTATTCTAATTCGGTTGGTAACATTCATATTTTATATATACTAAAGGATTTGATCGGTAGAGGCTTAAAAGAATTTGACTTCTTAAGAGGGGAGGAGGCATATAAGCTAAGATGGCAGCCTAAGTTAAGGAGCAACAACAGGGTCGTCATGATGACAAAAGGTCCCATTTCCAGGTTAAAGTTTAAAATGTTAAATTACTTATTTCTATTTGAAGAAATTAAGAAACATAGTTTATTGGAGAATTATAGATTATATTGTTACAGGATAAAACAAATGGAGGAAAGTAAAAAAATAAAATTTAAAACCGTAACCCAGGTTACTTAGGAATATAGTCAATTCTAACGAATGTGGCTACTAAAAGAATGTGAAAACTATATATGGAAAAAACCACTGTCAAATGATGGTATAAAATGCTATTTAAATGGTTCAGATATATTAGAAATAAATCAAAATACTATAAGTTATTTATTTTGGCGATAAAACGTGGTGAAATATATAAAAGTATTAATTTAGTTGGCATAATAGTTGCTTACTTTTTCAAGTTAAAGAAAGTACCCTTTTTGCCAGCAACGATTGATATTGAACCTAACAACAATTGTAATTTAAGATGTGAGCACTGTCAAGTGAGCCATTGGACAAAAGACATCAGATATTTAGATATAAAATCTTATCGATACATCTTAAACCAATTTCCTTATCTGTTATCAGCTAAATTACAGGGGATGGGAGAACCTTTTCTTAACAGACAATTACCTTTTATGTTGAAAGAAGGAGAAGAGCGTGGAATTTCAATGCTAGTTTTTACTAATGGAACTATTTATGATGAACACTTAGCTAAAAAATTGATTCAATTAAAAAATACTCATATTTGTTTTAGTATTGATGGGGCAACCCCGGAAATCCATGAAAAGATTAGAAAAGGGAGTAATTTTGAAAAAATCCTTAGGAATATTGGAGATTTGGCTAATCATAGAGGTTTGAATATATATCCTCGTTTATCAATATGGTCTGTAATTACTAAAAACAACATTCATGAAGCCACCCAAATAGTCAAACTGTCAAAATTATTAAGCGTAGATTCCATTTATTTACAAACCACTCTTGTAAATTGGGGAAAAAACAACATTGACCGATATAATAAAACTATTAGAATAGATTTAAAATCTAAAGAATTTGACTATATATGGCTAGAAGCAAAAAATGCTGCTGAAAAAGAAAAAATAATTCTGGAAATAATGAGCACAGGTTTTTCAAGAAAGAATAAATGTTATTGGCCTTGGACCAGTGCTTATATTGCAGCGAATGGTGACGTTATTCCCTGCTGCAATATTGCTGATTCCCATACGTTAAAAATGGGAAATCTTTTTGAAACAAGTTTTAGTGATATTTGGAATTCAAGAGAATATATGGTATTACGTGAGAGGATTAGAACCCATAATATACCTGAATTTTGTAAAAGCTGTTATTTTGAATGAAAATTGAATTTCCCTTCGGAATGTTTTTATCACTTCGCACTATATGAACAATATGCGCTTATTCAGCGAAATCTATAATGACCCTCTTCTCAAAAATTCTTTCTATCTCATAGGAGCAAATTTTTTGAACCTCCTCCTTGGCTTCGTTTTCTGGATTATAGCTGCCAGATACTATTCACCGGATGAAGTTGGAACAATATCGGCATTATTATCAAGCATGCTCCTGCTTTCAATGATAAGCGGCCTGGGCTTCCAAACGGCTTTCATATTCTACCTACCAAGGAACAGGGAAAATGCCAGCAAGATAATAAACTCATGCCTGACTTCAAGTATCGTTGCATCGCTTGTTTTCTCATCCATATTTGTTTTTGGGCTTGATATCTGGGCGCCACCATTGAAATCTATCCTTAGTAATTTAAAGTACGTCATACTTTTTGCTGCAGTTACGTCCTTTTACACTACTTCAGCGAACATAAGCAGCGCATTCATAGCAGGAAGAAAATCATCATTTCATATGACGAAAGAAATGCTTTTCGGTTTATTCAAGATTCTTCCCCTCCAGGTTTTTTCAGTTTTCGGAGCTATGGGTATATTTATGGCATGGGGCATAGGTGTGCTGCTTTCGGTGATAACGGGTTTTTTTTTGTTGTCCTTGTTATGGAAAGGATATTTACCCATTCCTATGCTTGATCCCATAATCAAGAGCATGGCAGGATACTCGGCAGGGAACTATCTTGCAGATGTATTCTTTACTCTTCCGCGACTTATACTGCCTATAATGATAATTAATATGGTTTCTACTGAATCAACAGGATTCTTTTACATCGCAATGATGATTGCAGGTTTGCTATATGGAATCCCACAGGCAATATCAAATTCACTTCTCGCAGAATCCTCAGATAGTGGAGAATTGTGGCAGAAAGTGAAGAAGGCAATAAAATTAAATGCAGCCCTTCTTTTTCCGGGGATTCTTATTTTTGTGTTTTTCGGCAAATTTATCCTGAATCTTTTTAATCCAACCTATGCCTTAAACTCATCAACCACACTTATGATCCTTGCAGCTGCAAGCCTGCCTATGTCTCTGAACATTATTTTCATCACAATAAGGAATGCTCAAAAAAGAGTATTTAGTGTGGTGAAGATCAATTCTGCAATTGCTGTTTTTACTCTTGTCTTTGCCCTGCCTCTTCTAAGGAGTTCAGGCATCGAGGGTGCAGCCTTTGCTTATCTTGCAGCAAATACTTTGGTTGCGCTTTTTGTGGTCTATAAAATGAGAAACATGGCAGGATTTGTCCTAAAATCGATATTAACAGTGACAAAGTGATGAACAATGTCCTCTTTGTTCAATCATATATTTATTCCGGTTGCGATACTTTTCTTATTTTCAAAGAAGCTTAAACTGAATCCGACAGAAGTGATTACCCTTAGTTTTTTTGCAGCACTTCCAGATGCAGATAGCCTTTTTTTCGTGCTGAAATTTAGCCCTACCCCGCTTCACAGAGTACTATTTCACAATGTATTCATAGTAATAATCCCTCTATTGTTACTTATTTTTGTAAAAAAAAGACGGCAAGTGTCCGGCATAATTTGCTTCTACCTTACATCGCATCTTATTCTTGACCTTTTTACCGGAGGTATATCTCTGTTTTATCCTATTTACCACGATATATTTTTTGTCCATGCAGAACTTTTATTCACCGATGGCAGTTTCATACCCGCATTAGAGTACGGTATCAGTGATAGAATAATGAACATGGGAATAGGAGAGCCGGCAATATCAAGTGAGAATATCGCAGCTAGTGTATTATTGATTATTTCTGCAGCGATGGCAGCCGGTGGAATCAATAGAAAAACCAGATAGTGGTGATATGAAAATTGAAAACTATGAATTTTCAGATTACTATCCAAAGCCAAACCTTTTATTTTTGGAAACCAATATACGCTCATATGTAATCAATCTTTATAAGTATATTAGATAGAAATTTTGCTTCTATAACGTTTATTGGATTGAATTATTTCGAATAGATAGGAAGGTGACAAGGAAAAAATGATGACCAAAATGAACATTTTGAAACTTATATTATTCTTAACTCTCATGTTGTCAATACTCGTCTACTTTTTATCACTCATATTGTCACCTACTCCTTTACCACCAACACCGGTTTCTTCAAAAACCTATTTTGTAGCCAAAAATGGAAACGATTATAACCCTGGCACAGAGCAACAACCGTGGAAGACTATTATGAAAGCCACAGACACTTTGGTCGCCGGAGATACTGTTTACATCAAGAATGGGACTTATAATGAAAGAATTTACGTTAAAAACTCAGGAGATCAAGGAAATTATATTACATTTTCCGTATATCCGGGCGATAACGTTACTATTGATGGTATGGGTATACCTGTATCATATTGGGATGGCTTGGTTCAAATCCATGGCTCAAGTTATATAAATATTTCAGGATTCAGGATAATAAATTCCATGTTCATGGGGATCGTAGTAACAAGTGATTATGGATCGAATTTTCCAACAAACATAACTATCGAGAAAAACTACATTCGGAATACTGCATCTTCTGCAATATATGTAGAAGACGGGAAGAACATTACTATAGATGGGAATGAAATCACAAAAGCTCAGACTCTGGAAGGTTTAAGCCAGAGGAAGCATGAGACTATTTCACTGGCAAATGTCAATGGATTCGAAATAAAAAATAATAAACTTTACCTGAATAATGCCGAGAGCATAGACGTAAAAGACGGGTCAAGCAACGGAAGGATACATCACAATGATATAAGCCAGCATGAAAGTGCAGGTATTTATATAGATTCATGGAATAGATCTTCTAGTGACATTGAGATATTTAGTAACAGGGTACATGATGGTAGAAGAAGCGGCCGCGGAATAGCTATTGCCATCGAGAATGGAGGCAGCCTCAGAAATGTCAACGCATACAGCAATTTAATCTATGACAATGCAGCAACAGGGATAGACATTTCATGGTATAGTAACGGCCTTATGGAAAACATATCGATAATAGGTAATACTGTGTATAACAACGGGTTGGTCGATGATTGGGGAGGTGGAATCTCTTTAGATTATTCCTCAGCTGTTAATGTAACTATCAGGAATAATATAGTCAGCAAGAATAATCACTATTCGATCAAAGTAAATAATGTCAATGCAGTAATTGATCACAATCTTATAGATGATTACAAAGGGAGGCAGGATGAAACCAAAGGAAGCAATTATGTTGAAGGAGACCCCGAGTTCGTTAATCAAGCCAATGCAGACTTCCGTCTAATGAACACTTCGCCAGCCATAAATAGGGGATCGGTCATAAATGTTCCAAACATGGATTTCGATGGTAAAATATATTCCCAATATGCGGGTTATGACATCGGAGCTTTTCAATATATCTCATGACTGATTCTCGATTTTGATCATTTACTATTTCTGTATATCTGATAATAACCATTATCGTAAAGGCCATTTAAGGTTTGCCTATTCACCTGTATCCATTCTTCAAGTGGGTCTGAACCAAAAGAATAATATATAAAATTATGACTTCCAATACTATTTATTATATAAGTTGCATTACCGATAATTGAGGGATCTGGTTTGTCCGCAACTGGCATTGTCCAGTATAATACTTTAATCATCTCAGGATTATAGTAATCTATGAACGTATCCCACATAGAAAAATATGTTTCTGTGCCAGCAAATACCGCGTTTGTGGCAAAGAACTTCGTACCGCTTAGTTCAGTTGTTCGTATCGAATCAAAACTTTCAGTCCCATAATGCGCTGGCATGTGGAAAAGTACCAGCAAAATTGCCATGACGGCAATGATTTTCCTATCAAATGCAAAGGATATGATAAACACCATTGGTACTAATGAAAATAGGAAAATCCTATCATCTATTTCATTTCGACCATACCTTAATGCAAAAAGGGTCAAAATACCAACGAGCCAAAAAAAACAAATTTTAGTTGATTCCATATAATTTTCTTTGATTCGGCGGGTTAGGTAGAGAAAAGTTGCGGCAATCATAGCAATAGCGTATACTACTAAGTAAAAAAGACGGCTGTAATGTACTATCCACCGTGTCAAGAACTCCCCTGGACTGTACTTTTCAGTTTTAAAAAAGCCAAGAAAATCAAATTCAGTAACTATTCTCATGAACTCTACTAAGCCGGTTTTAAACATAACAGGTGCAAAGTATATATGCCAGACAATAAAGATTAGAAAAAAAAGTATTATGAATTTAACACGTTGTTTATTGAGTGCTCTAATAAATGGTGATGAAAAAATAAATCCTAGTATTACCGCAATTGGAGTCAATATATGTGTTATTACCAATGATGCAAAAGTCAGACTTATCAGTATTGTATTTTCAATTCTGCCACTTTTTTTATCCTTGTGGGGTTCTATCAAACTCGAATTAGGATTAATTCTACTGAATGCAACGATAAACAGAAATAACAAAAGATATAGCAAATATGCGAGAGACGGAGGTCCATAGTAGTAAAGACCCGTCCAGAATGATGCCAGGAAGAGAAAAGATGATGCAAAATATTGGTTCGGTGACAATCCAAGACGTTTTCCGATACTGAAAGTAATTAAAATTACTGAGAAAACCCAAAATAAAGGCATATATTTTAATAAATCAGCTATTTTGATATCCATCAAATACAAAATGCTTGCGGAAATAAGATGCATAGATGGCCAGGAACGATACGTCATAAGAGGATAATTTGATGCAATGTCCACATGGTTTGTATCTAAAACTGCCTGAACTTCTCCTGCGGGATAGTAAGACCAAGGGAATCGCGGATTTTCTTCCGCAAATATCGGCACTCCAAAAAGGAATAATCCAATAGCAATCAGAAATAGTAAATATATACTATCATGTTTTATTTGTTTGTCTAAAAACAGTCTGATAGAGAACACCAACACCAGGACATATCCTGTCCAATATGCTAAGGTTAAGTGAGATAACAATCCGAGAAAATCTCCTACATCAATTAAAACAGGTTTTATTTCCCAGATACTATAAAATAAAAATAAGAAACTGATAAGTGCAATACATATATATGTTTTTGAATTAGGGGGAGAAGAAAACCATTTTCTTATATATGCAGGCATATTTCCTCACAAATACTTAAAAGAAGGGCTGCCCGAAGCTTTTACCTGTGCTTCATTATCATTCCTAATAAGCGATACATACTCTCTCATAAATCCCTCCAGCGAATAATATCTGGCATAGATTTGCTTGATTTTTTCCTTGGAATAAAATTTTTTATTCTGCAAAAATAGTCTAATCTCCTCTATCCCCTCACCTTTAAAAATTATATCTTTATCCACTTTTCCGATAATTTCCCCAATCCCCCCAGAATCCTTTCCGGTTACAGGAGTGCCCACTGACATTGCCTCCAGTGCAACAAGAGGATTATTTTCAAGATTGATTGAAGGAACTATCAACGCCCGAGCACCATTATAAAGCGACCAGAGATCATGATGACTTAACCACCCCAAAACAATAATTTTATTCTCCAATTTATTTCTGGCTATGTGATCCGTGATTTTTTCCCTGAGACTGCCTTCTCCAACGATAATAAGCTTTGCATCTATCTCCTTCTCGTGTTCTATGAATACTTTGAGGAGATTGCAGATTCCCTTATACTTTTCAAGCACTCCAACAAATAAAAAATAGTTTGAATAACCGGATTCTTTTATATCGTTGGGCGGAGCGGGAGCAAAGTTGGGTATATGTACAATATTAGCCTTTACAGGCAGCCATTTAGAAAGTTTTTTTTTCATAAAGTTACTTGGAGCAATAATAGTATTAATATCTCCAATTGCCTGAATAAATCCTTTACTTCCCCGCCATGTCTGAGGTAACCTTTTTGAATGGAAGGTGCATGAAAGGCAACTTTTATTTTCACATTCTTTTTGGCCATATTTCATCAAATCGAATCTCTGGCATATCAGCCAATAATCATGGGCAGTGTAAAGATTGTTATAATTTCCCTGCTTTTTCAGGATATTGTATCCAAGAAAGAAGATGTTATGATGGTGGACGACATCAGGTTTGATTTCACCTAACAGATTATCAAATGTCTTCTTAACATACGTTGATTTTCCTGTGAGATAGGTGAGATACAAGTCTGATTTACCTAAAGGCGATTTCAGAGGATGAAGAAAAACACCATTACTTTCATCAGTTTCTTTAAAATCCCCATTAAAATCTGGTTTCTTGTAACTATATGCATCCAGGCTGAACATAACATGCACTTCATGTCCAAGCTTCACCAGTTCTTCTGAGAGATATTTTACATGTGTAGCGTCTCCTCCTATATGGTATGGCGGATAGTAAGAAGAGGTCATAAGAAATATTTTTTTCTCCATAAATATTCGTCCTTTGGTTTATTTAATGTCCGAAAGCTAATTTTAATGCGCCGATGGCGTATTTACTGGCAAGGTTGAAATCGTCCGGATTCTGGATGACGTATCTGATATTCTGAATCCACCACTTAGGATTCAAAAATATCGCCTGATGCGCCATTTCCCTGGCTTTATCTATCTCTTCACTTGTTAATTCCTCAGTTCTCATAATCGATTTATTCTGAAGCAAGCTCCTGAAATCCGTTTGTTCTGTTATCCACCCTTTTTCCAGAGCGATTTCATAAAGCCTGGTTCCCGGATAAGGCGTTGCAACATTGAATTCACCGCCTGTGGGAAGTGTTCGTTTAATAAACTCGATCGTTTCTTTGACAGTGGTGCTGTTTTCACCCGGTAATCCGAAAATGAAACTGCAATACGCCTTAATTCCTGCATCTTTGACCATTTGTATTGCTTTAGCTGATTCTTCAACTGATATTCTTTTATTGGCTCCACCTATGATCTTTTGACTCCCGGATTCTATTCCCATGCTAACGGCCGTGCATCCTGCCTGCTTCATTTTTTGAAGAAGATCCATGTCTATATGATCAACCCTGGAATTACAATACCATTTGATATCCAGCTTTTCATCTACAATTGTCTGAGTAATCTTCTCGACCCGTTTCTTATCTAAAGTAAAGACCTCATCAAAAAACATTATAGTTTTAATATTGTAATTCTGCTTAAGATATCTCAGTTCCTCAAGTACGCTGTGCGCAGATCTTGCTTTCCATTTGGTTTTTGCCATTGTACAATATATACAGGAGTTGGGGCAGCCCTTACTTGTATACATTATCGTAAAAGGTTGGCCATGTTTGGTATCCGCATAATATAAATTAAAGGATTTCAATAAATCATAAGCAGGGATAGGTATGTCGTCATAATTATTTATAGGATCAGCGTCCCTGTTGATTATTATTTCACCATCAGAACGGTATGCAATCCCGGCCACATCTGAAAGTTCGGGTCCTTTAGCTAACCTGTCAATAAGATCCGGCGTTACCACCTCATATTCATGTCTTATGTAAATATCAAGATCTTTTGCCTCATTCAGGATAGTCCGTGCAAAATTTCCAAGAGTCCAGCAGATGCCAATTGTAGGGGCATCTGAGTGCTTTTTTGAAATTGATGCAGCTTTCATATCCCAGTCAAAAGTTGAAGGAGTGAACTTGATAATAACTGCTTCATAATCCTCCCCGGAAAGCAATTTCTCAAAATCCGGATATTCGATATTCTCCCCGTTCGCTTCAATAAGACTAACTTTATGCCCCTGTCTTCGTAAAAGAGAGGCTATCTGGAGCAAACTGTATGGAGGTAATACTGAATTTTTCTCTATAATTTCACACCGCTCTTCCCTGATAACAGCCATTTTTTTAAACCTTGGTGGGTTCACCAGTAAAACTTTCATATCTAATCCCCTTTCAATATTTGTTCATAAATTTTTTCTGTTTTATTAATCTTAATTTCAGATGTGTTATGTTCATTTGTTCCACCATTCTCATACCATATACGTTCGTATAATGGAATATTTACTCTTTTGTTAGTAAATAAAAATAATAAATATTTATATAAGTTATATGGTCCGAACATATCTATTAAACTTTTATTTTCAATACCAAGACGAAGAGCATGTGACTTGATCAATGTAAAGACAGTCCTGCGTGCCTGTGTCTTATAAAATTTCATGTTTTCAATTTTGTTATTAAATATAGGACTAATATTTATGTTAAAATATTTAAGATTTGGATTAATAGAGTATGCCCTAATTTTTATTTGTTTCAAAGTTAACATCGATGCGTACTGAAGGTCCTCATAAAAAACAATTCTTATATTATTTTCTTTGGCAATCCTGCAGCAAATATCGCATAACATAATATGGTCTATATGGTTCCCAAGACCCATTGGCGATACTATCAAATCACATGGATATGATTTTATTAATTTTAATAAACTATTATGCACCTCGGTATAAATCGGATCTGAATCAGGATTATTGTTTGTGAATATACCCATACGTGAGTAACCTCTAAGTGGTGGTTCATTGAAATTGAGACCCTGGTAGCCCATTTCTAATTTATCTGTAAATCCAATATCTTCCAGGTGCCTTAATTTTGATATTATTTCAGAGCCAGATATTTTAATACATGGTGAATAATTAGATTTTGTAAAAATAGTCACCATTAAAATAGGTCGATTGAAAAAATTTTGTAACAAGGTCCCACCAATTGAATATGCAATATCATCTGAATGCGGAGAGACTAATATTGTTTTAATCTCATTGTCCATGATTTCATGCCTCACTCTTTTAATGCGCAAAATCCATTTTGTTAATTAAATAATTACTCAGTATTTTAATAATGTGATTACTTGCAAGGATCAAATCATCCGGATTCTTAAGTACATATCCAATATTCTGAATCCACCATCGAGGGTAAAAATATATTGCCCTGTATGCCTTTTTTCTTGCACTTTCCAGTTCTTCTGTTGTTAATTCATCTGTCCTCATAATCGATTCATGCTGAAACATGCTCCTGAAATCTGTCTTTTTCGTTATCCATCCCTTTTCCATAGCAATGTCATACAATTTTGTTCCCGGATAAGGCGCCACTACATTGAATTGAGCGCCAGTGGGAAGAGTCTGCCTGACAAAATTAATTGTATCATTCACAGTCTCCCAGTTCTCACCTGGCAATCCAAAAATAAAGCTGCAATTTACTTTGATCCCCGCATCTTTTACCATTTTAATTGCTTCACTCGCCATTTCAACAGATGCTTTCTTATCCGTTCCAGCCATAATCTTCTGACTCCCGGATTCTATTCCCATGCTAACCGCACCACATCCTGCCTGCTTCATTTTTTGAAGAAGATCCATGTCTATAAGATCAACCCTGGAGTTACAATACCATTTGATATCCAGCTTTTCATCCACAATTGCCTGCGTAATCTTCTCAACCCGTTTCCTATCCATAGTGAAAGTTTCATCGAAAAACATTACGGTTTTAATATTGTAATTCTGTTTAAGATACAGCAATTCCCTGATCACACTCTCAGCAGACCTTGCCTTCCATTTTGTTTTAGCAACAGTACAGTAAATGCAAGAATATGTACAACCCTTGCTCGTGTATATTATTGTGAAGGGTTGCCCATGTTTTGTATTCTCATAGTAGAATTGAAAAGACTTTAGCAAATCATATGCAGGTAAAGGTATATCATCATAATTTTCTATAGGCCGGGCATCTTCGTTAACTTGTATTACACCATTGCAGTGATATGCAATTCCTGCCACATTTAGGAGATCTTCACCCTTAGAGAGCTGGTCAATAAGCTGTGGCGCCACAACCTCATATTCATGCCATATATAAAAATCCAGGTCTTTCGCTTCATTCAGTACAGTCCGTGCAAAATTGCCAAGAGTGTAACAGATGCCAATTGTAGGAGCATCAAAATACTTTTTTGAAATTGTGGCAACCTTTGTGTCCCAATCGAAAGTTGTAGGTGTGAACCTGAAGATAACTGCTTCATAATCTTTTTCAGAAAGCAATTTTTCAAGATCTGTATATTCGATATCCTCTCCGTTTGCATCAATAAGATTAACTTTATGTCCTTTTTTTCGAAGAAGAGATGCGATCTGGAGAAGACTATATGGGGGTAAAACTGAGTTTCTTTCAATAATCTCACACCGCTCTTCCCTGATAACAGACATTTTTTTAAATCTGGGTGGGTTAACTAATAGTACATTCATGTAGTAATCCCTTTTAATATTTGTTCATAAATTTTCTCTGTTTCATTTGTCATTATTTCAGACGTAAATTTCTCTAATATTTTTTCACGTGCTTTCTTTGATATTTTGTTTCTTTCGGATTCATTGTTCAATAAAAATAATAATTTTTTAGCTAATATTTCTGGATTTCCGGGAGGAACCAGCAACCCATCAACCCCATCTTCTATGAGTTCAGGAACACCACCAACATTTGATGCAATTACAGCAAGTCCTGAACTCATTGCTTCAAGAACACTAAACGGAAAACTTTCTATTAGACTTGGAAGAACAAAAATTGATGAATTTGAATATATTTCAGGCATCCCGGCATGTGGAATATATCCTAACAAAGAATAATAATGTGACGGAATACCTTCATTTTCAAACATGCTTACCCACTTTCTATCTGCTTCCGGACCAGCAAAAACAAAATGAACACATTTAGTTTCACTGATCACATACCGCATTGCTTTTACCAGAATATTGATCCCCTTTAATGCAATGAACCTTCCTGAAAATAACACAACAGGTTTATTTGTTTCAAATACTTTTCCAGTATTTTTTCTCTTTGGTAAAAATTGCTCATGATCTACCCCGTTATGGATCACATTCACATCCTTAATTCCATAGTTCTGCTCAAGTAGTCCTTTCATCCAATTTGAAACCGCTATAATTGTAGGAGATCTTTTCAAATAGAGTCTCTGAATAATTTTTAGCAGGGGATATAGCTCAAGTGTATATTTCTCAGAGGCCTCCATCTGACTGAAATCAAGTCCAGAAGCCAGAATCCCCTCTTTATGCCCTTCGATAATAGTATGTACTGTTGTTACCATGTTCTTATTTGATTTTAATAATCTCAATATCACGTCAGACATATGGGGAACATCAGCATGGATAATATCTATTTTATTTTCTTTGCATATCATGGGGAGTTCCTTAAAACATGAATATTGGAAGGCAGCATTATAAAGAAAGGTATCATTAGCATTTGAAATTGTATGTAGTTGGATTTTATTTTCAAAAAAATCAAGGATTTTTTCATCGGTATAAGCAGAACCCTTATCAATTTTTCTTCTAACTGTCACAACATGGACATTATGTTTTTTTGACAGATTTTTAGCCAGTCCAACTATATACGTTCCAGCTCCCCCCCAGTTTGGCATAAACTCAGGCGCTAAAAGTGCAATGTTCATCTTGACCACCCACATTTATGTACCAAGATACTTTCAAATAACGATTTTGAAATATTCTTTGCCCCCGTATTCTTATTATTGAACTTCTTCTTATTATCTTTTTCGGTTTTATAAAGAAAAAATAAATCATTTAACTATTTGAAATCCAGTGGACGATGGTCAGGGGCGGATATTCGTTGTCTGGATTCAGTGTTAACTTTATTAGTATAACTAATAATATGTTTATCCTTTTTATTTATTGTATCGGATGGTTTCAAATACTCTTTCAATATAACATTAAGAATCTTGAATCCATCTCTTATGGAATTAAGATTTGAATTCCCATTCTTCCTTTTTGCTTCAAAGGAGGGCACTTCTTTGATTTTCAGCCCGGCTTTTTTCATAAGTATTGATTGTTCAGTCTCGATCTCAAATCCATTTGAACTGCAATATATCCGGTCCAATGCTTCTTTCTTAAAAGCACGATAACCATAGCAGAGGTCTGTGTAATTTGTACTGTACAGGGTGTTAACCATTGACACAAATATTTTGTTGCCCAGTCTCCTGAAAGGCGTGAAATCCGCAGATCCTCCTCCTGGCAGCAAACGTGAACCTTTTGCAACATCGAATCCATCGAGGATGGGGTCAAGAAGCAATGGAATTTCTCCCGGGTCATGACTGCCGTCTGCATCCATCATAATTATTAAATCGCCTGTTGCCATTTCAAAACCGGTTTTCATTGCAGCGCCTTTTCCGGATGGTTGTTCTGTTATGATTTTCGTGTCACTCCTGTATTTTTTAATCTCTTCTCTTGTTCCATCGGTTGAGTTCCCATCCACAACAACAATCTCATCCACAAAATCAGGAATATTTGAAAATACTTCCTTAATATTTTTAGATTCATTCATCGTTGGTATTACCACACTAATTTTCTTCATCTGCTTTTTCTTATCCATCAGACTCATTTATTTACCCCCATTGATAGAGTAGGAAAACTTCGCACCTATGTGATCAGATATTTTAAGATCATTTAGATGAAATACTAACTTAATTTACCCATTGAATTTCCTATCTAAAATTCCATGTAAATGAAATCATAAATTATTCAGACTTATGTCAGATTAGGTTCTCTACTCCCGTACAATATTATTGTGGTTGCAATACTTAAGCCTTTCTAAATTTGAGAAGCATCTTGTAGTATTTTGAATGGTTCGTAATGTTTATATTTCTTCATTGATAAGAGAAGTATTATGGCAGAGCTAGGGCAAATTGAAAAACCAGATGCATCAACATTTTTGGCAAAACGTAAATTATATATTGTCCCCACACTTCCTTTCGAAGAGCTGGCTTCACAATATAACATTGATATGGTAAAAGTGGAGAGGTTCTGGGGAGAGGTAAGGGAAAAGATAAATTATTTCATATCGACCTATGGAAAGATCAGTATAATTTATAT
>UBJH01001732.1_pt1 | contig 15282 bp, 12 predicted proteins | sample 2193721 | NCBI WGS metagenome assembly UBJH01 (sample SAMEA4703186, study PRJEB27089) | metagenome | reverse complement strand
CTAGGGCCTCCGGCCCTAGGCAGTTCTCAGCGCAGAGTCGCCATGGACCTCAACAAACCCATCGAGAAACACAAAGGCGTCAATCTTCCCCACTGGCAGCAACGCGAAGCGTCAATCAGCGTCACATTTCGCCTTGCTGACTCATTGCCTGCACCCGTCGTTGAGCGGCTTGCTGCGGAACGCAGACAGCTGGAACGCGAGCTGGCAATGATGGGCTGCCTGCCGGGCGACAACGAATACCGACGTTTGGAGCAGTTGCAATCGCAGAAGTTTGAAGAGCTTCTAGACAGGTGTCAGGGTGAATGCGTGTTGAAATCGGACAAGATTGCGCAGTGTGTGTCTGATGCGCTGCTCTTCTTTGACCAGCAGCGATACCAGATGTATGCGTTCTGCATCATGCCAAACCATGTGCACTCTTTGTTTTCGATGAGCGAAGGTGTTCGACTCGAAGAGATTGTGCATTCTTGGAAGTCGTTTACCGCCAAGCGGGTCAATGTCATCTTAGGACGCACCGGTACACTCTGGCAGTCGGACTACTATGACCGGCTGATTCGTGGGCAGCAGGATTTTGCTTCTTCTGTTCGTTACATCGTCGATAACCCTGTAGTCGCCGGGCTTCGGAATTGGAAGTGGGTTTACCTTGCTCCGTCATTGGTTGCGGAGTTCAAAACCTAGGGCCGGAGGCCCTAGCTCCGGGTCATATTCATGATCGACGGCAAATCCTTATCGCCGCGGCCGCTCAGATTCACGATCACGGTCTTGCCTTGGTTCTCGCGCAGGTAGCGCTTGGCAAACGCGAGTGCGTGGCTGCTTTCGAGGGCGGGCAGAATGCCTTCGAGGCGCGAGAGTTCGTGAAAAGTCGCTAGCGCTGTTTCATCGGTTTCGATTTCGTACGTCACGCGGCCACTGTCTTTCAAGGCGCTGTGCTGCGGGCCCACGCCGGGATAATCGAGACCGGGCGCGACAGAATGCGTGCCCGTGATCTGGCCATCGCCGTCTTGCAACACGTAACTGAACGCGCCGTGCAGCACGCCGGGGCGGCCATGGGCGAGCGTGCAACTTCCATGCTCCGGAGAATCGCCGCCCGCCTCGACACCGAACAACGCGACTTTGTCGTCGAGAAAGGGCGCGAAAATCCCGATCGCGTTAGAGCCGCCGCCGACGCAGGCAATCACGGCATCGGGCAACCTGCTCTCGCGGCGTGTGAACTGCTCGCGCGCCTCGATGCCGATCACACTTTGCAGCTCGCGCACTATGGTCGGGTACGGGTGCGGCCCCACCGCGCTGCCAAGCAAATAGTAAGTCTCGTTGGGGTGCGCCACCCAATCGCGGATGGCTTCGTTGATTGCGACTTTCAGGTTGCGCGTGCCGCCCTCACAGGGAAACACTTCGGCTCCGAGCAGTTTCATGCGCTGCACGTTCGGCTGCTGGCGCTCGCAATCAAGCGCACCCATGTAAACGCGGCATGAAAGCCCAAGCCGCGCGCAGGCGGCGGCGGTTGCGACGCCATGCTGCCCCGCACCGGTTTCGGCGACGATGCGCTGCTTGCCCATGCGTTTGGCGAGCAGCGCCTGACCGGCGGCATTGTTGATTTTGTGAGCGCCGGTGTGCGTGAGGTCTTCACGTTTGAGGAATACGCGCCCGCCCCAATCTTTAGACAGGCGTTCGGCAAAGTAGAGCGGCGTGGGCCGGCCCACGAAATCAGCGAGCGTGCTGGCAAGTTCCGCGCGAAAGGCCTTGTCCTTCCAGGCCCCTTCAAAGGCCGCTTCCAGCTCGATCAGATTGGCCATCAATGTTTCGGGCACATAGCGGCCGCCGAATTGGCCAAAGCGTCCGGGTTTCAGTGTGGTGGTCATGCCTGCCTCGCCAATGAAATGAACTCTCGAATCAGCTTCACGTCCTTGACTCCCTTTTTGATCTCGACGCCACTTGACACGTCAACACCCCAGGGGCGAACCTGTGCAATGGCCTTTTGGACGTTCTTTGGGTCCAGGCCGCCTGCGAGAATCATGTTGCCGCCAAGTTTTGCTACAGCGGTGAAGTCCCAAGGCTTGCCTGTGCCTGCGCCGAAAGGCGAATCTACGATGAAACGGCGGCCCTTTAATCCTGCGGTACCGTAGGCAGCAAGAAATGTGGCGGGTATGGCGGGCACGAGTTCCACGCCGAAATCAAAGTCAGGAAACATGCCGTCGTCGCAGTGAATCTGCAGCGCGTCCACTTTGACTTCCGCCAACAGCGCGCGGATTTCCTCCACGTTGAAGCCGCGCACGACGGCGAAGATTTCGACCTTTTCGGGCAGGGCCTGCACAATCTCGCGCGCCTGCGGGATGCTGACGCGGCGCGGCGATTCGGCGAACACAAGGCCAATGGCGCTCGCGCCCGCCTCGCAGGCCGCTTGCGCGGTGGCGATGTCGCGTATGCCGCAGATTTTGACCCAGATGGGCATCAGTTTCTTCCCGGCCCCCGCGAGTCCGCGCGGGGGTCCATGAGATCACTCAGAGTCGCACCTTTCATCAGCGCGCTGCCGATCAGTGCTGCGTCATAGCCAAGCGCGCGCACTTGCGCAAATTGCTGCGCGCTGGTGATGCCGCTTTCGGCGACTGCTTGCGCGCCTTTGGGAATCAGGCCGCGCAGTTGTTCGAAGCGCGCAAACTCGATGCTCAGGTCGCGCAGATTGCGGCAATTCACGACGATGAACCTGGAGCCAACCTCCGCGGCGCGCTGGATGTCCGTCTTGTCAAATGCTTCAACGAGCGCGAACAGGCCCGCTTCATTCGCGGCTTGCAGCATGATCGCGAGCTCGCGACCGGGCAGTATCGCAGCGATCAGCAGCACGCCGTCGGCGCCAAGCGCGCGGGCTTCGAGTATCTGCCCGGGGCTCACGAGGAAATCCTTGCGCATGATGGGCGCGCCTGCGCGCGATGCGTGCGTGATGTCTTCGTTTCTTCCGAGAAACTCGCTGGGCTCCGTCAGCACGGAGATCGCGCAGGCGCCGGCACTCGCGTACGCGTTGGCCTGGGCGGCGACATCCACGTGTTCGTTCAGCGTCCCCGCCGAAGGTGCGCGGCGCTTGATTTCTGCAATGACCTCCAGCCGGCCCGGCCGCAGGGAGAGTGGCCGCGGCGCGGGACGGTCGGAAGCACGACGGACGAGTTCAGCGTGCGGCGCAAGCTTAGCCGCGCGCTTTCTGGAAAGGTCCGCCATGGTTTGCAGAAAGTCAGGCATGGTCCCTCAAGGCATCGAGGAGTTTCATGGCAGCACCACTGTCAATCACGCGCTGTGCGAGCGCCGCGGCTTCTTTCGGATAAAGGGCATGGCCCGCGAGCAGGAACACCAGCGCTGCGTTGAGCACCACGACATCGCGGCGCGGCCCGGGCTCACGTTTGAAAACGCCCTCGATGATGCGTGCATTCTCGGAGGCGTCGCCACCTTTGAGGTCTTCGAGTTTGCAGGGCTCCAGCCCGAAGTCCGAGGCGCGCATGGTTTTCTCGCCGCGCTCGCCGGTGTTGACTTCGATGACCGTGAAGGGCCCGGCCTGCGTGGCCTCGTCGAGTCCCGGCTCGCCCCAGACGACATAGGCGACGCGGCCATCGGCGCGCAGCGCGTTCGCCACAGACTGCAGACGCTCTCGTGCGCCTACACCGACAAGCTGGTGTGTGGGAAAAGCGGGGTTGGCCAGCGGTCCGACGAGATTGAAAATGGTGCGGATGCCCAGCGACTTGCGCAGCGGCCCAAGGCGTTTGAGTGCCGGGTGGTAACTGGGCGCGAACAGAAAGTGAAAGCGCTTGGCGTCGTTCAGCGGAGCGCCGGGCTCGTGGAATTTGACGCGCAGGGCTTCCATCACGTCGGCGCTGCCGCACTTGGAGCTGGCCGCTCGGTTGCCATGTTTGAAAACGTTCAGCCCTGCAGCCGCGCAGACGAATGCCGCTGCCGTGGAGATATTGAAAGTGCCCGCGCCGTCGCCTCCAGTTCCGCAGGTGTCGATGCGCAGGTCGGGTTTGTGTTCGTCGTCGCGCGCAATCGTGTGCGCACGCGACATCAGAGCGCGCACGAAGCCGACGATCTCGTTGGCGTCCTCACCCTTTGTCCGAAGCGCGGCCAGCGCCGCGCCAATGGCGGCGTCGGGCGTTTGCTCGTCGAGCATGGCCAGCGCGAGCGATTTGGCCTCTTCGGTGGAGAGGCCGCGCCCGGCGACGAGTTTGTCGAGGTGCTCGCGCATCACGCGGCCTTCCGTATGAGCGAGTCCATGAAATTTCGCAGCATGGCGCTGCCGCTTTCGGTCAGGATGCTTTCGGGGTGAAACTGCACGCCTTCGAGCGGCAATGAACGGTGGCGGATGCCCATGATTTCGCCGTCGCGGGTGTAGCTCGAAATCTCGAAGTCCTTGGGCAGGCTTTGTTCTTCGACGATCAGCGAGTGATAACGCCCCACGCTCACGGGTGCGGGCACTCCGGCGTAAAGCGATTTGCCGTCGTGGTAGAGCTTGCTCTGTTTGCCGTGCATCTGCCGCGGTGCGCGCACGATGCGCCCACCAAAAGCCTGCGCCAGCGCCTGATGGCCGAGGCACACGCCGAGCATCGGCTTTTTCTGCGCGTATTCGCGGATGATGCTCAGCACCTGGCCAGCCTGATCAGGATTGCCGGGGCCAGGCGAGATCACGAGCGCGTCGGCACTCGTGACGTCAGCGGGCGCGACTTTGTCGTTCAGTCTCACGGTGATGGAGGCGCCCAGCGCACTCAGCATCTGGTAGAGGTTGAACGTGAAGGAGTCGTAATTGTCGATCAATAGAAGTTTCATAACTGCAGTTCCAAGTTCCATGTGCCAAGTTTTCCAGAATCACTTGCACAAGCCCCCTTGGCACTTGGGACTTGGCACTGCTTCAAAGTTCCGTGGCCGCAAATTCGAGTGCGCGCAATTGCGCGGCTGCCTTGTTGCGAATCTCCTGGTACTCCGCTTCGGGTTTGCTGTCGGCGACGATTCCCGCTCCTGCCTGCACCACATAGCGGCCTTTGTGCATCACGATCGTGCGGATGTAGATCGCCTGGTCCATTTCGCCCTGCGCCGAGAAATAGCCCACGGAGCCTGCGTAGAAGCCGCGCGGGCGGGGCTCGAGATCATCGATGATCTGGCAGGCGCGGACCTTGGGTGCGCCGGAAACGGTGCCTGCGGGAAAAGCGCTTTGGAAAACTTCGGGCGCGCCCACGCCGGGCGCCACCGTACCGGTCACGGTCGAAACCATATGCATGACGTGGCTGTATTTTTCGATCTTACGCAGGCCTTCAACCTGCACGGAGCCAATCGCGGCTACGCGGCCGACATCGTTACGCGCGAGATCAACGAGCATGTTGTGCTCGGCGTTTTCTTTTTCGTCGCGCGAGAGTTCCTCGGCAAGCCGCGCGTCTTCGGCGGGTGTGGCGCCGCGCGCGCGCGTGCCGGCGATGGGGCGAACGAGAATCTGCTTGTTCTCAAGGCGCACGAGTGCTTCGGGCGAAGAGCCGATGACCTGATAATCGCCGAAATCGAGGAAGTAGAGGTAGGGCGACGGATTGAGGTGGCGCAGCGCGCGATAGACCTGGTACGGGTGCAAATTGGTCTTGCTCTCGAAGGCGATGGAAAGCACCACTTGAAAGATGTCGCCTGCGGCGACGTGTTCTTTAGCGCGCGCGACGATGTTTGTGAATTCGGCCTCGGTCATTGAAGCGGTTGGTTGCTCGTATGTGGGTTTCGTTTGCGACGCTGCGGCATGCCCGGGCATTGCTGCCCGGACTGTCAACGCGCGGATCTGCTCGAGCAGTTTCTGGGCGGCGGCTTCGCCTTCGCTGTGGCTGATTTCTATGCGCTGGCGCACGTGGTCGAACGTGAGCACGGCGCGCGGCACCATGAATGCTGCCAGCGGCAACACGCCGATTTCCGGTTTGCGGCCCGTAGGCAAAAGTTCGTGCACGGCTTCGTAGCCGATCACGCCCACGAGCCCGTTGCACAAACGGTGCGCGGCTTCGGCGGGAAATTTGATCGCTGCCAACTCGCGCGCGATGAACTTCTGAAGGCCCTCGGAATCGCCCCGGTATTCAACGCGCTTGACGGGATCGAGGCCAATGAACGAATAGCGGCCCAACTGCTCGCCCTGGACGACGCTCTCCAGAAGGAATGCTGGCTTCAAAGGCGCTAGCTTGAGGAAGAGAGACGTCGGCGTTTCAAGGTCTGCGAGAATTGAAGGCATGGGCCATGTCCGAAAAGTATGTGTGTGCAAACAAAAACCACCCGCGTGTACGGGTGGTCGCTGTGCGCTAAGGACTCAAAAAGCTACGCGGCGTGCCACCCTTTGGGGGAGCACCACCACCAGCGATTCTGTCCTGCGCGGATGATCATGGCACCATTAGTAACGAAAATGCGCCCTAAGTGCATCATGCAAAATCGAATGTTGATTCGAATTAAGGCTTTGAGGTTCAATCGTTGAAGTGTGAAATGAACTCCCCACACACGGGAGTTCCGCATGCTCCGCATTCTCCTACTGTTGCTAATGGCTTCGCCTGCGCTCGCCCAGGTTCCCACCATCACGCTGGTTTCGCCCGCGCAGAGTTCCTCGGTTCCCAGCGGGCCGCTGGTCGTGCAATTCACTGTGGCCAACCACACCATTGGCAACCCGGGCCAGAGCCACCTCGCGATTTACGTGGACTCAGATCCCGTGGCCAACCGCTTCCACAACGGTTCCACGAATGAAGTTCTGCGCAGCGGAGCACATACCCATTTCATCCATTGGGCCGCAGCTGATTCAGCGCAATTCAACGGTCTGAGCTCGGGTGCGCATACGTTGCGCTTCACGCTGGCCGATGCAGGCAACACCGACCTCGCCAACACGGAGGCCACGTTCAGTCTCAAAATCACGGTGCAGACGCCCACGCCCGGCGACATGACGCTGACGCAAGTTGTGCCCGGCCTGAATTTTCCCGTCGCTATGGCCTTTGCGCCCGATGGTCGGCTTTTCTACACGGAGAAGAGCACCGGCAATATGCGAGTGATGAGCTACAACTCCGGAACTCAGGCATTCACAATTCAGGCCGCAAGTGTGTTCAACGTGAGTGTGGACAGTGCCAGCGAGCGCGGCTTGCTGGGCGTCTGCCTTGATCCCAACTTTGCTGCTAACGGATATCTCTACTGCTACTACACGCGTTCCAGCCCGATCGTGAACCGCGTGTCGCGCTTCACCCTGACCACGAGCGGTTCCGACACCATTGCCGTGGTCGGCAGTGAGCTAGTGCTGATTGACAGCATCCCTTCGCCTGCGGGCAATCACAACGGCGGGAACCTGCACTTTGGCCCCGATGGCTACCTGTACGTTTCCATCGGCGACGGCGGCTCTTCCTCGAGCAACTCGCAAAACGCCAATAACATGCTGGGCAAAATTCTGCGCATCAGCCCCGCCACGGGCGCAGCCGCGCCGGGCAACCCGAGTTTCGGCGGCTCGGAAGCGAGGCTTTGGTGCCTTGGCTTGCGCAACAGCTTTGACTTTAGTTTTCACCCGGACACGGGCGACTTGTGGGCGACCGAGAACGGGCCGGGCAGCGACGACGAGCTCAACCGCATTGTCTCGGGAAGCAACTACGGCTGGCCCACCGTTACGGGCATCGCGGGCAACCCGAGCTTTGTGGACCCGGTCGCTGAGTACACGCCCACGATTGCGCCCACGGGGATTGTGGCGGTAAGCGTCAACGGCAACTACCCCGTGCAGTATCACCACAACCTGTTGATGGCTGACTTCAATACAGGCAGGGTTCGCCGCTTTGTGTTGGCAGGCTTGGCGCTGGACCAACTTGGCGCCCAGAGTGTCGCCTACAATGGCGGCAACGGCGGCATTACTGACATCGAGGAAGCTCCCAACGGCTGGATATACGTCTTTGCGGGCGCGGGGCCGGGCGGTGGTGCGCTTTATCGCCTTGATCTAGTCAACGCGCCGCCGAGCATTATCAGCACTGCTCCTGTCAACGCGTACGTGGGTGTGAATTATTCGTACACCATCCAGGCAACAGGCTCTCCGACAATATCGTATTCGGCCATGGGTCTGCCGGCGTGGCTGACGCTAAGCGGCAACACGCTTGTCGGCACACCCGGTGCGGCAGACCTGGGTGTCAGCGGCAGCATTACAATCACCGCCACGAACACCAACGGCAACGACCAGCAGGTGTTCACGATCAACGTGCAAACCGCGCCGGCCGCAGGCGGAGGAGACGGAGACGGCGACGACGGTGGGTGCACGACAGCGGGGGGCATGGCCCCATGGCTTGCGCTGGCGGCGCTGTGCGGATTGTTGGCCCTATGGAAATCAAGGCGCGTTCTAGCTTAGCACGGCGTCGGCGGCTTCGTTTACTTGTGCGTCAGTCAGCTCCGGATACATGGGCAGACTGAACACGGTGCGCGTGAGCTTTTCGCTCACGGGGCACGAACCCACGCCCTGGCCGGCGCTGGCGAAACACTCTTGCCGGTGAAGAGCGACGGGGTAGTAGATTGTGCTGCCCACGCCCTTGGCGCTGAGCTTGGCCATCATGTCGTCGCGTGGTTGTGGCGAGGTTCCGTCGCCCGACTTCGCCAAGGCTTCGTCGGGCAAGCCCACTTGCAGCGTGTACTGGTGGTAGATGTGCGTGTTGCCCTTGGATGTCACCGGCGTCTTGAGATTCTTGGCGCCGGTAAAGCGCTTGTCGTAGATGCGCGCGATTTCTCCGCGGCGCGCGTTCCATTTATCGAGATATTTAAGCTTCACGCGCAGCACGGCCGCTTGCAGCGCATCAAGGCGGCCGCAAATACCCACAACCTTGTTGAAATAGCGCGGCCTTTCTCCGTGCGTGTGCAGTAGCTTCACCATGTCTGCCAGTGCGTCGTCGTTTGTCGCAATCATGCCGCCGTCGCCGGCACCGCCGATGTTTTTCGTGGGATAGAAACTGTACGTAGTCAGGTGGCTGACCTGGCCGGCCTTCTTTCCGTGGCGCGTGGCGCCGAATGCCTGAGCCGCGTCTTCGATCACGGTGAGTTTGTGTTTGCCTGCAAGTTCCATCACGCCTTCGAGATCCGCGCACTGGCCGTAGAGATCGACGGGGATGATGGCTTTGGTTCTCTTCGTCACGCGCTTTGCTGCGTCGGCAACATCGATGTTAAACGTGTCGGCGTGAACGTCGCAGAACACCGGTTTGGCGCCAAGCCGCGCTACGGCACCGGCGGTGGCAAAGAAAGTGAACGCGGGAACAATGACCTCATCGCCGACGCCCACGCCCGCGGCCATGAGCGCAAGCAAAAGCGCGTCAGAGCCGGAGTTGACGCCGATGGCGTGTTTGACGCCTAGATAAGCTGCGGCCTCCTTCTCGAAGGCCTCAACGTTGGGGCCCATCACGAAGTATTGGCTGGAGAACACTTCAGCCACGGCTGCGTCAATTTCGGATTTGATCGTGGCGTATTGAGCCTTGAGGTTGAGCACGGGTACGGGCATGAGTTTCTCGCGTTGGTCGCGGGAGGATAGCGCGGCGCGATTAAACAGGAAAGGCCGGCGGGGTGGGCCGGCCTTCCTTGTTGAGCCTTTCGGCTCAGCCGCGCGGAGAGAGTGCGGTCGCGCGGTAAATCACTGCTTGTTGGGCTTCTCTTCGTTTTGTGGCGCCTTGGGCGCTTCGCCGGAGGTCTTGCGCGAAACGCTCTTTACGATCTTGACTCGCGTGCCATCGGGCAGGACTTTTTCGATGGTTTCTGAGGCGTCGCCATCGCCTTCGCCCAGTTCTTTCTCAATCAACTGGTCGATTTCCTCCTGCAACTCTTTCAGTTCTTCGCGCAGCTTCTTGAGTTCCTCATCGAGCTTCTTGTTGCCGTCGGCTTTGGGCGTTTCGGTGGATTTCTCAGTGGATTCGCTTTTGCCGGTTTTGCGCACGATGCGGCGAACAATTTTGGTGCCGTCGGGCAGGGTTTCTTCCGTGGTTTCGTCGATGTCGCCTTCGCCCTTCTTGTCGTTCTTCTCTTCCGCCGACTTGCGCGTTTTGTCTAGCAACTTGCGCAGGGCGTCTTTGAACTCCTGCGGGATGTCCTTGTCCTTGAGGGCCTCCTCAAGGGCTTTCTCGATCTCGGCTTCGTCAGCCTCGCCGCACTCGGGACATTCCTCTTCAATTACCACGATCTTGCCCGCGTCTTGAGCCATCACTGGGGCCGCGCCAATCAGGCCCGCCGCGAGCATTGTCAGAAGCAGTTTCATCGTTCGTCCTCTTGGGGAGAAGGGGTATCTCAGCTGACGCAAGCACTACCTGAGAGGCCTTGAGCGCGTTACAGGTTTTCGTCGCGCGACTTAAATGCGAAGGGGCGACCCATGGGTCGCCCCTTCGGAGATTGAATGACTATTTGGCGGGAATCCAGTTCACGTAACCGATCATCATTTCCTCCCACGTCTGTTCGCCGAAGAAGACATCTTTAGTGGGATCGGGGTTGGCCGGGTTTTTGTCGCTGTTGTCATACCAGGCCGTGCAGATGATTTTGGTGCCCTTGGGCAGAGTGATCGGCTCCTGAAGCTCGTAGAGCAGCTGCCAGTTGAAGTCGTATTTGGGAATGTCGATCAGGGTCTCGCGCTTGCCGTCGGCGTAGAGCGCCTCGTACTTCCAGGCCTTGCCGCGCACGTGGGCGTGAGGATCAAACGCGAGGATCTTGATGTCCTGCGGCACCGTCCAGCTTGCGGTGACCTTGTAGTTGTCGTCACCGGCGGGAATGCGGAAGAACGTGTTGGAGACGCCCTTGGTGTTGACTTCCACAGCGGGCGGGCCGTCGTTGAAGATCAGGCCCATTTTGGATTGATCCTCAGCCTCGGTACCGTTGGCTGTGTAATGAATCTGGAACACAAAGGTAGCGCCCTTGGGAATGAATTTTGCCTGGCCCTCTGGCATGATGATGTGGCCCTGGCCGGGCACCATGCCCATGAAGTAGCCGTTGAGGCCGCCCATGTCCTTGGGCTGCTCTTTGGCGCGGGGGTGGTTGCGCGGATACTCAAGGAACACCAGCACGTGGTGAACGACCTGCGGTGCCGTTGCGCGGATCTCCATCGCCTTGACCCACTTGTCTTCCGTGAAATTTGAATCGACGCGGATGTAGCGGTACTTCACTTCGCCCTTGGCCGGGATCTTCTGTACTTCCGGCAGTTCGAACACCTGGTCGGGCTTGCCAATGCGCCAGCCCTCAGGCCAAGTGCGAGCCTTGGCGCCATCTTTGGCGTCGCCTTCGGGCAGGCCGGCCTCAATCCAGTTGAGCAGATCCTGCTGGTCGCGCTCCGTCAGGGAGCGATCATTGCGGAAATGGCCCACGCCGGGAGTGGCAAACCACGGCGGCATGGTGCGGTTCTTGACTACCTTCTTGATCATGCCGCGCTGGGCTTTGACATCCGCGTAGGTCATGAGTTCGAAGGGGCCATTCTCGCCGGCGCGGTGGCACTCCTGACAGTTCTGCGCGATGATGCGCGAAACGCGGTTGTGCCATGTCACTGAGCCGCCGGTTTTGAGCTCCGTCAGGCCCAGGTCAAGGTCGCAGCCGGGCGCCCAGGTGGCCTGGTAGATGGGCTGGTTTCCCGCCAACACTGCATCAAGCGCCTGTTTGAGGTAGTTCACGCGCGGCTTGTCGAGGGTGTAGCCGATGCCGTATTGGTCGTCCACGGCGCCGCGGTACTGCAGCGTGCGCGAGCCATCAAGCACGAAACAGTCAGTGGTGGTGTCGGCGCGTAGAGCCTTTCCCAGCTCGGCTTTAGGGTCAAGCACGTAGCGGCCCTTGAGGCCGGCGGTCTTTGCAACTTCTCCGACTTTCTCGGCCGTCTCGCCCTCGGTGACGTTGAGGTAGAGGAATTTCACTTTCTCGCCAAAGGCCTTCTCGTACTCGGCCAGAGTCGGCAGGTACTTCTTGCACAGGGGACAGGTGGAATTTGTAGTAAAAACGACGAGTGTGTGGCCGGAGTAGTCGGAAAGCTTGCCGGCCTTACCGGTGATATCCGTGAAGGCGATGTCCTCAATAAGTTCACCGATGCGCCACTGGCGGCGGTCAATCACTCGCGGGGCCTGGCGGATTTCGGCCTCAGGATCGGGCTTTTCGGAATCCTGTGCCTGCACTGCAAAGATGGCGGTAAGCAAAGCCAGCGACAGCAATCCGAGATACGCGAAACGTCGGGACATGAAGGCACTCCAGCGGTTTAGGTATGAACTAGTATCGCAGAGCGCCAATCTCTCACGCGCATAAAGCGCTTAGAAATCGGTGCGGCGGAAGCGAAGGTAGGCGGTGGTCAGGAGCAGGCCGAGCCAAGTCAAGGCAACCAGCATTGGCTGCCATTCAAAGATGGGGATGTTGCACACGCTGGCCTGTGCCGAGACGCGCATCAGCGTGAAGTTCGGAAAGGTCCACTTGATGAACTTGGCCACGTCTACAAGCCACTTCCACTCGGAAAACAGGGGGTCAATGGGAACCTGCGTCACCATGAATCCGATGGCAGTGTCAACGACCATGTAGAAGAACAAACCGGCAACCATGGCCAACGCGGTGCTGCGCGTCATCAGCCCAACCCAAGCCACAATGGAATAAATGAGCGCGATGGATAACAGCGTCATCGGCAGGGCGGAGAAAAAGCGCCAATGCCAGATGCCCGTAATTGTGCCGAACGAAACAAACACCACAAGCCAGCACGCCAGCAAGGCGAGCGAAATCAGTACCAAGCCGCCGATGTACTTCCCGAAAAACACCTGCAAGCGGCTGACGGGCCGTGACAAGACACAGTCCACCGCTCCTTGCGCAATCAGCCCAGGGAAATATCCGGCAGCCGCGGAAATGAACCCCAGCATGGCAAGCCAAGTGAGGAACATCGTGATCGTCATCATCGTGACTTCGATGGCCTTCTGCAAATCGCTGATATCCGCGCTGCGTCGCTTTACCTCCGCGTTGAGTTCTTCCTGCAGGTGCCTGCGCAACTTGTCCTTGGCTTCGATCTTCCGTTCGTATTCTTCGATGGCGACCTTGGCGCGGCCCGTGATCTTGTCGAGTTCTTCTTTGGAGGCTTTGCGGCGTTCTGCGGCATTATATTCGTCGCGCAGAGCGGTGACATTGTCCTGCAGATCGCGGATCTCTTCTTCGGCCTCAGCGAGCTTGTCATCGCGGCCTTGTTGCCTCCGAATCATGTCGGCGTAAATGGCGTTCCACCCGTCCTCCAGGGTGAATTGCCCCGGTTCGTCCTGCCAGCGCCAGATCAAGGTTTTGGAGTATTTGGCCTCGGCGTTATCGGGATATTCATACACCCTATTGCCTGCGCAGAATGTGGCCGTAACGGCTCCAAGCATCACGAGCAGAATGATGAACACCCATTGCTGTTTGCTCTGGCGCCAGGTGTCAAGGACGATGGCGAGGAAGGGCTGCATCAGTGCGTTCCTCCCACGCTCTTGTCGGCCTGGCGGCCGATCAGCTGGATGAAAGCCTCTTCCAGATTCGCGTGCTGGGGCTCGATGGCGAAGATTTCGATGTTCTGCGCGCGCAGCAAATCGACCACGGGCGTAATGCCCTGCGCGCCCGTCAACGTCATCATGAAGCCGCCCTCGACTTGGCCCCAGGGCGCAATCGTGCCCAGCTTCTGAGCCAAAGCCTCGTCGATGCGCGAGACCGCAAATCGAACGTGAAGTGTTCCCTGGCCGCCGGTGATGTTCTGGATCAGTTCTTTCACCGTGCCTTGGTGGAGGATTTGACCGTGGTGCATGATGGCGACGCGGTCGCACACCTGCTCCACTTCGCTCAGCAGGTGGCTGTTGAAAAACACCGTAACGCCCTTCTCGCGCTGACGTTTGATCACCTGGCGCAACTCCATGCGGCCAAGCGGATCCACGCCGTCGGTCGGCTCATCGAGCAGCAGCAGTTGCGGGTTTCCCAGCATGGCTTGCGCCAGACCTACACGCTGCGCCATGCCCTTGGAGTATTTGCTCACCTTGGTATCAGCCCACTCCTTCATGCCGACCCATTCGAGCTTTTCGTCAATCTCGCGCTTGAGTTCATCGCCGCGCAATCCCGACAGCCGCCCGAAGTAGTCGCACAGGGTGCGGCCCGTGAGATAGCTGGGGAAACGGTGGCCTTCCGGCAGGTAGCCGACTCTCTTGCGCGCTTCCACTTTGCGTGAATCCACGCCCAGCAGGGTCGCGCTGCCGCCCGTCGCGCGCACGATCCCCAGCAGCGTCTTCACCAGTGTTGACTTGCCTGCGCCGTTGGGGCCCAGCAAGCCAAAGGCGCAGCCCTTTGGTACTTGAAGGTCGAGCGCCTTGAGCGCCTGTATGCGGCCGCGCTTGTAGGTTTTGCTCAGACCGTGCGTTTCGAGGGCGAATTCCATGCGCTATATATACGAATGAAGGGCGCGCATTTGCAACCCGAGCCACACAGTTCGACAAAAGGATGTTCCAACCCGCCTGTCGAACTTGCTTCAATGCTGCAATGAAATGTGCGCCCACCCTGCTGTTGGCCCTGCTTGTTCTGTCGCTCGTGGCACCTCGAGCTAACGCATCCGATGACGCTGCGGCGGATTTCAAGGCGCTCGAAAAGGCAAGTTCGGAAAAACGCTGGGTGGAAGCGCTCAAGCTGGCGGAGGAATTCGTCGCTTCACATGCTGACGACACTAATGCGCCACGCGCCTACCTTCTTGGCGGCGCCGCGGGGCAAAGCGCCAAAGAACACGCCCGCGCCGCAGAACTGTACGCCGCCTTCGTCAATCGCTTTCCCGATGCCTCCGAAACCCCAGCCGCGCGCCACAACCATGTGCTGGCGCGTTCCTCGGCGCGGCAACTTGAGGCGTGCATCGCCGCGATCGACGACAACCTCAAAGCAGCACCAAAGGACTCGCGCGTCGAGCACTGGACGTTCTTGCGCGCGGAATGCCAGTTCCGGCTCTGGCGCTTTGACGAGGCCAAGAAGGCGCTGGAAGCGTTTATCAAGGCCTGGCCGAAGTCAACTTATGTTCGCCGTGCGCAAAATTACCTGGGCGATATCGACCCGCCCTGGACGCTGGACAAGAACAACGTCGTTCAGGGCTATACAGGCAAATACGAAGGCGACGCGCGGCTTGTTGCGGCCATGGCCAAGCTGCCGGAGTACACGAAAGAGGCCTTTGAGGTGCTTAAAAAGTCGCTGGGCGTGGACATTTCGGGCACGTGCGACGTGGTCTATCGCTTCGCCGACAAGGGCGCTTCACGCGACGGCGAACGCGCAACGACGGGCACCATCGGCCGCAAAGGCAAGCCGTGGACCGTGATGACGTTCTACACG
>UBJH01000504.1_pt1 | contig 15359 bp, 13 predicted proteins | sample 2193721 | NCBI WGS metagenome assembly UBJH01 (sample SAMEA4703186, study PRJEB27089) | metagenome | reverse complement strand
CGCTAGCAACTCTTGGGCCAGTTTTACCCTTGGTCGCTGACGGCGTACGGGCACTGAAGGATATCTCCTCCCATCAGTGTATCGACGACCGGACCGCCGATCGGCACGGGGGACACCTGCAGGCGTGTCGCCTCAGCATGTACCAAGTCACATAGCGATTCTCCCAGGGTGGCGTAGAATGGATGAGGGGTGCAGTGTCTCAACTGTAGGATCCAGGCATCGATCCAGGTTCCCAGATGGTCCTGAACAAACCGTTGCTGAGCCGTGTGGGTGACCTCTACGGCGTCCTGCCGTCCTCCTACGATGGCGTAGGCCTCTTTGACGTTCAAGAGACTCATGAACTCAAGCTCAAGGCCGATATGATCCTCACAATGAGCGTTGTGGTCGGTGGGTTGCAATCCAAACGCCAGGTAGAACCCGGCTATGTCGGCGAGACACGCCGATCGGCCCAGCAGACGCCCGGCATCGCCATAGGCGGTTTCGTGTAAAGGACAGCGCGCGACAGGGCCAAAGAGGCGGACGTGCTCGAGCTCGAGTGTTTCTCCATCCAAATGAGGAAGGAGCGAGTTGGTGCGCTGAAACGACTGTCTTACACCGTTTGGCCAAGGGCGTCGACCATTCAGGAGGACGTTCCACCGAGTCTTCAGTTGTTGTACGACGACGCTGGAAGGATAGGCAAATCCCAGAGCCAGCGCCTGGAATGCGGCGCCTCGGAACAGAGCCGCAGATACCTGCGTTGCCGTGCTGTGCCGGGTGTCCGACATCGTGATCTCCCGCCCAAGCACAGGATCGTCGAGCAAAGATCCAGGATCTTGGACTCCAGGATGTGGATTCGGGATCGCCTACCGGGCTAATCTCAACGGGACCCAGTTGGACCAGGCCTTGCGCGCCCCGACCTCCTGATTGCTGCCATCCCACACCGCAAATGCGATGACGGTTTCGTCGCCGGGCGTAAGAGAAGGCTGGTTCTCATTCATACCGGTCAGCGGATGGGTGATGATAACCCGCCAGACGCCGTCTCTCCACACGCCCCTGCCGTCCGCCTTCTGATCGGAGTGGACGGTCATGGTGCCCCAACCCTCAGCTATTTGATCGAGAACAGGTGATTGCTTATGGCGTGAGATGGGGTTGTCAACGCCTAAGGCCCCCGTATACGGTTGGACGTCGATCGCCTTCAGCACCTGGTCGGGATAGATATCCACCAGAGTATTAGGGTAGAGGTCTCGCACGGTCGGCTCACCCGTATCAACATCGCGCTGGAACGCCGCCCGCCATTGCCAGATGATGACCCTTCCATCGGGGTTTCCCATCATGGGGCTGGGCAAGGCATCTTTTTTAAAGTGGATCGGCAGCTCGACAGCCGCCTGGTCCGCAAACGTATCCGAGACAACACGATCATTCTTCGTGAGATCTTTCCATTCCAACAGGATTGCAAGCCACTGCCCGTTGTGGGCGGCCCTTACGCTGAGCGACGTGACAGAGGCGTTGGGTTGCATGGGGACCGCGATCATCTGCGGAAGCATCGCAACCTTGACTGCCGGAGCTCGCTTCCAGAAGGTCGCCTGGAGATCTACCAGATGCCCGTAATCTTTCACCCGGACCGCTTGAACGATCTCCGCGCCGGACGGGTTGGCCGCCAATGCGAGCCCCAACGTCAACACGGCGAATAGTGCCGGGCCAAGGCGATAACGTCTGTTCATGATCGCCTCACCTACGAGATGTTTGTGCGAAAGGTTTGAAACTGTTCGTCGTAGGCGGCACGGATATGAATCGGTTCATTCATCGGTACTCGCGCTACCTCGGTGCCGTTCTCATCATAGCCAAGCGTGTGGCCGCCCTCGACCTTGTAGTGGTGGATGATCTCCGGGGTGCTGCCGAAGAGCAGGAGCACGCCCAGCAGCCTGAGGTTCTCGGAGGCGCGACGGTAAGCGGCGATAGCCTCCTCAACGCCCCATCCGAACATTTGATACAAAAAGGCCGGGGGCACGTGCACCGGGGGGATGTAATAGACATTGGGCTCGAGGCCGAACTGCGGATAGAGCGGCTTGGCAACCTTCGCCAGATGGATCAGGTAATCCAAGGGGTTATCTTCCCTTGCCCTGTCCGGGGGTGAGAGAAACCCTTGCAGGCGAATCTTACCGATGCAGGTGGTGGCGCACTGGGTCTGCCGTCCGTTTTCGACGGCCGGATAGCAGCCGATACACTTCTCTGAGACTCGGGTCATGGGGTTAAAATATACTTTCTTATAAGGACAGGCTCTTACGCACTCGCGGTAGCCCCGGCAGCGATACTGGTCGAGGAGTACAATCCCATCCTCCTGGCGTTTGTAGATCGACATACGAGGACAGGCGGCCAGACAGGCCGGGTAGGTGCAATGGTTGCAGATACGCGGGAGATAGTACAACCATTGCATGTGAGGCATTTGCAGGAAGGCGCCCTGCGACATGTTGCCATAGCAGTCGTCCTCGCCGACATTGGGGCTCGCGTAATCCAAGTCATCAGGCAGATAGCCGAGGACACGTTCCCCGCTGGGCGCCGCTTCGAACAAGGTCTGCCCCTGGTAGGGAAACGTGCGCATATCCTGCACGCCCAGCTTTTCGAGAGTGCGAACGTCCCACCCGAGCGGATAGTATCCGTACGGCTTGGTCTCCACGTTATTCCAGAACATATACTCCTGACCACGCCCGGGGGTCCAGGTGGTCTTACAGGCCACCGTACACGTTTGACAGGCGATGCACTTGTTGGTGTCCATAATCATGGCAAACTGCTTGCGGGGCCTGACCCCTTCATAGGGGTACTCCATCTCCCGGCCGATCTGCCAGTTGTATACCTTCGGCATGGTGTCTCCGTCATGGCGTTCAGCGAGCAGCGATCAGCATTCAGCAACGAAGTATCCGGATTGTGCTGATAGCTGAAAGCCGTCTGCTGAATGCCGGTACTATGCTTTCGTCACGATCACAAACCCGCCCTTCAGATACTGTTTCATTGCATCGCTCTCGGTGCTCGGTCGAAGCCCCAACGTCACAGGACGCCACAACCCTTTGCCCCCGAGACCCCCGTCCTCGGCCTTGGTGAATTTTGCGAGCGACTCCCTCGGAGCGCTGGTGACGCAGTGCACGTCTACGTTAAACCCTCGGGTGATTTCGTGGGACCACGATTTGCGGGAGATCAGCGTGTGGGTCTGGTGTGTGGGCTTGAGCCATGTCCTTGTGAGGCTCTGATGGCCGCCGTATCGAAACAGGGCCTGGTAGTTGGTCTCGGCATTCTTTGCGATACCGTCCGGTCGTGTTTCGTGCGCCTTGACGGAACCCGGCGTCGCCATGTAGCCATTAAACCACATACGTGTGATGCCTTGCGGGGTGCCAGGGTAGTAACGCGCACGGGCCAACAGTCGCGCCACCTTGTATTCGTTCGTTCGCGTCGGGTCGTTCCACCCGCGAAAGGGCTGCTCCTCCGGATCGCCATCGATCCATACGTAGTCCCCGTCGTGAATGCCCATAGCCTTGGCGTCGTCGGGATTGATGTCCACATACATCTCGCCGGTGTCCGGCATCCGCTTATCGCGCCGGTAGATGTCTCCGAACGGTCCAAAGAGCGCGGCCATGAAATCAGTGTCGATCGGCATGGTATGAGCCCCGTGGCGATACTTTGGCGTATGGAATACATGGTCCCAGCCGCGATCCTTCAGCGGGTGTGCGGAGGCAAGCAATCTCGCGACGGTGTAGGTCGTGTTGCGCATCTGGCGGGCGGTGTGGCTCCGATCGTCCGGCGCAATGCCCCAGTCTTCGGGCCGCTTGGGTCGGATGGCCGGATGAGGGGCGGCTGCGATGCTGCACGGATCGTAGAAGGTGGCCTCCGACGGCTCGCGATGGACGATCAGGTTTTCCCCCGCGTCGATGAATTCGGGCTCCGGACGATAGAATTCCAGGCGACCTGTTTTGGTATACCAGGGTTTGGACTCCTGCACCTGCTCAAAGCTGTTGATCCGCGGGTAGGTCCGTGTGTTCAACAGCGCTGGAATCCCGGCCTTCGCCAGCTTTTCCAACTCTTCGAAGCGATACCCTTTCAGCGGCGCGGATCCGTCGATAATACGTTGCAGATACACCTCGACGCGGTTGGCGGCAATGAAGTGCCACATCTGCTCGAAGCGGGGATCGCCGGTAAGTCTGCCCAGCTCGCGCGCCACCCCCAGGTAGGTGTCGTTGTCGGACACGGTAGCGAAAGGGCGGCGAGCCGGCGTGCGTGGATAGGCCTGGAGAAACGGGTTAGTATTGGAGGCGGTCATGTCGGGATACTTGAACTCCATCCACGAATCCACGCCGTAGACGATATCGCTGAACTCGCATGAGGCCGTCCACCACCAGTCGTTATAGACCACCAGTTCGACGCGCGGCAAGGTGTTGAATACGACATCATAGAAACCCTTCTGATTGCCCAGGCTGGAGTTGGAGTTGACCTGCCAGATACTCTTGGTGGGCGTGGGCAGATGGGCACCTGTCGTTATTTTCTTGTTGCCGGCTTTCATGATCCGCTCGCCGTTCGCCCAGTAGTGCATCGATTCGGACCGAAGATAGGAGCGGGTGGTGATCGGGCCGGCAGGATCCAATTGGGGCCGGAACGGATCCTCTATCGTCCAGCGACCGATCCCGGAAAATAAGGTGTTCTTGTAGGTGCCGGCGAAACTACCGATATTTCCGCCATGGCGGCCTAAACTGCCTGCCAGCGCAAGGACCAGAAAGATGGCCCGATCTTTGTTATCGTTATTCCAGAACTGGTTAGGCCCCATACCGCAGGCGACGAGTGTTTTGCCGCCGCTGGCGGCGATGTCGCGCGCTAACGTCCGGATCGCGTCTTGCGGCGCCCACGTGAGCCGGCTGCACAAGTCCGGGGTCATATTGGCATTCAGGTACTCTCGAATCAGATCAAATACCGGTCTCGCCGCGACGGTGCGTCCGTCTACGAGTGTCACGTTGAAGCTTCCCGCGAGGGCCGGGTCGATTCCCAGCCTGGTAAAGTGCGCGCCGAGGTCATCGTGGCCTACAGCCACAGGACGATTCGCGCGCGTATCCCACATGACGGAATCGGCCAGCTCGGATACCAGATGCTCCGGCACCTGCACACCGTTTTGTTGCGGGGTGGGCGGCGGCGTTTTTCCCTTGTGCACTACCTGAGTCCAGTTCTGCCAGTCCTGCTCCTGATGATTGGGAAAAAGATCTTTGGCCAGGAGGCGCTCCAATGTGTCCATCCGGATCAAAGTAGGCAGATCGGTGAATCGCTTGACAAAGTCGGCGTCGTAGCGCTGTTCGGCCATCAGTACCTGGGCAAGACCCAACGCAAAGGCCGGATCCGTGCCCGGTCGAATGACCACCACCTCGTCGCATTTGCTGGCCGTGGCGGAGTACTCGACGGTGACGGTGACGGTTTTGACGCCCTTAAGCCGCGCCTCCGTCATCCAGTGGCTGTCGGGCATCTTGGTGGTGATCCAGTTCATTCCCCACATCACCGCCAGTCTGGTATTTTCGACATCGAATAGCTCGAAGTCATTCGTCTGATCGCCGGTGACCATCGGGTGCCCCGGCGGAAGGTCGGTGTGGAACGCATAGGAATCCCATGAGCCGGCCCCTTTAGCCTCTTCGGGGCCGACACCGCGGACGTGGTGATCAAGGAGCGCCATGCTATTGCCCATGCGGAAGGCTCCAAAGATCCGTACGGCCCCTTGCTTGGCCATCCCCCCGCGAAATTTCATGACGCGGGTTCCAGCCCCGCCTACGTGCTCAACCATATCGGGATCGTAACCCTGGGCAAGCAGATGCGCCCTCCCTTTCTCGCCGGAATAGGTGTTGGCGATGTTGTGCAGAGCCTTGGCATGGTAGGCATAGGCCTCTTCGTGCGAAACTCGGGTCCAACGATCCCAGCCTCGTTGCATCAATTCCCTCGGGGCTGCGCCTGTTAACGGATCGCGCGGGAATCCCTTGTCCGCCCATTCCTTGAATCCGCGGCGTATGAATGCCCCATCGATACGGCGGTCACCGTAAAAGCGACGGGCCAGGACTAGACCTTTTTGGCAGCAACGAGGATCCCAGCGATGACTGGTCTTGTTCCCATACAGATCGGTAGCCTTGCCGTAGCCATAGGTAGGCTCGATCCGGATCACGACGTTGTTCTTGACAAAGGCGTTGAGGAGGCAGTTGTGCGTGTCATTGGGACAGCAGAGAAAGACAAACGTTTTGTCGTGACGGAAGAGGTCGCGGTAGATTCGCTCCCAGTCGCGGTTGGGATATGCGGCCAGGGGGTTGGGCACCGACACCGGGGCCAGGTAGCGGTACTGCGCAAACAGATCCTCGGGAACAACCGCTGTGCCAAGCCCGGCCATACCGGCCAGTTTAAGAAAGTCGCGCCGCGAAAGTCTACCTTTCATCGTGACCTCCTTGTTTTAGAAAGGCGGGATACGCAATCGCCGTGCCATGGCCGGACCGTGGCAGCCTCCAGCAGGCGATGGCCCAGCCAGAGAGGTATTCGCGCGATTGTCCGGTTGCGAGCGACCGGCTGAATGAGGGCGAAGCGTAGCGAGTAATGGGGCGGTACCTCCCCACATTTGAGGAGCTGCCTGTAACGTATTGAGAATTAACGACGCATGCTGGGGTTGAGATGTCCCACTTCTTCCGCAAAAGTCCCAGTGTTTTGGGCCGTCGAATGAAGCTGATCTGATTTCCTGACGAGGGAGGAAGGGTACGGAGGTTGACCCGCGTTCTCCTGGCAGACTAAAATAGTTAAAAGTGAATAGATGAAATCATGATATGAGTAGTAGTGTCGAGGTAACAGAGAAAGTGTCAACGAAAAGCGACGACAATATCCTGGCTCTCCTGACACGGGGACATCGCCAGTCCCCGATGTACGATTTTGTGGCCCTCAGGGTTGCGGCCATCATCGGGGGGTATGAGTGGCTCCTGCTGACTCCTCTTCCCCAACCCCCGCGAAGCGCGGTCACCCTCCTTCTACACGCCTTCACAATGTACTGCGTCCTGCTCTATGCCTGGATTGTGGCTTACCAGGAGCGGATGAAGCGACTCAACCTCCTGGTCCTGATGATCGATCTGGGTTTTTCCCTGGCCCTGATTCGGCTGACTGGCGGAGTCGAGAGTCCATTTTTTCTAGCGCTCTATTTGATCGCCGCTCTCCAGGCCTACTATTATGGCGTCCGGCGCGGCGTCGGAGTGCTGGTCTCGTCCTCGCTTCTGTATGTGATGGTCATCTGGCCTTCCTGGCAACCGACCTCCGCGAGCATCGTCTCTCTACGGTTGGGCTTCATGGTCCTGGTGGTGGCGCCTCTTGTCATCCTCTCCGAGCGGGAGCGGTGGGCTCGACACGAGTTGGAAGCCGTCAATCGCGAATTGAAGGAGGACGTGACCAGACGCGTCGCCCTGGAGCGGCAAGTGCGCCAGGTCGAGAAGCTGAGCGCCCTTGGGACCCTGTCAGCGGGTCTTGCGCACGAGATCAATAACCCGCTTGGGATCATCACCTCCCGCGTAGAGTTGGCCTTGATGGATGCACAGGAGACAGAGATCCCGAAGCAGTTCATTGATGACCTGAAGGTGATCGAGAAGCACGCCCAGCGGGCAGCCCGCGTGGCGCGAGGGCTGCTGTCATTCTCCCGGCCCGCTACCGGACAACGGCTGCTCCTGGACATGAATGGAGTGATCGAGGAGAGCCTGCTGCTGATCGAGCGACAGCTTGAAAAAGAGCAGATCGTTCTGGAGCGGTGCCTCGCTCCTTCGCTGCCGAAGGTGAAGGGAAACGTCAGTCAACTGGAGGAGGTATTGCTGAATCTGTTCACGAATGCTCGCGAGGCAATGACTGCCGGCGGCCGCCTCCGTGTGGAGAGCCGCTTAGGAGCAGACGACAGAACTGTCCAGATCCTGGTCGCCGATACCGGGGATGGCGTCCCCGAGATGCTTGTCCAGCAGATCTTTGACCCATTCTTCACCACCAAACAGAACGGTACAGGGCTGGGCCTGTCGATCAGTTATGGAATCATCAAAGAACATGGGGGACGGTTGGAAGTCCGAAGCGAGACCGGGAATGGGACTACCTTTATCATGACGTTGCCGGCGGAGGACGCGTGAAAGATGAAAGAAGGAACAGGATGCCGAGGCTAGGCCGAGTACTGGTGATCGATGACGAAGTAGACATGCTCGAAAACTGTGCCAGGCTGCTCACTCGCTTTGGCTACGAGGCGATGACCGGGGCCGGGAGCGGCGAGGCAGCCACGCTGTACGAGCGGGAAAGGCCGGACCTGGTGCTCACCGATCTTCGTATGCCGGGCCTTGACGGCCTGGGCGTCCTCCAGGCGATTCGGGCGATCGATCCCGAAGCGACCGTAATCCTGATCACCGCCTTTGCCACGATCGAGACCGCCGTCGAAGCGATCAAAGAAGGCGCGTTCGATTACCTGCCCAAGCCGTTTTCGGCCGATCAACTCAGGGTATGTGTCGAGCGGGCGATGGACCGGCGTCGTTTGCGGGAAGAGAACCGGCGACTTCTGGAGCAACTGACCGAGACCCATCGGTTCGACAATATCATCGGCAGGAGCCTGCCGATGCTCCAGGTCTTTGAGACCATCAAGAAGGTGGCGAAGAGCGAGGCCAACATCCTGATCATCGGTGAGACCGGGACCGGCAAAGAGCTGATTGCCAGGAGTCTCCATGTCAACAGCCGCCGGGCGACCGGTCCGTTCATCCCTGTTGATTGCGTCTCGCTTCCGGAGAACCTGTTGGAGAGTGAACTGTTCGGACACGAGAAGGGCGCGTTCACGGGAGCGCAGGCGACCCGTCCCGGGCTGTTTGAATTTGCCAGCGGTGGGACCATCTTCCTGGATGAAGTGGGCGACATCAGCCTGAATCTTCAGGCGAAGCTGCTGAGGGTCCTGCAGGAACGTCAGGTGCGACGGGTCGGCTCAAACCGGATTATCGAGGTGGACGTGCGCGTCATCTCGGCCACCAACCACGACCTGGCCCAGGCAGTCGCCATGGGCAGATTTCGGGAAGACCTCTACTATCGCCTGAACGTCATCTCGCTTCCGCTGCCGCCCCTGCGCGATCGCGCGGGAGATATCCAGTTGATCGCGCATCACTACCTGACAAAATATGCGGCCGGCAGCGAGAAGGAAGTCAAAGGCGTCACGCCGGAAGCGATGCGGCTCCTGGAAGCCCACAACTGGCCTGGGAACGTTCGCGAACTTCAGAATGTCATGGAGCGAGCGGTGGTCCTGGCCGAACACGAGCTGGTCCGGCCGCAGGATCTACCGGAACAGATCCGCATAAAGGCCGAAGCCGTCTCGGCGGTGTCGCCGAATGAGCTGCCGCTCAAGCGGGCAAAAGAGGTATGGGCCGGCTCGTTTGAGCGGGATTATCTGATCCGGCTTCTCAAGCGGCATGATGGTAATATCTCGCAGGCTGCCAAGGCCGCCTGTGTGGATCGAAAAACGGTTCATCGCCTGATGAAGAAGTATGGGATCAAGCTCTCGTAGCGGTCCGGCGTGCAGGGTCGCTTACCCGGGATGGGTGAGGAAGATCGCCTTTTCCCTTGACAGGATGGGCCTAAGTGATTGAAGATATGCGTCGTTGACCGCGAAGGCGGTGAGGCTATTTAGGCGCGTAGCTCAGGGGGAGAGCGCTTGCTTGACACGCAAGAGGTCGGCGGTTCAAGACCGCCCGCGCCTACCATTGTTTGCGGTACCCAACGACCTGTGCGCGGTACGCGGACAGGTCGTTGCCCAGGTAGAATCACCTAAGCAGAAAAGGGCATCATATTGTTGCTGGTGCCCTTCTTTGCTCAAAGGCAGAGACAGAGCGTGAGTGAGGCCCGAACGCAATCGATTGTTGTCACCCTGGACGACGAACGGCGACATGAGTTCGCTGCCGGCGTGACAGCGCTGGACATACTGGAGGCCGTAGATCCGGCAGCCACGAAGGAGACGATCGGCGCGAGCGTCAATGGGCGTCTTGTAGATCTCTGTAGTCCCATCGAGGAAGACGCGCATGTGACGTTCATCAGCATCACGTCGCCGGAGGGCCTGTCGATGCTCCGGCATAGCGCCGCTCACCTGATGGCAGCCGCCGTGCAGAAGCTTCTGCCCGGCTCAAAATTTGCGATCGGCCCGGCCATCCAGGATGGTTTTTACTATGACATCGAGCCGACGCGCGCGCTCACACCGGATGATCTGCCGGTTCTTGAGGCCACCATGCGCGAGTTCTCAGAGCAGCGGCTGCCGTTCGTCAGGTGTGAGGTCTCGCTGGATGAGGCGATTACGAATGCGGCGGCGCTGAACCAGCCGTACAAGATCGAGCTGCTGGAGACCATCCGAGACCGGGCGAAGACTCCATCCGGAGTCGCCCGGGAGGATGAGTTGGAGCATGAGGTAGATCCGGGAGCGCAGCGAGCCAGCTTCTATACAACCGGCGACTTTGTCGATCTGTGCCGCGGTCCCCACGTCCTGGACACGTCGGTGATTCGGTTCTTCAGGCTGACCCATCTGGCCGGCGCATACTGGCGGGGCGACGAGCGCCGGCCGATGCTGACCAGAATCTACGGCATCGCCTTTCCGACACAGGAGGCGCTTGAGGCGCATCTGTTTCTCCTGGAGGAGGCGAAGCGTCGGGACCATCGGCGTCTTGGCCGTGAGTTGGACCTCTTCAGCATCCATGATGAGATCGGCGGTGGGCTTGTCCTGTGGCATCCGAAAGGGGCGTTAGTCCGGAAGCTCATTGAGGATCTGTGGCGTGACGAGCATCTCAAGAACGGTTATGATCTCGTGTATACGCCGCATGTCGGCCGTGCGAAGTTGTGGGAAACCAGCGGCCATCTTGACTTTTATCAGGAGTTCATGTATCCCAGAATGGAGATGGAGGGGAACGACTATTACGTCAAGCCGATGAACTGCCCCTTCCATATCAAGTTGTTTCAATCCAAAGTCCACAGCTACCGGGAGTTGCCGGTACGGTTTGCCGAGCTGGGAACGGTCTATCGCTTCGAGCGCGTCGGAGTCCTGCATGGGCTTCTGCGTGTTCGTGGGTTTACACAGGATGACGCGCATATCTTCTGCACGCCGCAACAGATGGTGAGCGAGGTGGCCCGCGCCGTCAGTTTCAGCCTGTCCTTTCTCGGCAGCTTTGGTTTCGATCGGTACGACGCCTATATCGCCACGCGACCGGAGAAGGCGATCGGGGATCAGGGACTCTGGAATGATGCGACCGAGGCGTTGCGCCGGGCGGCCGATGACGCCGGCCTCGCCTATCAGATTGACGACGGGGGCGGGGCCTTCTACGGGCCGAAGATTGATCTCAAGGTGCGAGACGCCTTGGGCCGTGCCTGGCAGTGCACGACGGTTCAGTTCGATTTTAACTTGCCGGAACGCTTCGACATCACCTATGTCGGGGAGGACAATCGGCCGCATCGACCTTTCATGGTGCATCGGGCAATTCTCGGATCGTTGGAGCGGTTTTTTGGGGTATTGGTCGAACATCATGCAGGTGCCTTCCCGACCTGGCTTGCGCCGGTACAGGCAAAGCTGGTGCCGGTGGCGGATCGTTTCCAGCCGTATGCCCATCAGGTCTCAGAGCAACTCAGGGCTATAGGAATACGTACGGAAGTGGATGTGCGGAACGAAAAGGTCGGCTACAAGATTCGGGATGCGGAGGTGCAGAAAACCCCCTATATCCTTGTGGTGGGGGAAAAAGAAGCCACTTCAGGCGCTGTCTCGGTGCGAGGGCGCGGCGGGCGAGATCTGGGCGTTATGTCGATCGATCAATTCGCGGCCGCGATTCAAGAGGAACGCAAGCCGGCTCTGAGGGCTGTCGTGCCGGCTTCATATGAAGGAGGGAACATCCATCAGTAGAAGTGTTCGGGTGAACGAGCGGATTCGGATCAAAGAGGTGAGGGTGATCAGTCCGGAGGGGGCGCAACTGGGGATCCTGCCGATTCAGGAGGCCCTCGAGACCGCCCAGAAGCTCGCGCTCGATCTGGTGGAGGTGGCGCCGGATGCGAAGCCGCCTGTCTGCCGGATCATGAATTATGGGAAGTATCGGTACGAGCAGAACAAGAAGACGCGGGAGGCGAGGAAGAAGCAGACGGTCATCCAGATCAAGGAGATCAAACTCCGACCCAAGACCGATGATCATGATTTTCAGTTCAAGTCCAGGCATGCCGAGCGCTTCTTGAAGGAGGGGAATAAGACCAAGGTGACCGTGATGTTCCGAGGCCGGGAGATGGTTCATATCGAGCGCGGGAAGGCGCAGTTGGACCGTTTTGCAGAGGCGCTCAAGGAGATCGCTGTGATGGAGCAGTACCCCAGGCAGGAAGGCCGGAACATGGTGATGATTCTTACCCCAAAGCATTGACGGAGGAGCGACGGTGCCGAAGATCAAGACACTCAAAGGGGCCGCGAAGCGGTTCAAGATGACGGGAACCGGTAAGATCAGACGCCACAAAGCGTCCAAGAGTCACTTGCTGACCGGCAAGTCCAGAAAGCGAAAACGAAATCTGCGTCAGCCCGGTCTGGTGTCCAAGGCGGATACGGCCAGGATGGAGCGCTTGATTCCCTATCTGTAACAGGACGGGTAGCGATCAGCAATTAGCCGTCAGCATTCAGCTTGCAGGAATCATAGATCTCATGCTATGTTACTTCGCTAATCGCTGAGGGCTGAACGCTGTCTTATCTGGAGGAATGAGGATGCCACGCGCAAAAGGTGGATTTAAGACGAGACGTCGCAGGAACAGGGTCCTCAAAGAGGCCGAGGGCTACTTTGGAAAACGGAGTAAGGCCTACAGGAGCGCGCAGGAGGCGGTCGATCGGGCAAAGCGGTACGCCTATCGCGATCGGAAGGCCCGCAAGCGGGAGTTCCGCAGCCTGTGGATCATACGGATCAATGCGGCGGCGCGCTTGTCCGGGCTGTCGTATAGCGTGATGATGGGTGGCCTTAAGAAGGCCGGCGTAGCGATGGATCGGAAGGCCCTGGCCGATCTGGCTATCCAGGATCCGTCGGCGTTTACGAAACTGGCGGAGGCCGCCCGGGAGCAGTTGGCGGCCTAAGAATCGTGACATTGTTCGGCGAAACATGCCCCGACCCATGTCGGGGCTTGTTGTTATAGGGGAGACGTGGAGGCGTTACAGCAGGAGCTGGAGGGTCTGAAGGCAGCGGCGCTCACGCAGATTGAGCAAAGCGCGGACTCGGCCCAGCTCGAACAGGTGCGGGTGCAGTTCCTCGGCCGTAAGGCCAGATTGACGGCGATCCTTCGGCAATTGGTCACGCTTGCGCCGCAGGAGCGTCCGGTAATTGGTCTGCTGGCCAACCAGGTCAAGCAGGCGGTTGAGGAGCGTATCGCGTCCAGGCGGACAGCCCTGGAATCAGTTCCGAGTGATGAACTGCTGGCGGCAGACCGGATCGATGTTACCTTGCCGGGGCGGCGGCCGGCCGTGGGTCGTCTGCATCCCCTTACCCAGATTATCCGTGAGATCTGTCAGATCTTCGCGGAGATGGGCTTCGCCGTCGTCGAGGGACCTGAGGTTGAGTGGGACTACTATAACTTCGAGGCCCTCAACATTCCGGAAGATCATCCGGCCAGGGAGATGTGGGATACCTTCTGGGTCGATCCGACCAGCGCCCACGCCGATAAACCGATGCTGCTCAGGACGCACACCTCGCCGATGCAGATCCGCATCATGGAACAGACCAAGCCGCCAATCCGCATCGTTGTGCCCGGTAAGTGTTATCGGTACGAGGCAATCGACGCCAGCCACGAGAGTCAGTTTCACCAGATCGAGGGGCTGGCGGTCGACGAGGGCATTACCTTCGCCGACCTAAAGGGGACGCTCTATGCCTTTGTGCGCCGCTTATTCGGCAACGAACGGAAGATTCGCTTTCGGTGCGACTATTTCCCGTTTGTCGAACCGGGCGTCGATATGTCGATCGACTGCTTCCGCTGTAAGGGCGCCGGCTGCCGGCTGTGCAAGGCGAGCGGGTGGCTCGAGATCCTGGGCGCGGGAATGGTGCATCCGAATGTCCTGACGCGCGTCGGCTACGACCCGGCGCGCTACACCGGTTTCGCCTTTGGCCTGGGGCCCGCGCGTGTCGCCATGCTCAAGTACGGCATCGAAGACATCCGCCTGTTCCATGGCAACGACCTTCGCTTCCTCCAGCAGTTCTCCTGAGATCTTTTTTACCGGAGCGTTGCCCTCCACCCCTCTACACCTCTCCGATCCCTCCGACATCAGAAGCTCTCGCGGTCAAAGATTAGATTTCTCCTCTTCGCTTTCAGCCTTGACACGACCATAATTCTGACTATAATGTAGGTCATGCCGACCACACGCCGGTTCGAGCTACGCTACGCGCCAGAAACGCTAAGCCACCTGGATGCTATTGAGCGTAAGTATTATCGTCTGATCGAAAAAACGCTTGATCGGCAACTGAGCTATACACCGGAACGGGTCACCCGAAATCGTAAGCCACTTGAGCGCCTTGGTCCTTTCGGTGCGACTTGGGAACTGCGGTTCGGACCCAATAATTGTCTCCGTGTCTTTTATGAAGTCCAGACAGGAACGCAGACTGTTGAGATATTGGCAATTGGAATCAAGGAAAGGAATCGACTGTTTATCGGTCGGGAGGAGTTTACGGAATGAGAATTGCTCCATTAGCAGACGTAAAATCACGGTTGAGTGCCTACTTGGAACAATGTAAAAGCGAAGGACCTGTCGTTATCACGCGCAATGGCAGACCGGTCGCGGTACTGCTTACCCCGATAGACGCTGACGATTTAGAGGGATTGGTCTTGGCGCGTTCGCCGCGCTTTCAAGCCTTACTGGATAAGTCACGGCAAAGTATCCAGTCAGGCGAGGGGCTCACGCAGAAGGAGTTCTGGAAGACCGTAGCGCAACGACACAAACCGGATAAGGTGCCTAAATCAAGGCGCGCTGTAGCGTGACGCGTTGCTGCAGCCAATGCGTCACCCCTACTTCGCCAAGGAGACCTCCGAAGCACTACCCTATTGCTCTCTCAACTGAAGACCGGCTCGATGCGGCCTTTAAGATCGCAGGGGAAGCATTCAAGAAGACCACGCTGACCATGAAGGATATTGAGCATGCCGTCATGTCGCTCAGGAGAAAGGCGTACGCAAAGAAGAGATAGGATACCGCTTCCCCCCACTCTTCCTGGTCGCCTGCACAGCGCTGGGCGGCGTACAGGACCTTTGAAAATAGGGACAGACCCCTGATTTCTCTCACGAGGAAGGCGGAACGCCAGGATCAAGCGGGTGATGGCCTGGGTGGGGCGGGAAACGGTACGCTACCGCGATTTGTTAATAGTTGC
>UBJH01001763.1_pt1 | contig 15442 bp, 11 predicted proteins | sample 2193721 | NCBI WGS metagenome assembly UBJH01 (sample SAMEA4703186, study PRJEB27089) | metagenome | reverse complement strand
TCATCTGATCGCCTTTGATTCTGGCGTCCCAGTACCAGCTCGCGCGCTCCCGCAACCGGCCGGCCTGCTCAAGGCCGCCTTGAGTCTGCATCGCCGCGCAGCCGACAAGTAAAGGCACCAGCAACAGCAGCCCCCGCCAGCCTCGGATCATCACACTTGGTCGCGTTGCCACATTGTACTCCTGTACACTGCCCGTGGTGTTGGCGGCGGCAACGACCGAAGGATCGCCACACCGGCGATCCTTCGGTCGTCTGGCCGCTCTTATGCGCTGTCCCGGTCGGTCCTACTGCACTACCGGAAGGGTGCCGAGAGTAGGGTTGGACAGGCAAGCTGGGTGCCCGAAACCACTGAGGCTATAGGCGTTCCCGCTCACATCGGTGGGAGTAGCGGACTGCCCGGTCGGGTCGTTGAACACGATGTCCTGAATCATGTTGTCGGGGCGGGCTACATCTCCCGACACTGCGAACAACCCCGCCAAGTAATCCAGCCCCAGCGCGTTGCGCAGGTTCCAGGCGACAACATGGTCGGTGCAGGAGGTGTCGCCACTCACGCCAACCCCTCCGACGAGCGTGCCGTTACTATTATACAGCGCAAGGCCGCCACCGAAGACATTAACGCCGCCGATTCTCCTGCCGACCATCGGATCGTTATGGGCGCCGTAATTAGTCGGATTCCCTCCGTACGCCACAGCCGGATCGACGGGGTTACTTTCCTGCAATCCGAACAGGCTCCCTCCAGGTTGGACGGCGAAGTAGAGGTTGGCGGTCGAGAGCGCCAAGTCAGGCAGGCTGAACGCGTTGGCGGTATTGGCCTTCTGCGCGGAGATGACCCGGCTGCCCGGCCACTGGGCGCCTCGATTGGCGCCCGTGAAAGCGACGGCACAGACGACGCCATCGCGGTTGACCACGGTAGCCCACATGTCTAGTTGCAGACCGCTGGCATCCGGGGCCACACTTCCAAGCGCGGCCTTCAAGGCGGCCCAGTTGGGCAATGCCGCACAGGGGCCTGCCGCAAAGGCTCCACTCACGCTAATAACAAAACTGGTAACGACACCTGCGAGCCCACACGTAAAGATTTTACAGTACCTTTTCAATCTGTCCATATCTCCTCCAGCTCCTTTGATGATTGTCATCGTTTCGCTCCTGTAATGCTGCAGGTAATGTACCTACTCGGCACGCTGTTTCCGGGTCAGGCCTTACTCGCATTTCCCTTTCTGCTGCACTCCCCCCTTTCTCGGCCGGCAGCGCATCACTTTCTTTCATCTACTCACGGCCGTGGATACGACATATCCGCTTCGATGATGAGACTCCAGTATTTCCCAATATTTCGGCAGTCAGCTTAGAGAATACTTTTGTACGTGTCAATACGCCATTCGACGTATATGTGAAGTATATTCCGTCACCATGGTCGAAGCAGTTGCGTGCGAGCTCTCATCGTCATACACTAGTATTGTTAAAGGAGCGTACGATGCGGATACTGATCGTTGACGATGATGTGGACATGCGGAGGCTGCTGCTGCACACCCTCCAAAGCTGGGGGTATGACGTCGTCCAGGCGATCGACGGCGCGCAGGCGTGGGACCTCCTCCAGAACGAACCGTTCAGTTTTGTGATCACCGACTGGATGATGCCGAAGCTCGACGGATTAGATCTCTGCCGTCGGATCAGGGACGGAAGATTCTCGAGATACATCTACACCATCCTCCTTACAGCCAAACACTCAAAAGATGAACTCATCAAGGGGATGGAGGCCGGCGCCGATGATTTTTTGATTAAGCCCTTCAACGCCGGAGAGCTCAAGGTCCGTATCAGGGCAGGGGAACGGATCATCACGCTGGAAAGCAATCTTGAAGAGCAGAACAAGAAGTTACAGGAGGCCTATTTCAGGATTCGTGAAGACCTTGATGCGGCCGTCAAGATGCAGCGAAGTCTCCTGCCAAGCCGCGCGTTGATCGTGCCCGGGTTTAGATTTGAATGGATGTTCGCGCCTTGTCATTTCGTGGCGGGGGATAACTTTAATATCTTTCAGCTTGATGAGCATCGGATCGGCTTCTACATTCTTGACGTGGCCGGCCACGGGATTCCCGCGGCGATGCTGTCGGTTACCCTGAGCAAGTTGCTCTTGCCCACTGCCGGTCAGGGGAGTCTCTTAAAACGCTTCATCCCGGACCCCCCGTACTACGATATCGCTATGCCTGCGGAGGCTGCGCGTACCCTGAACCAACTGTTTCAGTCCAAGGACGATGCGATGCAGTATTTTACGATGATCTACGGCATCGTTGAGATCCAAAGCGCCCGAACGCTGCTGACTCAGGCAGGCCATCCATCGCCCATCTATCAACCCAACGAGGCAAAAGCCACGCTGCTGGGAACAGGGGGGTTTCCTATCGGGATGTTGCCGGATATCACGTATCGGGAAGAGGAACTGTGCCTCCATCCTGGCGACAGGCTCTTCTTCTACTCCGACGGCATTTCGGAATGTACCGGAAAGAATGGGGAGCGTTTTTCCGTGGACCGCCTCATGGCTTTCCTGGAAGAGCGGCGAGGCCGTCCGTTGCGGGACGTAACCGCGGATATAGAGCAGACATTAAGGCGCTGGAGGGGCAGCGATGAATTTGAGGACGACATCACCCTGCTGGCGCTCGAAAGGGAAGCAACGTAGCGCCCGGTTTTCGAGCTGGCCACTGCAGTTTCACGTGTAGGAGGATATGGATGCACCAGAGCTCACACCCGGCATCGGTTATTGACGAACTCAAACGGCTGGCCGCCAGTCTGGATGAGTGCGTGGTGAGCAAGTGTCCCGCGGCGCCACGAGTGATTGACGAACTCGGCCGTCTGGCCGGCAGTCTGCATGAGATGCTCAACACCCTCGCCGAAAGCGAGGCCAAGTTTCGCGGACTGGTGAAGGATGCGCCGGACGCCATGCTGCTCGTCGACAAGGTGGGCCGCATCATCCTCGCCAACGACGAAGCGCAGAAGCTATTCGGCTATGCGCAGCAGGAGTTGGAAGGCGCACCGCTTGAGATGCTGGTACCCGAGCGTTTCCGCAGCTTGCATGCAGCGCAACGCGCCGGCTACCTCATGCACCCGGTGACGCGGCCCATGGGGGTAGGTCTGGAACTCTACGGCGTGCGTAAGGACGGGCGTGAGTTCCCCGTGGACATCAAGCTCAGCCATTATCCCACCAAAGAAGGCGGCATCGTCATGAGCGCGATTCGTGACGTCACCGCCCGCAAGCAGGCGGAGGCCCAACTGCACCTGCGAACCACCGCACTGGAGGCCGCAGCGAACGCCATCGTCATTACCGACCGGGAGGGAACGATCGTCTGGGTCAATCCCGCCGTCACCCCGCTTACTGGCTACACGGCTCAGGAGATGCTCGGTCACAACCTGCGTCTCCTCAAGTCAGACCATCATGACACCGCGTTCTTCCAGGACCTCTGGAGAACGATTCTCGCCGGGCAGACCTGGCACGGCGAGATGATCAACCGGCGCAAGGATGGAAGCCTCTACACCGAGGAGCAGACTATCGCCCCCGTTCGAGACAGCCATAGTCAGATCACCCATTTCATCGCGGTGAAGCAGGACGTCACCGCCCGCAAGCAGGCAGACGCGGCCCTGGCAGCCGCCAATGCCGAACTGGCTCAACTGTATACGACCACGAAGGACCTCGCCGCGCGGTGGGAGGCGCTCTTCACGCTGAGCCGGCTGCTGAACCGATCACTCGAACTTGACGAGGTCTTCGGAACGTTCGCTCGGGCAGTGGAATCGTATGTCCCGTATGACCGCCTGGGGGTGATTCTCCCGGAAAGCGATCAGCTCAAAATGGCCTACTCCGTGGCTCACCCCCCACTCCTTTCCTACCAGGGACAGAGCTGGCCAAAGACGAACGATACGGCGATCGAGTGGATGCTCACCCATGGGGAACCCCGGCTGGTACGCAATCTGGTAACAGAGGCCAGTTTCCGCGATGAGATCTATCTGGTGCAGGAGGGGGTCCGGTCCTGTCTTGAGCTTCCCCTCCTGGTTGCAGGAAAGGTGCTAGGAGTCTTCATCCTCGACAGCCTGACGGCCGGGACCTACTCCTCACGAGACATTGAGCGCCTGCTCCCCTTGGCCGATCAAGTGGCCATTGTCGTTGAGCACAGCCGGCTCTGGGATTCCGTACAACGTCATGCCGAAGAGCTGAGCCGAGAGGTCGAAGAGCGCAAGCGCGCGGAAGCGGCAATGCAGCAGGCGAAATCCGCCGCCGAAGCTGCGAGTCGCGCCAAGGGTGAGTTTTTGGCTAAGATGAGCCATGAGATTCGGACACCGCTGAACGCCATCATCGGCATGACTGAACTCACCCTCGACACCGCGCTGACGGCCGAGCAACGAGGGTTCCTGCAAGTGGTGCAGTCCTCCTCCGAGGCACTCCTGACGGTCATCAACGATATTCTCGATCTCTCCAAACTTGAGGCGGGCCAGATGGCGATTGAGGACGTGGACTTTCACCTGCGGGAGACCGTTGAGGGCGTGGCCGAGATCTTGAGCATCCGGGCGCAGAAAAAGGGGCTGGAACTGACATGCTATGTGGACCCCGCGCTGCCCTCACGGGTGCGCGGCGACCCCACGCGCCTAAGACAGGTGTTGGTGAATCTGGTGGGCAATGCGATCAAATTCACGGAGCGCGGGGAGGTGACCATCCAGGTTGATCAGACGAAGGCCGAAGCGCCAGAGCGAATCGGACTCCATTTTGCGGTCGCCGATACCGGGATCGGCATTCCCGGTCATCAGCAGACCAGAATCTTTGACCCGTTTGCTCAGGCGGACGCCACCACAACGCGCCGGTTTGGCGGGAGCGGATTGGGCTTGAGCATCTCGAAGGCCCTCGTCGAGCTGATGGGCGGGCGGATACGGGTGGAGAGCGAGGTCGACAAGGGATCTACGTTTCATTGCGATCTTATGGTGTCCGTCGCGGAGCCTGAAGCTGAGATCGCACGAGGAGAGCGCGACACGTCTCCCGATCTCCACGACATTACGGTGCTGGTTGTGGACGATAACCCGACCAATCGGCTCATCCTGCGCCGCACGCTGGAAACGTGGAGCATGTCTGTCGTAGAGGCGGTCGGCGGAGAGGAGGCTCTGGCGTTATTGCGTGCGCCACACGCGGGCTATCAGGTCGTCATTCTGGATTATCAGATGCCCGGCATGGACGGGGTAGCCGTCGCGCGGGCGATCCGGCAAGACCCAAGGCTTCAGCAGATAAAGTTGGTGATGCTCTCATCCTGGGAAGGGCTGTCCGCTGCTACGAGAAAGGATCTCGGGATCACGGCGGTCCTGACTAAACCGGTCAGACAGTCAAAGCTCATGGATGTATTGATGGGCCTGTTTCAAAGGGCGGAGGACACGGAGGCGCCCGCTGAACCGTCGATCCCGGAGACGAGCCGCTCCACAATCCAGCGACATATCCTGCTCGTCGAGGACAACGTGGACAATCAGTTTCTGGTGGAAAGGATTCTGAAAAAGGCCGGGTACTGGGTCGTCATTGCCGGGAATGGGATAGCAGCCGTGAACGCCGTGCGGCAAACCCGCTATGATCTTATCCTGATGGACGTACAGATGCCGGAAATGGATGGGTTTGAGGCAACTCGATCCATCAGGTCATGGGAACGCGAGCATGGCGTAGGACGGGCGCCGATCATCGCGATGACGGCGCATGCAATCGCCGGATATCGGGAGCAGTGTCTGGAACAGGGAATGGATGATTATCTCTCGAAGCCGCTGAAGAAAGATCTCCTGCTTCAGACAGTAAGACGTTATCTGGGCGATGCGGAGGGGACGGCTAAAGATACTGTCCCCAAGGCCCCATGAGGGGAGATGGAAGATGGGGGGAGCATATGACGGTCGTCTATATTGACGAGGATCTGGAAGATCTGATCCCGGAGTTCCTGGAGAATCGGCGCCGGGACATCGACCGGATGAAGCGGTTGGTCGAGGAGGGCAAGTACGAGGAGCTTACGCGATTAGGCCACAACCTGAAAGGATCGGGAGGCGGCTATGGGTTCACAGAGATCAGTGAGATAGGACGAGGGATCGAGGAGGCCGGCGCGCGCAGTGATCGAGAGGCCATGACGACGCTGTGTGAGCGGCTGGCAACGTACCTTGCGACGGTCACAGTCCAGGTCCGGCGACCCGAATAGGCAAAGGAGCCCACACGATGCAGCTTGACCAGCGGAGAGCAGGCGATGCGCTGATTGTGACGCCACTGGAGGATCGACTGGATGCCAGAGTTGCGACTGATTTTAAGGAGCGGATGACCGAACTGATCGCCTCGGGCAATACCAGGATTGCGCTGGATCTCTCGAAGATAGAGTTTATCGACAGCAGCGGTTTGGGGGCGATTGTTTCCAGTCTAAAGCGGATGGGAGGACGGGGAGAGCTGGTCGTGTGCGGGTTGCAGGAAACAACCATGACCTTGTTCAAGCTGACGAGAATGGATCGCGTCTTTCAGATCTTTGACAGTGAGCAGCAGGCCGTGTCGGCCTTGGGCGGCGAAAAAGGTTAGGGGCGAGTTGAGCGGCAGACGGATCACATTGACCATCACCAGCGATCTGCGCAATGTGCCGCTTATCGGTCAAGCGATACAGCGGCTCTGCTCGCTTGTCCCGCTCTCTGACCTCGAATCACACCAGATCGCGTTGTGCGTCGTCGAGGCGGTCAATAATGCCATCGTCCATGCCTACGGCAGGGACGCGGAGCATGAGGTAGAGGTCGTCTTTGGCCAGTATTCGGACCGACTGATCGTCCAGATCTGTGACGCGGGAAGGACCATGGACCCGAAGTGCCTCGCGCCCCAGGCCGCTTCGCCGCTCGACTTTGATCCCGGATGCCTGGAGCAAATTCCCGACAGGGGGTTGGGGCTTGCGATTATCAGGACAACCATGGACGAGGTCACATATACGACATCTCACGGGAAAAATATTCTGACCCTGACGAGGTTTCTTCAATCACGTCAATCCAGAGAAGCGCCACTGAGGGAGTGACCGATGTCGATCAGGAGACTTGAGCAGGATCCGGGATCGGACTCCGGAACGCGTCGTCATGTGGCCCTCACGGTATCCGCCTTCCAGGACGCAATCCGCCATCATGCCCGGTATTCATTGGGAAACAAATGGGAGCGCTGTTCCGATCGCGAGCTGTTTATGGCCGTGGCGTTCGCGGTGCGAGACGCCCTCGTCGACCGGATGCTGGACACCGAGGACCGATATCAACAGGTCGATCCTAAGCGCCTGCATTATCTCTCCATGGAGTTTCTCCTCGGGCAGTCCTTGAGAAATAACCTGAGTAATCTGGGGATGCTCGATCCCTGCCGGGAGGCGCTCCGTACGATGGGCGTCGATCTCGATGGGGTACTGGAAGGCGAATCTGAAGCCGCGCTGGGCAATGGCGGCCTCGGTCGTCTGGCGGCCTGTTTTCTGGACTCGCTCGCCACGATGGGTATGCCTGGGTACGGATACGGCATTAACTATGAATACGGCCTGTTCAAGCAGGCTATTGACAGTGGGTATCAGAGGGAAAAACCGGACAACTGGATGGCCCGCGGCAACCCCTGGCAGATCGAGCGCCCCGATGAGGCCTGTATCGTGCCCGTGTACGGTCGCGTCGAACATGGCATTGATCGCACCGGCGCGTACAATCCCATGTGGATGGATTGGAAGATCATTATCGGCGTCCCGCACGATATGCCGATTGTCGGACACGGCGGGAACACGGTCAATGTGCTGCGTTTGTACTCGGCGCGATCATCCGAGGAATTCGATATGCAGATCTTCAATGAGGGGGACTATTTGAAGGCGGTTGAGCAGCAGATCGCCTCGGAGACCATCTCGAAGGTCCTCTACCCTGGCGACTCGATCGAAGCGGGTCGGGAACTGCGACTGCTTCAGGAATACCTCCTCGTGGCATGCGCCCTTCGGGATATTGTCCGCCGGTATAACAAGAGTCATGACACGTTTGACCGGTTCGCCTCCAAGGTCGCCATTCAGCTCAACGACACCCATCCGGCCCTGGCCGTTGCGGAATTAATGCGGATGCTGGTCGACGAACATGCCCTGCCCTGGGAGACCGCCTGGGAAATGACGCAGGCGACGTTATCCTATACCAACCATACCCTGATGCCGGAAGCGTTGGAGAAATGGCCGGTCTCGCTGCTTGAGGCCGTCCTGCCGCGCCATCTACAGATCATTTACGAGATCAACCGCCGCTTCCTGGCGCAGGTGGCCTCCATGTGGCCGCGCGACCACGAGCGATTGCGGCGCATGTCTCTGATTGAGGAGGGGCCGCAGAAGCACGTGCGCATGGTCAATCTCGCGCTTGTCGGCAGCCATGCCGTCAACGGCGTATCGACGCTCCACACTCAACTGGTGAGAACCCATTTGGCGCCTGATTTCTCTCAACTCTGGCCGGACAAATTCAGCACCAAAACGAATGGCGTGACACCGCGACGCTGGCTGCTTCAAGCCAATCCGCTGTTGTCCGATCTTATCAGCAACACCATCGGCAACGGATGGATCACCGACCTTGAGAAGCTGAGAGCGCTGGAACCGTATACTCAGGATGCGGATTTCCGGCAGGCGTTTATGGCGATGAAGCGGGTGAACAAGGTGCGATTGGCGCGACTCATCTACGACGCCGATCGGGTCGTGGTCAGTCCGGATGCGCTGTTCGATGTGCACGTCAAACGGATTCACGAGTACAAACGGCAACTGCTCAATATCATGCAGATCGTCCACCAGTATCTGTGCATCATTCAAGACGGGCAGGAACCGCCTGTGCCTCGCGTGCACATCTTTGCCGGTAAAGCGGCGCCTGGGTACTGGACGGCGAAGCAGATCATCAAATTGGTCACCAGTGTGGGCCAGGTCATCAATAACGATCCCCGGGTGAAGGGGCTGATCAAGGTGGTCTTTCTTCCCGACTACCGCGTCTCCCTGGCGGAACAGATCGTTCCCGCCGCGGATGTCAACCAGCAGATCTCAATGGCCGGGACGGAGGCCTCAGGGACCGGCAGCATGAAGTTCGCGATGAATGGCGCCGTCATCGTCGGCACCCATGATGGGGCCAATATCGAGATCATGCAAGAGGTCGGCGAGGAGAACATCTTTCTCTTCGGATTGCAGGTCGACGCGATCCGGCAGATACGGGAGCGAGGCTCATATCATCCTCGAGACTATTATCACCGTAATCCCCACATACGACGCCTCATGGATGCATTGGGATCCAACCTGTTCTGTTCGAACCAGCCTGGCCTGTTCCGCTGGATTGGTGAGCAGGTACTGAACCACGGGGATCCGTACTTCCATCTAGCCGATCTTGAAGCGTATATCGACACTCAGAACCGAGTCGCTCAGACATTCAAAGATCCCGCGGACTGGGCATGCAAGGCCATCTTGAACGTGGCCCGCATGGGAAAATTTTCGAGCGACCGCGCCATCACTGAATATGCTCGGGAGATCTGGAACATCCAACCCGTCCTCTAGCGTGCCGGCGCAGCAGCTCCGTCGGCCTCTCATCCTCTTAGGCCAGGCCGCGATTCATGACACGATAGCAGGCGCCGGTCCATGGCGCTGATTGTTTTCCTCCCCCTTTTCTGATACAAACGAAAAGAGAGGAAAGGAGGAAACCAGATGGCAATAATCCTGAAAGAGCGTGCCACTGCCTTGACGGCTATTGTTGAGCCTTCTGACGGCAAGTACGTCATTGTCTGTCCGGAACTTGATCTGGCCGCAGAAGGGGATACTCCTGAGGCGGCTTTCGAGGATCTCATTGAGATAGCGGTTGATTACGCAGAACAGTATATGGAAGAGTACGACCGTTTCAGCAAAAGCCCCAATCGGGCGGTCCATGCTCCGTTTATTCAGGCAATCCATGCAATGGGATCGAAAGAACACGTCAAGACCCTCTTCACCTGACGGATGCCATCGACCTATACCGACTTCCGAAGCGTCCTGCATAAGGCCGGATTTCTGTTGGTTTGATCGAAGAAACACGAAACCTGGCGAAAGATTCTCACGGATGGAACTATTCTCCAAGTGCGGGTGAGTCATCAGCATGGTCGAGACATTCCGACCGCCCTGTTCCACCGCATGCTCCGACAAGCCAATCTCACTGACGCTGAATTCACCAAGCTCCTGACATCATAATGGCAATCCGCGCCTCTTCCACACTCTCTTAGCACCGTCCCAACGCCTTCCCCCACGCAAGATCGTCCCTCACAAGGGGACATCGAGTGCCCGGCCGGCCGATTCTTGAATGCCTCCTGATCGGCCAGACCGCGGTTCACAACATACTCGTAGGCGCCGGGATATGCAATTCGACGGGGTCGCGACATGGCGGGACAGTCTCGGACAATTAACGTGAGTCAAGAGCAGACTTGACGCTTTACTTACCTTAGACCCCTTTACAACAGGGATATAAAATACTCATTGACACGCAACAACAGTATTCCTATACTTCTGACTATCGAAAGCAATGTCTTATCACAAACGGCTATATGCTGGCTCCCCTGCCGGTTGCGCCGGTCAATGCCGCGGATACGCTACTGCTCCCCCATGGTCTGAAAGCGCTCAAACGTGTCGCCAAGCTGACGGGGTTGGGGCTCAACAGTGCCTATTTTCAACCTCGATGGCGGCTTCGATTCGAAGGCGAATCGCAAGGGGATCTTCAATGCGGGGATGATCCCGAATATCAAAGAGAATCCGCGTATTCGAAGGACGCCTAAGCGTGGGCGTAAGCGGCTGTTCAATGCAGCGATCCATACGTTACGGGAGCGTGTCGAACGGACCTTTGCGTGGGAGGACAAATTTAAGCGGTTACTGCTCCGGTTCGAGCACATCCAGCAGCGCCACTATGGGATGGAACTGATGGCGTACACCTTAAATCAATCTGAGGCGTTTCTGTAGTTCCTAAAACTCGCAACCACTTCTGTTTCAACCAGGAGGCATTGATCATGACTGACACAATCACCGCATCCGAACACGCGACGTCCCAAGACACCACCTTCACCCCGATCATGCTCGATACGGCCGCGCACCGCGCCGCGATCGACGCCGCACTCTACTTCGCCGAACGCGCCGGCCTCGTCGGCCGGGAAGGCCCCATTTCCCTGCTGCGCGCCGGGGCGAGGCCGCACTCCTGGTCGCTCGCCGCCGACCAGACGCCCTTCCAGAACCAGTCAAACCGCGGTACCTGCTGGGCCTTTGCCGGCGCCTCGGCGCTGGAGGCCGCCTACCATCGGCGCTTCGGGCTGACGCTGAATCTGTCCGAGGAGTACGTCTTCCACATAGGCAAGGCCTTTACCCTGAACCGGACAGCGGTCGGCGGGCCAGTGGTCCAGCCGGTGGAGAACAACTCCTCGCTCACCGGCTTCCAGGGCGCAGGCGACATCGCCCAGAAGCTGTCGGAGAACGCGGTGCCCGACGAGGCGCTGGCCCCCTACCTCGCCAGCCAAGCGGCGATCACCGGCATCCTGCCCACGCTCGGCTTCGCAGGTGTGGCAGCGCTGGCCTCGCAGGAGGATTTCGACGCGCTAGAGTTCTGCGAGCAGCACATCCCGCTGATCGCGCGCGTCAACTGCCGCTACCGCGCGACGGGCTTCGCCAGCCTCGGCGGAATGCCGAGCATCGAGGCGCTGGAGAACGTAATCCTGTCCAACCGCGAGGTCATCTGCGACGTGCAGCACCTAACCGCGCCGGTTGGCGGCCACGTCCTGACGCTGATCGGCTTTGATGGCGACCGCAAGGTCTTCACCGCCAAGAACCACTGGGGCGAGAACGCCTTCATTGAGATCGCCTACCAGAACGACCCGAACTGGCAGATCTTGAGCGGCTGGTACATCACCGACGTCGTTGACCCCACCTTCGTGCAGAACCAGGCCTGCTGGCTGGGCAACTGGCGGGTGAAGACCGGAACCGGAGATTTCCGGCTTCTGCTGCGCCGCTCGGAGGATTTCGCGGTGCCCGGCCAGCCGACGCGGCTGGGGCACGCGTACATGGCGGACGGACGCCACGACGTGAACGGGCATTTCTCGGCCAACGGCCGGCGGCTGACCGCCTTCATCGCCCCCGGCACCGGGCCGACCATGCCGGGGACCGAGACGGGCCTGAGGCTCGAAGCTGACTTCGACTTCGCCGACGTGCACGAGCAGCGCGGCACGACGAACGGGCCGGTGGAGCTCAGCCGCTTCAACGCTCGCTTCGCAGCGCTGTTCGTCCCCGACGGCGGCGAGGCCTGGCAGGCGTGGCACGGCATCGACGGCGCCGCCTACCAGAACCTCTTCGACACCCTGCCCGGCCAGGGCTGCCGCCCGGCATTCCTGAGCGCCTACACCGAGGGCCGGGGCGCGCGATTCAACGCCGTCTGGGTCAAGCGCGCCAGCCCGGCCTGGGTGGCTCGGCACGGCCTGACGGGGGCGGCCTACCAGCTTGCCTTCGACCAGTTCGTGGCGCAGGGCTTCAGCCCGGTCGTCGTGTCGGGTTACGCGGAGAACGGCGAGGACCGCTACGCCGCCCTGTTCGAGCAAGGCCCGGCACCGGAATGGCAGGCTCGCCACGGGCTGTCGCCGAACGAGTACCAGGCGACCTTCGAGGCGCTGGCCTCGGTCGGCTTCGTTCCGGTCCAGGTCTGCGGGTACCGGGTCAACTTCGGCCTGCGCTTCGCGGCAATATGGCAGAAGCTGCCGGGCATCGAGTTCATCGGCCGGCACAACCTGACCGCTAGCCAGTACCAGGCTGCCTTCGACGACGCGCTCGCCCGCGGCTTCCGGCTGGTCTGGGTGAACGGCTATTCCAACAGCGGCATCGCCAACTATGCCGCGATCTGGCACCGCGGGGTTCCTACCGTCGACTGGCAGGCCCGGCACGGGCTGGATGCGGCTGGCTACCAGCGGACCTTCGACGAGCTGGCCCCGCGCGGCTTCCGCCCGGCGGTGATTTCGGGCTACGGCGACGGCTTCTATCCGGCCTGAACGGGCGAACGGACCGGACGGCGGTGACCGGCGCCTTAGCGCCCAGCATATTGTCACTGGGGTGCGATACGCGGCCGCGTCCCTATAGGGTGCGGGTAAATCGTGCGGTCCTTTCCCGTTCCGGCGGTGGGGTCTCAATCAGCCGACGATGGACCCACGGAAGGGAAAGTGTGATACGACCCGGTAAGCGCTATTGCCTTTTCATGTAGTAATTGATCACGGGTTTGCAGCGTGTTGCTCCCACTCCCACTCCCGGCACTTTTCTGCTGACGCGTCATCCGTTTTATGATAGAGCTGCGCTCACGAGGCAATAGGAGATCGCATCGTGAGCGACGTGCTTGATTCCGCACCAAGAGGGACTGGCACTGATAGGCACTAAAAAGGGACAGACACTCTTTCTTGAAAGCCTTTCTTAGTCTTCCCCCCTGCAACACGCGTAGTACTCGTTCCGGTTTCCTACTCACTTCCCAGATAACCCCTCTCTTCGCAGTGGCCGCTCTGTCATCGTGTGCCTTTGGAATCGCTGTCGTTCCGAAAAAAGATCGCCTGGCGATCATTCCCTCGTTGCCTCACATGATACGGGTGGCCGGATGCAACGGTTTGGGTAATCCGTGGCATGCACGATCATGACCGTAAATACCACGAATCGTCACGATGCTAGCGTCTGTCCCTATTTTCCTCGAGACTATTATCACCGTAATCCCCACATACGACGTCTCATGGACGCATTCGGATCCAATCTGTTCTGTCCGAACCAACCTGGCCTGTTCCGCTGGATTAGTGAGCAGGTGCTGGATCGCGGCGATCCCTACCTGCATCTGGCCGACCTGGAGTCGTATATCGACACTCAGAACCGAGTTGCTCAGACATTCAGCAACCCCGTGGTCTGGGCATCTAAGGCGATCTTCAACGTGGCCCGCATCGGGAAATTTTCGAGCGACCGCGCCATCACCGAATATGCTCGGGAGATCTGGAACATCCAGCCCGTCCTGTAGCGCGTCAGCGCAGAGGCCCTGTCGGCTTCGAAGTCCTGGCTCGTGTTCTTTCCTTACTTGTTTTCCCATCATTTTTCTGATACAAGCGAGACTCGCCAGCTTTCCTTCGACGTTCCACCTTCAACCGCTTTTCCGGGAACCGATCTCTTGATGCTTTTTATGAAGGTATGTGAAAGACAGCCATGACCGACCATGCCGCCGCCTGTCTGATCGGAGAGCGTAATGGCTTTCGCTGGTATCATGTGGACGATCCCAAGGGTCCTGCACTCGACGAGCTGGCCGCGCAGTTTGACCTGCACGAGCTGGCCCTCGAAGATTGTCGCAATCAGCGCCAGCGCGCCAAGATCGAAGAGTATGACGGCCACCTGTTTACAATTTTCAACTCCATTCACTTCGACCCGGAACAACAGGAGTGCTGGTTCCGCGAGATCGATTTCTTCGTCGGCAAGGATTTTCTGATTAGCGTCCGCGAAGGCCCGACGCCCAGCCGCACCGTGTCGGCCGTGTTGCCGGCCTTTCGCGCCGATCCCGCGATGGCCCATCCGGGCCGCCTGTTGCAATCGATGCTCGACTTCATGGTGGACCAGTATCTGCCCGTACTCGACACCATGGAGGACCGCATCGAGCAGATCGAAGAGCAGATCCTCGAAAATCCAACTCCCACGCTGCTGGCTGATATTTTTGCGCTCCGCCGCGCGTTGATCGATTTCCGCCGCGTGGCTTTGGCCGGCCGCGAGGTGATCAACCATCTACTATACCGGGCCGAACCCTGGTTACAGTCGCAACAGCCGTATTTCCGCAACATCTACGACCACATTGTCCGTGCGCTCGATTTTGCGGAAACCTATCGCGACATCCTCACCGGCGTACTCGACGTCCACCTCTCTGCCACCGCCAATCGCACCAATGATATCATGAAGCGCATGACCGCATGGGCGACCGTGGCCATTCCGTTCCTGCTCATTACCGGCTTCTTTGGCATGAACTTTCCCAACCTGCCATGGCTCGACAGCTCGCTTGGCTGGGTGTACGCATCGCTGGCAATGATTGCCGTCGGGGTGGCGATCGGCGCTTATTTCAAATACCGCGACTGGTTCTGATGACCAGCAACCCCTCAAGACCTGCCAAGCTTCTCGTGGCGTCGGTTACCATTTGAGAAAAGGTACCGGACACCTTTCAGGCCCCAAGTATTTGAATGTGCGAAGGTACGGGAACGCTTCGTCGTCTCGCGCGTCGGGGAAGATGGCGGGTCAGGAATGCGGCACTCCCCACGACCTGCTGGCTCGTCCGGCCTGGGTCGCGCGCATCCAGCCGGGGATCTGCATTCGGCAAGCGCAGGGTGGTGTAGTGCCGCTGGCGCACCTTCGGGTAGGGACTGAGGGCCAGGTAGCTGGGGTGGAACGTGATCTGGCGGTTTGGTGCCCCCAGAGCGTAGGCCGCGC
>UBJH01001273.1_pt1 | contig 15752 bp, 19 predicted proteins | sample 2193721 | NCBI WGS metagenome assembly UBJH01 (sample SAMEA4703186, study PRJEB27089) | metagenome | reverse complement strand
TCACACATGCTGTAATAAATATAGTTTTACAGCTTTCCGTATATCTGTCAAGACCGCCTTTGGTGGGTGTTCCGCGTCAAGGCACTCGGTCATCCGCTCTCTCTGCTGGTCCCTACTCGCAGCCAGGTAGTCTGTGATGAGCAGAGCGAACCTCAGTACTCCACTCACGCTCATTGATACGCCACAACAACCGGCGATCCCGCCACCCAGGTAGCGGGATCAATTCCTCGTCTCACCCAGTCGAGTCGGGTTTTATTCCTCGACTCAGTCTACGGCGCTAACGCTTGAAGGCAGGAGCCGCCGGAGACCGGAGCGCCATGGCAAGCCCAGCTTGCCGGTTTCCCAACAACGAGAAGTTAGGAGCCGGGATCGAGTTTCTGGACGTACCTACAAGCCGGGTACTTTGTGCACCCGTAGAACTGTGAGCCAGCATTAGTGCCAGACTTAGCAGTGCGGAGCACCAACGCACCGCCACACTTGGGGCAAGTTGTTGTACTGGAGAAGCGTTCTTTGAGCGATGCGACATGCTGCCGCCGAGTAGACCAGCTCTTGGGTAGCATACCTTCCTTGATTGCGGTGACGATCTCCTGCACTTCTTGATCCGAGAACAGCACGGTTGTGTGGCTCTTGATGTAAGGGATGTATCCTTTCGCCATGACGTTTGGCGGAAGGGGCGTCTTGAATTCGCAGTCTCCCCAGAATATGACTACCGAAAAGAACCTATCGTGGTCGATGCCGAGAAATTCAGATAAGGCCTCGGTATGTAAGCGCACCCTTGAGCGCTTTCTCTACCGCTTGTTGGGCAAGCCAGCAGACGTGCCGAGGCACGTATCCCTCTTCGTTCAGCAACGTCTCAGCTGCTTCGAGGTCCTCGCGGGCAAAGCGCAGCCAGCGACGCACCTCATCGAGGAGCTCACTGCTGCTCATAAACGACCTTGCCATCGCGTAGTGCGGGCCGCAGCACGCTGCCGACGAGATCGCGGCGGCGAGCAATTTCATCCGGCGTCGTCACAATGATATCCTTGCTGATCGGAAGGTCGCCGAGAGCACGACGTATCTCCACCGTCGTGCGGCGCTTGTCCGCTACTTCTGACAGGACGACGAGCAGATCAACATCGCTCTCCGGGACGGCTGATCCTCGAGCGTGCGAGCCAAAGAGAATGACGCACAGTGGATGAAATCGCTGTACGATCCGGTCAACCATCGTCTGAATCGTCGCATCCGCGGTCATACGTCACCTCCCTACCCCTCACTATTCAGAATCGTGCTCTATATGGAGGCGTTTGCCCGCTTCCCCCCGCTGAGATGCTATGATGTCCTGCGACCCCGCCGCCTAGTCAGTGAGGTTATATTCTACGTTCTACACGGTTGAGCTGGGCTTCGTTCCTCAACCCAGCCTACGGCGCGCTCACCCGCCAAGATGAATCGTAGCGGAACCCTGGAGAGGTGCAGCCGCTTGTTCGGTCCTTCCCGGCAGCGTCACATGCCACGCTTCTTGCGGATCTCTTCGATCGGAATGTCCCCGGTCTCCCTTGATCTGTCGCCCAAAAAAGATGATAGCTTCGCGCTGCTTCCCAACGCCGCTACCTCGCGGTCAAAATCATCCGCGTGCTCCAATACGAAGTCCTCCCCTGACACCGAGTGAATCAAAACCGCCTCGGATTTTGCAAGTGCGAGCACTTCGCTGAGCGAGTGCTGTCCCTTGCTAAGATCAATCGTTTTCATATGTTGACCCTCTCTCCCCTTATGAACAGGTCATTGTGCATCTTGTGACCAACTGCCAGCACTCTGACTAGACCCTCCGGCTTGACCTCGTAGAAGACTCGGTTTGACTGTCACGAGTGCGGCCGACATTCTCGGCGTTCGCCGCGCCACGTTGTCCGATGTCGCCAACGGCAAGGCGTCTGTGTCCGCTGAGATGGCTCTACGCCTGGAAAAGGCATTCGGGGGCAGTTTTAGAGTGTTGTCGGGTTACGCTGTGCTAACCCGACCTACGGCTGTCTGAGCTTCAGGATTATGAGCGAAAGACGAAGTAGACTGCGCCGAACAGACATAATGCCGCCCAGAGATAATCGAGCTTGAGCGGCTGGTCCATATAGACGACGGTGAACGGCGCAAATACGGCCAACGCAATGACTTCCTGCATGATCTTGAGCTGCGAGATGCTCAGTTGCGTATAACCGATCCGATTCGCGGGCACCTGGAGCATGTACTCAAATAACGCGATACCCCAACTCACCAACGCGGCAACGTACCACCTGTGATGGTTCAGATTTTTCAGATGGCCGTACCACGCGAATGTCATGAAAACGTTGGAAAGCGTCAGCAACAGCCCCGTGCGCAGAATAACCGGCATACGGATTCCCCCATGCGAAGGAAAAGAGGACAGGCTACTTTTCTCTTGCCCTAATACGCAGCCCTAGAGCTGGACCCCCAGCCTTTGCAGTACCAACACCATCAGGAAATAGCCGGCCACCGTTACACCAATAGAGACGGAAAGACTGGCATAGAAGTTGAGACCGCTGCGCAGCAGGATCGGTAGACTGATAAAAAGCAGCAGTGAGGGAATGACCAGCCAGAAGATGCTGCGCGCGAGCCCTGCCACCTTGTCAACGTCTTGCGTATCCAGGTACAGCCAGATTATGGCCAAGACCGAGACTGTCGGAAGCGAGGCCAACACCGCTGCAACGAGGGAACTTCGCTTGGCCACCTCGGAGACGGCAACGACCAGCGCGCAGGTGACAATCAATTTCGTCAGGTAGTACACCGCTCAGTCCATGACCAACGCTCACGTCGCAGCGCCGGGCGAGGTTCGGCCTCTCATGAGAAACGCATCGATGAACGGCTCGATCTCTCCATCCAGGACCTTGTCGACATTGGAGGTCTCCAGCCCCGTCCGATGGTCCTTCACGAGCTGGTAGGGCGCGAGCACGTAGGAACGGATCTGGCTGCCCCAGGCGATCTCCTTCTTTTCGCCTTCAAGCTTGGCCATTTCCTTCTCTTGCTCCCGACGATAGTGGTCGTACAGCCTGGCGCGTAGGACCTTCATGGCCATGGCCTTATTCTTATGCTGCGACCGCTCATTCTGGCAGGAGACGACGATGTTTGTCGGCAGATGTGTGATCCGTACCGCCGAGTCGGTGACGTTGACATGCTGCCCGCCCGCCCCGCTGGAGCGGTAGGTATCGATGCGCAGCTCTTTGTCGTCGATCGCCACCTCGATGGTCTCGTCGATCTCCGGGTAGACGAAGACCGACGCAAAGGAGGTGTGACGGCGGTGATTGGCATCGAACGGCGAGATGCGAACCAGGCGGTGGACCCCGATCTCGGCCTTCAGGCGACCATACGCATACTTGCCGGATACCGTCACCGTGGCGCTCTTGATCCCAGCCTCCTCCGCAGGAAGCAGGTCGATGATCTCGGTCTTGTAGCTGCCGGCCTCCGCCCATCGCAGGTACATCCGCAGCAGCATCTGCGCCCAATCCTGCGACTCGGTGCCGCCGGCGCCCGGATTGATGGAGAGGATCGCGTTGCCCGAGTCGTATTCTTCAGCCATGAACGTGGTCAGCTCGAGCGCGCCAATCTGACTCTCCAGGCTTTGCAGCGAACTTTCCAACTCTTTCAGCGCCTGCGCGTCTTCTTCCTCTCGCAGGAGCCCGAGCAAGACCGTCAGATCGTCGAGCTCGCCCCCGATGGCTACCAGTTGGTCGACCACATCCTTGAGCGCGCGTTGCTCCTTCATGATCTCCCGAGCGCGGGAGGTGTCGGCCCAGAATTCCTGTGAATGGAGCATCTCTTCGATCGCGGCCAGACGTGACTGTTTCCCTGCTACGTCAAAGATAGTCCCGGAGGATATGCAGCTTATCCTTCAGACCATCGAGTGTGCGCGCACATTCCGCAATCATCGCATCCTCCTTTGTGAAGTCGCAGCTGGCACCGAAGCCATTCTTACGGTGCTCCTGGCCCACGTGGCTATAAATACTGCAACAATAAAGATGACACAGATCCACGCAAAGAGATCGCCATAACGGGTATAAAACGTCTGCGTTCGCTCGACGCGAATCTGATCTGCAAGCACGGCCGGAACAAAGATATCTGAGACACGGAGGATCCGGCCGCTGGAATCTACAATAGCGGAAATACCCGTATTGGCCGCTCGGACCAGATAGCGGCGGTTCTCGACCGCCCGAAGGACGGCCATGGCCAGATGCTGCGCTGGGGCGGCCGACCGACCGAACCAGGCATCGTTCGTGATGTTGACCAGGAACTCCGCCCCATCTTTCACGTAGCGTCGAACCTGATCCGGAAAAATTACCTCGTAGCAGATGGTGGTACTAAAACGGCCGCCTGGGGTATCAAACACGGTGTAGGTGTGGCCCCCTTCGAAGTCGCCAATTCCGTATGCCAACTTATTGACAAAAAAGAGGACCGATTTGAGCGGGACATACTCCCCAAAAGGAACCATATGAATCTTGTCGTACTTGCTGAGAAGTTCCCGTTGGGGAGAGATCAGAAACGCGCTATTGCTATACCGCGTAGGGGTATCGGCGCCTGCGGGCGGCTCGGCATCCGGACTGCCTACCAGGAGATAGCTGCCGGTCTCAGCCGCGATGTCCAGGACGCGGCCCATCAATATCGGTTCATATCGAAAGAAGAACGGAACGGCCGTTTCTGGCCATACGATGAGGGCGGGAGCCTCCTTTGCCGCCTCCAGACTGAGGCGGCGATACTGCTCAATCGTAGCGGCCTGCATCGCCTGGTCCCACTTCACCGCCTGATCGATGTTACCTTGCACAACGGCAACGCTCAGTCTCTGTTCTGAACCCTCAGACATAGAAGGCCCTGCACTGAGCGTGGTCGAAGCAGGGGAAAGGAGTCTGGGCGACCAGACCAGGATCAGGGCAACCGCACCGGTCAGACCGATCGTGTGAAGACGGTTCGGCGCGCCTCCAGCCAGTTGCGCCAGGGCGATATTGATGAGGACCACGATAAACGACAGGCCGTATACCCCGGCAACCGAGGCAATCGGCAGAAGCGCACTGTTCCGATATTGCGTATACCCCAGGAGGATCCAGGGAAATCCGGTCAGCGCATAGGTCCGCAGGTACTCCAAGCCGATCCATAAGGCCGAAGGGCCGAGCAGGTTAAGGGGCCACGGCATCCTCGCCATCCAAGCGGCGCCCATGGCGAACAGACCAAGGTAGAGCGCGAGGTATGCGGCCAGAACGAGCAGCGCCAGCGCACTGAGAGCGAACGGGACGCCGCCGTACGCCGTCATCGAATTCGTTACCCAGGAGACACTGATCAGATAAAACAGTAGTCCTGCACACGTCCCCAGATAGAAGGCTCGAACCGGGGTCCGGCCACGGATCGCCAACAGTAACGGGACCAGGGCCACGAACGCGAGCCATCCCAGGTCGGGCGTCGGAAACGCCAGGATGAGGAGTCCTCCCGACAACGCAGCCAGAAAGATCGACATCATACCCAGCCCGCGAGGGCAGCGACGTACAGGACCGGCCCGGTGAACAAAAGACTATCGACGCGATCCAGCAGACCACCGTGGCCTGGGATCAGCGCACCGGTATCCTTGACCCCGAAACTTCGTTTCAGCATCGATTCGCACAGGTCCCCGATCTGGCCCATCACACCCAGCCCTAATCCCATCGCAACAACCTCAACGGCCCCAAGCCCCTCCCAGAACCACAACTTGGCTATGCCGGACGCCAACACTGAACAGAGAAGTCCGCCTACGCTTCCTTCTACGGTTTTGCGCGGACTCACCGAGGGACAGAGCAATCGTTTCCCCATCGTTGAGCCCACATAGAAGGCTCCGGTGTCGCCTGCCCACGTGACCAACACCAGATATAAGATGTAGGTACGCCCCGGCTCCATGGCTCGCAGGAGCGCCGGAAAGCTCATCAAGCCCGCAACATAGATCAGGCCGAGCAGCGTCACGGCTCCTCGCGAGGCCGCCTCTTTCTGGTCCGTTCCTCCCACCATGAGGCTGATAAGCAGGACGAGAACTACCCCACTCAGAGCCGATATCAGCCATGGCGCCGGCGCCTCGAAAAATTCTACACAACTCAGCGCCACACCGCACCCCATCCCCAGGGGCGTTAACGGATGCCAACCGCCGGCCTTTGCCATCCCGTAGAATTCGTACAGCCCGACCAGGACGGCAAGCGCGACAAGCAGGAAGAAGTGAAGGGCAGTTCCGAACTGAACCAGCAGGAGGAAGGCTGGAAGGAGGACAGCAGCGCTGAGGATTCTTTTCAGATGCATAGAGTGCAGCGATCAGCTTTCAGCTATCAGCTCATAGCTGACCGCCGACAGCCCCTAAAACTCCATAATTTCCTTTTCCTTCTTCGCCAGTAACCCGTCGATCTCGTGGATCAACCGATTGGTCAGATCCTGGATTACGTCGGCACCGTGCTTCACCTCATCCTCTGAGGCCTCTTTCTCTCGCTCGTGTCGTTTGAGCGCTTCGTTGGCTTCACGACGAACGTTTCGGACCGCGACCCGACCCTCCTCGGCAATCTTTCGGACTATCTTGACCAGCTCTTTGCGGCGTTCCTCGGTCAAAGGGGGGATCGCAATCCTGATCATCTTGCCGTCATTAGTCGGAGTCACCCCAAGGTCCGATTTGAAGACCGCCCGGTCGATGGCCGCCAGCAGCGAGGGATCCCACGGCTGTACGGTGATCAGCCTCGTCTCAGGCACCGCCAGCGTAGCCACCTGATTGACAGGCACGACTGAGCCGTAGGCCTCGACCATAAGACCGTCCAGCAATGTTAGCGAAGCCCGCCCCGTTCGTACGCCATTGAAGCCTTTCAACGTGGCGTCGATCGCCTTCCGCATCTCCTTTTCGGCCTTGGCCTGAATCTCCTTCAGCACGTCTCACTCCCACGAACGATCGTCCCGACCTTTTCGCCGAAGACCAACTGCCGGAGGATCCCCGGCTGGCGAAGGTTGAAAACAACAATCGGAAAGAGATTATCCATGCACAACGAAATTGCCGTCGAATCCATCACCTTCAACCGTCGGTTGAGCACCTCGATATAGGAGAGTTCGTCGAACTTCTTCGCGCTGGGATCAAGCAGGGGATCCGCGGTGTACACCCCGTCTACCCTCGTAGCCTTAAAGACCACCTCGGCCCCCACCTCCATCGCCCGCAACGCCGCCGCGGTATCGGTACTGAAATACGGATTACCGGTCCCGCCGACGAAGATCACGACTCGCCCCTTTTCCAGATGCCGGACGGCGCGGCGGCGGATAAACGGCTCCGCCAACTGCCGCATCTCAATGGCGGTCTGCACCCTGGTCGCGATCCCCTTCCGCTCCAGTACGTCCTGCAGGGCGAGGCCGTTGATGACCGTTGCCAGCATTCCGATGTAATCACCGGAAGAACGATCCATCCCTTCCGCGCTGGCGGCAACCCCTCGGAAGATGTTGCCTCCACCGACCACAACCGCAACCTGCACGCCAAGCTCGTGGACTTCTCGAATTCCATCGGCCAGAAAGCTCAATACCTTGGGGCTGATGCCGAACCGCTCATCGCCCGCAAGAGCCTCGCCGCTGACCTTCAACATGATCCGCTTGTACTTCAGCGTCTCCATCGCGTTACCTTCGTGGAAGTCCGCGGAGGCCGAGCGCTGCGGTTGGATTACGCGCCGCACTCCACCTTCTCGCCTAATTGATACCGGGAAAAGCGTCGGACAACAACATTCTCTCCGACCTTGGCGATAACCTCTTTGATCCGATCCTCGACCTTGACGTCGGGCGTCTTAATACAAGGCTGTTCCTGGAGGCAGACCTCGCTGAAGAACTTTGCCATCCGCCCCTGGACGATCTGTTCGATCACCTTTTCGGGTTTGCCGGATGATTTCACCTGCGCCAAGAAGATCCCTCTCTCTTTTTCGAGGATGTCGGCCGGGACTTCCTCTCGACGGACATACTGCGGGTTCGCGGCTGCTATCTGCATCGCCAAGTCTTTGGCCAGCGATCCGAACTCGTCGGTCTTGGCGACGAAGTCCGTTTCACAATTCAGCTCCAACAGCACGCCGATCTTCCCACCGCCATGAATGTACGAAATCACCAGGCCGTCTGAGGCCGTTCGTCCCATCTTCTTTGAGGCCGACGCCAACCCCTTTTCACGGAGGAGTGTCGTGGCTTTCTCCAGATTCCCTTCCGCCTCGACCAGCGCGGTCTTACACTCCATGAACCCTACCCCGGTCCTTTCCCGCAAGTCTCTTACCAACGTCGCCGAAATTGTCGCTGACATCCTTATCCTCTTTCCTTGGAAAATAGCGTTCAGCAGTTAGGCGTTTAGACTGAAGGAGAACTACCGAACAACCTTCAGCCTATCTACCTTCAGCCTTTTCCACTTAAAGCGAATCGTTTTACCGGATCTTAGATCTGTTGGAGGACCTCAAGTGGCGCTTCGGCCGGACCCGTGTCCTCTGATGAAGGGGCTGATTCGGCCTGAGCCGCCGCCATATCCTCGGCAGCCTTCTGCCGTGCGGCTCGGCTCTCCTGGATGACGTCAGCCATACGACCCGCCATCAGTCGAATGGCTCGAATCGCATCGTCATTACCAGGGATCGGATAATCCACCTCGTCGGGATCGCAGTTGGTGTCCACAACGGCAACAACCGGAATACCAAGGCGCCTGGCCTCGCATACGGCGATCCGCTCCTTCTTGGTATCGATCACAAAGATCGCGCCCGGCAACCGTTCCATCCCCTTAATACCGCCTAAGGTATATTCAAGCTTCTGACGCTCCCGCTGCAGCCCCGCAATCTCCTTCTTCGTCAGACGCTCGCACTCGCCCTTGGCCTCCATTTCTTCAATATGGCGCAGCCGGCCTACGCTCTTCCTGATCGTCTGGAAGTTGGTGAGAGTCCCACCCAGCCAACGATGGTTCACAAAGAATTGCTCGCAGCGATTAGCCTCCTGCTCCATCACATCGGCGGCCTGTTTTTTTGTTCCGACAAATACGACCGGCAGACCTTCCTCTGCCACATCCCTCACAAACGCAATCGCTTCATGAAATTTCTTCAAGGTTTTTTGCAAATCGATGATGTAGATACCGTTCTGTTCTCCAAAGAGAAACTTCTTCATCTTCGGGTTCCAGCGCTTGGTCTGATGCCCAAAATGGATCCCTGCTTCCAACAGCTCCTTAATCGTAACCGTTACCACACTGCTCCTCCGTTCGGCTGACCGTTCCGCGCAGCCCTCTAGGTTGTGTCCTCCGCCCTCGTCACCTCCCTGCGAGACCCCTACACAGCCGGTAGAGGCACCCTCGTAGGAATCGGGGGGCGTGTGAAGTTGATGCGAGTTCTCTCACCCGTTAACGCCCTGCATTTATACCACGTCAAAATAGATCAAAACAAGCGAAAATAGGACGCACCGCGCCGACAGTCGGATTGCTTAACCGAGGATGAACACCAAGGCTAACTCCGGTAGCCGGCGTTGATCCTGACATACGCTTCAGTCAGATCGGTAGTCAGGACGACCGCTCCTCCTGTACCTCCGTGCAAATCAATGGTCAGGTCAAACTCGGGTCGGCGCATGCGTACGGCCGCCCGTCGCTCTGCCGCCGCCCCCAGGCCGACTCCTTTTTGTACCACAGGAATCCGGTCCACAATAATCTCCACGCAATCGGGGTCGAATCGGATTCCCGAGGCGCCGATGGCCGACATGATCCGCCCCCAATTGCAATCCTCCCCGAAGAAGGCCGTCTTGACAAGCGGGGAGTTGGCGATCGCCTGTGCCGCAATCCTGGCATCGCGCGTCGTCCGCGACCCCATTACCTCCACGCGAATCAGTTTGGTCGCCCCCTCCCCATCCTTGACAATCATTCTCGCCAGGTGAGAAAGCACTTGAAAAAGCGCCCCTTCAAACGCGTCCAACCTCGGAGTGCCGGCCTTCAGAGGCGGCGTATCGCTCATCCCATTCGCAAACAGCAAGACGGTATCGTTCGTGCTCATACACCCGTCTACTGTAATGGCGTTGAAGGACTCCTCCACGGTCCGCCGGAGAACCCGGCGCAGAAGAGGGGCGGACACCTGGGCGTCGGTTCCGACGAAACAGAGCATCGTAGCCAGATTTGGCGCGATCATCCCGGATCCCTTGGCCATTCCACCGATCACGACGGGTTTGCCGTCCAGTTCAATGCTGACCGCCGCCTCCTTTGGACAGCTATCGGTGGTCATGATGGCCCTGGCCGCCGCCTCGCCGCCGTTGGCCGAGAGACGCCCGATGCCCTCGCGAATCCCCGAAAGGACCTTCGCGATCGGAAGGCGTTTCCCGATCACCCCGGTAGAGGCCACAAAGACTTCACGTGTCGGACAGTGCAGGAGTCCGGCGAGACGATCGCGCATCCGTACCGCGTCCCGTTCGCCCTGGAGCCCGGTGCACGCGTTGGCATTGCCACTGTTCGCCACGATCGCGGAGAAACGGCCGTCCGTCAGTTGCTGCTCGCAAAGACGCACCGGAGCAGCCTTGGCCAGATTGCTCGTCGTAACCCCGGCTACGGTGGCGGGTCGATCCGACACCACAAGCGCCAGGTCGGGTGCGGTCTTCTTGATGCCGCAGTAGACTCCGGCAGCCCTGATACCTTTGGCCGCCGTAATTCCTCCAGGGATGTCCCGTATCGTTGGCTGTTTCATAGTCGGAAGGCCTTGATCTAGTGTAGTGTATCTAACGCTTCTTTACACATTCCGTTCGCCCTGAGCCTGTCGAAGGGTGAAGCGTTTCGGCCACTTCCGTTCATGGATTCGACTCGCTCACCACGAACGGATTGTGAAGATATGTGTGGGACACTACACTAGGTTAGGGGAAGAGCGGAGCGAGCTGTAACCCCGTCCGTTCGTCGAGACCCATCATCACGTTCATGGCCTGGATCGCCTGTCCCGAGGCGCCCTTGACAAGATTATCGATAGCCGTCACAACAATCACGCGCCGTGTCCTGACATCGACGGTTAGGCTGATATCACAGAAGTTAGAACCGCGCACCTGCTTCGTCTCGGGAAATCGGCCCTCAGGAAGGATCCTCACGAACGGCTCGTTCTGATACCAATCCCGGTAGAGCGCGCGCAGCTCGCCTTCATCTTTGGAGGTCACGAGCGTGGCCGTGATGGTAGCCAGGATTCCTCGGACGGTTCCCACCAGATGTGGCGTAAACGTCACCAGCGCCTCCCGGCCGATGCAGCGGCTGAGTTCCTGCTCAATTTCAGGCGTATGCCGGTGGCATGCGACCTTGTACGCCTTACAATTGTCATACAGCTCGGCGAAATGTAGCGAAAGATCCGGCTTCCGCCCCGCGCCTGACGCGCCGGAGATCGCATCGATAGTCAGAGAGTCCGGATCGATGACCTCCCGTTTCAACAGGGGAAGCAGTCCAAGCAGGACCGCCGTCGGGTAGCAACCGGGCACCGCCGCCAATCGCGCTGCGGTAAGTTGCTGGCGATAGAACTCCGGAAGGGCGTACACCGCTTCTTTCAGCAGTTCCGGCGCCTCGTGATCCACGCCGTACCACTGGCGATAGACAGCGGGATCGCGGAAACGAAAGTCGGCGCTCAAATCAATGATCTTTCTGCCTGAGGAAAACAACTCGACTGCCGCCGTCATCGCGGTCTTGTGGGGGACGGCCAGGAAGATCACATCAGCGCGCTTCGCCACCTCACGCGCATCGAATCTTTCGCATGTCAGCTTGAGCACACCGAAGAGGCTGGGAAACGCCTCTTCGATCCGCGAATCCGCATAACTCTCCGACGTCAGTGCGGTGATCTCTACAGCCGGATGGTTGATAAGAAGTCGAAGAAGCTCTACGCCGGTGTAGCCGCTGGCTCCGACTACCGCTGCCCGAATCTTATGCCCTGTATCGCCCATCCGCCGTTTCATCATAACAACCATCAGCCGTCAGCCACAGCCGTGGTCTGTAAGCTGATCGCTCAAAACATAAGCGGCCAGCCATCAGCAAAAGCTGCCTGCTGAAGGCTGACCGCTGATCGCTTCTAACAATTAGCGCTTTGAGAACTGGAACCGTGCGCGGGCTCCCTTCTGGCCGTATTTCTTTCGCTCCTTCACTCGAGGGTCCCGTGTCAGGAGCCCCGCCTTTCGAAGCGACGGCCGCAGGGAAGCATCTACAGCCAGGAGGGCCCTGGCGATCCCGAGTCGAACGGCACCGGCCTGGCCGGTTAACCCCCCGCCGCCCACATTGGCACGCAGGTCGAACTTTCCTTCTACCCCTACCGCCTTCAGCGGTTGAACAGCCAAGGTTTGATTAGTCGGACGGCTGAAATATTCCTGTAGAGGCCGCCGGTTGACCATCATCTTCCCGTCACCGGGCGATAACCACACCCTGGCTACAGACGACTTTCTCCGCCCAGTCCCGTACAACAACGCACCTTCGGCTGGCATAGCTGAAATTTATCCCTCCTTAACGGTCGTTTTGACGAACGGTGTCGGCTGCTGTGACGCATGCGGATGGGTGGGGCCCGCATATACCTTGAGTTTACGAAATAACGCGTCGCCCAACTTCGTTCTGGGCAACATCCCCCGAACCGCAGCCTCCAACACCCGTGTCGGGTGAGTCTTCATCATTCGCTCAGCCGTAGTGGTTGTCAGTCCGCCAGGATAGCCGGAATGGCGATGGTAGAGCTTATCTTTCAGCTTATTACCGGTTAATACCACTCGCTCGGCATTCACAATCACCACGAAGTCCCCGGTGTCCAGATGCGGGCTGAAGATCGGCTTATGCTTCCCTCGCAGGAGCACCGCCACCTCAGTAGCCAGCCTCCCAAGTACCTGTCCCGACGCATCGATCAGGTGCCACCGCCTGTCGATTTCGCTGATAGCGCGATGAATCGTCTTGCTCATGATGTAACCTTCCCCCTCTTAGTAACTGCTGTCCCAGAACCGTTGTAGATTAAAGATATGGGCAACCTTTGTCAAGGGAAAAATCGCCACGTCTCGGCATCACCTCTGTTTTTCATGGAATGTCGGAACCCGATGGGCTAGTATAGCATAGGAGTTTCAGAGTTCAAGACGCGAGAACAGGAGAGCTAGATGTTCGGACTCGGGATGCCTGAACTGATAATCATTTTACTGATTGCCCTCGTCGTGTTTGGCGCTGCTAAATTGCCCCAGATCGGCAGCTCCCTCGGCGGAGCGATTCGCGAATTCAAGAAATCGATCGAGGCGCCCAAGAAAGACGACACGACGGAGCCTCCCAACGACATCGTCTGCAGCCAGTGCCGTCAACCGCTTCAGAAAGACTGGACAGCCTGCCCTCACTGCGGGACGAAACGCGAGGCGTAGAGGCGACCGGCCGGTCGCATCTACTTATCATGTGTTGCGCTCGTAGATGATCCGAAGGCCGGTCAGCGTGAGCAGCGGATCCACATGCTTGATGTCTGGTGATTCGGCGAGGATCAGATGGGCCAGTCCCCCGGTGCCGATCACAACAGGATCGCCCCCCATCTCTTCACGCATCCGCCTTACAATCCCTTCAACCAGCCCCAGATAACCGAAGAATAGCCCGGATTGCATGCTGGTCACCGTCGTTTTCCCCACCACCGATTTCGGCCTGGCAATATCGATCCTTGGCAGCTTCGCCGTCCGCTCGAAGAGGGCCTCAGCGGCGATTCCGATACCAGGAGCGATCACGCCTCCCAGATACTCTCCCTTGGCCGAGATGGCGTCAAAAGTGGTAGCAGTGCCAAAATCTATCACAATCGCCGGGCCGCCGTAGGTCTCGAAGGCCGCCACCGCGTTGACGATCCGGTCGGCCCCAACCTCTCGTGGACTGTCGTACAGGATCGACATACCGGTCTTCGTCCCCAGGCCGACCACCAGGGGCGTAATCCGGAAGTAACGATGGGCCATCTCTTCCAGCGATGACTGAAGCGGCGGGACCACCGAGGCGATGATGAGCGCTGAGATCTGACCCGGCTCCAACCCGGCAAGGTGTAACAGATTACTGATCAACATTCCGTATTCGTCGCCGGTCCCGTCACGCCGGGTGCTGATCCGCCAATGCACCCGGAGTCTCTTGTCCTCGAACACCCCGACGACCGTATTGGTGTTGCCGACATCCAACGCGAGCAGCATCTGTCTTTACCCCGTAAGCGTGACATCACCGGCGACCAGGTGATGCAATGCGCCCTGCGCATCGCGGATCACCAGGCGCCCAAGGTCGTCCATCTCGACCGCGAAACCGGATATCTCCTGATCGCCCGATCGGGCCACGACCATCCGGCCTACGGTCAGGCAGCGGCGTCGGGCATGCTCAAGAATGGGCAGGGGGCCATCGCACAAGAACCGCTCGTACCAACCGTCAAGACTCTCACAGAATGACCGCACCATCGCCGTTCGATCTATGGGATGGTCGGCCTCAATGCGGAGCGAACTGGCGATCCGGCGTAGTTCTTCATCGAAGTCCGCCTCGGTCTGATTGACGTTGATGCCGATCCCCAGGATGACATGCAGGAGGCCGGAGCTATCGGCAGCCATTTCGCCGAGGATACCCCCTACCTTTCGGCCATGTACGATCAGATCGTTTGGCCACTTCAGCGCTGTCGTAAGCCCAGTCGTTCGTTCTATCGCGTCAGCGGCTGCCACTGCGCCCATGAGGGTAAGTAGAGGGGCGCTCTGCGGCGGGATCGCCGGCCTCAAGATGACAGAAAGATAGAGCCCCAGCCCCCTCGGCGATTCCCATCGGCGACCCATCCGACCGCGCCCACGCCGCTGCCTTTCCGCGATGACAATCGCCCCCTCCGCCTCGCCACGGTCGGCCATCGCCGCCGCTTCGTCGTTCGTCGACTCGACCTCCCGAAACAGGTGGATAGCAGTCCCGATCCGCCGCGTGGTCAGGCCGGCCCGGATCTCTACCTCCTGCAATGGCGCCAAGAGTTCCTGAGGATTTGTCACAGTCGCCTCGAGCCTCATGCCCTATCTGTCTACGTCAGGCAGGTCGCAAGAGATGTTCGATTCGTTCAAGATGCTGAAGCAGTTTCGTCTTGGTATCCATGAGCCGGGCATGCTCTTCCTTCACCTTGCTCACTACCTCATCAGGCGCCTTCGACATAAAGTCGGCGTTACTGAGTTTCTTATCTACCCTTGCGAGCTCCTGCTCTACCTTGTCCAGCTCCCGCCGCAGCTTTTGCTGCCTGGCCGTAAAGACCGATAGATCGTCCACCGGCAGGTGCACCTCAATACCACCCATCAAGGCCACAGCGGCCGGTGAAGGTCGATCCAGGTGCTGACCGGAGGCCACGTGCTCGGCGCGCGTGAGCGCGGCGAGGTACGGCACGACCGCATCTATTGCCCTGTCGTCAGTGTCAGAAAAGGTCCGCAGCACAAGCCTGATCGACTTCGAAGGAGCGATCTCCAGGTCCGAACGCAGATCGCGGGTCGCCCGCGTCAGATCCATCAAGAGGTTCATCGATGCTTCGGCGTTCACATCCTGCCAGCCAGGGTCCGCCTTGGGCCACTCAGCGACCATCAGGCTGGTCCCATGTTGCGGTAGTTGCTGCCAAATTTCTTCGGTAATAAACGGCATAAACGGGTGCAGCAGGCGTAATGCGGTATCCAGTCCCAGGCACAGTAAGGCAACTCCCGTTTGCCGCTGCTCCAGGCTCGACTCCGAGGTGAGGCGAGACTTCACAATCTCCAAATACCAGTCGCAGTACTCGTGCCAGACAAACTGGTAAAGGGCTGACGCCGCCTCGTTGAATCGGCACTCTTCC
>UBJH01001656.1_pt1 | contig 15797 bp, 13 predicted proteins | sample 2193721 | NCBI WGS metagenome assembly UBJH01 (sample SAMEA4703186, study PRJEB27089) | metagenome | reverse complement strand
CGTCAATTCGAATTCCTGTTCAGACTGGCTGGGCTTCATTTGCCTCTTCTTGTCCAAAGGATCAGCTCAGGCCGGCTTTCCTTATTTTTCCGGTATCGGTCTTCGGCAGAGAGAGCGCGAACTCGACGTGTTTCGGCACCATGTGGTCCTCGAGGCGCGCGGAGCAGGCCCTGAGGACGTCCTTTTCGGTCATCTCCGAGCCTTCCCTTTTCACGATGATGGCTTTTATCGCCTGGCCGAGGACCGGGTCCGGCACGCCTATGACGGCCGACTCCACCACGCCGTCTATCGAGTAAAGCACGTTCTCTATCTCTTTCGGGCTGACCTTCTCGCCCCTGCTCTTTATGATGTCGTCCTTGCGTCCCACGAAGTACAGGAAGCCGTCCCCGTCGGACCTGAAAAGGTCGCCGGTGTACAGCACCAGCTCGCCGGGGCGCGCCCCTGGCTTGAGCCTCGCGGCCGTCTCCTCCGGCATCTCCCAGTAGCCGCGCATGACGTGGGGGCCCGAGACGACAAGCTCTCCTATCTCGCCCGGGGCGGCTTTTTCACCGTCCTCGCCGACTATGTAGGCTTCGGTCCCCGGCATTGCCTTGCCGACCGACCCCGGCCTCCTGTCGAGCTCCTCAGGCGGCAGGTACGACACCCTCTTGCACTCGGTAAGCCCGTACATGGAGTACAGCCTGGCCCCCGGGAAGAACTCCCGGAGCTTGTTTATGTGGCTCGGCGGCAGGGCGGCCGCCGTGTTGCTTATGTACCTCAGGTCCGGAAACCTCATCTTCCTCAGGTCGTCCATCTCGAGGAGAATGGACGACATCGTCGGCACGATGGGAAAGCCCGTCACCTTTTCCTTCAGCAGCGTCTCGATTATCCTGTACGGGTACATGAAGGACTTCTCGAGCACTACGGTCGCGCCCATCTTGAAGGCCATCAGCACCTGGTAGAGGCCGTAGTCGAAAGATATTGGCAGCGTGTTGAGTATTATGTCTTCAGCCGTGTTCTCCAGGTAGGTGGTTATGGAGGCCGCGGCAGCGGTCATGTTCGAGTGGGCCATCATGACGCCCTTGGGGCTTCCGGTGGACCCTGAGGTGTAGATTATCATCGCAAGGCCGTCCTTGTCCTGCTTCAGCGCACCCGGGAGCTCCGCGCGCGAGCTCACCGCCTCGTCGTACGAGAGAGCACAGAGGGCTGGCAGCGGCTGGCCGCTTATCTTCCCGGCGAGAAAGACTTTTTTAAGGTGCGCCGCGCCGGACGCCGCTTCCTTTATGATTGCATATCTCTGGGCCGGACCCAGCATGGCCGAAGCCCGGCAGTTGTTCAGGATAAAGGAGAGCTTTTCCGCCTTCATGGTCGGGTTTATCATCAAAAAGACGCCCCCGGCCTTCAGGACGGCAAAAAGGGACGCGACGGCCTCGACGGTGTTGTCGAAGAAAACAGCCGCCCGCTCTCCTCTTCCAAAGCCCTCGGAGACGAGAGCGGCCGCAAGGTTCGTTGCCATGCGGTCTATCTCGGCGTAGGTGTACCCTTGCCCTCCGGCGATAAGCGCCGTCTTGCCCGGTCTTGCCGCCGCGCTGTCTTCAAGAAAGCCTTGGACGAGCATTCCTACCTCGAGATACCGAGCCTTTTGTGCGCGACCTCCAGGAGGTCCCCGGATTGCTCGCCGTATATCTTCTTGTACCCGTCATCCCTGTTCATGACCCCGGAGCGCACCATGTTCGCTATCTCCCAGACGTAGGGGTGGAACCCGAACCTCTTGATGTGGACGTCGTTGGCGTAAGCGTTCAGGAGGCAGTTCGTCGAGTTCGAGTCGGTGTCGTCGGGTTCCTCCCACCCTATCTGGCTTATCTCCTTTATTATCCTCTCCTCGTTGTAGTCGAGAAAGGCCAGCGGGTGCACGTTGTAAGGGAACCTGTCCGTCATTGCGAAGTGCTCTTCTCCGAGGAAGTAGGCCCCCACCTCGTCGCCGACGAGCTTTGAAAGGGGCCCGAGGGTTGCGGCCTGGGTCGCCCTTATGAGCTGCGGGTTCACCTTCATGACCGAGGACTGCACCGGCGCCTGCCCCGGCGACCAGCCGTAGGCTATCAGGGGGATGGCCTTCTCGAGGGCGGTCTTGAGGGTGACGAACTTCACTATGCCTATGCAGGAGGTGCATATCGTGCTCGCGCGCTCCAGCGTCTTTTTCGAGTAGATGTCGTTTTCCGAGGACTTCAGGAAGACGTTCCTCATGAGGTCGAACTTCGGGCGGAATATCAGGTGGTCGACCCCGAGGTTCTCGGAGACCGAGCACATGTTCTTGAACGCGCGCTCCGAGATGAAGCCGTTGTCGATGGTGAGGGCCAGCACCCGCATGCCGTAGCGCTCCCTCAGGACCTTGAGCGTGTAGGTGGAGTCCTTTCCCCCGCTGTACGCTATCATGCAGTCGTAGGAGCCCTTTTTGCGCGACTGCTCGACAAGAGAGAGGAACTTCTGCTCGTACTCCCTCTTGTGCTCGTTGAGGACCTCTATGCCCTTGAAATCGGCGCAGTGGCTGCAAACGCCGGCTTCGTCGAATTTAACGCCCGGGAAGGTATCCGGGAGTATGCATCTGGTGCAGATCTTCATTTTTTTACCTCGCTGCCGGACAGCAGTATTTTTTTAAGCTCGGCTCTCTTGACTTTCATGTTCTCCGTCTTCGGGAGTGCCCTTGTGAAGATTATCTCCCTTGGCATCTTGTATGGCGGAAGGTTCTCGTGGCACAGGCGGAGAAGGTCCTGGGAAGACGCGCTCGCGCCTTCCTTGAGCACGACGAAGGCCGAAATGGACTCGCCGAGTATGCCGTCGGGGCGCCCGACCACTGCGGCCTCGAACACGGCCGGGTCCTTGAGCAGCACTTCCTCTATCTCCCTCGGGGCTATCCTGTGCGCCCCGCTCTTTATCATCTCGGTCTTGCGGCTTTTTATGTATATGTAGCCGTCCTCGTCGACGGTTGCCATGTCCCCGGTATGGAGTTTCCCGCCCTTGAGGACGGCCTCGGTGTCCTCCGGCTTGCCCCAGTACCCGAGCATCACGTTCTCGCCGGAGGCGACTATCTCGCCGGTCTCGCCTGGCCTGACGGGACGGCCGGTTTCGTCGAGGACCTCGAGCGTGACCCCCGGGATGGCTGTGCCAACGGAGCCGGACTTCCTGTAGATGTCCTTCGGGGGCAGGTAAGACAGGCGCGCTGAGGCCTCCGTCTGCCCGTACATGATGAATATTTTCGCGTGCGGGACGACCTTCAGCAGCTCGAAGGCCATCTCGTGCGCCATGGCCCCGCCGGCCTGCGTCATGTACCTGAGGGCCGGGAAGCTCATGTTCCTGAAGCTGGACCTGTGGCAGAGTATGGCGAAGGTCGACGGAACGCCCGCGAAGCCCGTGACCTCCTCCTTGACGATAGCCTCAAGTACCTTGTTCGGGTACATGAACCTGTTGTCTGCTACCAGCGTGGCGCCCTGCATGACGTGGGTAAGCATGACCGAGTTGCCGTATGAATAATAAAAGGGCAGCACGACCATGACGCTGTCGGACTCCGTAAGCTCGAGGTACTCCACGATAGAGCGCGTGTTCGCGTACAGGTTCCCGTGCGAGAGCATCACTCCCTTGGGGTCGCCGGTAGTGCCTGAGGTGTATATGATAGTCGCGAGGTCGCTTGCCGAGCGGGCACCGATGTCGAGCGCGCCAGGGGAAGCGAGGCAATCGTCGAAGGAGAAGCACCCGGCTTCTTCCTCGCCGGCCGCCCCGCCAGCTATTATGAACTTCGCCCGGGCGGGGGCCGCCCCCGACTTCAGCAGCGCCCTGTGGAAGGCCGGCCTCGATATGACGGCGGCTGGCTCGCAGTCAGCGGCTATTTTAGCGAACGAGGCGGCCGGCGTGTTGTGGAAGACCGGCACGGACACTCCTCCCGCCATGAGGGCCCCGAAGTGAGCGACCAGATACTCAAGGGAGTTCTCGAGGGCAATTGCGACGCGGTCGCCGCGCCTTACTCCGAGCTCTCCGAGAGAACGGGCCATGCGCCCAGCCTTGTCGAAAAGCTCGCCGTAGCTTGCGCGCACATCGCCCTGGACGAGCGCGGTGCCCGTTGGCCGCCTTTCGGCTGAACGCGTCAGAAGTCTGTCTATGAGCATGTCAGGACGGGACTTTTTTCCTCGAGATGAAAGATACAAGCCTCGCCACCGAATCGAGGTTTTCCGGCACGAGCTCATCGTCCTCGATGCGCACCCCGAACTTCTCCTCCAGGAACGCGACCAGCTCGAGCATCCCGGTGGAGTCGATTATCCCCTTCTCAAGGAACGAGTCGTTGTCGTCCAGTGAGTCACCCGAGTCGTCGAACAGGAAGTTCTTGAAAATAAAGTCCCTTACTTCTTCACGCATATTACGCTCCTGGATTAAGCCCTTACCGGCTCGTTTACTATGTTCAGCAGGCCCTTCGGAAGCCCGGACGTGCATGAGAACTCTTCCACGAAGAGCCTGTGGAGGAGCTGGGCCGAGAGTATGCCCACGAGGGCCATGTTGTCCTTGAAGCCTATGGCCGCGCCCTTCTTGCATTTGTTCACAAGCAGAGTGACCGGCCTCGGGTTGAAGTACCCGTACTCGGCTATCTTCCTTTCGGAAAGGAGCTCCTCGACGTAGTCGGTGGCCTTGCCGTTCCTGAAAAAGCTCTTGCTGTCCGGGGCCATGTAAGGCTGCTTGGTGCGTCTTGCTATGCTTTTTGGCAGGTGAGGCGCCATGCATTTTTTCAGTATGTACTTCTCGTTTATCCCGCGTATCTTGTAGTGGAGCGGGAGGGTCGCGGCGAACTCCACGACCCTGTGGTCGAGGAACGGGAACCTGCCCTCGATTGAGTTGCCCATCGCCATCCTGTCGCCCTGGGACGAGAGTATGTAGCCTGAAAGGAGCCCGCGGGTCTCCAGGAACTGCGCCCTGGCCACGGCTGGCCATGAGGCGAAGGCGGACGGAAGAGTGAGGCGCATCATCTCCTCAGGGGAGGACGAAGCTATCGCCTCTTTCATCCCCTCGGAGAAGAACATCTTGTTCTTCTTCGTCATCTCCCAGCGCGGCCTGTGAGAGAAAAACCCGTCGGAGGCGTTCTCGAGGCCGTTGTTGAAGAAGGCCTCCCTGTAAAAGCGCGACTGCCCCTGGAAGGCAGGAAGGTACGGGTAGAGCTTCTTCAGGAGAAGCGGCCTCAAGGAAGACTCCGGCATCCTGGCCCAGAACTCCCTTATCTTCGCTTCCTTGAATATGTCGTATCCGCCGAGCACCTCGTCGGCGCCCTCTCCGGTGAGGACCACCTTGAAGCCGCTCCGGCGCACAAGCCCCGCAAGGAGAAAGAGCGGGGCCGGCGCGGTCCTCAGGACCGGCTTTTCGGCGTGCCAGATGACCTTGGGGAAACTGTCGCGGATGTCGTCGTAGGTGCACCTTATTTCGCTGTGCTCGGTCCCCAGCGCCGCCGCCATCTCCTTCTGGAAGGAGCTTTCGTCGAAATCGGCGTCCTCGAAGGCCACCGAGAAGGTCTGGAGCCTTGAGCCTGTATAGTCCCTTATGAGGGCCGCCGTGACTGAAGAGTCGAGCCCGCCCGAGAGGTACGCGCCAACGGGCACGTCGGCCCTGAGCTGTAGCTTTGTCGAGTCGATGAGGAGGCTTTTGAGCTCGTCCATCGCGTCCTCGAAGCTGATGGCCGAGAACTTCTCGGGGAACTCCAGCTCCCAGTACCTGTGCCTGGACAGCTTGCCGGATTCGAGCGTGAGGTAGTGGCCGGCCGGGAGCTCATGGACGCCCTCGAACGAGGTCCTCGGCGCGACCGTGTGCCAGAAGGTGAAGACCTCGTCAAGGGCCGCCGGGTCGAGCCTGCGCTCGAGGCCGCCGGAGGCGAAAAGAGCTTTCGCCTCGGAGGCGAAATAGAAAGCGCCGCCGCGCTCGGCGTAGAAAAGGGGTCTTATGCCCATCCTGTCGCGTGCGATGAAGAGCTCTTTTTTGAGCGTGTCCCAGATGGCGAAGGCGAACTGGCCGTTCAGGTGCTTGAGGCACTCGGGGCCGTGCTCCTCGTACAGGTGGACTATGACCTCGGTATCGGAGAGGGTCTTGAACCTGTGGCCGCGCCCGGTCAGGCCGGCCCTCAGCTCCTCGAAGTTGAATATCTCGCCGTTGAAGGTTATCCAGACGGTGCCGTCCTCGTTGGACATCGGCTGTGCGCCGCCAGAGAGGTCGATGATGCTGAGCCTGGCGTGGCCGAGGCAGACGTCCCCGTCGTGGAAGGCTCCGAACCCGTCGGGCCCCCTGTGGTAGATCGACGAGAGCATCCTCGAGACCGCCTCGAGCGAGTCGGTCCTGGTCCCCCGGAAGTTATGTATTCCAGCTATGCCGCACATGGGTTCACTTGTTGATACATCGGCTTTTTCAGGCGTTTTCTTGAGGACGGCCTGCCGCGTAATTCTCTCTTTCGCGCGTTCGATTTCGCTTTTCTCAGGCCTTGAGGAGCGGTCTGCGTCAGCCGGAAAGGCTGGCCGGAGGAGGAACGTCTTTGCGTGAGCACTCCCGCTGCTGCAACCATGGCAGGCAGGTCGGATACGGCGGAACTTCCTTGAGGCCGCTCTACCTGGCGCCCTGGCCTGTGAGCACGACTTTTATCGTCGAGAAGAATATCATCATGTCCAGAAGGGGCGACATGTTCTTTATGTAGTAGATGTCGTACTGGAGCTTTTCCACCGCGTCCTCGACGGTGGCGCCGTAGGGGTACCTTACCTGGGCCCAGCCCGTGAGCCCGGGTTTCACGACGGTCCGTATGCTGTAGTACGGGATCTCCTCCTTGAGCTTGGCGACGAAGAACGGGCGCTCTGGCCTGGGGCCGACGAAGCTCATGTCGCCCTTCAAAACGTTCACCAGCTGCGGCAGCTCGTCTATCCTCGTCTTCCTCATGAACTTCCCGACCTTGGTGACCCTGTTGTCCTGCGCTCCGGCCCAGACGGGGCCGCTTTTCGCCTCTGCGTCCTGGCGCATGGAGCGGAACTTGTAGATGTTGAACTCACGGCCGTTCTCGCCGACCCTGACCTGCTTGAAGATCACCGGCCCGCGGGAGTCGAGCTTTATGACGATGGCCGCCAGGAGCATGACCGGCAGGCTCAAGGCGAACAGCACGGCCGCGAAGAAGAGGTCCAACCCCCTTTTGATGAGCTTTCTCGACCGGAGCGACTTGAAGCCGTCGGAGAAGACCATCCAGCTCGGCTTCAGCTGGTTCAAGGGGATGTTGCCGTGCGTCCTTTCGTTGAAGGTCTCCCCCTCTTCGACCTGTATGCCCTTGAGCTTGCAGTCAAGGAGGGCGTACATCGGGAGCTTGGCCCTCCTGTCGGCCAGGGCGACTATGATGAGGTCTATGCCCTTCGTCTCGCTTATTGAGCCGATGTCGCCGTACCCGCCCACGACGCCGGGGTTTACGATTGACACGCCGAGCATCGAGGGGTCGTCGTCGATGAAGCCCACGAGGTTAAGTCCGCTGTCGCGGCTCGTGTAAATGTCTTTGCCAATTTTCTTGGCCAGGTCCCCGGTGCCTATGACAAGGACGTTCTTCCTGGGCAGTTCCTTGAGCTTTATCTTGAGGAGGAGCGACCTCCAGGCGAGCACCGCGAGCGGGGTGAGGGTTATGTTGAGGAGCAGTATGCCTCGCCAGGTCTTGAGAGAGGGGAAGATGTAGAAGATGGCGAACAGCGCGACGCTGGCGACGACCGTGGCGCTGATGAGCCGCATCAGCATGTTCCTGCCCGGCCTGTACATGTCGGGCATGTAAAGGCCGAAGTAGTAGAAGCTCAACATGTACGTCATGCTCAGGACCGCGGTCTTCAGGAACGTCGGGTCGTACGAGAAGACCTCGCCGTTGTCGAGCTGCAGCCTCAGGTGCGCCGCCGCCAGTCCCACGGTGAATATGAGGATGAACTCGGACGCCAGGTAGAAAAAGAATTTCCTTGAGCCGTATTTCCTGAAAACCAATGACATGGCCGCAGCCCCCGCTTCAGTAGTAATATTTTTCCAGCTTGGTGTCGGCTCCGTTGAGTACGGCTCCGATGAACTTCTTTTTATCCAGCGATTCCGTTGCGCTCTTGACGAGCTCCCGGGAGGTCTGTCCTGCCCTTACGACGAGGACCATGCTGTCGACCAGCTTCTCGATTATGCTCATGTCCGCCAGCGGGATTACCGGCGGGCAGTCCAGCACGACGAGGTCAAAGCCCGCCCTGAGGCGGTTTATGACCGTCGAGGTCCCGGACGAGCCGATGAGGTCGGCCGATTCGGCGTTGTACGCGCCGGAGTGTATCAGGCGAAGCCCCGTGCCCTCGAGCTCCGAGACGGCGTCCTCGAGCGTCGCTTCGCCCTTTAATACCTCGGCGAGCCCGGGGCCTTCGGCGGAGACGTACTCTGAAAGGCTCGACGGCTTCCTTAAGTCGCACTCGACGAAGACGACGTTCTTGGCGAAAGAGGTGGCGAGGATGTATGCCGTGTTAAGGGAGAGGACGGATTTGCCCTCGCCTTTTATCGCGCTGGTGAAGGCTATTACCTTCTGGCCGGTCTTCTTGTTGGCGAGCTCCAGCTTGGAGCTCAGGAGCTTGAGCTGCTCGGCCGCGAGATGCTCGGCCTTGTCGAGGGCCGCCAACTGGCCGGTGAGCGAAGCCATCCTGGAGCTCGCCGGGGGGACCGCTCGCGCGGGTGCCTGCTCCGCCCCTTCCGTTTTCGAGCGCTCCCCGAAAATGTACCCGAGGTCGACCTCGTAGGTGCCGTCCTGCGCAGGCGCCTTCGCCAGCGCCTCGTCGTATTCTTTCCTCAGGCGGCTGTCCGAAAGGGTCCTCAGCGCCTCTTCGAGGGCCTCGAGGCGCTCTGCCCTCTCGTCCTCCGAATACAACGAGTACGCCGCTTGGGAGCCTTCGGAAAAGAGGCGTTTTGAGAGCTCATACGCCTTCTGGACCTCCTCCGCCGCGGCGTCCGGTCCTATGCCGAGCGTCTCATAATGGTTTTTCTTCAAGATCAAGCTCATATCACCCTGCCTCTAGCCTGTTCGCTCACCCGCCTGTCATCCGAGGTGAGCTTTCGGAAGCACTCCCTCAGGGCCGTGGCCGCCGCCGACCCGGGCGCGTGCGCGAGAAAGGGCCTCCTGAGGTTCACGGACTCGGGGACTTTCTCGTCCCTGCCGATGTCGCCGATGTGCCTTATGCCTATCCCGAAGTAGTCGGCGCACGCCTTTTCCATCGATGGGCCGAAGGAAGGGTCAGCGGCCGCGTTAGCGTTGTTTATTATTATCCCCACGTTCATGCCGCCCATGAGCTCATCCAGCAGTTCGCCCTTCTTGACGTCCATCAGTTTCAACTGGAGAAGTATATCGGAAATTGTTTTGACGCGTTGCGACCAGTTGTTCGAGAAAAGCCGCGCCAGGGCGTCCTTTAGCGCGCTGTCGCTGGAGGTGCTGACAGCGTTCCTCATCTTGCGCAAAAACAGGCACTTGAGGAACCTGTAGGAGTTCTCCACCGACGTCGGCTCGGTCGAAGTCACTATTATCCCGGTCTGGGCCATGAGGAAAAGGTCCAGGTGGCTGGCCCCGGTGCCCGGGCCGATGTCCAGCAGCACGTAATCGAAAGGCGCCCTGAAGAGCACCGACCTCAGCATGGAGACGCCTTTTTCGTTCAGGTCCGCGGCGTCAAGGGAGTCTTTTTCGCCGCACACCAGCGAGATGTTGTGGACGCCGGAGTCGATTATGAGCTTGTCGAAGTCCAGCACTTCTCCCTTGAGGAAGTTGGACAGCGAGACCTTGGCGCCACGCACTCCGAAAAAGGTATGCAGGTTGGCCGCCCCGAAATCAGCGTCGACGATGAGCACCCTTTTGCCGCTCCCGGCCAGCATCATCCCCAGGCTGGTCGTTATGAAGCTCTTGCCGACCCCTCCCTTGCCGCCGCCAACAGCCCAGATCTTGGGCGCGGGCGGCACCGGCCTCAGAACTGGCGGCCTGACGGCCTCCGAGGAGGGGCGCACAGACGCTCTCGGTTTTTGCCTCAGCCAGCTAAATATGTCCATCTGCCCTCTTGCGCGGCCTGAAAGATATCCTGGAGTCGCTCTTCGCCGGCTTCGAGGACGCGAAGGCCGGGACGGTCGCTAAAACCGGCATGTCGACCCCGGCCGCGAGCTCTTCTTTTGTCCTGTAGCTCGGGTTCATGAACTCGATGAGCAGCACTATTCCTATCCCGAGCCCCGCCCCTCCGGCGAACCCGGCGAACACTATGGCGGGCTTGTTCGGCCTGAAGGGCTTCTCCGGCAGGTTGGCGGAGTTGATGACCTTGAAGCGCTCGCCCTTCTGCCTCTTCTCGAGGTTCTCGGAGAGCTTTGCGTTCATCTTCTTTTCAAGCAGAGCCTGGTAGTTCGCCAGGGAGATGTCGTAGTCCCTCCTGAGGTCGATGAACCTCTGCTCGCTGGCGGGGGTCGTCTCGACCCTTCTTTCGTATTGCTGTATCTGCCTGCGTATCTCGGTAGACCTGGAGTTCAGGGTCTCTATCCTGGACTTGAGGAGCATCAGCTCGTTGTATACTTCGGGGCTTACGGCCATATCGGCGGGTTCAGCGGCCCCTTGGGCGTCCGCCGCGGCTCTCTGGGCCGCGAGCTGGGCCTTCAGGTCCGCCAGCCTGTTCTTAGCGATGACCACGTCGGGGTAGTTGTCCTTGTACCTGGCCTGGAGGGCGGTAAGCTCGCGCGTGAGGCTTTCGAGCTCGGCCTGAAGCGGGTTCACCGGCATGCCCGCTATCGTGGCCGTTCCCCTGCCGAGCTGTGCCTCGAGGACCATCTTCCTGTCCTCCGAGCCCTTGAGCTCGTTCTTCACGGACTGGAGCTCGTTCTGGAGGCGGTCCAGCGTGCGCAAATTGGCGTCCAGCTGCTGCGGAAGGCTGCCCATGTTCCTTTCCTTGAAGTTCCTGAGGGCGGCTTCCTGGGCCTCCAGCTCGGCCTTGGCGTTCTCAAGCTCCGTGGTTATGAAGTCGGAGGCGCCCTCGGCGTATTGCTCGCGCGATTTGAGGTTCTCGTCGATGAAAAGGGACGCGAGCGTGTTCGTCACGTGCATGGTGATCTCGGGGTTCGTGCCCACGTAGGAGACGCTGAAGGCGTCCCCGGCCCTGCGGTCGCCTATGACGTTTACCTGGACGTCCTTGGACATCCTCTCGATTATCTCCTCGCTGGAGAGCGGGGGCACTTCCCTGAAGCGGTTGACGAGGGCCGTCAGCGGGTTCGCGGAATCGTTTGACCTGTACAGCTGGAAGTCGTTCACTATCTTCTCGATGTTCTTGCGGCTGAGTATCTGCTGGCTGATAGTGTTGAGCCGCTGGCCGAAAGGCGTCCTGTCGGTCGGGGTGACGTAGGCCTCCGGTATCTGCTGCTTCTCGACGAGTATGAGCGTCTCGGACCTGTAATAGGAAGGCATCTTCCAGGCCACGAGCGCGCTCACAATGGTGAATACCACGGCCGGTATGATGACGGTCCACTTCGAGCGCCAGATGATGCTGAGGTAGTTGAGAAGGTTCTTTATCGAGTCCATTTAGATTCTTCTTTCGTAGGTCGTGGCCTGCACGTTGATGAAAAAGTGGTCGCGTTCGATGTCATCTCCCAGCGGGCCGTCCGCTTCCTGCTTGAAGTGCGAGAAACCCAGGCCGAACGAAAGCCAGCTGCGCATCTGCCAGTTGGCGGAAGCACCGGCGGTGAAGGATTTCGTGTCGAGGTTGTCGTTGGGCTTGGTGTGGTTGCGCGTGAAGGTGCCGAAGGCGTTCACGCTTACGTTCCGCTCGAAGCGGTGGCTGTAACCGGCCGCTATGGAGTCGTTCAGGGTCAGCTGGTCGGTGATTCCGGAGGAGCTCGTCGTCCGCCTGGTATAGCTGATGTTGGCCGAGTCCCTCTGCCAGGTCTTCCTCAGCTCCGCCACCGCTACCCAGTCGAAGAAGCCGTCGCCTGCTGAGGCGTCCGCGTATACGGCTCCTGCGCTCATCAGCAGCGACGTATCCTGCCTGAAGCGCGTGTTGAAGCCGGCGTTCAGGGAGTGCGTGTTCTGGCTGCTGGACGCCCCTCCGGGCAGGTCGTACTTGACGTGCGAGAAGTTGTATGACCCCGTAAGCTGCGTGTCGGGGGTGGCCTGGAAGCTTACGGCGAGCGAGCCCGAGTTGTTCCTGCTGTCGACGGCTACCGGGTCCTCGAAGTTCAATATGAAATCGGAGGCAGAGACCGACACGCCGGTCCTGCGGGTCAGCTGGTGGCTGAGCGAGAAGTTGAGCGTGTTCGTCATTATGGTGTTCCTCCGGTTCTGGATGCCGCTGAGGGTGCTTTCGAGAGACTCCCTCGTGTAGGTGAAGCGGTCCTCTACGGTCATCGACGTCAGAGTCGAAAAATCGTAGTCGGCGGCCAGGGCGGCGCTGTGCGATATCGTGTTGAGGTCCGAGTCCTGGAAGTAGAAGTACCCCGTCGGCCTGTAGTTTCCAGTGAGGGTGAGGTTGTTCCTCTGGTTTACCGCCTGGAACCCCGGGGCCACGACCAGGACGAAGTCGCCCTCGCTCTGCTGGCCTTGGGCGGCTATGTTGGCGTTCGTGTCGTACCTGAGCTCTGCCATGACCGTCTGCCTGAGGGTCGTCCCCGCGGCTGAAGCGGCGGCGGGGGCCGCCAGGACCGACGCGAAGGACGCGGCTGTGATGAATTTACGGTACAAAGATAGTGTCTCCCGGCTTGAGTATGAGGTTCTTGTTCTCCTTATCGTCGGGCGAGACAAGGTCCTTGAACCTCAGTTTCGTCTTCTGCTCCATGCCGTCCTTTCCCTTGCGGATGAGGACGATCTTGTTCTTGGAGGCGTACTCGGTGAAGCCGCCGGCCAGGGTTATGGCCTGAAGGACCGTCGCGTTGGCCTTGTAGACCTGCACGCCCGGCGTCCTTACCTCGCCGAGCACGAATACCTTGTAGCTGTTGACGGCCTGGACTATGACCGAGACGATGGCCGTCTCCGAGTACTCGCGCAGCTTCTTTTCGATGGAGGCCTTGAGCTGTTCGGGCGACAGGCCCGCAGCTTTTATGTCCCCTACCAGCGGCAGGGAGATCATCCCGTCGGGGCGGACGACCACGACCCTGGAGAGGTCCGCGTTCTTCCAGACGGATATGTCGAGGATGTCCTCCGGGCCCACCACGTAGTCCGGAGGCGTCGGCGCCCCTTGGGCGGCGGCCTCTTTTTTAATCTGCTGGGGCTCGGCGGCGGCGGCCGCAGACGTGAATGAGATAAGAAACGCGAAGATCGCGATGAAGCGGGCTATGCTGGATTTCATTGAGCGTAAAACCTCTCTTTCTCGTGTTGGATGAACTCGAATCCCGTGTATGAGACCTTTCCATCGCCAGATTTGCTCCAGACGGCGCGGGCCTTGACCTTGAGGGCAAGCTCGCTTATGTCCAGCTCCACTATGGAGTTGATATCCAGCGGCTTGCCGTCGTAGGCAAGCATCAACCCTCTTTTTGAGTAGTCCTGCACTTTCGCCGGCACGAGGTGGTCGATCATGTTCATGAGGAACTGGACTTTCGTCCTCACCCGGTCGCCGGTCCTTCGCTCGGCGACCGGCACTCCGCAGAAAGTGCACGCGACGCTGTCGCTGCCGAACGCGTAGAAGGCCCTCGCGCATTTGGGGCAGACTCTTATGGAGACTTTGTTTTTATCGAGGTCTTTGAACTGGCCCATCTTTACTCGGAAAACTGAATTTTCGGGTGCCCTATGTTACATATTCCGGCTTCCCGTTACAATCCTTCGGCGGTATGAAATCCAGAATAAAAGTATTACTGCCACTTCAGTATACCGTGACTTTCAAAAGTTTCCAGTTGGGTACTACCTTGGTAGTAATACTTGCTGAAAATGGTCGTGATTACGCCTGGTTAATGGTTGGAGGCGTTACTATTGCGGGTGTAATACCATTTTGGCGGATGGTATGAGAGGCGGTAGGACTTTAAAAATCGTGGTTCGCTCGCAGATGGTTCTGGTCGTCGGTCTTTATGGCGTAGCTTATGAGCTCGCTCCTGGCCTTGATGTTGAGCTTCTGGAAGATCCTCGTGAGGTGGGTCTTGACGGTCGTCTCGGTTATGTTCAGCCTGCTCGCTATCTCCTTGTTTCGCAAGCCTTTTCCTATGAGAGTGACAATCTCTTTTTCCCTCGATGAAAGAGTCGAAGTCTTCTCGCCGTTTATGGCGTTTATGCCGTGGAGTATGCTCTTGAAGGTGCTTTTGTCAAGCCATATCTCCCCCTTGTGAACGGCCTTTATGGCCTTCTTCAGGAGGGACGGGTCGGACTTGCTCAACAATACCCCGCTCACCTTCTTGCGCAGGACCGCCGAGACGAGGTTTTCCCTTCCGCAGCAGGTGTCCAGGAGAAGGACATGGTGCTTCCTGCCGGCCTCTTCGACTTCCGGAAGGCTGTTGTACAGCGACGTGAAATCGGTGAGGACCACGCCAGCGGGTATCTTGCTCAGCTCAGGGGCGGATATGGATTCTCCAGGCTCGATAACGGAAAATATCTCGATATCCGGGTCGCTTTCTATGAGCTTCCCGATGCCTTCGGCAAAAAGGCTGTTGCTGAACGCAAGAACTACCTTAATTCTCATAGCACCTTGGGGGTTAGTTGTTACTATAATTATTATCGGTAGTTAGCAAGCAAAAATTTATCACAAATAAAAAATACTTTCAAATTAAAATTAAGAGAACTGCTTTTCTAAACAATTGATTTAGGCTGACAGTTCGGCATGGATCTCACCTTGAACGCATCACCTTTCCTTGATGGCTGACGCAAGGGAGGGTTCAGGATAAATAAATGAAATGAGAGGGAAACTGAGGGCGGGTTGTTTCGCGTAAGAACGCCCCACGCAGGCGGAAATGCTCCACGGCAGTCCAGGCCGCGGAGCGTTGAGAGGCAATTCAGGCTTCATGGGATGCGCCTGATTGACGCTACCGACTTCCAGCTGCCGGAAGACGCCAGCAGTTGAGGCGAGCCGGACCCGGAGCAGACCTTGTAGCGTCTGAAGCTGTCGTCTCCCTCCAGGCGCCGGACCGATACGGTGTCGCAGCCGTCAACGGAGCTCTCATGGCGGCCTGCAAACCTCGTCCCCTGGTTCGTGCTTACGAAATCCATCTTGATGGCCGCGAGCTCGGAAGCCATCTTCCAGGCGAAGGCCTCGTCGTCAATCCCGCCGGCCGCGCTGGCAGGAGCTGTTCCGGTATTGGTATTGTTCATGGCGTAGTCTATCCCTTCGAGAGCTCTTCCCTTGTAGAGACGGAAGCGTGCCGCTCCTGGGCTGTATTGATGTTCCTTTTCGACCAGGAACCTGGCCGGACCCTCGCAGGCCAGAAGCCAGGGATATTTACTGTCTCCGTCCGTGTCGACGTAGGCAGCCGCCTCGGGGCTCTTCAGCAGGGTAAGCCTTACGAACCGTCCGTCCTTCAGCGGGGCCAGGAAAAGGAGCTTGCCGCCGGCGCACTCGGAGCTGAAATGGCTGAAGACCTCTTTTGATGTATGATTGCCGGCGATGTCGACATTCGAGTAGCTCGCCGCCTCGTTTACAGGCGGAAGACTTTCAGGAGCGCCTGCCTGGGCCGCGTTGACGCTTAAAAGCACAAAAGGGACCACTGACAGATAGCGTGTTTTCATACCTTCCTCCCGGGACTTGATTGACACCTGCCTTGTTATAATGGCAAGAGCCGTGCCAGAAGTTAACCGACTGATTTTACGGTTAAAAAACTTTGAGAAATGGTCTTGCGCAGTGGAATCG
>UBJH01000738.1_pt1 | contig 15803 bp, 12 predicted proteins | sample 2193721 | NCBI WGS metagenome assembly UBJH01 (sample SAMEA4703186, study PRJEB27089) | metagenome | reverse complement strand
GGTAAGATGGGGGGATCAGTGAAAAACGTTCAGGAATCGCTCGACCAGTTGTGCATCAATACCATTAGAACGCTGGCTATGGACGGGGTTCAAAAGGCGAACTCCGGGCATCCTGGGCTGCCGATGGGGGCCGCCGCCATGGCCTACACTCTTTGGACGCGCGCGCTCAGACATAATCCGACCGATCCGTCATGGCCGAATCGCGATCGATTTATCCTGTCGCCTGGTCATGGTTGCATGTTGCTGTATTGTCTTCTTCATCTGACCGGCTACGACCTCTCCCTCGACGAACTCAAGCAGTTCCGCCAGTGGGGCAGCCGAACTCCAGGGCATTCGGAGCATGGCATGACACCTGGTGTGGAGACAACGACCGGCCCCCTTGGCCAGGGTTTCGGCAACGGCGTCGGGATGGCGATCGCGGAGCGATTTCTGGCTCATCACTTCAACCGGCCGGGATATCCGATTGTTGACCACTGTGTATATGCCGTTGTGAGCGACGGCGACCTCATGGAAGGAATCACCTCTGAGGCGGCCTCGCTTGCCGGTCACCTTGGCTTGGGCAAGCTCATCTACCTGTACGACGACAATCGGATCACCATTGACGGCAGCACCGACATGGCCTTTACTGAAAATGTCGGACAACGCTTTGAGGCCTACGGGTGGCATGTCCAGCGAGTGGATGGAAACGATGTGAAGATGGTCGAAGCCGCGCTGAGCGCCGCCCAGGCTGCGCACGATCGCCCGTCGCTGATTATTGCCAGGACGCACATCGCCTATGGCAGCCCGAATAAGCAGGATACGTCGGAGGCGCACGGGTCGCCTCTGGGAGGCGAGGAGATACGGCTGACCAAGGAGGCGTTGGGCTGGCCGCTGGAGCCCACGTTCTATATCCCTGATGAGGCGCTGGCGCACTTTCGAGAGGCCCTGCAGCGCGGTCGTACCTGGGAAGCAGAGTGGCAAACCGGATTCGATGCCTATGCTGCCGCGTATCCCGAACTGGCCGAAGAATGGAACAGGGTGATGAGTGGGCAGCTCCCTGAGGGTTGGGCCGAGAAGATCCCGATCTTCACCCCTGCCGGCGGGGGCCTGGCGACCCGTGAGGCCTCTGGTAAGGTGCTCAATGCGATTGCCTCATCCCTGCCGACCCTCATCGGCGGCTCAGCCGACTTGACCCCGTCGAACAATACCTACCTGAAGGGAGACGGCGACTTTCAGAGGTCAAGCCCCGGGGGCCGGAACTTTCACTTTGGCGTTCGAGAGCACGCGATGGGTTCGATTCTCAACGGTATGGCACTGCACCAGGGGGTGATCCCGTATGGGGGCACCTTCCTCGTCTTTTCCGACTATATGCGCCCCGCGATCCGGGTGGCTGCGCTGTCGCATATCCATGTGGTCTATGTCTTTACCCATGACAGTATCGGCTTGGGCGAAGATGGTCCTACCCACCAGCCGATTGAGCATTTGTCGTCCCTTCGGGCCATACCCAACCTTACAGTCATCCGCCCTGCCGACGCGACAGAAACGGCGGTCGCGTGGCGTGCCGCCCTGGAGCACGGTAGCGGACCCGTGGTGCTGGCGCTGACCAGGCAGAAGCTCCCGATTCTCGACCGGACGAAATTCCCGCCTGCCGAATTGCTTTTGAAGGGGGCGTATATCCTGGCCGATGCCGACCAAGGTCATCCACGCGTCATTCTCATCGCGACCGGGTCGGAGGTGCACCTGGCCCTGGAGGCGTGGGGACGACTGGCCGACGAAGGTATCCCTGCTCGCGTCGTCAGCATGCCGAGTTGGGAACTGTTTGAACGACAGCCGGAGGCGTATCGGAACGAGGTGCTTCCCCCGGCGGTGACTGCCCGTCTCGCCATTGAGACCGGCTCTCCGCACGGTTGGCATCGCTACGTCGGTCTGCGCGGAGGGGTGATCGGCATGACACGCTTTGGAGCTTCAGCCCCGTATCAGATCCTCTTGCAGCAATTCGGCTTTACGACCGAGCATGTCGTATCCCGAGCCATGGAACTCCTGGCATAAAAAACAGGGTATAGGGGGGAGGGGTCTCATCCTACACACCCTCCACCCTTCTTCAAGGGAGGGGGGAAACCATATTATGACCGAGCTAATGGATCGAAACCTGGCTCTCGAGCTCAGCAGGGTCACAGAGGCCGCCGCCTTGGCGGCGGCTCGACTGATGGGTAGACGCGACCGTGATGCCGCTGATCATGCCGCCGTTGACGCGATGCGCTACGCCCTGAGTTCGATGGACATTGACGGCACGGTGGTAATTGGGGAGGGAGAAAAAGGACCGGTCCCTGTGCTGCAGGTGGGAGAGCGGGTCGGCACAGGCTCCGCTCCGGCTCTTGATGTCGCCGTAGATCCGATTGACGGCGTCACGCTCCTCGCCAACGGCCGCCCTGGCGCGATCTCTGTTGCGGCGCTTGCCGATCGGAATACGCTGTTTTCCACGCAGCTTACCTACATGGACAAGATTGTTGTCGGGCCTCGGGCAGCAGGCGCGATCAACATCAACGCGCCCGTCAAAGAGAACCTGCAACGGATTGCTCAGGCTGAGGGTCGGGAGGTTGATGACCTGACGGTGGTCATACTTGACCGACCACGCCACGAGCGCCTTATCAAAGAGGTGAAAGAGGCTGGAGCCCGGATCAAGCTGATCAGTGAGGGGGACGTTGCCCCAGGCGTGATGGCGGCGATGGAGGAAGACACCGGGATCGATGTGCTCATGGGAACCGGGGGTTCTCCGGAGGCGGTACTCATTGCCTGCGCGTTGAAGTGTCTGGGCGGTCAGATGCAATGCAGGTTCTGGCCGAGAGATGAACAAGAACGGCAGATCCTCGAAGCGGAGGGTCACGATTTGGATCGCATCTTAACTGCCGATGACCTCTGCAAGGGAAGCAATGTGTTCGTGGCTATCACGGGTATTACGGACGGCGAGTTGCTCCGAGGGGTTCGCTATACGGGAGGTTATGCGCGAACAACCTCCCTCATGATGCGCTCTGTCTCCGGAGGGATACGATGGATGGAGGCGAGACACGATCTGAAGCGCCTCAAAGAGATCGCCGGAACCCGGTACGAAGGTGTGAAGCACAAGCAGATACACCATTAGGAGAGAGGGTAGCTCCAGCCCCACTCAGACGCACATAGCAGAGAAGCAGACGCCTCAGCAGTCTATCACTGGGGCGTCTTTCTTTTCGTGGGGGATTACCATCCCCAGGAGAGACGTCCTCCCGCTCATCAATTGTCGACCCGATCCCGGCCTCAGAATTCGCTTGCCCGATGTGAATTCCTACCTTACATTTCGAATAAGAGGCGAGCACATCATTGATTGAGGAAAAAGGAGCGAGTCCATGTCAACAGCTAAAGAGTATCCGACTATTCCGGATGAGGAAGTGACCGAACGCTTGAAGCAGGAGCTGCCTGGGTGGTATCTGGAGGGGCGATGGATCAGGAGAAAATTCAACACCGACGGCTGGCCAACGACACTGATGTTGGTCAACACGATTGCCTATTTGGCCGAGGCCGCCTGGCATCACCCGGACCTGGAGGTCACATGGGGAAAGGTCTGGGTGAAGCTGAGGACCCATGCCGCCGGGGGGATCACTGAAAAGGACTTTACCCTTGCCAAGCAGATCGAGCAGTCGGTGCTCTGGCGACCGGACGAGGCATCTCCTCTTGATGGCACACCAAACAAATGGGTTCGCGGCGGTAGTAGAGAGTAGCGTGTGGGGAACCGCTTAGCGTTCAGCAATCAGCCTTCAGTTTTTCTTATGTCTAGCTGATAGCTGATAGCTGAACGCTAAGCGCTCGTCCTAGAAGTAATACGAAACCCCCAACAGACCCATGACCGAATTCACGCCGACGTTGGGACTTTCGCGGCCGGCATTCGAGACGTGATGTAAGCCCACTTGTCCCACAATAGCCAGGTTATCGGTCAAAAAGTAATTGATTCCAGGTCCGCCAAGAATGGTAAAGTTGAACTGAGTGGCGAGGTCTCGTTCGAGGTGCAGCCCCCATTGGAGGACACCAACGCCGACCTCGAAGAACGGCACCCACCGAGTACCCGTCACGAAATTGTAGCGGAACAGGAGGCTTGCGCCTCCTCCAACCTCTGTTTCCGGGTGTGTTGTGACCATAAAGGTCGGCTGGAAGATCACCTCCAGGCTCCCGCGAACCGGGAAAGGGCCATGGACATCGGTGACTGTATAGCCGATCTGGAAGAACACTGGGACAAATTGGACATCGGGCGCCCTATTAGCAAAAATCTTGACGGTATCGGCACCACCGGTCTTCACGCCCAGGTGCCATGTTCCAGACTGGAACCCTTCTTCCGGATGGATGGTCGATTTTTCCCTCTCTTCACCTGCTGATGGGGGGCCATCTGGGCCCGCAAAGGCGAGGGTCCGAATAGCGATCAGTTCGGTCTCTCGCCCCAGCGCAACTGCTTCTTGAGGGAGGATCTCAGCCCATGATATGGCAGGTGACAGGATTGCGAACATAGCCAGCCAGATATACACCGGTATTCGCCTCAATCCGCTGATCATAAAGGTCTCCTGTGGGATGCGAGTGACGTGGACGTTATGCCTCATGTATCCTCACCATATCTTTATCTTTGTGCGTTCTTTTTGGTTGGGGCTTGGCACGATCGCTCTTCCGATAGATCAGCTTGATTTGATAGCTGATCGCCCGCGTACATGGCGATGGTTCCGTCTGTCTACCCTTCATACGTTCCCACCCGATACAGACCAGTAGCCCGGTCTTCTCCTTGCACCGGTTGCTGATCATCCATTCCAGTGCTTCCAGGATCTCGAACCCACCGTCTTGACAGTCGAGGTTTGAACAGGGAAGCAAGGGCTCGAATGCTCCGCCTGCCGCTTGCATTGAATGTGAGAAGGCGCCGCTTTCTGTCGGAGGTTCGTCTCCGGAGCTGCGGTACTCTTCCCACTCGACAGTCGCGGCTTCCACAGTGGGAAAGCGCCGGACAGCATTGCGGGTTCTAGGCACGACCGTCAGTGAGCCCCGGCCCTGACTCGACGAGACTTCAGCCGGCTGGGCACTGTTAGAAACTCCTGATTGATCGGCATTCCTCTGCGACACATCGGGCAGTCCTTCGGAGTGTACGTGGGAAATTCCCGATCGACCAGCGCAAAAAAGGGGAATTTGAAATTCACCTTTCGCATTCGTCGCCAGAGTGTCCCGATCCCGCTCACCGTTCCGCCCAATGATTTGACCAGCTTGATGAGCCCCTTGACCGTCTCACCGGTGGTCATAATGTCTTCGACGATCAGCACCCTTGGGTTGCCGACAAAATACTGCCGGAACTCCCTCGGAAGCGTGACCTGACTGACGCCGGAGTCGTTGCGTTGCTTGTTGGCATAAATGAAGCGAGGTCGCAGCGGATGGGCGCGCGCCACACAGTGGCCCAGCAGCGAGGCGCCGTAGCCGGTAGTCAGGATCAGATCGATCGGCTCTTCCGCGAAATGTTTTGCGATCACGTCTCCCAGCCCTTCCGTAAAGGCCGGCTCGGTGGTGGCCAACGCCTTCTCCACATACTCCTGGGTGTGGCGGCCGGAGGGCAAGACGAAGTGATCGTTTGTAAGATACGCCCCAGTCCTGAGGATGATACCCCGGTTAATCCGCTCCAAGATCTCTGCGTTCATCAATACCCCTCACAATGAGCGTGCAGCGTATAGCGTATAGCGTGCAGCGAAGATCACAATACGCCGAACGCAACGAACCCAATAAACGCAACGAACGCGTTGAGGGCTAAAGGCTTACGAAGCCGTCACCTTACTGAAATTCGCGATCCCGCAAAACAGGTCTGCGACCTCCTTCAGGATGGCCAAACGGTTGTCCTGCAGATCCCGATCCTCCACCATCACCAGAACCTCCTCGAAAAACATGTCCACAATGGGGCGGATCGCGGCGATGATCTGCAGAGCGCGCACGTAGTCGCCGGATTGCATAAGGGGTTCCGTCTCGGCCCGCAATGTGGCTGCTTCGCTATGGAGCGCCCGCTCAGCGCTGCTGACGAACCGTCGCGGATCGACCGGTTTCGAGAAGCCCTTGGGCAGGATTCTGATAACCCGTTTGAAGGCGGATGCCAATTCTGTGAAATCGGCCTCTCGTCTAAAGGTGGCCAGGGCCTCGGCGCGTTTTCCGGCATTGGAGACCCGCTCTGCATCGACGGAGAGGGCGGCCTCGACCAGATCGCCGGGTACACCCCGTTCCATCAGGATCGCCTGGAGCCTGGCCGCCAGAAACTCCATGACCTCCTGCGCGACACGCTCCTGCGGGAGCGTCACGCGATCACTGAGGAGCGCCAAGCTCTTGTGTATCGGCTGTGAAAGCGGCAGATTGATTTCTGTTCTGAGAAGGATCTGTATGATCCCTTGCGCGTGTCGCCGGAGGGCGTACGGATCTTCCGATCCGCTCGGGATGAGTCCGATGCCGAAGCAGCCGCAGATGGTGTCGAGCCGATCGGCAATACCCACAAGGGCGCCCACCAGTGATTCCGGAAGCTTGTCGCCGGCAAAGCGGGGGAGGTAGTGCTCCTCAATCGCCTGGGCCACAACGGCAGGTTCTCCGGAGAGCTGCGCATACTCACGGCCCATGACCCCTTGCAGGCTTGGGAACTCCTTGACCATCGTAGTCACGAGGTCGGCCTTGCACAACTGAGCCGCCCGACAGGCATCATGCGCAAGGAGCGGGGCAACCTGCTCGGCCAGGTAGGCGGTCAGTTCCGTCAGCCGACCGACCTTTTCGAGCATGGTACCAAGTCGCTCCTGAAAGGTAATCCCCTTCAGTTGAGGAACTCGCTCGCAAAGCTGGACCCTGCGATCCTCCTTGAAAAAGAAGGCGGCGTCCTTGAGGCGCGCCTTCAGGACCCGTTCGTTGCCTGTGCGGATAAGCTCCATGTCCTTCGCCTTCATGTTGGAGATGGTCACGAAGTAGGGAAGGAGGTTGCCGGCATCGTCCGTCACCGGGAAGTAGCGCTGGTGCTTCCGCATGGGGGTCATGATCACCTCACGCGGTAAGCTGAGATACTCCTGCTCGAAGCCACCGCACACCGCGGTAGGGTATTCCACCAGACCGGCCACCATCTCCACCAGCTCATCGTCGAACACCGGCTTCCCGCCGACTGTGGCTGCGGCCTCCTTGGCCAACCGTGTCACCAGCTCGCGGCGACGATGCTGGTTGACGATAACATACCGCTCCTCCAGTTTTTCGATATAATCCTGGAAGTTTCTGACACGGATCTGGCCTCGGCTCAGGAATCGATGGCCGCACGTCTTGTTTCCGCTTATGACTCCGTCAATTTCAAACGGAATCACCCGGCCACCGTATAGGGCAACGAGCCACCGGATCGGACGGACAAACCGGAATGTGCCTTGTCCCCATCGCATCGATTTTGGAAAGGAGAGTGACATGATCAGGCGAGGCAGGACAACCGGCAGGATCTCGTCCAGACGCGCCCCTTGCTCTACGATGGCAGCTACAACATACTCTCCCCGATCAAGCGTCTTCACGCGGAGCTGCTCCACCGGGACGCCCTGTCCCCTTGCGAAGCCAAGCGCAGCCCTGGTCGGACAGCCTTCCTGATCGAACGCGACCGCTCTGGATGGCCCAACCACCTCGCGAACCAGATCACCTTGATTCTGGTCCAGCCGCTCCACATGCAGGGTGAGGCGCCGAGGCGTACCGAATGTGCGCACGCCGGTAAAGGCGATGCGGTGCTCTTCGAACAGACGACGCGCCTGTGTCGCCAGATCCTTCAGGGCCGGCGTCATGTAACCGGACGGGATCTCCTCGATACCGATCTCAAACAACAGGTCTTGGGTCATCAAGAATTATCCTGCATCATGCGGTTAGGGCTGCCACGCCTTCATGAGTGGGAAGCCGACATCCTCACGCTGCTTCAGATAGGCTTCCGCGCAGCGGCGAGCGAGGTTTCGGACGCGACCGATGAAACTGGTCCGCTCAGTGACACCTATGGCCCCCCTGGCGTCCAAGAGGTTAAACGTGTGAGAGGACTTGAGGCAGTAGTCGTAGGCCGGCAGCACCAGCCCCTTCTCGATCAGGCGAAGTCCTTCCCGTTCATACTGGTCGAAAAGCTGAAACTGAAGCGCCACATCGGCTTCCTCAAAGTTGTGAACCGACCACTCCACCTCGCTCTTGTGATGGATGTCGCCGTAGGTCACGCCCTTGACCCACGTCAGATCGTAGACGCTGTCCACTCCCTGCAGGAACATGGCGATTCGCTCGATCCCATAGGTCAACTCTGCAGAGACCGGTTTCAGATCGACGCCTCCAGCCTGCTGAAAGTAGGTGAATTGGGTAATCTCTAAGCCGTCTAGCCAGACCTCCCATCCCAGACCCCAGGCGCCAAGGGTCGGCGACTCCCAGTCGTCCTCTACGAAACGGATATCGTGCCTGAGTGGGTCGATACCGAGGCTTCGAAGGCTGTCCAGGTAGATCTCCTGGATGTTGTCGGGGGATGGCTTCATAATGACCTGATACTGGTAGTAGTGCTGGAGACGATTCGGATTTTCTCCATACCGTCCATCAGCGGGGCGCCGGGTCGACTCAACATAGGCGACATTCCACGGCTCAGGACCCAGGACACGCAGAAAGGTCGCCGGATTCATCGTCCCCGCGCCTACTTCAACATCGTAGGGCTGCTGAATGACACAACCCTGCTCTGCATAAAACCGCTGCAATGCGAGGATCAATTCCTGGAACGTCATCACCTGTTCGGCTGAGCTTTTCACAATGATACCTATGCGCTTGAAAAAGCGGAAGAGGGAAACACACACCCTGCAATATGGCGGATTGCTTGAATAGCCTGAGCGCCATACAGGCTAACAACTCAGCCTCCAGTCTGTCAAGGGAAAACCTTGGAAATCATGGGGTTTCCACCCAGAGATTGAATCGTCTGTGAGAGGAAGGGGAACTTCGCTGCAAGGGAACGAGCCGGAGCGCTTCCTGGGAGAAACGTAGTAATCACGACCCACAATGTGGTAATAAACGTAGTCATAACAAGGAGTCGTGTGGCAAAAAGGCGATCATGTCGAATCAACATAATAATCATACGGATTGGAGGACACGATGAGCCGCTATGTTCAATTCGATTTGCCCGATGGGAGCACGGTCGTGATCGAAAGTGATGAGCCGGATGGTGGTGTCGTCAAGGCCGGTTTGGGCGAAGTGGCTGAGCGCGCTCGTGAGAGCTTTGAGCAGGCGGCCGAGAATGCGCGCAACGCCGCGCTCGTCATAGTGGACAAAGTGCGCGGCTTGTATGAATCCCCTGATGAGATAGAGGTCACCTTTGGATTAAAGGCGTCGGACGAATTGAACACACTGGTGGTCGCAAAAACAGGTATTGAGGCGAGTTACACCGTGAGGTTGACCTGGAGGCAAGAGAGTCCCGAGATAGCACGGCCTCCGCTTTAAAGGTAGCCCGGCTGACATACTGCTCTCGCTCACTCGTGACGAGATAGGGTACGTGTGGGAGCTGCTGAAGCGTTAGGACGGTTTGATGATGCCCGCCTTTTGCCCAACCTGAAGCGTATGGCCCAGGAGCTTACTGATGAAAATGTTTGGCGAGCAGTACTGGCGGCGGTAGAGCAGATTCGACGGCGACTATCGGGCGAGTAACGGCCTAGCGATGAGCCTCAGGCTCGATTCCGTATTAGGGTTCTATACCAGGCGGCCTACGAGGTGGGCCGTTACATCAATCTGGAGCAACGTGAGGAAGTGGGCTCCGGTGTTGGTCCGGCTCGGCGCTGCTTAGGTAGACTTGCGTAACATTGCCCTCAGAGCTTTACCTCTCGTTGTTCCCGTGCGAACTGCGATCGTAGCAGAGGACTCCCCGAACGTAGGTCTGCTCGACAATGCGATCATCTCCTCGAAAGATCATGCGGGAGAGCAGCGTCTCGGGGGAAATGTCCGTCCCTTTGTCTGCCGGTAGGGGGCTGAGTCTTTGTGGATTCACAACGATGAAGTCCGCCTCTTTGCCGCACCCAAGGCTGCCGATTTTGTCGTCCAGCCCTAACGCCTGCGCTCCCCCCAGTGTCGCCATATACAAGGCGGTGGTTGGGGAAATGTCTCCACCGCCGAAGTCAGGGAGAAAACGACGGGCGGTGTGGACATACATGGCCGACCGCATGACTTCAAACGGAGACAGGGTCGGCCCACCGCCCACGTCCGACCCTAAACCGATACGTAGCCCCATATCCAACAGTTCGCGCAGGGGCATAAGTCCGCTCTTGAGAAAGAGGTTAGAGGTGGGGCAGTGAGACACGCAGGTTCCCGTTTCTGTTAGCAGGCACCGCTCATCGGAGCTGACATGGATGGCGTGGGCCAGCACAGTCTTAGGACCTAAGAGGCCGGCTCTGAAATAGACATCAGTGTAGCTTCGGGCCTCCGGGAACAGTTCTCTGACCCATTGTAGCTCAGCCGGATTTTCGGCTAGATGGGTCTGAATGTACGCACCGTACTGGCTGGCCAGCTCACCCACACCCTTCATTAGAGCCCTGCTGCATGTCGGAGCAAACCTCGGGGTAAAGGCATAGAGCAACCGTCCATTGGCAGCGCCGTGCCACCTCCGACATACCTCCTCACTGGTTTGAAGAGATTCCGACGTGTTCTCCAGGAGAAAATCCGGAGAGTTCTGGTCCATCATGACCTTCCCGATGATCACCCTGATCCCTGTCTGTTCCGCCCACTCAAAGGCCACGTGGGTACTGTCCTTCTGGACCGAACAATAGATGGCAGCGGTCGTCACACCGTGGGAGAGGAGCGAGCGGAAGAAAAGGGGGCACAGAGCGTTGGCAGCCTCAGGAGTGAACTCCCGCTCCGCCGGGTAGATGGCGCTATTGAGCCACTCCAGCAGCTCTTTGCCATACAGCGCAACAGCCCCATACTGAGGCAGGTGGGTGTGGGTATCGATGAAACCGGGTAGGATCAGGCGATTCGAGCAGTCAACCAAGATGGCATCTGGATAGTGTTGTGTTACCTCACGATATTCCCCGACCTCGAGAATGATGCCGCCTTCGTCTACGACTAGCCCTCCGTCTACGTGAAGCGTAGGCCGATCTTCCGCCGCCGGATTCAAGATCTGTCCGCGGAAGAGTCTCACGTGCGGCATGCGAACACCTTTTTGGGCATGAACCGGCAGAGGGGCCGCTGTGGTAACGCATAAGGGGCCCACCCCGATACATTCCTTCTTGCTCACGTGTCTGAGTAAGACCATACCGGAGACGGAGAGGGCGGGAGCTTTCGTGGTGGGCGGAGAAACCCACGGGCGATTCTCGCAACGGCTCGCACAACCGGTTCTGAAATCATGGCCGTCGTCGAGCACCCATTCACTACTTGAATAGCCGGGTTATTTCCGATGTTGGAGAAAAAATCTGGTATAGCTCTTCGCTGTTCTCTTAGGCGTCTTTTTTCTGCTTGCCGTTCCTGAAGAAGATGAGGCCACCGACAAGGACCGACAAGCCGAACAATATACCGATCACTTGGAGTCCCATGGTGGACAAAAACGAAGAGCCGGCCGTCTGCGTTTGGAGACCGACCGTAAAGGGCATAGTAAACGTCGGATCAACGGCATGCATCTCCGCATCTGTCGGGTCGCTACCGCTGCCGTGAGTGTGCTTGACCAGGTCCAACTCTCCCGGGTCGGAGGCGGTATGGGGCTTATGGGCAATACCGGGCCCGACCTCTTCCAACTTCATAATGACCTTATAGTGACCGGGTGTGGAAATATCGGCCGTGAGCCTGATTGACCCATCACGGTACACTGTCGGCGGTAGAGAGGCAATCGTATGGCTGTGCGCCCCGTGCCCTTCTTCGTGGCCTTTGCCTGACTCTTCGCCGGCTTCCACAATCTGGATGGAGATGGGCAGTTCTCGCATCTCCTCATTGAGCAGGTCAAAGGTGATCGCCATCTTGCCCGTCTTCGGGACCCCTTCGCAATACGATTGGAATTCTTGCTTGAGCCTTGCGGACCCTACTTCCTGCAGCATGCCGATCGCTGACTCGCCGTATTTTTGCTGGTAGGCCGAGAAGTGAACCGAGTAGTGCCCCTTCTTTTGGACGCACGCGTCCATCTTGTCCATGCCGCCCATCCCCTCACCGCCGTGGGCGCCAGCTTGGGACGTCCAGGCGATAAGTAGAAACATTGCGCAGCATAATGATATCAGGTATTTCATCGTTCAGTTCCTCCTTCGATTGTTGCCACGATTACCATTCACATCACACAATCAAAAACATTATATACCAAACCATCTTCTATGTCCTACTCTCTCCTTCAGAAAAGACCTGTGTACGATCTGGACGCTCCCGAAATCTGCTGTGCAGGACCTCGCTTTCCGCTCACCGGGGTTCGGACAGGTCCTTAGTGCGTTTTGTTTCACGTTGTTGGAGCTGCTGTTCGAGTTCAGCAATTCGCTGAGCCTGTTCCCGCATTCGCATGCGCAGCCGGAATGTGCCGGGGAGACTTAAGAAGATGGCCATGATCGCCCCAAGGGCAGTTGAAATCAGGATCACGACCACCAGCGAACTCTGAAACTGCCACCCGATAAATGTAACAACCGCCTCGCCGGAGTTCTGAATGGAAAAGATGGCGACGATCATTGCGAGTATCAGGAAGCCTATAAGGGACAACTGATTCATATCATGACTCCCGTTCAATGCGTGGCCGGCACGTCTTCAACCTTGATTCGGGCGATGCGGCGGCCTTCCATATCAACGATCGTCAGCTTCTTGCCCTGATAGGTGATGATGTCGCCACCCTTCGGTATACGCTGAAGCTGAGTCAGCATAAAGCCCGCCAGGGTCTCGTAGACCGGCGATTCAGGAAATGGCAACCCGTGCTCATCGTGCAGGTCCTTGATGTTCAGTGAGGCGTCGATGATGAGCGAGCCGTCTCTCAGTCGTTCGACGGGCTTCTCTGTAGCCTCGTACTCATCGTGGATCTCTCCGACGATCTCTTCGAGAAGATCCTCCATGGTGACCAGCCCGTCCACGCCCCCATGCTCATCGACCACGATCGCCATCGAGAGTCGCCGCCGTTGTAGTTCCTTCAGGAGCTGGCTGACCTGCATCGTTTCCGGGACGAAGTAGGCGGGGTGCGTGATGGTCTTGAGGGAGATATCACGATTCTCCAGTTGCAGCCGCAGCAAGTCCTTGTAGTGCAGGACGCCGCAGATGTCGTCGAGACTCTTGTGATAGACGGGGTAGCGGGCGTAGCCCGTCTCCACCACGAACTTGAGCACCTCTGCCAGCGGGGTCTCCAGCTCAATCGCCTCAATCTGGGGGCGAGGGATCATGACCTCCTTGACCGAGGTCTCCGTAAATTCGAAGACGCTGTGAATCAGCTCCTGCTCGGTCTGGTCGAAGATCCCCTGTTCCTTTCCTTCCTGAACCATCAGCTTGATCTCCTCTTCGCTGACAAACCCCGTTGTCCCCTGAGGGACAGCGCGGAAGAGCGAAAGGAGCAGGCGGCTTGACGCAGTCAACGGACGGCCGATCCATGAGAACCAACGGCCAATGGCCTCGTGAGGTCCGGCGATCGCGAGGGCAACCCGTTCCGCATAGCGGAGGCCAAGCGATTTGGGGACCAACTCTCCGAAGACGATCGTGAGATAGGTGATAACAATGACCACTATCCCAAGGGCGACCAGTTCGCCCGCCGCCCCCAGTCCGTCGCCTGGAAGGCGATCAAGCAACGGGCGGATCACCCTCACCGCCAGCGCCCCGCCGATAGCGGAGGCCAGCGTACTGACGAGATTGATCCCGATCTGGATGGTGGCCAGAAATCGGTCAGGGTCATCCTTGAGCCGCTGAACCGTCGATGCCCGGTCATCTCCTGCTTCTACGAGCTCCTGTACCCGGCTTCGGCGCAGCGAGATGATCGCGACCTCTGATCCGGCGAAGAAGCCGTTGATCAGGATCAGCATGAAGATGAAGATCGTCTCCAGTAAGAGTGTTCCACTGCCTAAGCCTTCCATCACGTTACCCCTTTTAGCTCTCAACCATTAGCTTTTCGCTAAAAACTGAACACTGAAAACTGACTACTGCCTTTACGGCCATAGACCGGGATCGGCCGCCAGGCGCTCTTCAAATAGACGAAGGCGCTGCCGAAGCCTCCCGGTCGAAAACCCGAACCGTTCGCCCAGACGAAGAACAGCCAAGATCAGGTCGCACTGCTCCCTGGACTCGGTCTGAAGTGTCTGCTCAATCAGCGGCGGCAGATCGAACGTGAGGAGGTCATACATCAGGACGACAGATTCCGGTTGGTCTATGGTGTAGCCAAGCCGGTCAGCGAGGTCGATAACATCCTGTACCTCCCGGAGTTGATCTGAGTCAGGACATTCGCGTAGCCGCGTCAGCCGCATCCCGAATGTCCTGGTCAGGAGATCCTGCAAGTGCGCCAGTTGTGGAAGATCGAGTCGCTTCGCGTCATCAGCCAGTAGCAGTAGACAGCGGTACAGGTCTGTCCCGCCTTCCGACAGCCACTGCCGCATGGATTCCTCCAGAGTGCGGCTTACGGTAAACGCAGTCGGGGCTTTCAGCGCCTCCGGGGGAGCGACCCCCCCGTCCAGGAACGCGCGAAGCAATCCCTGAGTTCGCGCTGCCAGCTCATCGTAGTGTTTGCGGAGTATGTCCCACCCCGCGTAGAACGCTATCAAGACCTCCTGCCGCTCCTCCGGGGAAAGCATCTTGAATGAAATCGGTACGGCCTGGGTGTCGTCCGGCAGTGACAGGCCTTCGCCCTGACCCTCACATGCCTCTCGCCGTTGCCGGAGATCCTCCTCGCCCTTCCACGGAAACAGATAGCCGGCTATGCCGTCGGCATCCAACCATTTGAGGACAAACCCGAACGCCTTGCGCTCGAGGGTGAGGGATGAGCAGACCTCGACGCCGCCGACGAGCATCGTCCCATTGATGAACGGGAGGCGCTCAAGGCTCAACCGATGAAGGTCGAAGCTGTACGCACGATAGGGCTCGGGCAGATTCGCCGCCAGCGACCGCATGGCGTATAGGACTGCGGGGCGAGCGAGATTGACCCGTGTCGTGCGAACCCTGACCTCCCAGATATGCCGGCCGTCGCGTTCGGCAGGAATGTTGCTCTTTGCGGCCTGAAGCCTGGCCAGAAATCGCATTTCCAGATTCACCCTTACGAAGGCAGAGGCGAGATCAAGAGCCCGCGCCGCATGTTTAAGATTCTGCACAGCCTCGATGTCGGATATATCGCTGAAGAACCAGCCGTCGCTGGACTGCATCAGAAGGGTGTGCCGCTGCATCTCCAGCAGTTGTAATGCCGCCGCTCTATCTCCCGGTGAGAGCGATTGCCGGGCGTGCTTACCGAAAAAGGCCTCAATGGCGGGGTTGCTCCGATCAAGGAGTACGGTAATGTAATCGTTCCTCGCGGCCCAGACATCGGTAAACAATGGACCCGCCCGTTCTGCAAAGAGGCGGCATAGATCAGTACGAAGGCCATCAATGGCCGCTCGAAAGGGGGCGCGCCAGCCCTGACGCCAGCCCGGCTGGCCACCGGTGCTGCACCCGCAGTCTTCCTTCCACCGCCCCAAGCCGTGGGCGCAGCTCCAGGCGCTTCCATCTCGAATGACGACCTCGTGCGTGGGGGGCGCACTCGCGAGGTAGGCCCCAAAGTTGGTGACCGAGAACTCCTTCGGCGCGGTCTCTTTCGCCAGCAACACGGCCAGCGCGCGCTCTCCGAACCTGGTATGATGACCGTACGACTCGCCGTCGGTACAGAGGATATGCAG
>UBJH01000180.1_pt1 | contig 15822 bp, 15 predicted proteins | sample 2193721 | NCBI WGS metagenome assembly UBJH01 (sample SAMEA4703186, study PRJEB27089) | metagenome | reverse complement strand
CCCGCTGATCGACTGCTCACGGGAGGAGATCGAGCGGTACGTACGAAAGGAGAGGATCCCGTATGTCGAAGACTCCTCTAACCGAGTTCTCGCGTATAGTCGGAACCGGATTCGGTTAGAACTTCTGCCGGAACTGGCGAAGCGATATAACCCGCGCGTCGTCCATAGTTTGGCGAATGCAGCCACGATCCTTGAAGCTGAGGATGCACTGCTGAACGACATGGCTGAGAGAGAGTTTCGTGCGGTCCTGATCTCGCGATCGCGTGAGGAGTTCGTGCTGTCGATTCCTTCTATGACGATCCGTCCGAGCGCCCTGCGATGGCGCATCATCCGGCGATCCGCCCAAGAGCTGCGAGCGGGCCGCCCGGGTTTGACCTTTCAGCACACGTTAGCCATTGATCGACTGTTGATGACAAAGGGCGCGAAGGGCGCCATTCATGCGCCGGGTGGGTTGCGTGCAAGACGAGCGGGCAATGGTCTCGTCCTTTCGGTGAGACAAGATGACAGGAGAGGCGACATTTCATCTGTGCTCCTCACTGTTCCGGGTCTCACAGCCATTCCGACATCGTCGCTCAGCCTTCGAAGCGAGCTACCGGAGGAGTGGGCGATGGGTGATCTCGCCGCAGACGGCTGGACCGCTCTCCTTGATGCCGACCGTACCGGAATGGAGTTGTACGTAAGGAGATGGAAGGAGGGCGACTGGTTTGTTCCCCTCGGGATGGCCGGTCGGAAAAAGCTCCAGGATTTCTTTACGGACGCCAAGGTGCCATGCGATCGACGTAGGAGCGTGCCGCTGGTGACGTCAGGTGGTCAGATCGTATGGGTTGTAGGATATCGAGTGGACGAGCGGTTCAAGGTGACCAATTCGACGCAGCGCATTCTTCGGGTACGTGCATTCACCCAAGGAGACTGATTGTGATGGATAGCCTGGTACCAGTTTTGCGTTGAAAAAGGCTGAGGTATTTGTTATAAGTTATTTAAAATGCAAATAATAATCATGGCTATTTGGCCCACCCATGTATTATGAAACCCCCCAGCAAGCTGCGGGGCATCGTCTTCTGCTCTGGCCCGTCATTCCGCCTGTCTGCGTGCGGACACGCACAGGCAGGTGCTTGACGAGCCCGCCCCGTTACTTGATACGGGGGGAAATCCGCTCGGGTCCCTCCGGATACCGGCTTTCGCCGGTATGACGAACTCGCGGCAAGCCGCGGAGACTGAACCCCCAGTGGACGCAACGTAACAGACGCACCAACGCAACAGACGCATATTGTTGACTTACCGGGTGAGGGAAAGAGATTGGTTGGAGGAGGAAAGAGGTTGAGCCCGTTTTTTAAGAATTTGGCGCTGTGGCTTGTTATCGGGTTAATCATGGTGCTGGTCTTCAACATTTTCAGCCAGAACCAGCCACATGAAAAGGAGATGATCTTCAGCGACTTCATGGCCAAAGTCACAAAGGGCGAGGTCGCGGAGGTCGTCGTGAAGGGCGCGGATATCAATGGAAAGCTCACCAGCGGCGAAATGTTTCGGACGTATGCCGCTGATGATAAGGATATGATTTCTGAACTGCGGCAAAAAGGGGTTCGGATTATTGCGAAACCCGTTGACGGGAATACCTGGTACGTCAGTATGCTGCTCTCATGGCTTCCGATGTTGTTGTTTATCGGGGTATGGATCTTCTTTATGCGGCAGATGCAGGGTGGAGGCATGAAGGCCCTCTCATTCGGCAAGAGTCGCGCGCGCCTGCTGTCTGATAAGCAAAATAAGGTGACCTTTGCCGATGTGGCCGGCGCGGACGAGGCCAAAGAGGAGTTGCGAGAGATCATTGAGTTCCTGAAGGATCCGCCGAAGTTTCAGAAACTTGGCGGGAGGATTCCCAAAGGTGTCTTACTCATGGGCCCTCCCGGTACGGGTAAGACGCTGCTGGCGCGGGCGATCGCCGGAGAAGCCAATGCCCCCTTTTTCAGCATCTCGGGTTCGGACTTTGTGGAAATGTTCGTCGGCGTCGGTGCCTCGCGCGTGCGGGATCTGTTTGAACAGGGCAAGAAGCACGCCCCGTGTATTATCTTCATGGATGAGATCGATGCCGTAGGTAGGCATCGTGGCGCAGGTCTCGGTGGCGGTCATGATGAGCGGGAGCAGACCTTGAATCAGCTTCTGGTCGAGATGGACGGCTTCGAGTCAAACGACGGGGTGATCCTGGTCGCAGCGACCAATCGCCCCGACGTCCTGGACCCGGCGCTGCTTCGACCTGGACGGTTTGATCGCCAGGTTATCGTAGCGAGACCTGATCTCAAGGGCCGCGAAGGTATCCTGCGCGTCCACACGAAAAAGATTCCCGTAGATGCCGATGTGAACCTTACGCTTCTGGCGCGCGGGACCCCAGGCTTTTCCGGGGCTGATCTGGCCAACCTTGTCAACGAGGCCGCACTGCTGGCCGCCCGGCAAAACAAGAAAACCGTGTGCATGGTCGACTTCGAGAACTCCAAAGATAAAGTACTCATGGGTGTAGAACGGAGGAGTATCGTCATCAGCGAGGAAGAGCGGAAGGTGACCGCCTATCATGAGGCCGGACATACCCTGGTGGCGAAGGTTCTTCCGGGAACCGATCCGATTCACAAGGTGACGATTATTCCGCGCGGCAGGGCGCTCGGCATGACCCAACAGTTGCCTATCGACGAGAAACACAACTACGCGAAGGAATACCTCCTTAACGAGATCGCCATTATGATGGGCGGACGCGCTGCGGAGGAGTTGGTGATCGGTCAGATGACAACCGGCGCAGGGAACGACATCGAGCGGGCAACCGATCTGGCCAGGAAGATGGTGTGCGAATGGGGTATGAGCGAGAAGCTTGGTCCGCTTACATTCGGCAAGCGCGAAGAGATGATCTTTTTAGGTCGGGAGATCGCCCAACATCAGGATTACAGCGAGCATACGGCGGTAGAGATCGATCGAGAAGTGAAGCAGATCGTCATGACCAACTACGAAAAGGCCAAGACGTTGATCATTGACCGAATTGGTATCCTGCACGCCCTGGCCAAGGCCCTGCTGGAGACCGAGGCGCTTGACGGCTTTCAGATTGATGCCATCGTGAACGGGGCTGCCGCCCCGGCCCAGGCGCGCGTCTAAGATGTAGGCGAGAACGCCTGAGAGATACTTGCCTGTAGCCCCTCACCGACGGTTCTTGCTCGCCCTCCGCGCCGGCTGTTAGTTCGAACCACAGATTCAAGAGACTCAATGACTCAATCAACCAAACAGACCAGATAGACCAGATGGACCAAAGAGACCAGATTGACTCAACGGATACAGGTGAATTCGGCTGTGAGTGATGGCACACCCACGAGCTTCCGCTGCAGAGATCACCTGCTGGATATCCAGCAAAAGACCTGGATCGTCGGGGTGTTGAATATCACGCCGGATTCGTTCTCTGATGGCGGACGTTTCCTGGATTCCGGGGTGGCTACCGATCAGGCCATGCGGATGGTGGAGGAGGGCGCCGATATCCTGGAGCTGGGCGGCGAATCAACCCGTCCCGGCGCCGACGCCATCCCTGTGGATGAGGAGCTGCGTCGGATCCTTCCGGTGCTGCGCGAACTGCGGCCCAGGCTTGCGATTCCGGTGGCAGTGGATACCTACAAACCGGAGGTGGCGAGGGTAGCGCTGGAGGAAGGGGCGGATATCATTAACGACGTCTATGGCGTTCGAGGTGAGGGGCGCCTGGCGTCGATAGTCGCCGAGAAGCGCGCCGGTCTGGTCATCATGCACATGAAAGGGACGCCTCAGGATATGCAGAATGAACCGCGCTATAACGATGTCGTGGGTGAGGTCTCAGGCTTCCTGGCGGATCGCGTCGCCTTTGCTGAACAGAAGGGCGTAGACCCGCAGTCAATCATTATCGATCCCGGACTTGGCTTCGGGAAGCGGTCGCAGGACAATCTCGCCCTGCTACGACATCTGGCGGTGTTGCATCGTCTCGGCAAACCGATCATGGTCGGTCCGTCGCGCAAGTCGCTGGTTGGGGAGGTGCTGAAAGTGCCGGTTGGGCAACGTCAGCATGGCACGGCGGCCTGCGTTGCGGCAGCGGTGCTGCATGGCGCGGCCTTTGTCCGGGTCCACGAGGTCCAGCCCTGCGTGCAGCTTGTCCGGATGCTGGACGCCATCAGGAGGGCCTGACGACCATGTGGTCCACAATTATTCAGTTCGGGTGGATCGACGTCGTAGATGTGCTGATCATGGCGTTCGTGGCCTATCAGCTTCTCCTGATGTTCAAAGGGACGCGGGCGCTGCAAATGATTCTGGGTCTCGGCCTTGTCTATCTGGCATCGCGAATCGCCCTCAAGGGTGGTTTGCTGACCGTGAACTGGGTGTTGCAGAACTCGCTGGGTGTCTGGTTCCTGATGATCATTATTCTTTTTCAGCCGGAACTCCGGCGGGCCCTGGCGACGTTCGGTCTTCGATCCCGTCTGCTTCACGCCTTTGCTAAGCGCGAAGAGGCGTATATGATTGATGAGATTGTCCGATCTGCTGCCTCCTTGGCTACGAAAAAGATCGGTGCGATTATTGCCATGGAGCGAGAGACCAAGCTCTCCGACTACGTCGATTCCGGGGTGTCGCTCGATGCACGGGTATCGAGGCGGCTATTAGAATCGATCTTTTATCCCGGTTCGCCGCTCCACGATGGGGCGGTCGTGATCCAGGGCGGACGTATCGCTGCCGCCTCCTGTCTGCTGCCGTTGACGCTGGCCGGCGACGTCAGCGAGGAGCTTGGTACGCGCCATCGCGCAGCCATAGGACTGACGGAGGAAACTGACGCGATCGTTGTCGTGGTCTCGGAGGAGATGGGCAGCGTGTCTTTGGTCCAGGGAGGAGTTATCAGTAAGGGTCTTGATGCTCAGAGGTTGCGACGTCAACTTGGAGAGCTGTTGGGGCCGCCTCGTAGCGGCGGCTCCGGCGCAAAGCCTAAAGAAGTTGCGGCACCATCAGTGATCGGCGGTTAGATATCCCCTGGTCTATTTAGTCTATCTTGTTTATCTGGTCTATTTGGTCTAGTTCGAGAATTCGCATTTGAGGGCTGGCGGCTGATCGCTGAATGCTTGTGAGAGGATCATGTCTACAGGACTCTTCGACAATCTCGGTCTCAAGGTCGCCTCTTTGGGCCTCGCCTTTGCCCTTTGGATGGTCGTCGCGGGGGAGCAGAGGGATGAGCGTACGTTGAATGCTCCGCTTACGCTCGCACCGCTTCCGAAAAATACGACCCTCCTTAATGTTCCTGGAGACTTTGTGACGGTCCAGTTGCGTGGTCCGAAAAGTCTGATCTCCGGCCTGTCACCCAACGAGGTAGACGTCAATCTCGATCTGTCGAACCTGAAAGAAGGAGAGAATCTCGTGGCGGTGAAGGCCGACCATGTCGACGTCCCTCGCGGAGTGGAGGTCGTTCAGGTTTCGCCGAGGTGGGTTCGTCTGGTCCTGGAATCCGTCGCCGAGCGGACCGTACGGGTTGCCGCCCGCGTGGAAGGGAATCCGGCGGCCGGGTACTATCTCAAGCGGGCATCGGCGCACCCTGATCGTGTCCGATTGGTCGGACCGAGGAGCGAGGTGAATCGCCTGGAGAAGGTCTATACCTCAACGATCAGCATTGAAGGGCGATCTCATGACTTTGGCGCCACGACCTCTCTCGAACCTGTGGGCAAGTTAATCAAAGTGGAAGGACCGGCCCTCGTCCAGGTCTCAGTTGAGATCAGGACGAATCCCAGGCCCTCGTCTTTGTAAGGCGACTGTAGGGACTGGGCGCATCGAGGAGAAAGGAGCGAGTTGTGCGACAACTGTTCGGTACTGACGGGATTCGCGGCGTGGCGAACAGGGAGCCGATGACCCCGGAGACTATGGTGAAAGTGGGTCGTGCGGCTGCGCACCTTCTAAGGGGAGCGACTGAACGGCCCACGATTGTCATCGGAAAGGATACGCGACTGACCGGCTATATGCTGGAAACGGCGCTGACCGCCGGCATTACCTCGATGGGTGTGGATGTGTTGTTGGTTGGTCCGCTCCCTACGCCGGGGATTGCGTTTATCACCCGAAGCCTTCGAGCTGATGCGGGGGTAGTCATCTCGGCCTCCCATAACCCCTACGAGGATAACGGTATTAAGTTTTTCTCTCACGAGGGCCTGAAGCTGCCGGATGCGATTGAGCAGCGGATCGAGGAGTTGATCCGCAACGGAGAGATCGACGGGATCAGGACCGCCCCCAGCGAGATCGGCAAAGCCTACCGTGTGGGTGATGCGGTTGGCCGCTACATCGAATTTGCAAAAAACACTCTGCCCAAAGGTATGACGCTGAAAGGGATGCGGGTGGTGGTCGATTGCGCCAACGGCGCGGCCTACAAGGTGTCGCCCGCAGTCCTCAAGGAGTTGAACGCCGAGGTAGTGTCGCTGAACGTCGAGCCCGACGGCACGAATATCAATAAAGGGTGCGGCTCGTTGCATCCGGAAGAGGTGCGACGGGCGGTGGTGAAACATAAGGCGCATGTCGGGTTTGCCCATGACGGGGACGCGGACCGGGTTCTGTTTGTGGACGAACGGGGTGAGTTGATGGATGGCGATCATATCCTCGCCCTCTGTGCCCTCGACCTGAAGCGAGAAGGCCGTCTGCGCGAAGACACGATTGTTGCAACTGTGATGAGTAATATCGGCTTGGATCTGGCGATGCAGGAGGCGGGCATCAAGGTCGTTCGAACCGCGGTAGGCGATCGGTACGTGCTGGAGGAGATGTTGGCGAAGCGATACATGCTGGGGGGTGAACAGTCCGGGCATATCATCTTCCTGGAACATCATACCACCGGCGACGGGCTCGTGACCGCCCTGCAGGTGCTGGCAACTATGCAGCGGTGCGGGAAGCCGCTTTCGGAGCTCAAGGCATGTATGACCTCGTACCCTCAAGTATTGATCAACGCCCCGGTCCGACGTAGAGCCGTCGTTGAGGAGCTTCCACGGGTGCAGGAGGCGATTCGATCGGCGGAGGCGGGTATGGGAGGCAGAGGACGGATCCTGGTCCGTCTGTCCGGTACGGAGCCGGTGGCCCGCGTCATGGTAGAGGGTGAGGAGTCGGCGAAGATCGAGCGGCTGGCCCGAGAAATCGCACTGGTGATCGAGAAAGAACTGGGCTAAAACCGTCTATTGGTTTTTATTTGGTCTATTCGGTCTGTTTGGTTGGACCAGACGACCAGATAGACCTGCGACGGCGAACGGAGTGAGCCATGCTTGGGTTATGTGTGAACGTCGATCATATCGCGACGATCAGACAGTCAAGACGGGGTGTGGAGCCTGATCCGGTACAGGCGGCGCTGCTTGCCGAATTGGCCGGCGCATCCGGAATCACCGTGCACCTGCGCGAGGACCGGCGACATATCCAGGATAGGGATGTCGAACTCCTCCGTCGGCTGGTCAAGACGAGGCTGAACCTGGAGATGGCCGTTACGGAAGAGATGCTCCAGATCGCTCTGGCGCTGAAGCCGGAGATGGCGACGCTCGTCCCGGAGCGACGTGAGGAGCTGACGACTGAAGGGGGACTGGACGTTCACGGACACGTCGGCGAGGTGAGTCAGGCCGTAGGCCGCTTGCGTGAGGGCGGCATCGCGGTCAGTCTCTTCATCGACCCGGAACACCACCAGATAGCGGCTGCTGCGCGCGCCGGTGCCGACTTCGTCGAGCTTCATACCGGATCGTATGCGGAGGCAAAGGGTCGTAAGGCCCAGGAGGCCGAATTAACCCGTCTCATTCAGTCGATGACAGCGGGAAGGGAGTTGGGTCTTCGGATTAATGCCGGGCATGGCCTGGATTATCGCAATGTCGGGTCGATAGCAGCGATCCCGGAGGTAGAGGAGTTGAGCATCGGGCACAGTATTATCGCGAGAGCGGTTCTTGTGGGTCTGGAGCGGGCGGTCCGCGAGATGATTGCGGCGATGGAGACCGGGCATTGAACGCAGGGTTCCTGTCTAACCCCTACACCCTATACCCTACACCCTATACCCTTTGCTTGTGCGGGGAACGACGATGGTGATCGGGATCGGAATTGACCTGGTTCAGATCAGTCGATTTGAGCAGGCCGCCACACGTCACGGCGCCCGTCTGCTGAATCGCCTGTTTACCGCGGCCGAACAGGCGCGCTTGAGCCACTATCGATCGCCCGGGCGTCACCTCGCGGCCCGTTTTGCGGCGAAGGAGGCGGCCTTTAAGGCACTTCGTACAGGATGGGGGCAGGGGGTGGTGTGGCAGGATGTGGAGATTGTTGGAGGCGGGCGTGAGCCGTCGAGCGTCGTCCTTTCGGGCCGTGCCCGGGACGTTGCGGCCTGCCTGGGGATCACGCAGATGCTTGTCACTCTCACGCACGATGGCGACTACGCAATGGCCTGTGTTGTGGCCACTAACGACAATTAGCGTCTTGCGTGCGGCGTCTATTGCGTCTATTGCGAACGACGCGATGACCCATAGGAGGGGGCGATGGCCGTAAACGTGGTGACGGCTGGTCAGATGCGCGAGCTCGATCGACGGGCGACGGAGGAGTACGGTATCCCGTCGTTGCTGCTGATGGAGAACGCAGGACTCCAGGCGGTTCTGGAATTAGAGCGCGTGTTCCCGCGCCTGACGCAACACCGCGTCGCCATTGTCTGCGGCAAGGGCAACAACGGCGGCGATGGGTTCGTCGTAGCCCGCCACCTTTTCAACCGCGAGATCGCGGTCACGGTATTGCTGCTGGCTCGCCGGGCGGATGTGAAAGGGGATGCCAGGACGAATCTCGAGATTATTCAAAAATGTGGCGTACCGATCTATGAAGTGACGACCAGCCAGGCGCTTGAGGCGAGACGAGGCGCAATCGAAGAAGCCGACGTCGTCGTGGATGCCATCCTGGGAACCGGGACGACCGGGCCCGCGAAAGACCTTGCCGTCGAAGCCATTGAACTGCTCAATCAATCCGGCAGGCCGATTGTGGCCCTCGATATCCCATCCGGCCTGAATAGTGATGAAGGGAGCATTCCGGGACCGAGTATCAACGCGGACCTCACGGTCACCTTCGGCCTGCCCAAGCGGTGCGTGATCCTGTATCCGGCGGCCTCTTACGCCGGTCGGGTCGTGACCGTGGATATCGGTCTGCCAAGGCCGCTGCTCACCGATCCGATTCTTGATGTGTCGCTTGTGGAGACCAGGGACGTTGTCGGCGCGCTTCCGCGACGCGACCCGAATGCCCACAAAGGGACCTATGGTCACGCGTTGATCGTGGCCGGCTCGCCGGGTAAGACCGGCGCGGCGGCGATGTGCGCGTTCTCGACGCTCCGAATCGGCGCCGGGTTGGTCACGCTGGCGTTGCCGGAGAGCCTGAATGACGCAATGGAGGCGAAGCTTACGGAGGTCATGACTGAACCGCTCCCTGAGACCGGGGAGCGGACGGTGGCTTTTGCCGCCCTGGATAGGGTCCTGGAGCTGGTGAAGGGCAAACGGGTGGTGGCGATCGGTCCGGGGCTCTCGATTCATCCTGAGACCGCTGAGCTGGTCCGGGCCGTCTTGAATACCGCCAAGGCACAGATCGTGGTCGATGCTGATGGAATCAACGCGCTTGGACCGAATCTGGAAATATTGCGTAATCTTGCGCTTCCGCCGATCCTCACCCCCCATCCTGGAGAGCTTGCCCGTTTGCTCGGCATTGACCGTGATGAGATAGTCAGGAACCGGATTCCGATCGCGCAAAAGGTCGCGACGAGCTTCGGCGTGTACCTGATATTGAAGGGCGCCCGTACCCTGATCGCAAATCCTGATGGTCGCGTGGCAATCAACATGACCGGGAACGCGGGGATGGCGACGGGCGGAACCGGTGACGTATTGACGGGGCTGATCGCCGGTCTCCTCGCCCAGGGCGTGGATCCCGATATGGCGGCGAAGGCCGCAGTCTACCTGCACGGCGTGGCCGGGGATCTGGCGGCCGCGGCGGTCGGCCAGGAGGCGATGGTGGCTTCCGATCTGATGGCGCAGATCCCGGAGGCGATTCGACAACTCAAATCCCATGCGCCGATGGCGGACCCACGTGGTTGAAAGTCGATCCCTCGCATCCCCTCACCTAACTCCTCTCCCCGGAGGGGCGAGGAGTTCTCATTATTACCCCTCGCCCCCATTTGGGGGAGAGGGCGAGGGTGAGGGGGGCTTGCGAAGCGATTCCGGCAGAGACTTAACAGGTTCGGTATGGATGCATCGGGTTCCTCGGTAACTGTGTATCACTCCACCTCGCCCGAGCAGACGCACGCACTGGGGGAGGCGGTGGGTAGACTTGCGGATGCGGGCGACGTGATCGCTCTCATCGGTGAGCTGGGGAGCGGGAAAACCCTTTTCGTCGGGGGATTGGCCGGCGGGCTCGGGGTCGATCCGGCGACGTACGTGAGCAGTCCGACCTTCACCATCATACACCGCTACCGTGGGCGTCTTCCCCTCTACCATATCGACCTGTACCGTATCGAGACTCCGGAGGCCTTTCTTAACTTGGGGCTGGATGAGTATCTGCAGCGAGATGGTGTGACGGCGATCGAGTGGGCTGAGCATGGATGGGGGTACTTGCCGAAGGAGATACTGACGCTCAGACTTCGGCATACCGGGTCCGATACGCGGGAGATCGAGATCGTTCCGGTCGGCGATCGATACGTGAGGCTGGTTCGTGAGCTGATGCGCGATGTGACAGTGGCCGGATGAATCGCCGTCAGGTGATCGCCTGGACCGTGTATGATTTTGCGAACTCATCCTTTGCCGCGGTCATTGCGGCAACCATCTATGCGACCTATTATGCCCAGGTGGTTGTCGGCAACGTCCATGGGGAGGGCGATCTGTGGTGGGGACGACTGATCTCCATGTCGATGGCCATTGTGGCACTGATTTCCCCCGTCCTGGGGGGTATTGCCGATCGGGCCGGAATCCGCAAGCGCCTCTTCGGTGCCGCCACCTATCTAAGCGTCGGCGCCACCGCATTGATGGCGACCGTAGAGCAGGGGATGGTTGTTCGGGGATTTGCGCTGGGTGTTCTCGGTATGGTGGGCTTTGAAGGGGCGCTGGTCTTCTATAACGCCTATCTCCCGGACATTGCTTCGCGGCAGTGGCAGGGGCGCGTCTCGGCTTACGGCTTTGCGGTCGGCTACGCCGGCTCTATCGTCGCCCTTCTTGTGGCCCTTCCGTTCGCGAGGGTGGGCGCGGTCGGCTGGTGCTTTCTCTCAACGGCAGCGCTCTTCGGACTTTTTGCCCTCCCAGCCTTCCTGATCCTTCCGGAGGATCGGCGCGGCCGGGTCGGGATTATTGAAGTGGTTCGCGAGAGTATTCTTGGCACCGCACGGACGGTCAGGGACGTTCTCACGTTTCGTGAATTGCGGCGTTTTCTCGGCGCCTATCTGTTGTACGAGGATGGTGTCAATACGGTCATCTTCTTCTCCTCGATCTTTGCGGCCAGGACACTTGGCTTTGGGATGGCGCAGTTGATCGGTCTGTATCTCCTTGTCCAGGCGACAGCATTGGTCGGAGCCTTCCTGTGGGGAAAGCCCACCGATCGCTTTGGGCCGAAGGTCGTTGTGCTCTGCATGTTGGTTCTCTGGATCGGTGTGGTGATCGCCGCCTATTTTGTCGAGGCGCAACAGCAGTTTTACCTCGTTGCCGCCGTCGCGGGGTCCGGTCTCGGCGCCATCCAGGCCGCGAGCCGAACCTTCATGGCCAGCCTCATCCCGAAGGGGCGAGAGGGGGAGTTCTTCGGTTGCTATGCCCTCTGCGGAAAGACCGCGTCCATACTCGGGCCTCTCGTCTTTGGCGCAGTATCGTACACCATGGCAGGCAATCAGCGCGCGGCGATTCTTGCCGTCGGATTGTTTTTTCTCATCGGTCTCATCCTGCTGCTACGCGTCCGAGCCGGAGGACCGACGCGTGCAGCGTCTGTAGCGTCTGTTGCGTATGGGCGCAATGACGCAATGACGCAATAGACGGAATTTGCTATGCTGGTGATGGGGATAGACACGTCGACACTGCGGGGCGGGGTGGCCCTTGTATCCGGGCAGGGAGTGATCTGCGACTATACGCTGAATGTCAAGGCGACCCACAGCGAGCGACTGCTGCCATTGATCGATCGAGCCTTGCAGGATGCTGGAATAACGTTGAGCCACGTTGAAGGTTTCGCTGTGGCAGTTGGGCCGGGTTCGTTTACAGGCTTGCGAACCGGGCTGAGCACCGCCAAAGGCCTGGCGATTGCGGGAGGTCAACCGCTTGTCGGCGTGTCGACCCTTGAGGCTATGGCATGGACGCTGCCGTTCTGCGCGTACCAGGTCTGTCCCACCCTCGATGCCAGGAAGGGCGAACTCTACTGTGCGCTGTTTCGCTATGAAGGGGATCGGCTGATCCGCCTGACGGACGATACGGCTGTGGCGCCGGAAAGGCTGTTCAGCCAGATCCAGGAGCCAACCGTGTTCCTGGGCGACGGGCTGGCATCCTACGAAGGTCTGGTGCAATCTCAACTGAAAGAGTTGGCACTCTTCCCCCCTCTTACCGGGTATGGAGGACGCGCTGTCGCTGTGGCAGAACTCGGACGCCGCCGCCTCCTGCAAGGCCATCGGGAGGATCTTGCACACTTGGCCCCTAAGTACCTGAGGCTGTCCGAGGCGGAGTTACGACGCTTTGGCAGATTCGCCCCAGTGACTTCGTAGCGCCTTGACCTAGGTCCGTGCAATGACGATGAACAAGACGAGACTCGAAGTTACGTGCGACTCGATGCGGAGGACAGACCTGCCGGAGGTCCTGGTTATTGAGAGCCTCTCGTTTGCCGAACCGTGGACCGAGGAGATGTTTGTGTACGAACTGAACTCCACGCAGATCGCCGAATCACTTGTGGCACGAGTGGACGACGGTGTGGGAGAGCGAATCGTGGGTTTCTTGTGCGCGTGGATCGTCAGCGGGGAGTTGCACATCAATAATCTTGCCGTACATCCGGGTTATCGAGGTCGTGGGATCGCCTCGCAACTGCTGGACGCGATGCTTGTTCGAGCTTATGCCAGGAGTGTTACGGTAGGCTATCTGGAAGTAAGGGCATCGAACGACGCGGCTGCTGCGCTGTATAAGTGTTATGGCTTTCAGCCGATCGGCCGCCGGCGCAACTACTACGATCACCCGCGCGAAGATGCCATCGTCATGCGCCGGCAGCCGCTCTGAGTTGCTGGTCTATCAGGTCTGTTTGGTCTATCTCGTCCATTTGGTCTATACTAAACGACGAAACAGACCGAACAGACCAAACAGACCAAACAGACAAGACAGACATTTTCTGATGAAGGAGTGCAGATGATTGATAAGGAATTGTTGGAAATCCTGGCCTGTCCTGCGTGTAAGGCCGAGGTGGTGCTGGACGAGCCGGCAGCCAGGATCGTCTGTACCGCCTGCGGGCGGCGCTATCCGATCCGGGATGACATTCCCGTTATGCTGATCGACGAGGCGGAAGCTGGGCCGTCGTCGAAGCAATAGGGCGGATCGCGGTGTCTAAGGTCAGGGTCAGATTCGCGCCAAGCCCAACGGGCTATCTGCACGTCGGAGGGGCCAGAACCGCCCTCTATAACTGGCTGTTTGCCCGCCATGAGAACGGAGACTTCATCCTTCGAATTGAAGATACCGATGCCGAACGGTCTACGGACGAATCGACGACGACGATTCTCGAAGCCCTTCGCTGGCTGGGGCTGGACTGGAACGAGGGTCCGGAGGTAGGCGGACCGGTTGGGCCATACCGGCAGGCTGAGCGTCAGAAGCTGTATCACGACTATGCGCAGCGACTGCTGGCTGAGGGAAAGGCCTACTACTGTACCTGCATGCCGGAAGAGCTTGAAGCGCGGCGCAAGGCGGCGCTTGCCGCCGGCACCTCGCCGAAGTACGACGGCCGCTGCCGCCAACGAGGCAACGACCGGCCGGGAACCAGCGACAGAAGCGCCGTCGTTCGTCTGCTGGTCGGAGAGGACGGGAGCATCGAGATTGCGGACCTGGTTCATGGCCCCATTCGCTTCGAGACCGGCGACCTGGATGACTTTATCCTCCTTCGCTCCGACGGGATGCCGACGTACAACTTCGCGGTTGTTGTCGATGACGTACTGATGGGCATTACGCACGTTATCAGGGGTGACGACCACATTTCCAATACGCCGCGTCAGATTGCCCTCTACCGGGCGCTGGATCTCCCCACCGCTCACTTTGCTCATATCCCGATGATCCTGGGGCCCGATCGTTCCCGTCTCTCAAAGCGGCATGGCGCGACGTCGGTCTTGGCCTATCAACAGATGGGCTATCTGCCTGAGGCGGTAGTGAACTACCTGGCGCGACTGGGTTGGTCTCATGGCGACCAGGAGATCTTTAGTCAGGAAGAGTTGACCAGACACTTCAGCCTTGAGAAGGTGGGCACGACCCCGGCGATCTTTGATCCGGTCAAGCTCGAATGGCTGAATGGCCAGTACATCAAGCGTACCGATCCACACCGGCTGACGGCGTTGCTCAGACCTTTCTGGGAGGCGGCCGGCGTGAGTCACGAAGAGCTGGTCGGTAGAGACGAGACCTGGTTGCATCAGGTAGCCTGCCTCTTTCAGGAGCGGGCCAGGACCCTGACGGAGCTGGCGTCATCGTCCAGGTTTGTCTTCGACGGTAAGATCGATCGCGATAAGGCCGTGGCTCAGAAGATTCTGTCGGGAGAGGCGAAGGCCAGGATCCGCGCGCTCTTACCGGAGATCGAGGCCTTACCAACCTTTACTGCGGCAACTCTGGAGTCGCTGTTCCGAACGAGGGCGGCGGCCCTTGGCCTGAAGCTGGTTGATCTGGCCCAGCCCTTCAGGGTTGCGCTGTCGGGAAAAACCGTCAGTCCCCCTATCTTCCCGATTATGGAGTTGATGGGATGGGAGGCGGTGCAACGTCGGGTAGAAGAAGCACTGGAGGAGGCAGGATGAAGATTGAGGCATTACTTGATGACCTTCGGCAAGAGTTCAACAAGCTTGATCGGGAGTTCAGACAGGATCTCCCAAAGAAGATCCAGGCTGCCAGGGAGTTAGGTGATCTGCGAGAAAACGGCGAGTACGAAACCATCAAAGACCGGCAGGGCTTTGTCAAGGCCCGGATGGCCTTTCTGCAACAGCGGATAGCGGAGATTAGTAAGATCGATCTGAGGCAGATCCCAAAGGACCGCGTTGCCCTGGGCAGCACCGTCTATCTCATAGACGAGGATAGCGGCGAGGAAACCGTTTACACGCTGGTCTTTCCCGAGCTGATGGACAGCGCCCGTGGCTGGATTTCGGTAGCCTCCCCGATCGGGCGAAGCCTCATCGGCAAGCAGGCCGGCGATCGGGTCGTGATGAATACACCGGGTGGGGCCAAGGCCTTCGAAATGATGAAGCTTCAGACGTTGCATGAGAGCTTACAGGGCAACGCTCCCTCTTTTTCACCTTGACTTTTCTCGGCTGTTCCATCATATTTTGACCGTCCAAAGGCCCTTGCCCTTTGGACGTTCATTTTTGGTGGGGGGTCGTCCAATGGTAGGACGGCAGACTCTGGATCTGCTTATCGAGGTTCGAATCCTTGCCCCCCAGCCATACACTCGCTGCTTGACTGTACGAGCCTTCCAGGTCACCGTCGTTCTCAACCATCCACGCTCCGCCTGTATTCGACTTGTTTGAGGCGCGTCGAGGAGGGGTTTTAGTGATGACATCGCAGTGGGAGAAGGACGTAGAGCAGGCTTTTGCCGATCTGGATGTGCCGGCGCAGCTTCGCGCCGGGGCGATCGAGCATCTCAGGACATGGT
>UBJH01000874.1_pt1 | contig 15916 bp, 12 predicted proteins | sample 2193721 | NCBI WGS metagenome assembly UBJH01 (sample SAMEA4703186, study PRJEB27089) | metagenome | reverse complement strand
TTACTTTTATTGTTTTTATTGTTTACCGATTTTTATATTTTTAAGTTAATTTAGTATCTACGCCTATTCGTGAATGTACTCTTACCTGTCCTGATTGCTCTGCATCATACAGGACCGTATCCCTGCCTAAAACCGATGTCCTGTCCATAACCAATATCGGGTAAGTCAATCTCGTATTTATGTCCAGGTATGTATGCATATCAAGGTAGAACCACGGTTCAAGCATTTTAAGACAATAACATGTATGCGCTGGTTTCTGCTCTTCGATTATCCTCTTTACTGTATTTATTGTGTCTTCATCCATGTTTGCATCGGGCAATAAGACAAAGAACGAAAAAAGATCATTTCCAAAAAGAACATCCGTTGTTGTTTTTGCATCAAACGGCGGGAAATACAGGTCTTTTACTTTCAGGCATGGCATGCATTTCTTATCTTCAGGGATTCGCCTGGCATTGAAATTCTCTACTATGTATGGCTTCTCCTGCTTGAAATTTGCAATAATGTCTTCAAGGCTTTCTTCCGGGTGCTTTTTTGTATATAAAAATAGGGCTATAGCCTCTTCCAATCCTTCTTTTGTACCCCTTTTCTTATATAGCAGAATGGCCCTTCGGATATACAACCTCCTCATTTTTTCAGAAAAATTCTCATCCCATGTTATGGAAAGCCAATATCCCAGCCATGATAAGAACTCAGGAGGCGCACCCAGAGAATCGAAAAACCGTCCCAGGTGTTCTACTTTAAAATCTATTTCATAAAAAATGCTTTCGAATATTGAAAGAAAGCGCTCAAGAAATTCCCGGCTCGCAGCATCTTCCTGGTAGATAGCAGGCAGATTATCAAGATATGAAAACCTTGGGAAGAATAACCGGATCGAATTTAAAACAGGTGACCGGGTTTCATTTCCGGTAAGTGAAATTTTAAACCAGAGGTATTGTCCCTCGTTATCTTTCAGGAAGAGAGCATCCCTTCTGTATGTTCCCTGGATCGATGAAGATCCAGGCAGGCCTTTATGCCATTCGTTCTCATCGAGATCTCCTATATTAGTATTGATATTATCTGAAATATAGTATGAGAAATCAACCTGTGTGCCTTCTTCGAACCTGCCTTCCAGGAGGAACCTGTGCCATCGTGTTTTTAAGCTTGCGCTATTTATTGGTTTTGATATGTAATGACCTGAAAAAAGACCGCTCTTATCCGGACGGTTGATTTTACTGTATTTTAGATATACCAGTTTTTTTCCTGTGCCATCAATAACATAAAGGTTGTTTTTAGAATCAGTGATCAATCTTCCCGAAGCTCCCCTGTATGACCACATGGGAGAAATATTCTTTTGATCTATGATCTTATATATTGTCTGGTCCTTTGAAATATCACCAGCAGCTTCCCCGACAAAAATCTGCTTTCGCGAATCAACTGCAAGTCCCTTTGGTGAGAATGCAATATCTATTGTTTCAGGTGTGTCAATATAGTATACATTAAGGTTACAATCTTCTTCATTCACCAGCAGGTAATGAACTGCACCATCACTGGTCGTGATCAAAGCCATATCCTTATTTTCTTCAAAAGAGATTTTGACATATTTTCCATTAATGGATACAAGAATGGTTTTTTCATCAATACCGGATATTTCTGCACCCATTAACCAATCAATATTGAGATGATCCCTCAGGAAGGCCAGGAGTTTATCATTATCAATACCCGGGACATTATGCCGCTCGAACAGGAATTTTTTCCTGAATATCTCCAGGTTGTTTTTATTAGTAAGGGTGTTCCTGCCAAGAACATAAATATCCCCATCCTTATCTACAGTGATATCTGTCGGATCATTTCCAGGACTTATTGGCGGGAAATTTATATTCCCGGCCCTGTTGATCATCAGGATTCTTTTTCCTATTCCTCTTTCCACATCAATTTCCCTGCACTTTTCAAGAGCATAAATAACATCACCAGCTACTGTAATATCAATAAGTTCATTAATCGGTGATCCATCATGACTTCCGGATATTATCCAGCGGATCTGGAGGTTGCTTCTTGCAAGCGCAATTAACCTGCCCTTATCTGCTACATATATTGAATCCTTATCAATAGCGATCCCTGAAGGGGATTCCAGTATTACAGGCAGCGCTCCCATATCATTGATAATCCCGCTGCCTATCTCATAACTGAGTATAGACTTTGAATTTTTATCTATTATGAAAATTATGTTGCATCCATCAACAGCGATATCGCTCATGTTAAAACTGTCATTATTTATGATTTCATTCCCTGATTCGTATATGTACGTTGAGCTTAACCTGAGTTCTCCTCCTTCAATTGTGAGATTTTTGATATCTTCAATATTACTCTCCCAGAGTTTTTGTGTATTGATGCATTTGAATTTTATCTCATCCATTGACATCGCCGCTCCTGCATTTATTTAAATCTTTATTGATTATCACGGATATGCTGCCAGGATAAACTGTTGATATTTCTGAGGGCAGGTTCAGGTTCCCGTTCGCATCAAGGCTTGAACCATTATCCCCTGAAATTGAAATCTTAAGGATACATTTGATCCCCTCGATTTTCCGGATATATTCGAAAATCTCAGACCTGGATACCAGCCTGCCTATGGGCCAGCCTTTTTTATCGAACCATCCTTTTATTGGATGGAGAAAAAAAGCAAGTTCTTTTTTTACAGTACTGGTTAATTCTTTTTCAGGATAACCTTTTACCATATCTATTGTCATACTCACATTGACACGGATAAATTGTGGGAACTCGATATGGATTTGTGTTCCAAGAAGCCTGTGTTTATCCACATGATGGCATATTGCATCAATAAATCCGGGGGGAGGTGAAGGCGGGGCAATAAATGTCTCTATGGGTGTATATGGCAGTACAACTATAGTGACTGAAGCCTTACTGTTTTCTCCATCGTTCTTGTTATAATCCGGTATGGCTTTTGCTTTCGCCACCCTTAATCCGGGTGTGTTCATGGCGATATATTCAAAATCCCCGGAAGTGACAGCAGTATAAGGGATTTTCATGTCCCTGAGGCATCTTTCGATCGCATCATTAAGGATTTCCGCATCTTTTCCACCGGTTGACGGTTTATGATTAATAATTTCCAGGGTGTGACCGACGGTTTTTTTTTCATTTTCAACTTTCCAATTATATCCGGCTTTGAAATTTCCCTCATTCCCGCCGCCTATCCTGTATCTGACGACTGTTATCCTGGATGATTCAGGCGGGATCCTGCCGCTTAAACCATCCCCGAATTTTATTTCCCCATGTTCTTTATCAAGAATGTAATGATTATCATCCGGTCCTGAACCATCAAAGTCATCAACTTCTGTCCATAGTCCGCTGTACATTTTTAATTCAGGATTTTGCATTCTGACAGCAAAATCACAAACCTTTCTCCTGTCCATTACCATGCTCACTTTTGTTTTCCACACATTAAGTACAAGGAGAATTTTGTTCCTGTCATCGAATATTTTAATAATATTACCTGTCGTGTTCTTCTCGATATTTGCATTCCCTATCCAGTCAAAATAAAATTTGTTTTCCAGGTATTTTAAAAGCCTTTGATTATCTCTTCCCGGTATTTCATTCCAGGTTGCAAAATATTCGTTATATTCACCGGAAACAGAAACCAGTAATGTCCTGGCAAGAATGGGTTTGGCGGATGATATAAAAACCTGCGAAGGCATGCCATTGCTGGTATTGCTGCTTGAAAATTCTTCGATCCTTTTCCAGGTATTATCTCTCTTGATTGTCTTCCCATGTATCGCACAGACTGTATTGATACTTATTGTTTCAATTCGCGGCGGGTACTGGAAACCGGATTTTTTCAGGATGCATCTTAACCAGAAATGAGATTTATTATCTGTATCCTTCCATACAATATTTTGTGATGCAGCCCAGCCTTTAAGATCATTAAAAATAATCCGTCCGCTTTTATTAAAGCCTTCTGTCTCATCAATTATCGTTCCAGGATCAATGGTTTGCCATTTGCCCTCATCAGGCAGGATCGAGATTTCCCAGGTAAATTCAGAAATAATGAGGCCTGATTCTTTTTCATCACCATGTTTTCCGGCCTCCACCTCTAAGTCCTTTTCATAAAGATAAACCATAAAGCTGAGTTTTTCCGCTTTTCTGTCAAATCCAAGGTAAAGAGTATTATTTTCATGGTCCTTCATGCCAAATGGAGCATAAAAAAGGTCTGCCTGTTCATTTGCTCCTGTCCTGTCAAAAACTCCTCCTGTTCTCTCATCAACAATCACCTTTTCAAGATTTAAAGGAACAATACTGATTTTCCCAAGTAATTCAAAATAAATAGTTTTGCCCGATATTTCTGTCCTTATAACCTCGCCTTTTGGCAATGTCAATCGTCTGCTAAAATCGTATATGTTAAGTTTGCCATTCTCATTATTTGCGACCAATTCATCTTTTGTTACACCATCGATCTTCAGTTTGACCGTGTTTTTATCATTATCAAGACCGAAAGAAATATTATGGATATTATCGAATATTATCAGGGTCTTATTACCATTGGTCTTCTCTATCCTGGCCTTTCTTACATCGATGCCATACCTCAACTCAAGGTAATTTACAAGAAGCAGATTTTCGTTCCCGGGTATTTCATCCCAGCTGAACAGGTATTTTAACCTGAATGAAAGATCTACGATCGCAGGTAAAGGCGGAAGCGGCGTGAATCCCAGTAGTTTCAGGTATTTGAGTTTATGACTGTCTCGTATCAGGTTTATCCGGAATAACGTGATCTCGGTTAACCAGGCAAAAAGGTCTATTAGCGTGATACCAGGGTCGCTCAGGTTATGGTCTGTCCACTGCGGCGCATATCTTGGAATGAGTTTTCTTTCTTCTTCCACAAGCTGGCCAAACGTCTTATCATCCAGGTTTTGTTTTGGCAGTACCATTGTTATCAACCACGTCCCGGTATCCATTTTGCAGAAATATCGTGCTCACCGCTATACAGAAGAGTATCAGCCGGGAGTTTGAAGTTATCAGAAGTTCTTTTTATTTCGGTTAATTTTAAGTTATCTTCATCATAAAGTTGTATCGTAAGTTCACTTACGTAGTCCACATTTTCTATCTTCTCAAACAATGGAAAAATGTCAGATATGCATGGGACTGCGCCGAAGTTCCAGCCTTTGCCTTCCAATCCCCCATAGAGAGGATGAAGAAAGTCGGTTATTTGTGACTTTGCTTTCTGCTCTATGACGGGTATAGCATCTATCTTATGAGTTACAAGAATTGCAGATATCCTTACTACAACATAAGAGGGCTGGATCACATTCAGTTTTGCGAGATTGGAGCATCTCTCACTAACGTATCTTTCCACAATATGGCGCAGTTCTGGCGTGGGCACTGGTTTTGCATCCATGCTTCCAGGGACTATGACAATGGTAATGGTTCCTGGCATATGCATACCTTCTGCATTGAGATTCGGGAGAATTTTTACCCTTGCCACTTTATTCGAAGCTTCTTTTACAAGCATCTGATAATCCTGGAGGGCAACAGCCCTGTTCCTGTGTTTCAGGACAAAAGGCGCTCTTTGCATAAGTGCATCAACTTCCTCTGTATCGGCTCCCCCGTCAGAAGCTGCAGGATTGTAAACCTTATCAACAAAAGCTATTGTGCCCTGGAGTTTTGATATCTTCCTGGCGGGAATATTCCCTGTTTTTCCCCCGCCTGTAGAATATATGGCTTTGATATTGTTCTGTCCTATAGATGGTATCATGCCATGGACTCCATCCCCAAACCGGATTTCACCTGTAGTCCTGTCCATAATATAATGCCTGTCCTTTGGGCCTGAATCAAGGAAATATGGGACTTCATCCCATTTCACCCAGAACTCTGTTACATTCCCTGAATCGTTTTTTTTCTCATCGATATACTTATTATTCCCGAGTGCTTTTCTTTCTATTTCTGTAAGTGTGCCGTATTCATTCACAAGTATCTTTTCTGATAATACAGGCGCATTCATCAGCCTGAACACCTGGCGGCTTTCACCTGTGCTGGAACCTGTAATTTCATAAGCAATAGTCCTTGACTGGAGAGCCCAGGCAGAATTCAGGTATAAACCAAGAAGTTCTGATTTTGTGTGAATATCTTTCAGTTCAATATCTGGATTTTGTACTGCCTGCGCTCTTATCCAGTAAAGGTCATTTTTTGTGAATATTTTTTCATCCGCCATTTCCCCGGATATGACGAATTGTACCATTTCGCTTTTTGTAAGACCATTTGTTTCATCCAGAATATCAGGTTCGAGCCACTGGCTGTTCTTCGAGAGGTATTGCCATTTCAATAATGGTCTTTTATTTTCACTGTAATCGATATTTTCATCAATTGAAATGAAAAGACTGACAGGTCCTCCTTTTAGCGGCTTATCAAATCCGAAATAAAGCGATGGATAATTATCAGGGATGGATTCAAATGGTTTAAAAGTTTTCCTTGTATTAAGTTCGTCTATGCAATTTTTAAATACAAGGTTATTTTTTGAAAAGATATACTCAGGTTGATCAGCAAATTTGTCCTGTCCGGCACTGTTTTTAATATAATTGATCCTTAAATTCGAAAGCATTGGAGGACAAAAACTTCCGGGTTCAACCTGGTTATTTTTGATCATGTACTCTTTTCCATAATCTCCTCCCACAAGCCGCACGCGTATCCAGTACTTTTCCTGTCCGTTTACTGTTGTGGGTTTTGCAGCTGGCATGGACGGGATAATGATTTCAGGAAGGTCAGTTGCTTTTCTTTGTTCTTCTTTTGCTGTGCCAGCTACTGATGCCTTCTCTCCTGGCGTTTCAATACATTCATCAGTACCAGCCCAATTATCAGGGGTATTTTTAAATTGTAGTTTTTCAAGACAATTCCATCCCATTCCATCCCAGTATTCCCAGGAAAGCTGGGGATTGTCCGCAGTCTTTTTATCTCCTGCGGCCGCTGTTTTTCCTGGCGTAAGATCAAAACTTATCTCTACAATGTATCCTGTCTTTGAAAAAGCATCATCACATGCTATGTAAAATGTATTGTATATCTGCGGTTTTTTACCAAATGGATATATATTTTTAGTAATATCCACAGGCACATCGTTTATGAAAGCCATATCAGGTTTGATACCTGAAGTATAGGGTGAAGTGGAAATGTTCAGCCCTGATATTTCCATATCCCTGACCGGAGCGATCCTGGAATTTATTACCCTGCACCGTATCCACCGGCTTTTTACTCCATTAATTTCTATTTCGCTTATCGGCTCATCCGTACTTTTGATCAATGGCAGCCAGCTGGATTTATTTGCAGGGGTCAGGATGTTCCATTTAATCGTTTTTATTTCCTTGCCATCGATCTTTTCAGTGACCTCTGTTCCATACTCCCATGAAAAATTAAGCGGATTTGAAAGGTTCTGTGATCCTTTGCCTTCTATCTGGATTCTTGCAGTTGTAACATTCAGTCGATTCTTATCCCCGATATAAAGTATATGTTCCTGTTGATTCTTGCCCGCGAAAAATCCTGATGAACCTGTCCCGCCTATGGTTATTGTATGATCAAATATTTCGTCCTGTTTATATATATTTAATCTGCCGTTCTCGATCTTAGCTGTAAATTCATCAGTCCTGTCAATTAAATCGTGTGAAGCATCCGTACCGATTTCCAGTTTAACTTTATTGGTAATGTTATTTAATTTAAACAAAATGTCAGGATTATCTGCAGAAGTTATTTTTATTATGTCATTACCCTGTTTTGTTATAGTTCCTGATCTTGCCCATTCAACATCATAATTCCGGACCAGGAATTCCAGTATCCTGTCATTTTCATTCCCCGGCATTTCATCCCAGTTGAACAAATAATTGTTATCAATAATACTGAACACGGATACAAGTTTTGAAGGCGTAGCTGTGATATTCTTCTCAGTTTCAAACAGCACCGGTTTCCCGTCAGCTCCGTGTCCAGCCACCTGTGTCAATGCAGGAATAAGTACATTCTCCGGAGTGCCTTTGCTCAGCAGGAATGTGAGGGTGGCTCTTGCAGGACGGGCCGGGATCAGGGAAGCATTAATTGTCTCAAGAAAAGACAGGAAATGTCTTTGCGGAGCATCATTTAATTTCTTGATGGTCATTTCGGACATATGTGCAAATATTTTAGCAAGTGCTGCGCCCGGATCAATATCATCTATAAATGTCCATTCCGGGGTGTAGTACGGGACTTTACCCTTTATCTCCTGAAGTATAACTTCCATGTCTTTTTTGATTAATTCAGGGCTGGACATTTTTATTATTCTCCTTCCTTTAAGTAAAACGGATAAACAAGATTGAATTGGATATTTGTCGCACGTACCCTGTAATCGATATTTATGAAAAGCTTGCCTTCATCTGCTTTTCCTGCATCCGTATTTACATTTACGAGTTCAATCCGCGGCTCCCACAGTGTAAGGGCATCCCTTACGCTTGTCTCGATAAGGGACAGGTTTACCGCATTCATCGAACTAAAAACATATTCGTGTATCCCACATCCGAAATCAGGACGCATGACACGCTCTCCTTTAGCAGTTCCAAGGATTATCCTGATCGCTTCTTTGATATCTTCATCATATTCGGAAATGGCGATCTTTCCATTTTCATCGACCCTGACCGGGTACTTCCATCCTTTGCCAAGAAAATCCTTGCTCATAATTCTCCAGTGATAATTTGATTATTTATCCGATCATTACAGTAGGGCATCCCATCACTATCGAATTAGGGGGCCCCGCCTCTGTGATCATATCTCCCTGGCGGGCTGCAGGAAGGTTATTGATCAGGACTGTTGTGCTTCCCATGGATATTACTCCTCCGACATGCGGAGCAGGCCCGTTGAACAGGGGGCATGTGTGAAAATCCGCGCCGGCTCGAAAAGCCGGCATCCCGCCGATCAGCACATTTACGCTTCCCGGCCCTGGCCCAAGGGGGGTGCCATGACCTGTCATATCTCCTACTCTTGCTGCTGGCGGCATTTTGAAATCACTCCTAATTTATCTTTACGATTGATCCCTGGATAGTAAGAACTGCGCTGGATTTGAGGGTAAGTGACGTTGTACCCTCTATCTCAACAATATTTCCTTTGATCTTAAGTTCCATGGCGCTCTCGATATTTATTGAATTCATCATCGAATCGATCACGATCTTATTACTCCCGGTTTTATCAATTATCTCGATCTTTTCCTGGCCTGATGAATCATCAAGCACTATCTTGTGTTTCCCTTTAGTATGGATCTCAATTTTTTCCTTCATTGCGGTATCATCATCATTAAAAATTATTTCATGCCCGCTTCTTGATTTGATCTTCCTGATATTGTTCTTCCCATCGCTGTTGGTTTCCGGGGGTTTATCCTTTCCATTCCAGAGAGCTCCGATAACATAAGGCTGGTTGATCTCGCCATGTTCAAAAGCCACCAGCACTTCATCATCAACTTCGGGATAAAAAACCATACCTCTTTCGTTTCCTGCCATGGGGCTTGCGATCCTTGCCCAGTAGCTTTCATCCTTTTCCCCTCTCCATGGAAAATTGATCTTGATCCTCCCCAGGCCTTCAGGGTCCTGGTTGCTCGTGACCACAGCTATTACAACGCCGGATATGTGACTGTCCTGTTGCGGCAACAGGTCTTCCATACTCATAAAATACTCCTTCGCACAGTGATAGTAGTTTTATAACCAGCATCGCCTACGGAATGCGTCGCTTTTGTTATATAATATACACCACTGAACCGTTTCCCGACTTTTTCAATATTTACCGTTATCCCGGGACGAAGCATAGGATCACCGATACATTCAAGTGTACCTTCAATAAAACCTTTATTCCGTCTCTTTAATTCTGCTTTTGCAAGGTTCTTTGCTTCTTTCTGGGATCGTACAAGCCTTCCTTCAATCTTTACATCCACCCTTGCTCCCTGTGACTCTTCTATGATACTATCAAAATCAGGGTTCCCAACACTGCTCTTGATATCATTGATCCTGGCAGATTCGGAAATACTTTCTTTATCCTTAACGTTCCAGGCCGTGACATGTACTTCATTTACAAGCGCGGCAGCAGTCATCCTTGGATTAAAATTAATGAAATTTTTCCTGAATTCGAAAGTAAAGTCTCCCTTGATGTTATCTTTTGGCTCACGAAAGTACAATTCTTTATTCCTGACGAAAAATTCATAACCAATCTCATTAGAAAGCCTTTTTAAGAGATCATAATCCATTTCATTTTTTATCCGTTCAACCTTTCCATGGGTTATTTCTGTGGGATCGACTTTTGCCGAAAGGCCATTTGCCTGTGCGATATCCTGTGCGATCGTTGAGTAAGTTACTTCTGTATCAGTAAATTTTTTTGCAGTCTTTTGAAGATCGTGTGAAAGATCATAACCTTCAACGCTAAGCGTTGGATTACCCGTTGATTGGAAACCGGGTGTAAGTGCCTTGATTCTTCCTTTCATCATACCCTGTTTCTTTGAGGTCGCATACCCGAAAAAAATCTCCACCTCTGTTCCGGGTTTGATCTTATCGTCATCAAGCCACCTGAACTGCTGTGTCCGGATATTTATCTCTTCATTTAACGATAACCGGAACATCGCAGGAGTTTCCAGGTCTTCATCTATTTCAATATTTAATATGCTCTCTTTTGGTGGATATTCCTCACCATTTCGTTTTACCTTAAATACAGGCGCATAAATATCCATGCCTGAAATCGCTGTTGCCATATTATTACTCCAGCGGCGGGATTACCAATTCCGTACCCGGTTTTAAGGAACGTGGATCATAGATATTATTTTTTTCTGCAATGGGCCTCCACATATCAGCATCCCCGTATTCCCTGTACGCTATCGCCCAGAGGCTGTCACCCTGCTTTGCTATATACACCTTTGTTTTATCAGGTGACTGGAGTTCCCTTTCCCGGCTGTTTAGCTGCATCTTGAATTCTTTCAATGTGATATTCAATCTTGCCCTGACTGGCACTCCATCGGAATTGAACATTGTGAACTTTTTTGTCACCCGTTCAAGTACGCAATTGAAAGGTTCTTTAGAATCAAGTCCCCAGATAAACTGCAGGGGAGGAGGAGCATGGATCGTGGGATCGATATTTAAAAGATCAGTAAGCTGGCTGGTGATTTCCCTTACATCTGTTCCTTTTTCGTAAGTATCATAGAAAACCTCAATTGTGATCGATCCGGCATTTCCTTTTACGAACTGGAGGTAAGGAGATTCAAGTCCTGGTATTGCTATTTCTGAGAACGTATTGCTCCTTTCCATGGAATATTCCGGGGGAAAATAGAGTATCTCTATCTGCTTATCCTTTTTATTCCCATCAAGTATTTTAATAAAACCTATTTTTGGCCCCATTTAAATATATCCCCGCCTTTCTTTTTCAATAGTTATTTTTCGATCTAATAATTGATATACCTGGTCAGAAAGTTGCTTAATATCTATTTTACGCTTTATTTCCTCATCGTGCAAAGTAGGAACGGAACTTAACCTGTCTATCACTGTCTGTTTTGCTTCCCGGGCAATTCTTTTTGCTTCTTCTATTTCGTGTTCAATCTTCGTATTTGTCTTAAAATGAAGGTCCGAATTATTCACAGTGATATCTAATTTTGCTACAGGTTCAAGATTTGCCTTTGCAGATACCGACAGATCATTTTTGATAATGGGTTTTGTAAATTCTCCTATTTTTGTAAATTCTCCTGCTGGATAGCTCTGGAGCATAGTTATCATATCAGGGACAGTCAGGCGTGTTATTGATTTTAAAAATGATTTCATATGCGAAAATATCCCTGTGTGTAAATTTCCATGTCTTTGATATGTCTTCTGTGAAATTCCTGGAAAATGATATTTTAATAATGAATGATATACAGGATTTGTGACCTGTTTATTCGTGATCAGGATATTTACAGGTTGGATAATTGCGGAGTGGACATTTGCAGAGTGGATATTTGCAAATTGGTTATTTGCAGAGTGGACATTTGCAAAGTGGATATTTGTGGAGTGAATATTTGTGTGTCGGATATTTACGGGGTGAATACTATCATCACCCGCAAGTTCCCGGCCTACTAATCCAACCATGGGGAAAGAATAATAAGATCCCTGATGACCAAAAGCAAAATCGTTCCCGTTAGCGCTGATCCGGGATAAATCCATATGCTTCAGGAACACAGGCGAAATATTTTCTGATAACAAAAAAGGATGATTTGTTTTGAAAAATTCCCGGGAATTTAAAGCGCCGCCCATTGTCATGCTGTTTAGCAATAAATTCACAATTGGTAAGGTAACTTGATATTTATTTTCCAATGTAGTATAATTATCCGGGCTTGAAACCTTCATATTATTCCCATAACCTGTAAGTTGCTTTTTTACATTTTCAGATCTGAAAAAATCAAAGAGCTCCTTAGAATATAAAGCGCCGCCCATTGTCATGATGTTTAACAATAGATTCACATGCGGCAGCATAACATATTCAAATTCCGGAGGAGATCCATAACTGAATCCCGGAAGAAAACCCGGATGGAATTGAGAATATAAACCGGGATTTATTATTTTAACAATATTCTCCTGGCCAGTAGAATTGTTTAAAATTGACTTTGAAAAATTTTGAAAATATTTTTCAATTCCAGACCACTTGAACATATTATTTATTCCACGTCCTGTTATTTGTGAAATTTTTAAATTATTTTTAATACTGAATTGTAAGAGAAGATTCAAATTTATATTATCAGATATTGATTTTGATTGTCCCTGGTTTTTGAAAAATATCATCAAAGGGAAATCATATGGATTTCTTTTGATTTTCCGGTATCTGCCGGTGATCATGCTATGAAAATCCAGATCACTTAAATTGACCCCACGTTTAGCCATTATTCTTAGCCCTTCTTGATACCGTGATGCGCAAGTTCAATAGTCTCAAATGCGACAGTATTACTGTCGGCTCTTAATTCCGGACCTGTCCACTTAACCGGATACGCTTGTTCGAAATTCCAGCACCATTTATCTTTGCCTGTGACATCCTGCAGGACAATGGTACCGTTTTTCTTCTTAAACTTACCACTTACCACTTCCTGATACCATTTCCACATATCATCAAGGTCTGAAATACCTCTTTTCAGGACGATGTGCTGGTATTTTGTCCTTTTAGGAAGCAGGTGCACAAAATCATTAACACCACCCTCTTCGTAAGATTCAGTTTCAGTTTCAAGCATAAGTCCGGTTACTTCTGTAACCTGCGCGACAGTAATTCCTCCGATCTCGATCCTGAACCTGAATGAAGTATATGGATATGGTTTGGTACCTGTTGTCATAAATTCAACTTAACCGGAATATTCTCTTTTCTTCCCTTAGACCTCAAGAATGCTTTTCTGTTTCTCTCCACTCAAACGCTGGTTTATCCTGGATATCTCCTCGCACCACCTGTGCCTTTCTTTGTGTTCCATATTCAGGATATCTTCAGATGGCCAGTGGAAATGATATGCAATAAAAGCTACCTCCTCGTACAACCTGTCAAGGGGGTAGCTTGCTATTCCCCCCGGTATTCTACCTCAAATTCAAAGTGATGCTGGCATTTGGGGCATTCTGTCTTTATTTTACCTGACCCGTTTTCATTGATGCGCCTGTAGAAATCCTGCAGGTAAGATAAATCTGACGCAAACAGGTTTTCGATCACCTTTGTATTTATTGCCTTTATGTCTCCCAGCTTTGTGATAACTCTTGAAAATAGTATCACAGTCAAATAAGCCGGGTTTGTCTGCACTCTTGAATCTTTTAAAGGAAGTATCTCATCAGCGGCAGTTGCAAGACGCATAATGCCTTTCTTATGGAGATTCCCATCCTCATCTACATACCCTTTTGGTAAGGTGAACTCAAATTCTGTCTGAAACGCCATAATATTACCAGCTCATTTTTTTATTTGACCCGTTTAAATCCTTCATGGACTATTTCAAGTGTTTCTATCGCAACTTCATTCCCTTTTCCACTGAAATCAGGCGGATCATATTTGCTTGGCCATGCAGCCTCAATATCCCAGCGGGATTTATCTGACCCGGCTTCATCTATCAGGATTATAGATATGTTTTTTCTTTCTTTTTCCGCCCCTGCGTCTATAACTCTTTGTCTCCATTGATACAGGTCCATCGTATCAGTAATACCCCATTTGAGGGTGATGTTCCCGTATTTTGTTAATCCTGACAGTTTTCGGAACCGTGTGGGTTCATTACCTTCACGGTATTCAACAGGGTCTGTTGTTGTGTCAGCAAAAGTACATTCGCTAAAACCTGCCTGTGAAATCCCATCTATCTCAACACGGAACCTGAACTGCCTGTATGGATCTTTTCTATCTCCAGTAGCCATATTTTATCCTCCATAATTTTATTATTTATTTTCATTTTCAACATCGTTACTCGGTAGCAGAAGAGCCTCCGGCCCATTGAGCGATACGGAATATCACGAACTCTGCAGGCTTGACAGGGGCGATGCCGATAATGCAGATCAATCTTCCGTTATCTATATCGTCCTGCGTCATGGTAGTCCTGTCGCATTTGACAAAGAACGCTTCTTCGGGTTTTGTTCCCATGAGCGCGCCGTCTCTCCAGACCCGTGTAAGGAATTGTGTTATTGTTGCCCTGACTCTTGCCCAGAGCTTTTCATCATTGGGTTCAAATACTACCCATTGTGTGCCTTCTTCTATGGATTCCTCTACAAAGATGAACAGGCGCCGGACATTTATGTACTTCCAGAGTGCGTCGCTTGATAGTGTCCGTGCCCCCCATATGCGTATCCCTCTCCCCGGAAATGCGCGAATTACATTGACCCCGCGAGGATTAAGGATACCCTGTTCTCCTTTTGTTATCTGGAACTCAAGATCCATTGCCCCGCGAACCACTTCATTTGCCGGAGCTTTGTGTACGCCGCGTTCAACATCACTGCGGGCATATATCCCTGCCATGTGACCTCCCGGCGGGATTAACTTACCCTTATTAGTCAGGGGATCGATGACCTTTATCCATGGATAATAGAACGCAGCATATTTTGTATCAAAATTATCACGAGGTTTAATATTACTTACATTACTGCTTCCGTCATCGGCATCTATGACAGCGAAACGATCCTTTAATTCTTCACAGTGGCTTATGAGAGCCGGGACAAGACCGGTTACTGAATTCGCATCAGGAGAATAAACAATGGAAATTTCATCTATCTCTTTAAATGCCGTTAATCCTTTTCTGCTGCCAGGAATATTATCTGCAGGCGAGTCGCGCAAATAATCATCTATACCCAGAGCAGTCCCATCAAGATCAGTTCCCCCCAGAGGTGTTACCACAGCCGGGCCATCTGGCAGAGTTCCGGAATCACCAGTCTGGCTGGAAATGGTAATTAAACTGGATATCCCGTTAATCTTTTTATCATAGTGATCGGGCGAGGCATTATCCATTGACAGATTATCATAAAATTCGATCTGTGCAGGCTGAGGCTTTGATTTTTTATTTGTTTCCGGATCGAACAAAGTCGATGGAAGTTGATCTTTCCAGTAGAATACAGAGAGTTTGAACAACGGTTTTGCAGCTGTACTATCTGTCCCTGTTCCCACTTTGACAACTATCCTTTTTCCCCATTCGCCTTCTCCGATCGCGTCTAATGTTAGCGCATTCGTACCTGCGCTGGTAAGTTTTAGAGACGCTTTTTCGGCATCATTTGCAGCCACTCTTCCTATAAAACATCGCTGGCCCCCGTTCATAAAAAAACCGTCTACAGCATAAGGCAGATATGAACCTGCGATATAGCTTCCGTACATCCTCTGGAATTGAAGCCAATTTGTGACCAACCGGGGACTGGTGGGTCCGCGTTCGGTTATTCCAAGGAATCCAGCTGTGCTTGTGCTGACCCCTTCTATCGGTTTTGCACCTATCTCA
>UBJH01002360.1_pt1 | contig 16003 bp, 21 predicted proteins | sample 2193721 | NCBI WGS metagenome assembly UBJH01 (sample SAMEA4703186, study PRJEB27089) | metagenome | reverse complement strand
GCCTTTATCGCGAACGCCGCGTCCAACGATGTGAGCATGGTTGACGTAAAGACGAGGAAGCTGGTTACCACACTGCCCGCTGGAACCAGAGCCCACGGTCCTGCCGTCTCTCCGGATGGGCGGCAGCTCTGGGTGGCGAATCCGGGATCCAATGACGTGACGGTCATTGATCTGGAGGGGCGACACACGATCGATACGATCGCGGTAGGAAAGGCTCCCGCACTTGTCGTCTTCGACCCGAAGGGCGTACGGGCCTATGTCAGCAACGGGGGTTCTGGAGATCTGTCGGTGATCGACGTGAAGAGTCGAAAGATCGTCACGACGATCGAAGCCGGTCGAGGCGCCATGGGGACCGACGTGACCTGGGACGGCAAACTCCTGTTGGTCACAGCAGGAGACGTGGATCAGATCGACGTCATTCATCTCATGAATCATCAGGTTGCGGCACGGATTCCCCGCGATGGCGAGCCTCATGGCCTGGTGATCTCGCCTGACGGCAAGCGGGCGTATGTGGCCAATCGTAAGGCCAATGTCGTGTCGGTCATTGACTGCAAGGCGTTGAAGATCGTCAAAGATATCCCGGCAGGCAAGCGGATCGACATTGTTACCATCACGCCTGACGGCCGACGTCTCTATGTCACCAGCCGTGACACAAACAGCGTGCTTGCCATCGATACACTGACAGAGAAGATTATTGCTGAGATTCCGACAGGAAAAGATCCGCATGGGATCGCTGTGCTTCCTGCGAGTCATCACTAAGGTAGAAACAGATCAGTTGATCGCACTGACATGATTGCGATCTTGTGTGCAACAGGGCGAACTGTTTTACGTGTGTTGGTATGTTCCAATAAGGAGGAATGATGGGAGGACAATCGGGAGTTCAGAGCACGAATCAGGAAAGTCGAACGTTGTCCGCGGAGGAGGCGGCTGAGCTGAATCGACGACTTCTCGGCGCCACACCGGAGGCTGTGCTTCGATGGGCGATCGATGCATTCGCCCCGAAACTGGCGCTCGCCAGCAGTTTTGGGGCTGAAGATATGGTGTTGATCGATATGCTGTCGAAGCTTCAGCCGCCGATTACGATCTTTACCCTGGATACCGGGCGGCTGCATGAAGAGACGTACGACGTAATGGAGCGGACCCGGGAACGGTACAAGGTTGCGATTGAGAGCTATTTTCCGGGGCGAGACGCCGTAGAGGCGCTGGAGCGAGAGCGCGGGTTTTATTCCTTCCGGCAGAGTGTCGAAGAGCGAAAGTTCTGCTGTCGCGTTCGAAAGGTGGAGCCGCTCGGTCGGGCGCTGAAGGGTGTTGACGCATGGATCACCGGGCTCCGGCGGGAGCAGGCAGCGACCCGCACCGGCATCGACGCCGTGGAGATCGATGCAAGCCATGACTCAATCGTCAAGATCAATCCTCTCGTCGAGTGGACCGAGCCGCAGGTCTGGGCGTATATCCGCGAGCACGATGTGCCCTACAACGCCCTCCATGACCAGGGGTTCCCCAGCATCGGTTGCTCGCCGTGCACGCGGGCGATCAAGCCTGGTGAAGATGTGCGGGCCGGACGATGGTGGTGGGAAAGCCCGGTGACCAAGGAATGCGGGTTACACGTTGACAGCCGATAGGGCGATCACGGTAAAAGCAGCTAAGGCGAGAAGTCGATATTGACGGGAGAGCAAATAATGTCGGAATCGAAAGAATTATCGGGGAATGAGGCGCTGACGCCGATCCTTCCGCATGGCGGGCGGCTCGTCTCACGGGTACTGACAGGAGAGGCCAGGGCCGACGCGATCGGCAGGGCGAGAGATCTTCCGATGATCTCGTTGAACGCGAGGGCCATCTCGGATGTGGAATGTCTGGCCACCGGTGTGTTCAGTCCGCTCGAAGGGTTTATGAACCGAGCTGACTATGAGGGTGTCGTTCATGAGATGCGCCTCAAGAGCGGCATACTGTGGACGTTGCCGATCACCTTGGCGGCGCCCAAGGATGATGTGGCTGGGCTCAAGCAGGGGGGCGAGGCGGCCTTACTCGGCTCGGACGGCGAACTGCTTGGTCTGCTTTCGGTGGAGGAGATTTTCCCCTATGATAAGCGAGCGGAGGCATGCCTGGTCTACAGCACCGAAGAGACGCGCCATCCGGGCGTCCAATACCTCTATCAGCGAGGTGATCTCCTGATAGGCGGTGCGGTCAGCCTGGTCCGTCCCCCGACGCTGCCTGGATTCGAAGACTATTACTACGTACCGACTGAGACGCGGCGGCGATTCAAGGAGCGCGGATGGCAGACCATCGTCGGGTTTCAGACTCGCAACCCGATTCATCGGTCGCACGAATACATTCAGAAGTGCGCGTTGGAGTTGATGGACGGTCTGCTGATCCACCCGCTGGTCGGTCGGACCAAGCTTGACGATATTCCGTCGGAGATCCGCCTTCGTTGCTATCGCGCGCTTGAGGAACGTTACTTCCCGAAGGATCGCGTGATGCTGAGTGTCTTTCCTGGCGCGATGCGATATGCGGGCCCACGGGAGGCGGTCTTCCATGCTCTGGTCCGAAAGAACTACGGCTGCACCCACTTCATTGTTGGGCGGGATCCCGCTGGAGTAGGGGGCTACTACCATCCGTACGCGGCCCGTGACCTTTTCCTGCGGCTGAATCGCAATGAACTGGATATCACCCCGCTTTTCTTCGATGAGGCATTCTTCTGTCGTCGCTGCGATGGGATGGCTTCGGGTAAGACCTGCCCGCATGAGGTATCGGAACGGGTCACTCTGAGCGGTACACGCGTTCGCGAGCTTCTTCGAAACGGCGAGGCGCTGCCGGAGGAGTTCACACGACCGGAGGTATCCGAGATCCTGGCGGAATGGATGCAGGGAGTATAAGGAGTATGATCAGATCGTTGGCGGCTTCGGTAGCCGGGTGGTAGGGTAGTCGGCGTTGAACCAGTTGCCCATGCCGCCCGGCACATTGCCGATCCTCGGGAAGTGGTGATGCAGTAGGATGCTGGCCGCCGTGCTGCTGCGCAGGCCTTCCGCGCAGATCAGCATAATCTCTTTGCGCGGATCGAGCGAGCCGACGCGCTGCCAGATTTCTCCAAGCGGGATGAGTAGTGAGCCTTCGATGTAGCCCCACTCCCACTCAAAGGGCTCGCGCACGTCGATTAGTACCAGCTCATCGTGGGGAGTGTTTAATCGTTGTCGGAGCGCGGCGGCGGATATTCGTGGCAGTTCAGCAAGCGGGAGTCCCTCGGCGCGCCACGCGGCGGTCCCCGTTGTGACGATACCCGGAAGAGGATTTCGGTGTATCCCGTACAGGGCGTCGGCGGCGGCCTCGGCAACAGGCGTCTCGTCGGAGAAGAGTAGGATAGAGGGACCGGGCGGGATCGCAGTCGCGATACGCTCAGCAAGACTCTTACGACTGAAAGTAATATTGATACTTTTCGGGATATGGCCTGAGGCAAACGCGTCGTACGGGCGCAGATCGATCAGCAGCACGCCGGTCTCTAACGCGCTCTTTATCTGATGTGGTGTCAATATCGGTATCTCGGTCGGCATTGCGCCATCACTCTCCATAAAAGCTATCCCAGGCAGGGTTTGAGCTTTACTGTCCACCTGAGACAGTTTATACTTCATCGGGTGAAGGGCTCAAGTGGAATCTACGCGGTCGATCTTCGAGAGAGGCGATGACAAAAAAACGAGTGCATCTGACGTTCACCGGTAAGCTGACCGAGGAGCCGATCCTGTGGCAGTTGAGTCAGACATTCGACTTGGTGTTTAATATTCGTCAGGCTGATTTTACCGAAGGGATCGGGTGGATCATGGCTGAACTCGAGGGAGAGCCGCAGCCGCTTGAGAATGGGATCAAGTGGCTGGAGGATCGTGGCGTCCATGTGGCGCCGATCGAGCAGGATATCGTCTCTTGAGCCGCTTGATTTGTGCTTGACAGGGGAAAGGCGTTTTGATTATATAACGAGCGTTGACCTTTTCATCCAGAGTGGCTGAGGGACTGGCCCTGCGAAGCCACGGCAACCGGTTTGCGGTCCGTACCGGCAAACAGTGGTGCCAACTCCTACATCCCAGACACAGGGCGGGATGAGAGATGAGAAGGAAGCCGTCGATTTCGACAGCCCCTTCTCGCAACCTTGAGAAGGGGCTTTTCATTTCACAAAGGGGTCATACGATGCCGAAACGGATGATCACCCTCATCTACCCGCAGGCGCTCATCAAAGAGCCGGTCATCTATCGTCTTTCGCGGGAATTCAAGCTCATTCCCAATGTCCGTCGGGCGCGGGTGACGGAGCAGACGGGCGAGGTACTGCTGGAGCTGGACGGCGAGGAGGGCGCGTTGAATAGGGGGATTGCCTACCTGGTCGGTCTGGGAATCAGGGTTGAGCCGACTCCGGAGAAGGGATGCTAAGATGGCGCTGGTGAAGGGACTCAAGTGCAGAGAGTGCGGCAGGCCATACCCGGCTCATCCCCTGCATGTCTGTGAATACTGTTTCGGGCCTCTTGAGGTCGATTATGATTACGACGCGATTCGAGACAGATTGACGAGAAAGGCGATCGAGGCCGGACCGCCCAGCATCTGGCGATACAAGGCGCTGCTGCCGATCGAAGGGGAGCCCGTAGTCGGGAAACACTGCGGAATGACGCCCCTCGTGAGGGCCAATAACCTGGCGCGTGCGTTAGGTATGCGGGAGGTCTATGTCAAGAACGACACCGTCAGCCATCCTACCTTTTCATTTAAGGATCGGGTCGTGGCGGTGGCGGTGACGAAGGCCGTCGAGTTTGACTTTAAGGTGGTGGCCTGCGCGTCCACGGGCAATCTGGCAAACTCAGTGGCGGCTCATGCCGCCGAGGGAGGGCTTCCCAGCTTCGTATTTGTGCCGGCCGACCTGGAGCAGGGCAAGGTGTTGGGCACCTTGATCTATGACCCGAAGCTGGTGGCTGTGGACGGTAACTACGACGAAGTGAATCGCCTGTGCAGTGAGATCGCCGATAAATATGGGTGGGCATTTGTAAATATCAATATCCGACCCTACTACGCCGAAGGTTCCAAGACGTTCGGGTACGAAATTGCAGAGCAGCTTGGCTGGCGCGCCCCGCATCATATTGTTGTCCCGGCGGCCGGAGGTTCGTTGGTGACGAAGATCTTGAAGGGGCTCAAGGAGTTCGACCGGTTGGGCCTCCTGGATGGCGGTTGCCATACGCGGATGCATGTGGCCCAGGCTGAAGGGTGCGGCCCGATTGTCACCGCTATTAAGGAGAATAGCGAAATCATCAGGCCGGTGAAGCCGAAGACCATCGCCAAGTCGCTTGCTATCGGCAACCCGGCGGACGGCTACTACGCCTACAAGGCGGTCAAGGGGAGTGGTGGTCATGGGGAGCACGCGACGGATGAGGAGATTGTAGACGCGATGAAGCTGTTGGCGCGCACCGAAGGGATCTTCGCGGAGACGGCAGGCGGGGTGACGGTAGCGGCGGCCAAGCGACTGATCGAGCAGGGACGCATTCCTCGAGACGAAAGCCTGGTGCTCTGTATTACCGGGAACGGATTGAAGACCCAGGAGGCGGTCGCCTCATCATTGAAAGTTCGGTTCCATATCAAGCCGACCCTTCGATCATTCGATGAGGCGATGGCATCTCATGACATTGACGTCACGCCAAGGTGAGCGCTCAGCCGTCGGCCTGAGAATTCTGAATGGTTGGTTCAATCACACGAAGGCAAGACATCATTAAAAGGAGAGAAACTGATGAGTGTGAAGGTGCGCATCCCAACCCCTTTACGTGGTCTGACCAGTGGGCAGGGAGAGGTGGAGGGGCAGGGGAACTCCATTAACGAGCTGATCGAGAATCTGGAGCAGTCGTATGCCGGCTTGCGGGAACGGATCTATGACGACTCCGGCAGCGTTCGTCGCTTCATCAATATCTATGTAAATGAGGAGGATATCCGATTTCTGCAGGGCACCTCAACGTCGCTCAAGCCTGGTGACCTCGTCTCCATCGTTCCGGCCATTGCCGGCGGTTGCTGATTGATTGTTGGAGGTTGAGGCAAGGCGAGCCAGGGAAGAAAAGCCGCTGGCGCTTCGTTGGGGTAAGGACGCCGCATTCGCTCCCGGCTTTTTCCAGGCACATCAGGCCAGGGATCAACCGCTTTGGGTGGTTGCCCGAGGCGACAACTTTATGCCGACGGAGGCGCGTGCCTTGCCTGTTGACTATAAGAGGTCGTGGTCCTCAGACAAAAAGTACCGAATCAACGCACGCTCAATCAGCGCTAGGCACTTCTCTAACCGTTGACCTGGACACGTTATGATCCTGCCTCACAGAGCAATGCGCTTTCCAGCCTTCGCGTTCCTGAGGTGCTGCATGAGCCGCAGGTTATTGAGTTGATTTTTCAGGCGACCGCGAATCCGACTGGCTTTGCCGACGTCGAGCGCCTCGATCTGACTCCCCCAACGCCGGCCCAGCACGTAGATTCCGGTAGCGTCGTCGGGAAGTCTGTCTAAGTCTATCTGTAGATGAGATTCTGATGGGTCCCGTCGCGCAGGGTGATCGAGCGCATCCACGCGACCTCAAGTTTCATCGGTGTCGACCTGTCTCCCTAATGCCGAGTCCGACGCTGAAGGATCAGGCGTTCAACAGCGGCGTTCCATCGCTGTTGTCGGTGTCGTCCGCCGCACTGCCAAGTTAGGCCAAAATGCATTAATGCAAGACTTGGCCCCAGCCCGTTTCTTCTGCTCTCAGCTCAGCGAATCATGATCGGGGAAATGTCGGTGAAGGGCCGTTTGGGGTGGGTTCCTAGTACCACAATACTGTAGGTCATGGCAGGCGCCCCAGGATGGGCCCAAATTTGCAAGGTATAGTCGCCGGATGGAATGTTGTACAGGTAGTACATCCCAGCCTGATCGGTGTAAGAAAACCCGGATGGCCCAAGATCCGGTCGGAAGAGATTCACGGGTACACCAACAGCCGGCTGGTTAGGCCCCCAGAGCACCTGCCCCCGCACAGTCTGAGCATCACCGACTTGGCCCGTAGCATCTATTGGGACAATGACGAGCAACAAGACGGTGAATAGTAATGCCAGCCACACCTGGGCGAAGCGCCGCACCACACAACCTTGTACCTCCATCCAATGGCTCCTCATTTGTCTACTTCTGACCGCCCTTTACTCCAGTCTGCTTCGCGTCCTGTGTCTGCCCAGGTTCCACCGGTGGCATAGACTTGATTGATGGGAACACAACTATCTCATTAAGGTGAATTTTTCGATCCGTCTCGTTGTAGTCTGCTTTGTAGTCTACTGCGCCGAATGGGAGCTTGGTTTGGGATGTAGAAGCAATGTGAACCACCGGTGCCCCGTGACCCGCGATGCCACCGAAAATCAAATCTGGGAAGTTCCTTTGGCCGTTCTTCACCTCCACCAGAACTGTGGCCGTGAACGTACCGTCTGACCTCACCCGTAGGGCTGGCGGCACGATTGAAGGGATGATCCTCTCGTAGGGCACAGCCCCAGATTGTAGATCGACGGCTCCAATCACGTCCCAAGTCTCGTACTGAGCGGATTTTAGGCACTCATTACTTGGCAGTATGAACTGGTTGTAGAATGTAACGGTTGCGCCACCACCAATAAAGGCGCCGATTACGACAGCAACCAAGTTCTTTAAAACGTATTCGACGAGCTTTTGCAATTTCTCGATGTCGAACATCTGCGAGTCCCGTTGAGCGTCTACTGATTATGCTGGTCGGCACATCCTACTCTGGCAACCTCCAGCGATTGCGGCGATTCTCCTGCTTTTCCACGGACTTGTCAAGTTTCTCCAGTGCCGGCCGCTGTTGACGCACCATGCTCAGTATAATCCCATCATGACTGCGGCGAATTGCGCGTCAGAGTCGGAGTGTTTGCTGCAGAACGCATGCTATAGATTGTCGATGAGCTGGAGACGTCGCAAAAACTGGTCGTCATTAAAACGAAGACTACGCGCGGTTGAGGCGAGGACCCCTTACTTCGAGGTTCGATCGAATCGCTTGATAATCTCGGTACTGAGGTCGAGGTTTTTGTCAAAGTATAAGAGGCCAGGACGCTGCGCCTCCAGGACGATGAAATAACCTTTTTCAGCGGCGTAGGCTTTCAGAATACCTTCGAACCGGCCGGCGAGTTCCTGGATGCTCTCTGTCTCAGCGTTTTTCAGTTCCTCTGTTTTGTCGTCGAGGAGGCGTTGAAGGGTTGCTCTGTCGCGTTCCAGTGTTGCAGTACGGTCCTCTCGCTCTGCAACCGTAAGCCGGGACGTTGCCGCGTCAAGTTCCTTCTGGCGCGCGATCAGTTTGGCGTCCTCGGCCTTCATCTCCTTTTGCAGCTTCTCGGCCAGTTTTTCCAGCCGCGCCTTAGCGGCCTTGCCGGCCTTAGAGGCAAGGACGACCTTCCGAAAGTCTACGACGCCAATCTTTAAGGATTCTTTGGCGAATGCCGCCGACGGAGCGGCGATGGTAAGGCCCGCGCTCAAACAGGCGATGGTGCACCCGGCGAAGAAACCTGCAATACCTGACCTCGTTTTCATCGTTGGCGAAGAGTCCCGATTCCGTTAGAGGGCTAAACGATCAGGCAGAGGCGGCGGCGGCGCCGGAGCCGACTGCGGCCTGGGAGTCGCCCGAAGCCGACGGTCAGTCTGCTCGAAGATGAGAGGCGGCCACCAGATGGACCAAGTCCAGACACCCGATAAATCGCTTCTCGTCAGGACTTCGACTTGCGATTGCTCGCCTCCCATGTCCCGGACGGCAACATAGACGATTTCTCCGAGGCTCTGTTCGCGATATGCGGTGGAGAAGTACGCGAGGCGTGGATTTGAGTGGCTCGGAACCAGATCGGTCGGAAAAAAGTTGAGGTCTCGAAGTGCCTGGTTGACGGCGACGACGGTTTTCATAGCAGGATGCGGGTAAGATTTGACTGCGCGGCTCCCGCCGGGAAAGGTTGCACAGCCCGCCATCGCCAGAAAGAGCAACACTACCAAAAATTGTCGGCAGCTTCGGCAGCACATGATCCTCTATTTATCCTTCCCCTTCCCCATATGCGTCGTCGCGCTTGGCCAACCACCAGGTCAGCAGGACTGTTAACGCCATCAAGAGCGGCGTAATGCCGTAGGCGAGGGCGATAATCATGATCTGCCGCATGTGTGTCTTTCCACTAAGGGCAATCTGCCGACTACACGGCGCCCGCTAACTGGTTTGCATGTGACGCCGGTTCAGTCCCTAAGCTCGGGCGCTCTCGAATAAGTTCCTGAGGCAGGCCGAAGTTCACCTCCTCCTTGATCGATTCGATCTCCTCGATGTCGGTGACGCCCAACGCTTTGAAATAGCCGACGACTCCCTGAACCAGGTGCTCGGGGGCTGAGGCGCCCGCTGTGACCCCAATGATCCGCGTGCCCTCAAGCCATACCGAGTTAATCTCGCTGACATCGTCAATGAGATAGGCCCGAACCCCCACCCCTTTGGCGACCTCGATCAACCGTTTGGAGTTTGAACTGTTCTGTGAGCCGAGGGCCAGGATCAGATCAACACGCCCGGCCAGCTCCTTCAGCGCGGTCTGGCGGTTCTGTGTGGCGTAACAGATGTCTTCCTTGGATGGAAAAGCGAGCGCCGGAAACTTCCGCCTGAGAGCGTCGATGATCCCCGTCGTATCATCTAGGCTGAGCGTGGTTTGCGTGATGACCGCTACCTTAGTGGGATCGGGGACGTTCAACTCCTCCAACTGCTCCGCTGACCCGATGACGGTAATGGCGTCAGGCGCTTCTCCCGTTGTTCCGATCACCTCATCGTGTCCTTTGTGGCCGACCAGGATGATCGAGTGGCCTTCTCGAGCAAACTTAATAGCCTCGTTATGGACCTTCGTCACCAAGGGGCAGGTAGCATCGATAACCCTTAACCGTTTGGCAGCGGCCTGTGCTCGTACCTCTGGAGAGACTCCGTGAGCGCTGTAAATAACGAGTGCGCCATCGGGCACCTCGTCCAGGTCGTCGACGAAAATTGCGCCCTTCTTCCGGAGCTCATCCACCACGTGTCGGTTATGAACGATCTCCTTCCGAACATACACCGGCTCGTCGTACAGGTCCAGAGCGATCTTGACCACATCGATGGCGCGGTCCACTCCGGCGCAAAATCCTCTTGGCGTAGCCAGGATCAGCTTCTCGACGGTCACCAGCATACCTCGCAACTCACGGCGCTACCCAGACTCAGTTGACGTGAAGTAAGAACTTAGTAAGAATCATAGCAGAGGAGCGCGATGCTGTCAAAACGTCACCTTCTCTCGAGGATAGAGATTGACAGCGCAACCGGTTTATCGGAGTCAATCCCATTCTTAGTTGACAATGCAAAGCGGCCCCCCATGTCTCTCACGCCACGCGCTCGCACCGTTGGGCTGTCGAGGCGAGCTCTTGGAGACCCACATCTTTGATCTTGCCTTGTCCCTGGATTCGCCTTACTCTCTTCATGGGGCGGCTCCTTTCGTTGTGCGGTTGTGGGGTGTCTTTGCCAAAACCACTTCACCACACGGGAGCCGCTTCGTCAATTCTCAACTAATGATGGCACACCTTCTAGGGCAATCGGTGAGGAGGAACGTATGTCTGGTAAAACGACCGGACCGGATAATAAGAATGCGCTCCGCGCCTACCTTCAGCGCGCAGAGGTCAGGCTCTCCACGATGCACCGCATCGCAGGGGCGTTCCTCGGCGGCGCGGGTCTGCTGTTGCTTCTGCCGACATTCCTTCGAGACGCGCCTGTTCAGGTATTCGGTGTCATCAATAAAGCCGTTCCCATGCTGTCGATGCAGTGGAACCTCCCGTCTCTTCTTATCGTCATCGCGCTCGGTCTTCCCGTGGTGATCGCGTACACGATCCCCGTCTATGCGCTCTGGCTCTTGCTCCAAGATCTGACGTTGTTCTACTTCAGCGTCAATACCCCTAAAAATGTAGCTTTCGGGAAAACCGATAAGCCGATATTCCATCCCAGGTTTTCGCTGACGGCTATACCTTTTAGTGACGATGAACCCTCGGATCTGAAAAAACAGCTTCGTGCGATCCAGTTCGGATCGTCACTGAAGCACTCCGTCCTCCCTCACGTACATAAAGACAAGCATTGGTTCAAAGCCCTTATAGAAAAGGAAAAGGAAGAAGAAGAGGAGGAAAAGCAGGTAGCCCTTCCTGATGATTCGTGGCTGGAGGAGTGCCCGACAGATCAGGCAGACGATCGATCTGCCTTGTGCGCGGCGTTCGGTCTTGCCGGTGCATACAACCATGACTTGGTTACGGAGGTGGCAAAAACTGAACTTTCACTGATTCGTCATAATCTGAACCTCAAACGTCTCGTTCTGCGGTACATGAAGGCGCTGCTCACGCTCGTCTGGACCACACTCCTATCCTTTATGGTTCTCGCCGGGATCAATGATATCATGCCTGAGAAGGATCTCATTGTGGTCGTACTCGGGTTTCTGGCGTGGGCTATTATCACGCCGTGGATCGTTAGGGCGCCCACCAGGTGGGTCTATCGTGGGCACAGCCAGCATGCGGCCGGCGGCATTAACGATCGGTACCTGGCACGGTTCGAGAGGCTCGTCATTTCCGGTTGCTTTCTCGCCGCACTTATCACGTCCGGCATTGCCGGATTTTTTGTTGGATGGGCCTTTATTTGGCTCGGTCCAGTGGGTCCTGGTCTGGCGCTTGCGCGAAGCTTCGGCTGGCTTAAGCACGATCTGTTGAGGTGGCTGTGATTGAGTGAAACGGAAAGATGGATCGGCATTTATGATCGCGCCCGTCTCGAAGCCTGAGTCACCACTCGATGTTGAGGGAGTTGATTTAGATGTGACTGCAGACGAGATCGTCAAGATCGTGTGTGAGGTTCGGAGGCGGTAGTCTCAAGGAACAGGATGGTGGCTGTGAACCCGCCGCTTCACGTAGCGGCGGGTCGTGTGTTATTGCGTTAATATGATACCGTTATGTTCGCCGCAGGTAGGCCACCAGATGACGCTGTGCGGAGCGTCCACAACATGAGCCAAAGGAGCATTGAATGAAGGTAAACCCCAGTGGGCTTTCTCCTTGGTGGCGGTACTCCCTTATCATCACATTGATGGTGGGGTTGACTGTCTTGATCTGGCTGGCGGTGCGCACCTATCAGTTCGCGCCGCCGATTCCGGATAAGGTAATCGGCCCGGGCGGCGTGACCATCCTGACCGGCGAAGACATTCGAGTCGGGCAGGAAGTGTTCTTGAAGTACGGGCTGATGGAAAACGGCTCCGTCTGGGGACATGGAGCGTACCTGGGACCGGATTTTTCGGCGGAATATCTGCACGCATTGGCGGTCGCGGCAGGACCGGTGTTGAAGCAGAACCGCTATGACCCGCGTACGGGGACATTAACATTCACGGAGGCAGAGGCAGCCACGTTCGAGAAGCAGGTAGCGAGGTGGACGGCGTACTTTGCGGAGCCGATTGGGAGCGTCGGGTTACCGGCTAGGTACATCACGGACCCGGCGGAGTTGCGGCAGCTTACTGCCTTCTTTGCATGGACGGCATGGGCGTCCGTGGCCAATCGGCCCGACAAGCCCTACTCGTACACGAACAACTTTCCGTACGAACCGCTGGCCGGGAATACGCTCACAGCCGACGCGATTCTGTGGAGCGCGCTGAGCCTGATCACGCTGTTGGCGGGGATCGCGGGGGTGCTGTTCGCATTCGGCAAGTTTGATTTCCTCGGCTGGAAGGGCCGGAGTGGGCATGTGCACCCGATGATGTTGCCGGGTGTGGCCTCGGATAGCCAGCGGGCGACAATCAAGCTCTTTGCGATGGTGGCGTTACTGTTTGTGGCGCAGGTGATCGTCGGCGCCGCAACCGCGCATTACCGGGCTGAGCCCGGCAAGTTCTACGGTATCGATTTGGCGCAAGTCGCGCCGAGCCACATCATGCGGACATGGCATTTGCAGTTGGCGATCTTCTGGATCGCAACCGCCTACGTTGCGGGCGGACTGTTCCTGGCGGCGGCGCTGGGCAACCGGGAGGTGCGCGGGCAGGTTCCGGGCATCAACCTGTTGTGTGCCGCGCTGGTGGTGGTCGTTGTCGGCAGCTCGTTAGGCGAGTGGCTTGGGGTGAATCAGGTGTTCGGCCCGCTGTGGTTCTGGCTTGGGCATCAAGGCTGGGAGTATCTGGATCTGGGGCGGGCATGGCAGGTTCTGCTGGTGATCGGGCTGGTGCTGTGGCTGATATTGTTGGTGCGCGCCATGGCGCCGGCACGAGAGAACCCGAAACAGCGCCAGGTCGTGTCCCTGTTTCAGTATGCTGCCCTTACGATCCCGCTCTTTTACCTGCCGGCGATGTTCTTCGGCAGCACCACTCACCTGTCGGTGGTGGACAACTGGCGGTTCTGGATCGTCCACCTCTGGGTTGAAGGATTCCTGGAGTTATTCGTGACGGTGATGGTGGCGCTGATCTTCTTCCAGTTGGGTGTCATGTCGCACGCGAACGTGGAGCGAGTCATCTATCTTGACGCGATCCTGTACCTCGGCAGCGGCATCATCGGTACCGGGCATCATTGGTATTGGACCGGTCAGACGACCATCACGATGGCCTTGTCGGCCGTTTTCTCGGCCATGGAGGTTGTGCCGCTGACGTTACTGACGTTGGATGCGTGGGACTTCATCAAACTGACTCAGAGCGAGTGTGACGCATGCGAGCTGCCGGTGGCGGTACCGCATAAGTGGTTGTTCTACTTCCTGATGGCGGTCGGCTTCTGGAATTTCGTCGGCGCCGGTGTATTTGGTTTTCTTATCAACCTGCCGGTCGTCAGTTTCTACGAGGTTGGCACGATCCTGACATCGAATCATGGGCATACAGCGATGATGGGGGTGTTCGGGATGCTGGCGTTGGCGCTGATGGTGCTGGCGTTCCGCCAGGTGCTGGATGACCAGCAGTGGCAGCACGTGGAAAAGTATGTGCGCGTCTCGTTCTGGGGATTGAACATCGGCTTGGCGCTGATGGTGATACTCAGCCTCTTCCCTGGCGGTGTCTTGCAACTCTGGGATGTATTGACGAACGGCTACTGGCATGCGCGCGGTCCGGAGTTTATGGATCAACCGTTCGTGCGTCTGCTCGAATGGCTGCGCCTTCCGGGGGATGCAATATTCATCGCATTCGGCGCAGTACCGATGGCGCTGGCGGCGCTCATGACTTGGAGATTCGCGCACGCGAACAGAGGACGTCAATGATGGGACCACCAACGACACCAACCGCTGTCGTGCGGACTTGACAAGTTCCCAAGAAGACAGCAGAATTGCCGCTGCCGTTAGACTCGAAGCGCATGACTTCGGCCATCGAATGATCCTGGACGACAGCGGTCTTGGAGAGAGGTGCTATTGGGACATCCATAAAGAGCCGGAACGATGGGAAGTTCTTGACGACAAAAGGGATGCTCGAGGAGTTCAGCGGACTGGTCTGACATCCGCCGTCGGCCTGCGGGCTGCCACGCAGGTAGTTCGGGGGTCAGGAGACCCGAGTTCTCGCATCACCAAGGTATCACATTACTGGGCTGTTATAACTTCAACAAGGAGCGAGCGACTATGCTGAAATATATGATCATAGGTGCTGTTGTTGGTGTTCTTCTGCTGGGCTCGTTTCAGGCGGCGTCAGCGACGAACATCGCGGATTTGATTTTTGAAATCAATACCAAGGACGATGCCAAAGACAAAGGCGAACCGATCAATTTTCAGGTACTGAAGGACGATAAGATCATCGTCTACGATTCCGGCTGGCACTTCGGCAACTGGCAGCTCAAAGAGCACTCATATAATTACAAGAGGGCGCCATGGGGTGGGGCTAAGATCATTGTTCCCATTACAACCGACGACTGCCCTAAGCTGAAATTGCGCGTCGAAAAAATGGGTGACAGCAGTTGGAAGGCCACCTTTCAGGTCCGGGCCAACGACAGACAACTTGTGCTGCTGACCGAAACGCCGATCGTTGAGTTTGGTAAAGGCCATCCTGTCCGCCCAGAAAAGCCGGAGGGTGCGGGAAGCGCAAGGGTGACACAATGGAACGGCGGAAACCTTCATATCTTCGGATTTAACTGTCCACCGGAGGAAAAGAAATAGCTCCGGATACCAGTGAACTGTGATGTCAGACGGTGAGAGCCGACTGATGTGTGAAGTGGTGGCGGTGTGCTGCAGTTCGACGCACTCGTTCGGCAAGCCGCCGTTGGACGCCATTCGCCTGCTTGAAGGCCTCGGCGTGGAAGGCGACGCCCACCTCGGACGAACGGTCAAACACCGCTCGCGGGTGGCGGTCGACCCAACCGAGCCGAACCTGAGGCAGGTCCACCTGATCCATACCGAACTGCACGACGAACTGCGGGCCGCGGGATTCGACGTGTCCCCCGGTCAGATGGGCGAAAATATTACTACCCGCGGCATCGACCTGCTCGCCCTGCCAACCGGCACCCTGCTTCGACTCGGCCAGGAGGCGGTTGTCGAGGTCACCGGGTTACGCACCCCATGCGCCCAGCTTGATGCCTTCCAGCCTGGACTGATGGCAGCGGTGCTGGGCCGGGACGAGTCCGGGCGGCTGATCCGAAAGGCCGGCATCATGGGGATAGTGCGGACCGGCGGGGTGGTACAGCCGGGAGATGCGGTGAAGGTCGAGTTGCCTCCTCCGCCTCATTGCCCGCTGGACCGGGTGTAGCCACCGCGCCTGATGACACGGTGATCTCCGGCTGGGTCGGCGGTCTTGCGCGGCGGCAGGCCGAGGATCAGACCAGGCGGCTTCTCAGATAGGCGCTGAGGGCATCCACGACCGCGACGATCAGGTAGATCGCGATGATGAGGGTCAGTAGCCGGTGCTCCAAAAAGAGGCTGATCGCGATCTGGATCTGCTGACCGAGACCGCCGGCCCCGACATAGCCCAGGATGATCGCCTCCCGGATGTTGACCTCCCAGCGGTACAACGTGTAGCCAATAAACTCCGGCAGGACCTGCGGGAGGATGCCGTA
>UBJH01001483.1_pt1 | contig 16028 bp, 17 predicted proteins | sample 2193721 | NCBI WGS metagenome assembly UBJH01 (sample SAMEA4703186, study PRJEB27089) | metagenome | reverse complement strand
TCCCAAAGAGCCCGGGGTTCGAGTGCTTCAGGAAGCCTTGACACTCTCGCGAGCCATCGCCTCGCCGTTCTCGCGTTCTATGCAACAGCACTGGATTGCCGTCTCGCTTGCGGGGGAATGTGGCGAGATTGAGGAAGCGATCCGTATTGCCAGAAGCATCGATGATCTCAGCCAGCGCGTCAATGCCATTCAGGCTATCGAGAAGATCCAAAAAGAGGCGGAGAAAGAGAGCATCAACGTCGCGCGCCCTGAAGAAGAGGAGATGCGTCGGGTGTTGGAGCAAGGGCCGCCGTTCCTCGTGACCGTTGAGAATGTCGATGGCGAAGGAAGCGTCAAAAGCTTTGCTCATGGTTTTATTGCCGACCCTCGTGGGTATGTGCTCACCAACGCGCATCTGGATAAAGGGGGCAGCATCCGGGTCATGCACCTCGGTAAGGAATACAGTGCCGACGTCACAAGGCGCCTGGGGAGTTCCGATATTCTTCTGCTTAGACTGCAACGAGTCGCTCGACTACTTCCGACTGCTACCCTACCCGATAGGCCGGAACTCCTCCAGAACGAAACGGTGATTGGCACTGTGTGTGGTCCGGTCGGAGACATTAGAGGAAGGGTCGGGATTTTTGAAAAGTCATTGAATGGCGGACAGGCGTTCAGCGCAGATTTTCAGTCGGATGGTATTCAACAAGGCTGCAGCGGCGCGCCCCTCCTCAATCTCAAACGTGAGGTGGTGGGGATGGTGTATGGGGTGTCTCCCAATGATCGATTTGGCTTCGCAAAACCCAGTACCGAGCTCCGCAAGATCCTTGAGCAGGCATTGAAGTGAGAGTTGTCAGTTACTGCGGCGTGAAGGCAACTGTGTTGTTCGCTTACTCCTGTAATGGACCGTCTCTACAAGGTTCCCGGTGGAGTCTATGAGAACGGCGGCGTCCTCTCTTCGGTCCCATACCAGCGCAACTACGTGAGCAATTTGGTGGAGCTGGCGCGATTCGAACCCGTGGCCTCGTGACTGCCGGTCCAAATGAGGAACCAGACGATTCAACGATCTCCGATAGTTAACGTTGCGAAATGCGGCACAACATGGCATGGTGAGCATGCGACTGCAACCTATCCGCAACTATTGAGGCTTGCATAAGTAATGTATAAGACGAACCACGCACTCATCCGTTCGGCCTGAGCTTGTCGAAGACGTATCCGCCGGTGGTTCGACAGGCTCACCATGAACGGAACGAAGATATCCGCGGTCTGGCAAGTCTCAATAGGAGCCATATCGGGAGGAGGGTGATAACGCCATGCTTGTCAGAAGATGCCTCGTGGGAGCGATCGTGGGGATGTCCGGAGGATTCCTCATCGGTCTCATTGGAGCATTTGTTCTCGGACCGCTTTGGATGATTGCATCTGAGGGAGGTGCTCCGCCGCCAGTGAATCTCATAAGCTTGGTCTTGTTTCTTACGATTCCTACCGGCCTCATCATTGGGATCATGGTCCCGATTCGCAAGGCATCGAAGCGCCGCTAAGCAGCCAAAGCGAAGGAAGAGGCTCGCGTGCGCCATCACGAGGCAGAAGAGGCAGATCGCTTACGCCGTCACAAAGACTCGCAGCGGGGGCATCGTGACTAGATGACCACCCCCGGAGAGCGGTCGATGGTCGTTTTGAATCGATGCCCAAAACATCGGGGAGGTATGGAAGGGGTAGCGGCTTGACACCGCAACCACTTGATGTAATTGGTGGAGCTGACGGGATTCGAACCCGTGGCCTCCTGACTGCCAGTCAGGCGCGCTCCCAACTGCGCCACAGCCCCACATCGGTAAGCGTATTAACTTGGACGATTTAAGCGGACGAGGGAAAGACTGTCAAGGGAAATCTTCCCCATGCTCTATGCCATCAGACTCGAACATGGGTCATCGATCGATGGGAATATGAAGGAAGGCCTCCGTCACTGCTTTTTTTGCGGTAGGGCGATCACACCCCAGGAAATCTTTCTCCTCGCGGAAGGGCCGACCTCGGATATTGTCCGAAGTGTCTGCCGGTCCTGCTATCTGCGCAAAAGTCTTGAGATTCGCGAAGCGGTCCGACGAGAGCGCGAAGAAGGTTTTATCCGCTAGCCGGAAGCGAGAGCGTACGGGACCCGTGTGATGCATACTCACAAACCGATACTGGTGGCTTACGCGCGCTTTACCTGGGCCATCAGTATGACGCCTGTAACTGCGGCAACCAGCAGCGCGGCCAGCATGAACTCCATCCCTAAAGCGCTGAGAAATCCTGCAGCCGCCCCGCCCGCGAAGCTGCCGAGGAATTGTAGCGAACTGTACGTTCCGAGCGCAGTTCCATATGCGGTCTTAGGTGACGCTTTGGTAATGAGGCTGGGAAGGATCGGTTCGAGGCTGGAGAAGCCGGCAAAAAAGAGTACGCCTGCGATCATGAGAACCATGAGCGGATGGGCCTGGAGTCCAAGGCCGGGTTCTCGAAAGAGCAGCCACCCGCTGATTGACAGGACGATGAAGGCTGTGATGCCTGTCGATTTTGCCCATCCCCTGTCGGATGCCCTGGAGGCCCCAAACATCACGACGGTGCCGGTGAGGACCATCGGACCAAGCAAGAGGTAGTAACTGTGTAGGGGCAAGTGGTGGCGAGCCAGCAGGGGAAAGTGGAAGAAGAAGCTGCTTATGAAAAACGAGTTGAGGAATCCACAGATATCCAGTCTGACGATGTCGGGGATTGTGAGCACCGAAGCGACTGAGGGACGGTCGCCGGAGACGTCAGTCATTGCTCGCTCCCTTGGCGGTTCCTTCACCGCAAGCGCCAGGTAGGCGGCTGCGAGCAGGCTCAACAGGCCGGACAGCCAGAAGAGGGACGCGTAGCCGCTGATGCCGGCGATAACCGGACCGGCCAAGATGCCGCCGATGAAAGAGAGGCCAATAGAGGCCCCGAGAAAGGCCATGGCAGTCGCGCGGTTCTTCTCGTCGACCGAATCGGCGACCAGAGCGAATGCGACAGAGCTGATAGCGCCGGTTCCTTGGATCAAGCGCGCGGCGATGAGGGCGAAGATGTTGGGTGGAACGGCGGCCAGGATGGAGCCCACACTGTGGAGTGCAAGGCCGATGAGCAGGAGCGGTTTCCGCCCAAATCGATCCGACAGACGGCCGAACGGGATCTGAAGCAGGGCATTGGTCAGCCCGTAGCTACCAAAGGCAAGGCCGATCAGTGGTTTTGAGCTGGTCAGTTGCTCTCCGTAGAGTGTAAAGATGGGCAGCACGAGAAAGATACCGAGCATCCGAATCGCGATAGCGACGCTCAGCGTGGCGATGGTACGCCTTTGATCGGGCGAAAAGTTCGCGCGCATTATTTGGAAGCTTTTTAGTGAAGACAGGTGGCTGTCTGTTCATAGCAGGTCCACAGTGGAGTGTCAACGAAATCAGTACAAGACACTCGTAGGGCTGCTGGACTAGAGTCCATTATTATGATTATCGATGTAGCATTTAACCGACTGGATCCGGTCTGCAGGTCCGCCTCCGGTCGAGCGATAGCCGTCATCGACGTAATACGCGCTACGACGACTATCACGATGGCGTTACACCAGGGTTGCGCTGGCGTCATTCCTGTGCGAACCCTCAGCGAGGCCAGGGCGGTGGCGTGGAAGCTTGGCAGAAGAGCCCTGCTTGCCGGAGAACGAGGAGCAGAAAAGGCGGCAGGCTTTGATCTCGGAAATTCTCCGGCCGAGTACGGGCGGGAGCGCGTCAAAGGGAAGACGGTTGTCCTGACGACCACGAACGGGACTCGTACATTCCGGGTTGCTTCAGAGGCTCAGGCAATCATCGCTTGCTCATTCCTGAATGTATCTGCTGCCGCGCGTTGGCTCACAGGTACCGGGCTCGACACGCTCATCTTGTGCGCCGGCCAACATGGCCGTTTCTGCTTGGAAGATGTAGTGGGCAGCGGGATGTTGATCGATCGCGTGCTCAGCATCTCTGACCGTCCAATAGAGTGCAGTGATGCCGCCTGGGCTGCCTACAAACTCTTTACAACCTATCGAAACGACCTGTTTGGGATGCTTCGAGGCTGCGAATGGGGAAAAGAGATCATTCGAAAAGGCTTTGGAGCGGACCTGGAAATCTGCGCGCAAGTTGATCTGACCGATATTGTACCAGTCATGCAAAAAGACTACCTCGTGGCGAAGCGTGCATGAGGGGCAGTGGATGTCTCAAGAAGGCGCTACCGGATCGTCATGAAGCGGTACCGCCAAAGGGCATCTGGCGTTCATGAAGACTGTAGAGCGTCGCGTAATGTCCATTGAGTGTCATCAGTTCCTGGTGGGTACCCTGCTCAATGAGGTGTCCCTGGTCAAGCACGAGGATCCGATCGGCTATGGAGACAGTGGAAAACCGATGGGAGATGAGAATCGTTGTGCGGTCCTTAAGCAACTCTCGGAATCGTGAGAAGATCGCGTGCTCAGCCCTCGCATCCAGGCTTGCCGTGGGTTCGTCCAGGATGAGCACACAGGCATCTCGCGCGAACGCCCGCGCCACCGCGAGTTGTTGCCACTGACCCGCCGATAGGTCGTGCCCGCCGAACATCTTGCCCAGTAAGGTCTCGTAGGCCTGAGGCATCCCCTCAATCATCTCCTGTATATTCGCTTCCCTGGCAACCTCTTTTACCTGGTCCTGGTTGTGCAGGAGGCGCCGCCAGTCCCCGTACGCAATATTGTCGGCGACTGTTGCCTCATATCGGCCGAATCCCTGCAGGACAAAAGCAAGCTGGCTATAAAGGTAGGAAATCGATAACTTTCGAACATCAACCCCATCCAAGGTGATGCACCCTTGATCTGGGTCATACAACCGGGCAATCAGTTTCACAAGCGTTGTCTTGCCGGCGCCGTTCTCTCCAACTAGAGCCACGGTTTCACCAGGCTTGATATGGAAGGAGATATCCGACAAGATCAACTGGCTTGATCCGGGGTAGCTGAATGAGACATGCGTGAACTCAATCTCGCCCTGCCGAGACACGGGAACCATACTTCCGGCATCCTGAATCCACGGTCGGATATTCAGGAACTCCTTAAGGTTGGATACGAAGAGCGCATGCTCTACAACGCTGCTCATCGACTGGATGACGTTCGCCAGATTACCGCGTAAAGCGGAAGACGCTCCAGCATAGATGGCCACATCCCCGACCGTTAACCCCGCCTTCAATGCCCGATAGACTACCCATGTCAAGATCAAGTAGAAGACGACCGCCGCCGACAGCGCAAAGGCGCTGCCCCCTAAGAAGCTGCGAAAATGTAACTTACGGTCCTGATCCCTGAACTCCATTATAAGTGTACGATAGCGATTAATTAGCAAGGGGGCGAGGTCCAGAAGCCTCACCTCGGCAGCCGACTGCGGGCCAGTCAGCAAACGGACGAAATAACTTGCCCATCGCCGTCCGGTTGTCCTGGCCTGTTCCTTGAAGTGGCGCACTCTTGCCAGCCGCATTTGGAAGATCAAATAGGGAAGCGCCACCGGCGCGAGGACCACCGTGATGAACGGTTCGATGATTACAAGAATCAACAACAGCGAGACCAACTGGAGACCGTTGTTGATCGTCCCGATAGTGCTGATCAGAAATTGGGAGAAGTGCTGGGCCGTGTCCTGTCTGGCGCGTTCCATCACATCATGAAATCGATGGTCTTCAAAACACGCGACGTCCAGGTCGGCTGCATGCTTCAGGATATCCATAGTGATCTTCAACTGAATCTCGTCATTAAGTCGTTGGATCAGGTAGCGACTGGCGACATCTCCGATCGCCTGTATTGTGGCCAGGCCCACACCCAGTAGGAGCCAGGGGATCAACATCGAGAAGTCATCGGAGCCGCGGTTCAAGAGGTCGACCAGCCCATTGATCAGCCCTCTGGCAGTCAACGCCAGGCCGGCCGGTACGAGGGCCCGACTACAGGTTGAGATGACTAGGCCGGATATCAGCAGAGAGCTGGTGGACCACGTGAGCCGAAGCGCCCACCGCATGTTGGCGAGCAGGGCGAGAGCAGAGGTCTTGAGGGGCCGACCGGAGAATGTGCCGTCCGGACTTACGCGGGTTGTCATGCGTGATGTTCCTATGAATCGTTTATCGGGTGGCAGTTGCGCTCAGAGGACGACGAATACTGCTGAGCGCGGCTTCCACAACATATACCAGGAGGTAGTACCCGCGAAACCCTAGCACAATCATCAGGAATGCGCTACAGACATATCGCATCGAGTACGAGTAGGGGAAGACTCGGCACATCCCCATCCAGTTTCGCCAAGCCTCGGTGCGCCGACCATGAGCCACTGCGATCTTTACGCGCCTGAAATGTGCCCACTGGACAATGCCCCAGCGGCGCCTTCGCCAGCGGCGATAGCCTGCCCACCCGAGATGCCGCCGGATCACCGGCCCCCACCTGCGATCCAGAATCTCGCCGGCTCTCATTGACGTAGTCGGATCATCCGACATCTGATCGTCGCGATACTCATGCTTAATGACCAACGCCTCATCCATTGCTACGAAACGGCAAGATGCCTCGGCAAGTCGGAGCCATAGGTCATAATCCTGGGCGTATGGGAGACCCTCGCTGAAGCCCCCCACCTCCAATACCGAGCGTCGCGTTACTAGGAACTGGGAAGGCGGAGGTGGGTGCCAGCCACTCAGCAGGTGCTGAAAGACGTCGCCTGTATAGCGCACACGGGGCTCGAACCATGTCCGGTCCGTTAGCCCATCTCGTATGGCGCATCGACAGTAAACCGCGGCAGCCAGCGGGTCCTTACACTCGCGTAGACGCGCCGTCTGATGCTCCAGCTTCTCGGGCAGCCACTCATCGTCGCTGTCCAGGAAGGCGATGAACTCACCGCGCGCCACCCGGAGCGCGGTATTGTTGGCCCTGGTGTACCCGCTATTGCCGGGGAGTCGTATCACCCGAAGGCGAGGATCCTGGAATCCAGCCAAGACCTGCGCGGTCTGATCCGTGGAACCATCGTCTACGACGATGCACTCCAGCACTCTGACCCGCAGCGGATCTGGAGTGCAGGGTCCCGGTTTATTTTTCGAGAGGTAATAAGCAGGTTGAGGCTGCAGGATTATCGTGTTACACAAGAGCTTGCGGATGGTCTCGAGTATGTCGATGCTCTCCCTGGCTGCTGTATGCTGATCAGACGGCGCGTGTTCGAGACGATCGGTTGCTTTAATCCGCACTATTTCATGCGGTATTTTCAGCGCAGTCAATCCGGCTTAGCGCATAGGGCGCACGCCCATCGCAATACGTGAGGCCGACCAGGTGCTTACTTACCATCTCCACTCCGGATGTGCTTGGATCGCTGTCCATGAACCCGTCGTAGACCACCAGTCAGACCGTATGGGTCCCCGGCAGGTCGGGCACGAAGCTCGTCAGCGAGTTCGAAGGACTGGCGATGGACGCGGTGCTACCCGTCCCGAGTTGTGCCCGAGCAGTTCCTGAACCGTCAGAATGTCGTAGTCGCCCTCCAGTAATTGCGCGACAAACTGCTGCGGAACGGTAGGGTCGCGGTGCGAGATGCGACGTATGGGTATAAGGTCAAGTCCACGTAGCACGACGCGCCTCGCACGCCGGACGGGTGCACGAGGCGATCATCTCGATATCGGGTATCGGACTGAAGATGTCGTTGGCGCTTACCTGGATGCGACACCGAGGGCTTTTGCGGCGCGTCTGACGTCCGGCGCTTTGACCCAGAGGATGGCCCCGTATCGATTCCCGCCGGCACAGACGGCCGTCACGGAGGTCACGTTGATCTTTGCATCTGCCAGCTTAGTCAGCAGGTCGGCGACGGCGCCGATACGGTCCTCGCCCTGGATCAGAAAGCCGCTCTTCTTCTTGCTGAGCGTACAGCCGGCTTTCCTGGCGCATTTTGCAAAGGCCGCGGAATCGGCCGGGATGAAATCCAATTGGGCTCGCCGACCCTTGGGAAACCCTGAGAAGGCCAGCAGCTTGAGCCCGGATTCCTTGATCGCGTTGAGGGCGCGCGCCGCCTCTCCCGGCTTGTTGGGGGTCTCGATGTAGAAGTAATCCACGCGCGTGATCGTCTCAGCCATGGTCGCCTCCTTGCGGTATACATTGCGTTAAACAGTACCAGCTTACTACCCAAACTACCAGCGCACTAACCTGCCGAAAAGTTCATGCGGCAAAGACCTTTAATCGGTCGCCACAATATTGTAAAATTCACTCTATGTCAACTGCCACGGCGATAATAGAAGAGACGCGCACGGCGGAAGTTGCTTCTGACCTCCTGGAGCTAAACCTGCCATGACCGCGAAACGGATTGATCTGAGTAGCGACGTCGGAGAGAGCTTTGGCGTCTGGACGAGAGGGAACGATGACGCGCTGATGCCCTCTCTCACCTCGGCGAGCATTGCCTGCGGATGGCACGGCGGGGATCCACAGGTGATGCGACGGACCGTCAGGCTTGCGAAGGCGCACGGTGTCAGAGTCGGAGCGCATCCTGGCTTCCCTGATCTGTCGGGCTTCGGCCGGCGGCCGATGCAGCTTTCACCAGGGGAGGCGAGAGACTATCTTCTGTACCAGATCGGGGCGCTCTGGGCTTTTATCAAGGCTGAGGGGATGAGACTTCAACATGTCAAGCCTCATGGGGCGCTCTATCATATGGCTGCCAACGATCGGTTGCTATCCGAAGCCATTGCGGAGGCGATCGCCGAGCTTGACCCCACCCTGATTCTGATCGGACCTCCGAGTTCTGAGCTTGTAAGGGCCGGGCAGGGGGCGGGACTGCGAACGGCGCAGGAAGGATTCGGCGATCGCGTCTACAATGAAGACGGAAGCCTGGTGTCAAGATCAGTGCCTGGCGCACTCCTGACCGATCCTGATAGAGTGGCTGAACGGGTCCTGTTGATGCTTGAGGGGAAGGTACGGGCTATTACGGGTCGGATGATTCCCATCACGGTAGATACTGTCTGCCTGCATGGCGATACCCCTGGCGCGTCGGCTATTGCAAAGCGGCTTCGCGAGCGACTGGCGCTGGCGGGCGTCGAGGTCGTACCATTGGAGGAACTCCTTGTCGGTCAGGTTTCGTGACGGCGGAGAGAGCTGCCTGGTGGCGGAGCTGGGCGACGCAATTGACATTGCATTGAACCGTCAAGTCCGGGCGTTGGACCAGGCGTTAGAGCAGGCACGGGTGGAAGGGGTACTGGAAGCTGTACCCACCTATCGATCGCTCGCCATCTACTACGATCCGCTCGTTGTCAGCCGTGATATCTTACGGCAGCAGGTCAGCGTGCTATACGATTCATTAGGTGGCCAAGGCGACCGGACAGTCAAGGAGGTAGAGGTCCCGACTGTTTACGGTGGCGAATACGGTCCAGACCTCGAGTTCGTCGCCCGCCACAGCGGCCTTTCACCGGATGAGGTGATTCGTCTCCATTCGGAGCCGGTCTATCATGTCTACATGGTCGGTTTTATGGCCGGCTTTCCCTACCTTGGTGATCTTGCGGAACGGCTTGCCGTTCCACGGCTTTCGACGCCACGCCTAAAGGTGCCGGCCGGCTCCGTAGGGATCGGTGGGAGGCAGACCGGCATCTATCCTATTGAGAGTCCGGGGGGCTGGCGGATCGTAGGGCGCACATCCCTTCGTCTCTTCGATCCTTCTTCTGAGACGCCGACCCCGATCCTTCCGGGCGACAAGGTTCGATTTGTGCCAATCGCGCCGCGCGACTAGACAGGAGCACAGCGTGGACGCCTTTGAGGTCGTCAAGCCTGGGTTCCTGACTACTGTCCAGGACCTTGGGCGAATCGGATATCAGAAATTCGGTGTGCCGACTTCCGGCGCGATGGATCGGACCGCGTTGCGGGCCGCCAACCTTCTGCTTGGTAATGAGGAAGGATTTGCCGGCTTAGAGGCGACGGCGGAGGGGCCGACGCTCCGGGCGCTCATCGACCTGCTTGTGGCGATCGTTGGGGCGGACATGCGGCCACTGGTGAACGGAAGGTCGGTTGACAGTGAGACGGCTGTTGAGATCAGGAGCGGTCAGACCCTTGAGCTCCAGCGTGCCAGGCGAGGGCTTCGCGCCTACCTGGCGGTTGCCGGCGGGATTGATGTGCCTATTATGCTCGGGAGCCGTTCTACGTGCCTCCCAGCCGCTTTCGGTGGTGTTTGCGGGCGGGCGCTGCGCGAGAACGATCGTCTACCGATCGGCCCGGTCGATCGACAGCCCACGGCACTCATCGGGCGTCGACTGCCGTCGGGGTGGTTGAAGCCGATAGGTGAAGTGCTGACGGTTCGCGTGGTCCTTGGGTTGCAGGAAGATCAGTTTACCTCTGAAGGGATTCGTACATTCCTGAGTGAGCCGTACCGTGTCACGCCACAGATAGATCGGGTGGGTGTCAGACTCCATGGACCGTCGATCGCACATCGATCAGGCGCGGATATCATCTCTGATTCGACCCCGCTGGGGGCGGTACAGGTGGCGGCTGACGGTCAACCAATGATCTTATTGGCCGACCGTCAGGCGACCGGCGGCTACACAAAGATCGCGGTTGTCATACAAGAAGACATCTGGCGATTAGGGCAGGCCAGGCCCGAGCAGGTTGTCCGGTTTCGCCCGATCTCCGTATCCGAGGCCTGCGCCGCCCTGCGGACCTACGAGGAAAGATTTGACGTATTACGGCGAACATGGCAGAGTCCACCAAAGGAGCGTGGTAGCTACAGGCTACGCCTTGGCGGCGGATCGTATCGAGTCGGCGTGGAAGAGGCGCGCGGGACCTATCGGGTGAGTCTTGAAGGTATAGAGCGAGAATCGGATGATGTCGAAGAACCATAACAGACCGGCAGGGCGGGGCGCGAGGATGCCGGTGCTGGTGGGCATTGCGGCCATCGCGCTTTCGGCCTGCGCCGCGTGGCGGATTGAATCCACTCCGGCCGGACCAGGTGTACCGATCATCTCGAATCTCCGGGTGGAACCGGCCAAGGCGAGAGTTGGGGAGTCGGTAAAAGTGACTTTTGACTTTGAGGACACCGATGCCGACCTTATTGAAGCCCGCATCTTTCGCTCGGAGTTTCGGGAATGGGTGTACAGTCCGGCTTTCGCGCCGAAGGTCCTGAACCTGAGAGCTGAGAAACAGGGTCTGGCCATCGGACAGGTCGAAACAAGTCTCAAGTGGGAGAGCGAGGGAATCAGAATCGTCGAGGTGTTCGTGGTGGATGAAAAGAATCATACGAGCAACGGATTGCGAGTGCGCGTCGCGATCATCCGCCGATGAAACTCTGATTAGTCAGAACCCGCAGGCGCAACCCTCCGTGTGTAGCGCGTACCCATTGACATTCCCAGGTTCGTGATTTACTGTTATGGGGTTTTGAAGCGAGGGCTCTCGGGATAAAGGAGGAAAACAACCCGATGCCGCAGCTCCGTAAGGATCCGATCACTTCGCGATGGGTGATTATTTCGACAGAGCGAGGGAAGCGCCCCCTGGACTTTCCCGCTGCGCCGCCGCCGAGGCAAGTGGGGTTTTGTCCGTTCTGCCCGGGCAATGAGGACAAAACGCCTCCTGAGATCATGGCCTATCGGAACAACGGGAACGTGTCGGATCGCAAGGGATGGAGCCTTCGTGTTGTACCGAATAAGTTTCCCGCGCTCCAGATCGAGGGAGAACTGGATCGGGCGGGCGAAGGAATCTACGACAAGATGCACGGATTAGGGGCTCACGAGGTAATCATCGAGTCTCCTAACCACAATGACATCCTCTCCGCCATGCCGGAGGAACGGGTAGAGGATGTGCTGTGGGCCTACCGGGATCGGATACTCGATCTGAAAAAAGACGACCGGTTCCAGTATATTTTGATCTTCAAGAACCACGGTGAGCAAGCGGGTGCGTCGTTAGAACATCCTCATTCTCAGCTCATTGCGACCCCTATCGTTCCGAAGCGGGCGAGAGAAGAGGTGGATGGCGCCAAAGCCTACTTTGATTACAAGGATCGGTGCATCTTCTGCGATATGGTCCGCCAGGAACTGCAGCAAGAGTTGAGGGTTATCACGCAGAATGATGAGTTTGTCGCGATCGCGCCCTTTGCGTCGCGCTTTCCGTTCGAAACCTGGATCCTTCCCAAGAGTCATGAACCGTTCTTCCAGGATGCGCAGAAGCACGACATGGTAAGCTGCGCCAGGATCTTGAAGGAGGTCCTTGGTAGAATGAATCAGGTTCTCATCAACCCTGCCTACAATTACCTGATTCACAGTCTGCCGCTCCAGGATACTGAGGTCGGTCATTACCACTGGCATATTGAGATTATGCCGACGCTCGTCAGAGTGGCAGGCTTCGAGTGGGGGACCGGTTTTTACATCAATCCTGTCCTGCCGGAGGACGCGGCTAAATATCTTCGAGAGGCACGGCTATAGGTGCCTAATAAAAGGCCAGGGTAGTAGAGCGGTGCCTAAAGCTATGGCAGCGCCGAAGGCTCAGTAAGCGAGAAAGTCACCAGGGAGATCCCAGGGAAGCGGGTTTTACGGGTCGACAGAGCGATAGCGCAGAATTTGGTATGCCTGGAGTGTTGGCATACGACTTGCTTTGTCAAGCGACAGGTGCAAAGGCCGACAGTGGCGTCGGGAGCGGGGGTGTAAGTCCCCAGGCCGGGAGGCAAACGCCTTCAGAGACGGAGGATGGCGGATGAAGAAAATCGAGGCAATCATCAAGCCCTTCAAGCTTGATGAGGTAAAGAGCGCTCTGGCGGAGGTGGGAATCCAGGGTCTCACCGTGAGCGAGGTCAAGGGGTTTGGCCGGCAGAAGGGCCACACCGAACTGTACCGGGGTAGCGAATACACCATAGATTTTCTACCCAAGGTCAAGATTGAGGTCGTCGTTCCGGACGATAAGTGCGATAAGGTCGTAGAGACGATTCTGTCCTCGGCAAAGACAGGGCGTATCGGAGATGGGAAGATCTTTATCGTGTCGATCGATGAGGTCGTTCGAATCCGGACCGGCGAGAGGGGCGAAGCGGCGATTTGAGGGGACGCGGTAACGGAAAATTCTGAGGCTTCATGAACGGTTCAACGGCGAATTGTTCGACCCGAGAAGGAGGAAAGGCAGTCCTATGACACCGAAGGATGTCATCAAGCTGGCGAATGAGCAAGGCGCGAAGATCGTGGACTTCAGGTTCATCGATCTGCCTGGTCTGTGGCAGCATTTTTCCATGTCCAGTCGGGAATTGACGGAAGGGCTGTTTGCGGACGGGATCGGGTTTGACGGCTCTTCTATCCGAGGTTTCCAGCAGATCCACGAATCGGACATGCTCCTGATTCCTGATCCTGCGACGGCGATGATGGACCCCTTCGCGGCCGTTCCTACGCTGGTCTTGATCTGCAATGTCATGGATCCGGTGACACGGCAGCTCTACAGTCGAGACCCGCGGTATATCGCGCAAAAGGCGGAGGCGTATCTGACGTCAACCGCGCTTGCGGACACTTCCTACTTCGGCCCTGAGCTGGAGTTCTTTGTCTTCGACGACGTTCGATTCGATCAGAGCTACCAGCACGGTTACTACTTCATCGACTCGGAGGAAGGATTCTGGAACGCTGGGAAGGAAGAAAAGCCGAATCTGGCCTATAAGCCTCGCTATAAGCAAGGCTACTTCCCGGTGCCGCCGATGGATAAGCTTCAGGATCTCCGTTCGGAAATGATGCTGGCGCTGGAGTCCGTTGGCGTTGCGATCGAGGTTCACCATCACGAGGTTGCGACGGCCGGCCAGTGCGAGATCGACATGCGGTTCGATACGCTGACCAGGATGGCGGACAAGGTGCAGTGGTACAAGTACTGTGTGAAGAACACCGCTCGCAAGCACGGCAAGACGGTCACCTTTATGCCGAAGCCGATCTTTCAGGACAACGGCTCAGGCATGCACGTTCACCAGAGTCTCTGGAGGGGCGGCAAGAATACCTTCTGGGAGCTTGGGGGGTACGGGGATCTGTCCGCGACGGCCCGCTACTACATCGGTGGGTTGCTGAAGCATGCGCCTGCGCTCTGCGCCTTCATCGCCCCAACCACGAATTCGTACCGACGGCTTGTGCCAGGCTATGAGGCACCGATCAATCTTGTGTACAGCCAACGTAACCGATCTGCCGCCGCCCGGATTCCTCTCTATTCAAAGAGCGAAAAAGCCAAGCGGATTGAGTTCAGAACGCCCGACCCAAGTTGCAACGCGTACCTGGCCTTCAGCGCACTACTGATGGCGGGGATTGACGGCATTCAGAATAAGATCGACCCGGGCCAGCCGATCGACAAAGATCTGTATGAGCTTGAGCCGGAAGAGGCGATGGAGATCAAGCAGTTGCCGGGGAGTCTGGGCGAAGTCCTGGACGCCCTGGAAGCCGATCACGAGTTCCTTCTAAAGGGCGATGTCTTTACGCCGGATCTCATCGATACCTGGATCGACTACAAGCGGAAGAATGAGGTCGATCCGATCCGCCTTCGCCCCCACCCTTGGGAGTTTGCTCTGTATTTCGATATCTAGTATCAACTCTCCGTAGTTGCGTAAGCGGCCCCGGATAAATCATCCGGGGCCGCTTTGCTTTTCCCTGGCCCGAGAATCATTGCTGTGTATGGCATCTCTGACACAACTTGCGGGATCCAGACTGGCCATGATAATATTTGGACATTGCTGGCATCAGTCCTGAATTATTGAGGGGGAGGGAAAGCGATGAGGCGTGTGGGCGTATGGCTTGTTATATGTATCTTCGGAATCGCAGTTACAGGCTGCGCGACGACTGAGACACGACCAGACTATTACGCCTATCCGCAGAAAGGACAGACGCCGGAGCAGATCAGCCGCGATCAGCTCGAGTGTCAGGAATGGGCGAGGCAGCAGACCGGATATGTCTCCGGTGCGGGGGAAACCGCCAGGGGCGCCGGCGTCGGCGCGGCGATGGGCGCACTCGCTGGCGCCGCGATAGGGGTGGTTGGCGGGGCAGTGACGGGAAGCCCAGGTACGGGCGCGGCCGTTGGGGCGGCTACCGGTGCGGTTGGCGGTGCGTTGTCCGGTGGGGGTACTGCGTACGGGAAGAGCCAGGACGGATTCGATCGGGCCTACGCTGCTTGCATGAGTGCGCGCGGGTACGTGGTGAGATAGTCCATAATATCGCAAAAGGGAGGCGTGACCTGATGTGCCTTCCGGTCTTGGGTCGTATGCGAGCGGAGACGGTGCTGCCGTTTCCGCTCGTCGTTTTTTAGGCAGTCAGCCTGTGAGGGCCATGTCATGAATATACCGTTCCCACCAGGCATAGAGGCGCTGGCCGCTGCCGGCTGTCGAGACCCCGAAAAAGCCCGGCAAAACCTGCAACGCCTGGCCGGGTCTTCGCCCTCACACTTGACCTCGCTCCAATCAATTCTCCCGCTGCTTTTGGATCGTCTGGTCAATCTTGCCGATCCCGACATGGCGCTCAATAACCTGGAGCGCTATGCTGATGCAGTAATCGACCGGGGGTTTCTCTTCCTGCTCTTCCGGGACAGTCCGAAATCGCTCGATCTGTTGCTGACGTTGTTCGGAAGTTCGCAATATCTCTCCGACGTTCTGATCCGCTACCCTCAGGACCTGCACTGGCTGCTGGAGCCAGGTGTACTCCGGCGGGCGAGGTCCAAAGAGGAGCTGGTCGAAGAGTTGGACGGGTTGCTTGCTCGAGCAAGAAGTCAGCAGCGGGTATGGACGGCGCTGCGTCGATTCAAAATGCGCGAGACTTTGCGGATCGGGCTTCAGGATCTGCTCAGCAACTTGGATCTGACCGGCGTGACGCAGCAACTCTCCCTGATCGCCGATGTCACACTGCAGCGGACGTGTGAGAACTGCCGCGATGAACTGGTGCGTCGGCATGGCGAGCCGCGGTGCGTCGGGCCCTCAGGCGATAAGGTGTGCGGATTTACCATTATCGGAATGGGCAAGCTTGGTGGCGGGGAACTGAATTTCAGTTCGGACATCGATTTGCTGTTCGTCTACGAGGGCGAAGGGGAGACGACAGGGCTGACCGGACCGTCGGGCGCCCTGATCGGCAGCGTGAGC
>UBJH01001903.1_pt1 | contig 16273 bp, 14 predicted proteins | sample 2193721 | NCBI WGS metagenome assembly UBJH01 (sample SAMEA4703186, study PRJEB27089) | metagenome | reverse complement strand
CAAGTCCTCGTGGGGAGGCGCCTCGGTCTTCCCACGCCCCGGGAGCGGGGAGGGCATGGTGCCCTCCCCGTGTTCCAATTGCGTCCTTGGGAGTGCGCAGGCAAGCGGGCGCTCTTGGACGCAATCAACTGCCCGCTTCGTGTCGCATCGCAAGCTAGACTCGCGGCATGGCGACCCATCAGATCCTGCGTGTTGATTTCTCGCGCGATGTCACTGACTTCATCGTGGCTTCGTTGCGCGAGGAAGTTTTGCGCGCTGATCTCTTCGCTGAGGAGTCGGTTGTTTACGTCGCGGGCCATGAGCGTCGCGCGCGCGACGTTCGCCGCAAGGTGGGCGCATCGTTTCCCGAGGGCACGCCCGAGCGCGTGGCGCGCGATCTGCTCAAACGCTTTGCGCCAGAAATTGAATTGCGCGGAGGCGTTGAACGCGATTTCGATTTCTTCGCGTACCTGCATGATGCCTTGGCCGAACTGAAATCAACGCGCGGTGCCACGCGCGCGCTGGTGGACGAGTTGCTTGGTGCCTGGCGCCGCATGGCTGACGCGCTATCGCCCGATCAACGCACGCCTCAGGCAATGGCACGCTGGCGCGCTCCGCTGGGCGAGCGCGGCAAGCTGCTGGCCGCCGTGGCGGGCCGCTATCAGTCTGCACTCAATGCAACACGGCGAGACATCGACGACGTGCTCTGGATCGCCGCTGAGATGTTGCCTCGCTGGCGCAAGGCCGGCTTTGCCCCTGAGCTTGTCCTCATTGATGAACTGGACACCGTTTCGGCGGCGCGCTCTGAGTTTCTGCGCGCGCTGCTGGCCTGCGGCAAGCGGGGCCTTTGCGTGCTGCGCGGCAGCGGCGAAACACTGCCGTTCCTTCGCCCGGCGCTGGAGACGATGCAGGCAATTGTCGTGAACGATTTCGGAGGCAACGCCCGAGCGAGCGTCGATGGTCAAGCGCTGCCGCGCGCGGATCTGTGCGAGGCGTGGCTCAAGAGTGAAAACTCAAAACTGCCGGCAAGCGTAAGCCTGCGCCGTCCCGCCACGCGCAGCGCAGAGATTCGCGATACCGCGCGTGCGATCAAACGTCTTGTTCGTGGCGGCGCAAACCTTGATGACATCGCGGTCGTGCTGCCGATTTCGGGCAACTATCGCGGCATCCTTGAATCCACATTCGCCTCGGCCGGCATTCCCTTTGACGCGCCGCTTGACACCCCGCTGGCGCAAAGCCCGCCCGTAGCCGCGCTGCTGGAACTGTTGCGTGCCGCGCGCGGCGGGCTGGAGCGTGCGGAACTGTTGGATGCGCTGGCCTCGCCGCTGCTGCCATTTGGCGACGATGTTGAAGAACCGCAGCGCGCGAAGTGGCTGGGCGCCATCGAAAAAATCTCGCGCGCCGCTGAAGTAGTCGGGGGCACCGATGCCGAGCGCGACTGGCTTGCGCCCATGCGCAACGCTTGCAGCGATGAAGACGACCAGCGTGCGCTCACGCGACTTTTGCGCGTGCTGGAGTTGCTCGCACCGTTCACGCGGCGGGAAATGAAGCCTGTCGCATTTTTTTACGCGCTCAAAAGTCTCGCTGAGGCAAGCCACATTGCGCGCGTGGTCAAACGCCCGCACTCTCTGCGCAACCAGCACGTTGTGGGCCTGCACGAATTCGGCAAGTTGTGCCATGAAATGAGCGAGGGCTTTGCGCGCATCGGAAACGGCGCCATGGCCATGGGCGATCTTGTACGGGCGCTGGGCGAGCAGGCGCAAACGCGCACACTGCGCCCGACCGAGCCCAAGGGGCCGCATGTGCGCGTGCTTGGCCTTAAGGAAATGCGCGGCGCGTGCTTTGAATACGTGATCGTGCTCGGCCTGACGGACGAAGACCTGCCGCTTTCGGAGCAGGATTCAATGTTCTTCTCGCGCGCGCTTGAGGAGCGTCTGGCCAAGGTGCTTGATGAGCGCAGCGCGCGCGCGCTGTGCGTGCCGGTGGATGCGCCGGCGCAAGCGGAATACCTGTTCGCCAACGTTCTCACGTGCGGTGCGAAAGGCCTGACTCTTTCGCTGCCCAAGGCGCAGGGAGACAAGCCCTTTGTGCCCGCGGCGCAGCTTGCGCGCCTGCTTTCAGGCGCGGGCGTTGACATGGACAAACTCGCGGGCGACGCCGACGCTTCCCCCGTTTCCGCAGGCGAACTCGCGCTGAGCGCCGGCATGGCGCTGCGCGAAGTGGAATGTGGCGCCGAAGTCCGGGCAACACTGCCGCTCGCGGGCACACTTCGCGCCGGAGTGCATGGCCGTGCCATGGAGCTTGCGCGCGACGATGAAACTTCAAAGCCGGGCCGTTTTGAAGGATGGGTGCAAAGCGCCAGGCTCGCGCCGCGATTTGGCGCAAGCGCGGAAGAGGCGTTGCGCCACACCTTTTCGCCAAGCCAGATCGACACCTACTCTGATTGCCCGATGCGATTCTGGATGCGCTACGTACTGCACATCAAGCAACCCGACGAGCCCACGCGTGATACCCCGCCCACGGCCGTGGGTTCGCTGGTGCATCACATCTTTGAGGCTTTTGTGCACGCAGTGCGCCGCGAATTGGGTCAGCCGGCGGTGCTGCCTGATCCGCTGACGCGCCCAGCCGTGCGCGTGCTTGACCTGGGCCAGGGTGACGCGTCCAAAGCCCGAGCCCGCGCCTGCGAACTCATGCTCGAGGCCATCGAGGTTGCCAGGGCCGAGGTCAAGCCCAAGGGCCCGTTCTGGGCCGGCACGTTGAACATGCTCGCCGCGGGGCTGAGCGGCCAAGGCGATCTCGGTGCTGGCCTGCTCGCGCGCTTCATCGATCACGAGCTTGAGCGCAACGCACAGGGTCTTGGCATTCGCTTTGTTGAATTACAGTTCAACAACAGATCCAAACCCACGGCTAAGGAACCAGATGTCGTGCCTGAGCCCGTTGCGCTGCAAATCCCGGGCGGGTTTGTGCGCCTTCAGGGCAGCATCGATCGCGTTGATGAGGGCCCCGGGGGACTGCAGATCATCGACTATAAGACCGGCGGTGCCAAGACTACCGCCGACATTTGCGACGGCGCGGCTTTTCAGTTGCCGATTTATCTCGCGGCGGTGAGCGCCAAAACCGGCGTTTCGCCCAACGGCATGGCCTATTTTCTCACGCCGCCGCTCAAGCCTGTTGAGTTCAAGGATGTGACAAAGAAAGGCAAGAAGCAGGCCTTTGATGTGGGCGAACTGGTCAACGTGCACCTGCCGCGCCGCTTGGGCGCAATGCTGGATGCACTTTCGCGCGGCGTGTTTGTTCACCTTCCCTCGCGCCCTGCGTCGGGCGACAAGAGCCCGTGCGGTTATTGCGAGTTCGCCGCAGCGTGTGCACTCCGTGATGATGTTGTAGCCGCGCGCCAGCTGCGTGCCGAAACCGATGCGACCGCGCTGCATAACGCCTATCGCCCCGATCTCGCGGCGCGCCCGTGTGAGGAGGAGAAGTCATGATCCCCGCACCCGCCGAATGCGAGAAACTCAACGATGCTCAGAAAGCCGCGCTGGACTGCGAGCGCGACCTGCTAGTGGATGCGGGCGCGGGCGCGGGCAAGACTCTCGTGCTCTCGCTGCGCGTGCTGGCGCTGATTGAAGAAGGCCGCGCGCGCGTGTCGGAGATCGTGGCGTTTACTTTCACCGAAAAGGCCGCCGCCGAAATGCGCGCGCGCGTGCAGGACCTGCTGCTCAAGCGCATCGCGCAGTTAGAGCATTTGGCGGCCAAGGACTCCGAGATCAACGAGCGTTTGAAGCGGCTGCGCGCGGCACGCGGCGAATTCAACCTGTGCCGGATTTCCACGGTGCACGCGTTCTGCCACCGTCTGCTCGCCGAGCATGCCTGGGAAGCAGGGCTTGAGCCCGGTGCGCCGATGCTCGAGGACCGCGAGCAGCGGCTAACGCGCGATGCCGCCATTAATCGCGTGCTTACGCGCACACGCGAAAACGACGACGCCGAATGCGCGTCGGCCTTGACGCGGCTTGGCGCCATCGCGCGGCTTTCCGATTTGCGCGCGATGTTCGATCGCATGCTGCGCGAGCGCCACGAAGTGCAGCCCGCGCTGGCGCACGCCCTGGCCGCCTGGAGTGATCCTGAAGCCGAGTTGGAACGCAGGCGCAGGGCCCATGCGACACTGCTTGAGACCGCGCTGGTTCCGGCGCTCAACGTGCTCAAGAAGCTGCCACTCAAGGCCCTGAGTTCCGTCAAGGCGGGCGACACTTTGCGCGGCGAAATCGAAGCGGTGATGGCAGCGGCGCGCGGCTGTCCCGAGCCCGAGAGCGCACGCGCACTGGCCAAAGCACTCCTGAAGGGCGACGGTGAGCCCAAGGCATTCGCCAAAGGCAATCGCAAGAACTGGGCAAGCGCGCTTGAAGCCATGGAAAGCGCGCTGGAAGCGCTGCGCGAAGCCGCGGCACTGCTGTCCGAATATGCAGGTGAGGTCCTGAGTTTTGAGCTCAACGACGAGCACGAACTGCGCACGGCGGCCACACTGCGCGATGTGAACTGCGTGCTTTCGCGCGTGCTTGCAGCCTATGAAGAAGAGCGCGCGGGAAGCCTTGATTACCTGGAGCTTGAACTGGCCACGCTGAAACTGTTGCGCGGCGACGAGGATTTGCGCGAGGAAGTCTGCAGGCACGCGCGCTACATGCTGATCGACGAATACCAGGACACCAATTCCACGCAGAGCGCGCTGTTTGAGTTACTGGTCGAGCGTGCGCATTTTCCCGGCCGGCTCTTTGCTGTCGGCGACGCCAAGCAAAGCATCTACGGTTTTCGTGGCGCCGACGTGAGCGTGTTCAACGAAGCGCGCGGCAAGATTCCCGCGCGCAACGAGGCCGCCGGAGTGAAGAGCAAGCAGCGGCTGCCCTGGGAAATGGAATGCAAAAATACTGCCGAGCGCAGGCGCGGCCTGATTCTGCTCGACACGAACTACCGCACTGAGGCGCGGCTGTTGAAATTGGGCAATACGCTGCTCGATCCCGTTCTCAAGCGCGATAAACCGGAGCGCTTCGACGCGCCTCCGCAGCCCCTTGAGCCGGGCCGCAAACTCAAGGAGGGCGAGCGCAAGGCAGCCCTGCCGCTTGAGATGCACTTTCTGCCCACAGCGAGAGGGGCTGAGGCCGGCGCCCAAGATGAGCCCGAGTTGCTGGCGCAGCGCGTTGAGCAGCTGCGCGCGGAGGGTGTGAAACTGTCGGATATCGCGATTCTGGCGCGGCGCCGCAGCCGCAACGCACAGTATGCGCGCGCCTTTGCCCGCAGGCAGATTCCGCTTGTTGCACTGAAGGAAGGCGGGCTGCTGCAAACTCAAGAGGCGCTTGACTGCATCAGCATCTTGCGCGCGCTGGCCAATCCCACAGATGACATCGCGCTGTTGGGCTGGCTGCGTTCGCCCTTTGGCGGGCTCTCTGATGACGCGCTCATGGCCCTGGCGCCGGACAATTACTACAGCACGCCGCCGCTGTTTGAACGCATGAAGTCAACGGCACCCGATTCCGCAGATGACCGCGAAGCCCGCCTGCGCTTCCTCGAGAATTTTGCCGCGCTTTCAGCGCGCGTGGGTCGTGAGGCTCCCTCGGCCATTCTCGCGGCCGCGCTGGAGCAATGCAGCGCGCCCATGTCCGTTTCCTGTGGCGCACAAGCCGAGCAGCGCACAGCGAACTTGCAGCGCATGGTGGAAGTCGTGCGCGAACTGGAGCCTCGCTTTGCCTCGCCGGCCTCGCTTTCGCGAGAGCTGTTGCGGCGTGTGCAGGACAAAGAAGAAGAAGCCCAGGGCGAGCCCGAGCAGGGCGGCGAGTACGTGCGCCTGATGACGATCCACGGCGCCAAGGGCCTCGAATTTCCGGTCGTGATCGTGCCGGACATCGGCAACACAAGATCAGGAGGCGACAACGGCTGGCTGCGCGCGCTGCCCGCCGCCAAGGAGCCGCTTGGGCTGCACCTGCCCTGGCTTGGCGATGACGATGAGCGCGGCTCGCTCAGGCCCGACTTTGCGGCCTGGCAGGCGGGGCTCGAGCAAGACCAGCGCGAGATTGCTGAGTATCGTCGTCTGTTCTACGTCGCGTTCACGCGCGCTCGCGACCAGTTGATACTCACCGGCGCGGTGCCCACCGAGCTTCACCAGGGCGAAGGTGCATCATGGGCGGAACTGATGTTGGCCGCGCTGGGTTGCGTGGCTTTTGGTAACGACGCCCGAAAAGAGAACGGGCTGTCAGTTCAGTGGCGGCAGGAAATGCAGCGCAGCGAAGCGCGCCCGCTTGTGAGCGACGTTCAGCGCGCGGAAAATGCGCTGACCAAGGGCGAAATCCCGTTGGCGCACGTAGTAGATGCCACACTGGCTGCGCCGCTGGCCGTGCCGCAGCAGGAGGAGGAAGTCGCGCCCGATTCGACGGAGTTTGGCACGCTGGTTCATGCCGAACTTGAGCGGCGCATTCTCGCGCGCCATCGTGGCACGAAGATGTCACCGCGCCTGGACATCGCTGGCCAGCACGCCGACAACGCGCAAGCCGCGCTGGGCAAGCTGCGCAAAGCAAGAGAGTTGCCCGAGTGGCGCGTGTTTGATGGGGAAAATGAACGGCGCATGGATCTGTTGCGCGTGGGAGACGACGAATTCGAGATTGTCGATTTCAAGACCGACATAGTTGCGGGCGATCCGCAGGTCCACGCGCGCGAGCACTACGGCGAACAGTTGCGCACCTACGCGGGCCTGCTGCGCAAACAGCTGACGGCGCGCAAGCGGCCGGTCAAGAATCTGCGCCTGCTGGTGTGTTTCACCCACCCGGATGTACCCGAAGACAGGCGCCTGGTTGAGATCCCGGAGGAAGCATGAGAGTTGGACACATTGAATTGCCAGTCAGCGATCTGATGCGCAGCATGAAGTTTTACATCGAGATACTCGGCTTCAAGCTGGACACCAACCAGGGAAACCGGTTTATCTGGCTTACCAGTGGCGGGCTGACGATTCTGCTGAAGCCGGGCAAGCCCGTCGCGCGCGAATTCGATGCAGCGCAGAATATTTGCCTGTACGTGGCCGACGAGCGAAAGGCTGCCGGCGAGCTTGCATCAAGGGGCGTTGTTGTGGAGCGCTTTGAAACCTGCCACCATTTCCGCGATCCGGACGGTCACTGGTTTCAGCTTGCCAATCCCGGAGATGACCACAGCCAGGACGCTGCTAGCGGCGCATGATGCGCCCGTAATAGCTGACTTCCGCCGCGGCTTCGTTCTTCACCTGGTTACCGCGGCCAAAGGCGGTGCGGTCGATGATCACGTAGTAGCGGCCTTTGAGGTCGTTACGCGTGAATTTCAGGCTTTTGCTGTTGTTGTATTCAATGATGGGCTTGAGCGTGAGCGCTTCAAGATCTTTGCCCAGTTTGTCCGGGTAGAGCGCCTCGTATCGCTTCAGCTCTTCTTCTGAAACCACAAGCAGATCGACGCCCGGCGCTTCGCGGCCCTCAAGTCCGCGCACGTCAAGCGATATGCGCAACTCATCGCCCGAGTACATTTCAAAGGGCCCCAGGTAATCGCGAAAGCCGTATTGCAGCAGCGAGATGTCGTTGCAGATCGTGTCGGCGCCTTCGTCCGTTTCAGGGTTAGGCCCTTTTCGCGGCACGAAGTCTTTGTCCACTTTGCCCAGCGCCAGCCAGGACTCCGTGTCATCGCGCGTGATGATCGTAAATCCGGGCTTGATGCTCTCTTCCATCGCCTCGCGCCCTGCGGTCTCCACCACGCTGGTAAACAAGCGCGCCAGAAAATTGTCCACGTACAGCAGGTTGAAGTGCACGTTCGCCAGTTTCACGCAAGTGAAGTGCGAATAGGCCATGAGCCGCGCGCTGTCGAGCTTGAAGTCAATGTCGTAGGTGACGTCCGCGCCGCCCTCAAAGCGCACGCGCCCGCCCTGTTCGTGCCAGAGTTCGCCGTGGCCGGTGAGTTTGACTTCAAAGCGGCGCGGCTTCTTCTGGTCGCGGATGACGTCAGCCTTGTCGATGCGGAAGCGGCCAATCACGCGATCCTGTGCATCGCGCAAAGCCAGGCTCTTGCCCGCGGGCGTTTCTTTGTAGATGTCGACGAGCTGCTCGATCATCGCCGCGCGCACGGTTTCGTTTTCCGGCGCGTTCAGGTACTCGCTAAGGGCGCTGCCATAGTAGGCCTTCATGGTGTGGAACCAGTCCGGCCGCAGTGCAAAGGCAAGCACAACACCGGCAGCAAGGATCACCATGAATACAAACATCTGCGCCCCGCGCTTGTGCCGCGCGAAGAAACCGGCTGACGCTGTTCTGGGCGAATGGGCGTCCGGCATGGCGTGATTCTATCAGGCCGGCGCGGCTGTGCTATTTCGCGTTGCGCTCGTAGGCTTTGGCGAATGCCGCGGCGGGTTCGCATTGTACGCGCAGGCCGCAAAAGTTCCCCGGCAGCCAACTCATCTTGAATCGCGGGTGCGTGTACTCGGCGTAAATGAAGCGTTCGCTCTCACCGTCCGTGCGAATTTCGATGCGCGCCCCGTCGAAGTACTGTTCGTAAAGATGCTTGAATTTTTCGAGGACGAATCCGTCTGAGAGTTTGCTGGCAGCCACTGGCTTTCCTTTGTGTCGCGTTGCGGTCGTCGCAACTGCGTGCATATCCTTGCCTTTAAGGAGTAATTCTGTAAGTCGCTACTTTTGCCTCAACGAACTCCAGCGTGAATTTGCAGTAGACCTTTGTGCCATCGATATTGCGTGCCTCAAATGTGTATTTGCCCGGCTTGGCCCACATATCGCAGTAGTAGCCAGCTTCTGCAGTTGTCACCCAATGGGTGTTGAATGCAATGAACGCCAGTTGTGATCCGCGGTTCTGGAGAATGACTCTGCAAGTGCCCTTGGGTCCGATGCCGTTGTAAATCGTATAGCCGTTGATGACTTCTCCAGCCAGATGATCCGTCGAATCTGCGATGGGCGAAGCCTTTCCCCATCCTTCTGCCTTCCATGGGCCCTTGTTCGTGGGTTGAGCCTTGGTTGCAGGCTGGTTGGTTTTGGCTTTTGGGGCTGTCTTGTTCTGCGACGCAGAGTTTTGCGGTTTAGCCGCGCTGTTTGAGGCGGGCTTTGGAGATGAGTTCACGCTCGAACTTGAACTGGCGCAACCCAGCATGAACACCGCCAGTAACATGCCAATGCATCCGAGCGAAAGCCTTTGAAGCTGCATGTGTCATCCCCAGTGGCTTGAGGCCATTGTGCGTTCCGGGCCGGGTCCACTGCAAGACTGGCCTGATGGGCGGCCTGTGATGCGCCTTTGCCAGCACGGCTGTGTAAAGGTAATGTTCGTCTCCATGGAAAAAGTGGTCATGGCTTACTCCGGCGGCCTGGACACCACGGCCGCGCTGTATTGGCTCAAGCGCAATCGTGGTTTCAAAGTGATCGCCGTTTGCCTCAACATCGGGCAGGGCGCGGATCTGGTTGATGCCGCTCAGCGCGCGATTGATTCGGGTGCTGACGCCGTGCACGTGCCTGATCTACGACGCACGTTTTTGAAGCAGTTCTGCTTTAAAGCCCTGCGCGCGCAGGCGCGTTATGAGGGTGCGTATCTTTTGTCGGCCGCGCTTTCGCGCCCGCTGATTGCAACTGAGCTGGTGCGCTTTGCCCACGAGGAAGGCGCGCGTTATATCGCGCACGGTGCACCGCCCAAGGGCAATGACCAGTTCCGATTTGAATGCAGTGCGGCGGCGCTGGACCCCGCCCTGACCGTAATTGCGCCATTGCGCGAATGGGAGTTCAAAACGCGCGAGCAGATTCTGGAGTACGCCAAGGCCAACAGATTGCCGATCTCGACGGACGTGCTGGCCACGTTCTCGAGCGATCGCAACTTGTGGGGCACGCGCACAGGTGGCGGCATTCTGGATGACCCGAACTTAGAACCGCCGCCGGAGGTCTATCAGATCACGATCGATCCCAAGAAGGCGCCCGATGAGCCCGCGCAAGTCGAGATCGAGTTCGACCAGGGTGAGCCTGTCTCGCTCGATGGAGTGAAAATGCCCGCCGAAGATCTCGTAGGCAAACTGGAGAAACTCGCCGGCAAGCACGGCATCGGCCGCGCCGACACCATGGAAAACCGCATTCTCGGCTTCAAGTCGCGCGAAGTGTACGAAGCGCCCGCGGCGACGGTTCTCTATGAAGCTCACAATGCGCTCGAGCAGCTCACGCAGGACAACGAGCTGTATGCGTTCAAGCAGATCTGCTCGCAGCGTTATTCAAAGTGCGTTTACGACAGCCAGTGGTTTTCCACGCTGCGCGAAAGCCTCGACGCGTTTTTCAAAGAGAGCCAGCAGTTCGTGACGGGCAAAGTGAAAGTCGAGATGTGGAAGGGCAAAGTGCGCGCAATCGGCCGCAGCTCAGAGTTCAGCATCTACGACCGCGAAAAAGCCAACATTCAAAGGCCCGGTGGCATCCCCGCCGGCGACATCGAAGGCTATCTAGGCCTGCGCAAGATCAACCAAATGACGCGCGCGTTTAGGCAGAAGCCGAAAGTTTAGCGGCAGCGCCCGTGCCTTGCGCGCTATCGATGTGCCCATACAATTCGCGCGGCCGATTTCCGGAGGAGTGGCAGAGCGGCTGATTGCGTCGGTTTCGAAAACCGATTGTGCCTAACGGTACACGGGGGTTCAAATCCCTCCTCCTCCGCCATCATGGACACGGCGCGCTCAAAGGCGCGCCGTGTTCTGTTTACCTTGATCAGCTTGTTACAAGACTTCGATCGACATCGCGACTGCGTTGCCTCCTCCGAGGCACAGGCCGGCTAGGCCCTTCTTGAGCTTGCGGGCTCGCAGGGCGTGGAGCAGCGTCACGAGAATGCGGCAGCCTGATGCGCCGATCGGGTGGCCGAGTGCTACGGCTCCACCGTTTACGTTTAACTTGTTCGGGTCGATTTTGAGTTCGCGTTGCAGCGCGATCGCGGCCACGCCAAACGCTTCGTTCAGCTCGATCAGGTCGAAGCTTTCAATGTTCACGCCGGTTTTCGCGAGCAGGTTTTTCACGGCCTCTTTGGGGGCCATCATCACCCATTTCGGCTCCATGCCGCCCGTTGCGTAGCCGGTGATTCTGGCCAGTGGCTTGAGCCCGAGCTTCACGGCTTCTTCTTCGGCGCACACGATCACGCCAGCCGCGCCGTCGTTCACGCTGGGTGCGTTGCCCGCGGTTACGGTGCCGCCGTCGGGTTTGAAGGCGGGTTTCAACTTGGCGAGGGCTTCGACGGTGGAATCGCGGCGCGGGCTTTCGTCGGTGTCAAAGAGCGTCACTTCGCCTTTCTTGCCTTTGATTTCGACGGCCGCGATTTCGGCTTTGAAGGCGCCGGAGTCGATCGCCTTGATCGCTTTCATGTGCGATTCATAGGCGAACTTGTCCTGCTCAGCGCGCGTAATCTTGTATTCGCTGGCGACAAGTTCGGCCGTCATACCCATGTGGTAATCGTTGTATTTGTCCCACAGGCCGTCATTGATCATGGCATCGGTGGCTTGAGCGTGGCCGAGTCGCAGGCCGTTGCGCGCGCCCATGAGCAGGTAGGGGGCGTTGGTCATGCTCTCGAAGCCGCCCGCGAGGATGCAGGTTGCATCGCCGACTCGAATCGCCTGTGCCGCAAGCGCGATTGATTTCAAACCGCTGCCGCAGACCTTATTGATCGTCATCGCGCCAACTTTGGCTGGCACGCCGCCGTAGATCAGCGCCTGGCGCGCGGGGTTCTGGCCCAGCCCCGCCTGCAGCACGTTGCCCATGATGACTTCATCGATGCGCTCAGGGTCGAGCTTGCTTTTGGCCAGCAGCGCCTTGATCACGTGCGCGCCCAACTTCGGCGCTTCAAACGAGGCCAGTGTGCCCTGGAATTTTCCGGTAGGGGTGCGCAGCGCTTCGCAGATGACGGCGGATCTCATGGCAATGTCCTGATTTCGTGGTTTCCAATGGGTCGTAAGTCAGGCTATATCCTAACGCACTTGACGGCCATGCCCATGCCCGACGCTTCGAACATTACGCGCCAAACTTACGAGCGAGCTGCCCAGGCAATGCTCGATGCTTTGGCGCCCAAGCCGCTCGCACCCTATGCCTCGCATCATGCCCACCTGATTTCGCGATTTGCCGGCCGGCCCTCCATGCGCGCGCTCATTATGGGTTTTGGCGCGGCTACCATGATCCGCCAGTTCGCTGATGACGGCGCTGCGCCCGTGGGCCTTGATTTCAGCCCTTCGGCGCTGATGTGGCTGCGCAGGCAAACGGATGCTCCCCTGGTGTGCGCGGACATTCGCCGCCTGCCCTTTGCGCGCAGCAACTTTGACGCGATCTACGCTGACGCACTGCTGGGCCACATCGCGCGCAGCGAGTTTGACGAGACTGTGCGCGGCATCCGCGATGCGCTGCGCCCGGGAGGCGTGCTGGGCGTGCGGCTGAAACTCGGTGAAGGCGAAGGCCTGCATTCGCACAAAAGCGGCAAGGGCCAGGTCTGGCGCACTTACTGGTCGCAGAAGGACTTCATCGAGCGCCTCTACGCGCTTGATTTCGACCTGCGCCACGAGCAGGACATCACCGCGGCGCAGCAGGTTTTCTTGATCTTGCGTCGTGAATACTAACCCACGCTCGCTATCAAAGCCGCGTCTTCAGCGGCGGCGAGTTCGTGGCGTGCCTGCTCGGTCAGGATCAGGCCTTGCTTGCCGGTGTTGATGAACTGCACATCATCGAGCCACCAGAGTTGGCCAAGCAGCGCGCTCATGTCTTCGCCGGGGAGGCTTTTTTCGAGCGTGGCAAAGGTGGTCTTGTCCAGGTCGCGGTGCAGCACGGCGATGGCTTTGGCGCAGCGATCAATGTCAATGCGGCCCAGGCGCTTCCAGTGTTTGAGCACGGAAGCCGCGCTTTCGAACAGCATGGGCGTGATGAAAAGCAGATCGTAGAGCATGGAACCCAGCGTCAGGTGGTTGATCTGGTCGCGGGAGCGCACGCGCAGCCAATGCTCGCGGATGGGTGGAATGGAGATGGCCAGTTCGGACGAGTCCGCCATGCGTGTTACCTCGGGTACCGGCAGCGGCCTGCGTTTGCGCACGAAGAAGTAACCGAAGGTCGTCGCGATGATGAAAATGGAGGGTAATGCGCCCGGTGAACCCATTCCTATGCCCAGGCCAATCAAGGCCAGGGGGATGATCAGGCAGAACCAGGTCACGTTGTAGGTGACAACTGATGCGCTGAACATGGTTACAGCCATGACCATGATGGAAATGCGCATGGAGCGCAGTCGGCGGCGCAGCCAGCGGCGAATAATGAGTTCGTCCATGGAAGTTGGAGAGGGGGCCGGCCAGGGGTTCTACGCGCTGGTGATTGTTGCAAAGACTGTGCCGGGTTCAAAGGGCGGCCTGAATCTCTGCGCGAAGAGCGTCTGTGAGCGTTGCGCCCGCGGGCTCGTTCTTGAGGAAGACGACGCCATCGACCAACGAAAGCTGGCGCTGGAGGGTTTCAAGCGGCAGGGAAGGCAGAGTGCGTTCAAACTCATACCACATCACGCGCGAATCGCGCTCCGCCAACAGGCGCATGGCCGCTATCACGCTTCGGCGGTCAAGCGTGCGAATGGCGAGCGCCTTGCGAAACTCCTCAAATGCCATGTGGAAGAACAGCGGCGCCCAGTAGACCGCACCCATGGCGATGTAGCCATCCGCGAAATATTCCTGAACTGCAAACGGCCGGCACGTTTTCACGGGATCGAGTTCGTGGCTGCGACGAAGCCGGCCCAGGAGCGGTATTGGTTTGGGAGTCACAAACGGATACGTGAGAAAAACCAGTGCAAGCCCAAGCGGAATCAGCCAGACAAAATCGACGCCAGGTCGCATCCAATTGAACAGCAGCCCCATGGCAAGAATGGTTGAAGCAAAGGCGAAAAAAAGAGTGAAGCATGCCGTAATCAGCTCCACTCGCCAATTGTGCGCGATATGTCGTTCCAGCCAAGCTTCAAGGCCAGAAGTGCTGACGGTGGTTACGCCATAGGCCATGTACCAAGCATACACCGTGAGATGCATGCCGCGATTACAAGTCGCGGCTTCGGGTGGAATCAGGCTTTGACCAGCGGCTGGCCGAGAAAAGGGGTCTGGCTCCCGAAGGGTGCCTGACCCCTTTGCGTGCGCAGAGAGGCAATCAGCTTTTTACCAGTGGCTGCCCGAGCATCAGGATCACCACGATGATCACGAACAAGGCCTCCACGCCGTGCAGAATCGAAAAGCGCACGCGCGAGGGCATTTCGGGACGCCTGGCCAGGGCGAAAATCTGCGAGACCGTGAACAGGTCGCACGCGATCAAGATGCCCACGCTGGTGAGCTTCGCGTGGAACGTGACATACCATAAGGTGTTTTGGGGCGCGCGAGGCGAGAGATAGAAGCGCAGGAAATCAGCAGCGCCCCACTCTGTGTTCGGGTGGCCCACGCCATGCAGCAGCAGCAGGCCCGTCACCAGCGTCATGATCATGCCCGGCAGCGTGACGAAGAAATACATGCGCTTTTCCATGCGCGTCAGGCGCTCGCGCACGGCCGCGCTCTCACTGACGTGATAACCGAGAAAGCGGCCCAGCCCCATCAGGCCACCAACCCAGATGATCACGAAGATAACGTGAAACGCCTTGATGTAAGCGTGGCTCATCGACGGCAATCTAGCAGCGCAGATTGCGTAAACCAGCGGCCAACTGCGCGCGCGGCTTCAAGCATCACCGGGCTCGTTTGGCGGCGCGATGGGGTCTGGACCAATGCGCGGCACCGGTCGTTCGTCAGTGGACGGCCTCTGCTGGGGTGCCTGCGGCATGGGCGGCACCAGCCGGCCCGAATGAGTTTTGATGATGGGTGCGGCCCACACGGTGCGCGGGATTCCGAACTCTGATTCGGCGCAGGCCAGTGCCTCGCCAAGCGTCTCAAACCAGCGCTGGAACATTTCTTCGTCGCCAAGCTCGACGAAATCGTCCTCGCCCTCAAAACCGGCGGGTCGGCCCGCGGGCGCATCGTCATAGCCAAGCAGCACAAAGCCCGCGGCGTTATCGCCTTCAAGCGTGAAGTGCTGGAACGGAAACTCTCCGTCTTGCTCGGGTTCAAAGCGAAAGCGAATCATGGCTTTGGGCCAAAACTACCGTCGGCTCCAATGTCGCACGGCAGCGATTTTGGTCAAGTGGCGCGGTGCTAAATGACCAACTTTCTGGTAAACGCATGTCCACAATTCCCGGGAGAAACCATGAAGACCAAACTGATTGTGGCAACACTGTTTGTGCTGGCGCTGGGCGCGGTGTGGCTGATGCCGCGCGGGCAGGAGATTCAGGCTCAGGCCAAAGTCGAGAAAATCGCCAACCTTGACGAGTTTCTCAAGGGCAATGAGGACTACCAGAAGCTGGACACCACGGCCAAGTGCGACTATCTGGCCACCCTGTGCGATAAAGACAAGCGCATTGATTGGAACCAGAAGAAATGGATGCAGTATCGCGTGCTGATGGACCAGGCGAAAAAGGACGGCATCGACAAAGACGCCGTCAAGCTGGTGCAGTGGGCCGGCGCCATCGCCAAGGACTACAAGAATCCGCTCAACAAATCGGCCTACTACGCCATTGACCTGATTGTGGCCCAATTCGGCACCAAGCGCCTGTATGCCGACGAAGCGTTCACGAAAGGTGACATCAAGGGAAAGCTCAAACGCATCAAGGATCTCTGGACGGCGCGCGAACTCGGCCAGAGCATTACCTACGCCCTGACCAACGACCTCGTGTTCCGTTACCTCGCCGCCGCGGGCGGAAAAATCCACGACGAAGTCAAGCTGCTGGGCGAGCTCAACAAGGAAGACGTGATGGTGTGGGACAGCACCGCATCAATCCAGTTCGGCGTCATGTTGCGCGCGCTCTATGAAATGCCCGAGCTGACCGACAACTACAAGCGCATGAAGTGGCTCAACGAGATTTCCGATAGCAAGACGGGCAAGCTGAGCTGGATGATGGTGGGCGACATGCGCGCCTCACTGATGATTGAACTGATCGGCAGCGACGAGGAATTCCTCAAGCTCGACTACGCAAGCCGCGCCGCAAAGATCGAACAGGCCCAGAAGGACGGCTACTTGAGCAGCAGCGACGTAACTTCGCTCAAGTGCGCGTTCTGCGCCACGAAGTGGGGACTGTCCCAAACAAAACTTCCGCGAAAGCGGATGTTTTGTTTAGGGACTGTACCCGTCTTTGCTGACGGTCGTGGGTTTGCAGGTCCAACGGAAGATCATTGATTCAAGTTGAGACGGGGACAGTCCCCTTTGGGGACAGTCCC
>UBJH01001563.1_pt1 | contig 16312 bp, 12 predicted proteins | sample 2193721 | NCBI WGS metagenome assembly UBJH01 (sample SAMEA4703186, study PRJEB27089) | metagenome | reverse complement strand
GAAATCAGGCGGGTGCGGTATTCGCGGAGGAGGTCGATTTCCTTGTAAGTAGCCTTAATTGAGCACTCTACATCTTTGATTGCCTCATCAATAGTAGACACCAATATTTTTTGCTCATCCAACGGTGGCAAAACAACGGGGAAATTAATAATCGTTCCAAGATAAATGCCTGGTTGCGCTGAGAATGCAACAGTCTGCCAAAGTGCACGTTGAAATCCCGGCCCCTGCAAAAAGTAAGCCAAGAAACGATAATCAAGTACTGTTTGTTTTGCTCGTAACACAGAAAGACTTCTTTGAATATGAAATGGAGGCATGTCTTGAACGATTGCGACCTTTCCAAGCGTTCCTCCAACAATCGCGAGCAATATATCATATTGTCTGACTTCAAATGATTTACATAATACACGGTAATCTGTTTCCGAAATTTGGCTGTCATCGTCTCGCATGACAAATTTTCCGTTTATAATATTTCGCACACTTAAAAGTGGGATTCCTTTATCTACGCGGGGAGGTGGAAGATGAGTTCCATCACGAATCAAAACGCATGGGCGTTTAAGAGGTACAACTTCCCAATGTTCCGGCACTTCACCGAGCCAATCGATGCCTGAGGGCTTGAGATGGACATTGGGATCAAGGCCGCAGGTCACTGCCTGATGGATGATGGCCTGCTTCTGCTCATTCAGCAGCTCGATGAGCCGGCGCTTGGTGCGGATGAAACGGTTGATGAGAGAGCTTTCTCCTGTCAGAAACTGAGCGATAGCTACTGCCTCGTTGTTTGGCGGTAGAATTATCGGCATGTCCAAAAATGATGTATCTGTAAGTTGCAGCCGTGAGACCCAGATTCCCTTTGATCGAACATGAAACTCCCAATCGTAGACTATTGATCGAAGAAGATAATCAAAGTACTTCCAATGACCTGAAAACTCCTCCCTAGGTCGATAAACACCATAGGCTGAGCTGATGATACCGTGGTGGCGGGAAAAACCAAGACCGCCCGCCCATGCCCATAAGCTGTTGATGACGAGATCTCCAGGCCAGCAGAGTTTGTAGCCCTCATACGACTCTGCCATGAACATGGTAACATTCTTCTCACGTCGGAGAACAACGCCATCTTTGGATGATACAGTAAGAAGTTCCTCTTCTCCAGCCTTTGAGCGCACATCAATACTTTTAAAAACAGATTTACCTCGGCAAACCTCCCAGTGCTTCGGAATTTTTCCCAACCACGGCAAACCCACTTCCTTGTATTCCGCATACGGTTTAAGCCCCTCGATCATAGCTGTTCTCCTTCCACATCCCCATCAATCATTTTTTCTTCGAGGAGGCGCTGTTCGCGGACGAGTTCGGCGCGCAGTTCCTCTTCGCTGGGCAGTATGAGTTTGTATTTGGTGGCAAAGAGCTGTTCGTTGCCATGTAGAACGGAGTAGCGAACAATGGACTTGTCTTTTTGGGCGCACAGGATGATGCCGACGGTGGGATTATCTTCGGGGCTGCGCCGCACATCGTCATACATCCGTACATACATATCCATCTGGCCGATATCCTGATGGGCGAGTTCGGTGGTTTTCAGATCGAACAGGACGAAACACTTGAGCAGGTAGTTGTAGAAAACAAGGTCAATGTAAAAGTCTTTGGACTCGGTGCTTATGCGCTGTTGGCGTGCGACGAAAGCAAAACCCTTGCCCAGTTCAAGCAGGAAAGACTGGAGATTCTCGATGAGAGCATCTTCGAGCCTGGATTCTAAGAGCTTTCCGGTATTGGGAAGACCCAGGAATTCAAGCATCACCGGATCACGGACGAATTCGCGGGGCGTGACTTTAAGAGCTGTGAGCTTTACAGCAGCTTCCTCGCGTAGAGATTTGCGATCCTGACTGACCAGCAAGCGTTCATAATAGAGCGTACCGATCTGACGATCAAGGGCTCTGGTGCCCCAGTTCTGGTCGGCTGCCTCATTCATATACCAGATGCGGGCGTCAGGTTCGTCGATCCGCAGGAGAGAACGGTAGTGTGTCCAGCTCAATTCGGAACGCAGTGCGTTCCAATTTGGAAACAGTGTGTAGAACGCTCGCATATGACGGAGATTGCGATCATCGAAACCTTTGCCAAACTCGGCAGTAAGGCTTTCAGCAAGGTCGGAGAGCAGGCGACTGCCATAAGCGGCGCGGGCGGCTCCGCCTTGCTCGAACTCGACAATGTGTTGCCCGACTGTCCAGCAGGTTTGAACTTGCACCACATCCACAGCATGCATGACTTGCTGGCGGGCGGTCTTTATCACTTCGCGAAGACTGGAAAGGAGACCGCTGATTTCGTAAGTGTCAGTCCGCGCAAGATTGTTTGGTTGATGCAAGTTTCTCTTTGCAGGGCCGACTGGAGGACTGGAAATAGCTGTTGATTTCTTCTTCATCTTCATTACTGTGCGCTCCCCACGATTTCACCCGTAAGTACATTGTAATCCTTCATCGCAGGATAGGATTTAAGGTCGTGGATCATGAGTCTCCCCCATTACCCATCTGTTTTTCGAACGACTGACGCACCAGTCCCATAACATAAGGCAGTTCATCGAGAGATGAAAGGCCGACTTCTACATCCCCATTCCCCCATCGGCCGAGGTTAGTAACGTCTTTACAGACTCCCTTAGGATCGTTGATATCCACAAAAGATATGTTCAGCGCAAGACGTAACCGCTTCGCCTGCGGCACTACGTCCACAAAATTAGTCTCTGCCTTGTAGGCTACATAAAGCTTGAGAAACTCTTCGGTTACACATGGGTCTAGGGCCAGTACTTGCTTTCGGAAGGCATCGAATACCGCACGCATGGGACCAGTGGCGAGATGCGGATGATCGTCAATGGTATAACCAACCCCAGCCACTGCTTCGGGCTTATAGGCGTCGAGGATGGCAGGATCCAACTGAGGCGTAGACCAAACAGTAACTGCTTTTGACGCGAGGATCTCTGCGCGATTTATAATAGCTTTTTCATTCCAATGTTCAATTTTATCCAGACCCTGGTTCATTCTCAGAGGGCTTTCGACAAAACCACCCTTCATATCGCGCTTTTCAACAAATGGCCGATCGCTGTATTCAGGATTATAGCCTGTCAGCGTCAGGTTGCCGAGCGAGTGAAGGTATGTCTTTTGAATGCGCTGCCAATCTGGCCCGAGTTCGGCTTGCCATTGAGCGGGAAGTTTCTCGTTCTGTGGCATTATATGCTCGATGGTATAGTCATCCACAGGCACACGCTCTTTACGGTCATGGTTCTCCAGACGGCGCAGCCAGTAGCTACGGCTTCGGAAGTTGTAGAGGTCTTTAAGTTGGAGAGCACGCTTGAACTCGTCGTCGGTCGGAAAACGGCGGTAGGATGGAAGCAGCAGAAAATTGGCCTGAATACTCTCCAGATACCTGTCTTTCTTCAGAGACCGGGTAAAAGTCGCAAAGGTCTTGTTCATTGAATTTGTGGGAATTTCGCACACCGCACGGCGAAACACATAGTTTTCCACCCAGCGCACCGCCTGATGTAGTTCGTCTTTGGCTAATACATGTGTGGCGTAGTCATGATATATCTCCAGCAGGAAGGGGTAGGCGACATCCACCCTCAACTCGCGCAGGTCGTGGAAGGCCGCCTTGAGGGTCGCATCCTGTTCGCTGTTCAGCGCCATGGAGCAGTAGTAACTTGCGAATGCGCGGATGTCTTCAACCAGCGCCTTTACTCCAGCCCTAGTTGCATCGGGAGAGCGAGCATGCTGTTTGAACGCCTCATAGACTTCGCGAACATTAGGAATCTCGTTCATCTTCACAGTCAGGTAATGGCGCATGAAGCTGTCGAAATGTGTAGCGTAACCCTCCTGTCCGAAGTCTACCTCCATTGGCCTCCAGAACTTTTCGTAGAGCTCGGTTTGAAGCTTTGGCTCCAGTCCCATGAGAATAAAGTTGCGTATGAGATCAGCTTGGCTCAGTTCGCGTCCTGTGGAGTTGAGACTCTCGAATATGAGCTGCGGATTGTCCTGATCACGGTTGAGTGATATGTCCACGATTACCAGCTTCGCCAGCCCTCTACACAGCGCTTCAAGCTCGTCTTTGGATTCAGCCAAACGATCCTCGAAAAACTTGAAGTTGGCTGCCACACGGATCGAGTGGTCGCGAGGCCAGCCTTGCTGTTCAAGCAAGGCGATCAATGACGCTTTATCGGTCTGCGATAGCACTAATTTGTATTTGCGTTCACCGTCTTCAAGCGGGTTGAGCAGGTAGTAATTGCGTAGTTTCTTGGCTGAAAATCCCTCCAATGGTTCCCTATCGCCCAAGCTGCGTGCCAGCGCCTCTATCAAGAGCGTCGCGGTTGTTAATCGTTGCTGTCCGTCGATAACGAGCAGCGGAGACTGGCTCGAAACTGAATAGAGCCCCTTTTCCACATAAACGATAGAGCCGACGAAATGTGCCGTTACCGCATCGTTACGACCTGTACGCATTATGTCTTCCCACAGTTGGCGGCACTCCTTTTCATTCCAGCTATAAGTGCGCTGGTAGATCGGGATGACGAACTGCGGCGACTTTTTGAGAAAATCGAGTAACTTGGCTTCAGTGGCTTTCATCTGGTTCCTCCACCGACAATCTCGCCGAGCAGCCCCCCGGTTTCCTTCTCCAGAGCCAGTATATCCGCGCTGATTTCCGCAAGTGTGCGCAGCGGTTGCGGCTTGTAAAAGTAGCGTGTAAATGATATTTCATAGCCGATCTTTGTTGCTTCTTCATCGATCCATGCGTCTGGCACATGGGGCAGCACTTCGCGTCGGAAGAAAGCCTCGATACCGCCATTTTCCAGAAGTTGAACCTGTTCAGAGTCACGCAAATCGCTATCTGGCTCATACTCCACCACACAGGGTTTGCTATCAAGCATAACAGGATAGCGGCCATGAAACGGGTCAGCTTCCACCTTTCCAAGTTTATGGATTTTCTTAATCACCGCCTCTGCTGTTTCATCCTTCTCTGCAAGTGAACTTTGCAGCAGCTTCAGACGTTTTGAATTAAGCTTCAAACCGTTCTTATCAGCAACTTTTTCTACCTCAGCCATGAATTTATTGAAATCAGTGTGTGGGCCATGACCAAGAGTGTCAGCCAAACGGTCAATGAGATTAGAAAGTGGCTCTTCCTTCGTTTCAGCGCATACTTTCTTAAAGCGCGAGCGGGTGGAGGCGGTGAACTCAACCTTCAAACGAAGAGGACGCTCTACAGAAATCTTCCAGTATCCGAGCGCTGCATTCGGGAAAATCTTCGACTGCTCGGTTTCCTTGAAGGCTGAGAAAGAGGCCATTATGCGTTGTATATCGTCCGCAGAAAGTTCACAATTCTTCTTGCCAAGGTTCTTGCGTAGAGGTTTGAACCATGCAGTTGCATCAATGAGCTGCACCTTGCCCTTACGTCGTTCCTGTTTGCGGTTCGAGAGCACCCAGATGTAAGTGGCAATGCCAGTGTTGTAGAACGTATTGAGCGGCAGTGCAATAATCGCTTCAAGCCAGTCATTCTCAATGATCCATCGCCTGATGTTGCTCTCGCCCTGACCTGCATCACCAGTGAAAAGAGATGATCCGTTGTGAACCTCGGCAATTCGGCTGCCAAGCGGTGTATTGTGTTTCATTTTGGAAAGTTTATTCACTAGAAACATGAGCTGACCATCACTCGAACGAGTGATAAGGCTGAACTCGGGATTGCCAGCGTGCTCGATTATATAACGGGGATCACGCATTTCAGCCTTGCCCCCCATACGTTCCATGTCGGTCTTCCAGCTCTTACCATAGGGTGGATTTGAGAGCATAAAATCGAATTCGCGGGCTGGAAAGCCATCCTGCGACAGTGTCGAACCGAGTTGGAAGTTTTCTGCTTCTTCACCTTCACCTTTGAGCAGCAGGTCGGCCTTAGTAATGGCGTATGTTTCGGGATTTACCTCCTGGCCAAAGAGATGGATAGAGACTTCCTTCCCGTGTTCGCGAGCCAGATCAAGCAACCGTTCTTCTGAAACAGTGAGCATTCCACCAGTACCGCAGGCTCCGTCATACAAGAGATAGGTTCCTGACTCGATCTTGTCGGCAATTGGTTGCAATACAAGATCTGCCATCAGTTTTACAACATCGCGCGGTGTAAAATGCTCTCCTGCCTCTTCGTTATTCTCTTCGTTAAAGCGACGGATAAGTTCTTCAAAGATCGTACCCATTGCGTGGTTATCAAGTGCATGGAGCCGTTCTGTACCATCAGTATTCAGCACGGGCTGGGGGCCAAGATTGATGGAATGGTCGAGGAACTTCTCGATTATACTGCCAAGGATGTCGGCATCAACCATTGTGGGGATCTGGTTTCGGAGCTTGAACTTATCGAGAATCTCCTGGACATTTGGGGAAAAGCCATCGAGGTATGCCTCGAAGTCCGCTTTAAGCGTTTGAGCTTTTGCGCGGGCGCGCAGGTCACGTAGTGTAAATGGCGAAGTGTTGTAGAAAGCCTGACCCGATGCCTGCCGCAATGCAGCATCCTGATTTGTGATTTTGGCACCGTCAAGCGTCTTCTTCATGTCTAATACTGCCTTCTTAGTTGGCTCCAGTACAGCGTCAAGGCGGCGGATGACAACCATAGGCAGAATAACGTCCCGATATTTACCGCGAACATATATATCCCGGAGAACGTCATCGGCAATGCCCCATATGAAGTTCGCGATCCAGTTTAAGTCACCGTTGCTCATAAATTCTTAGTCTCCTGTATTTTTCAATTCTTCAAGGTAGTTACGTATCTTATTAACTACTTCGCTTTTGCGTTCATGAATATTATTCAATTGTTTCAGAGCATCACTAATATCAATGGGTTCTTTTTCATTCACTGGGAATAATTTAGCGACATATTGATAAATATCAAATGAAAAATCATTTTTTGCGATTTTTTCTATAGGTGCCACCGAACTATCATGGCCTTTAAACCTTTTAAAATTATCTACTATTTATTATTTTTGAATATTTTCGTAGAGTGACAAATTTTGCGTTCTACATTTTCTGGAAGTCCTTTGAGACATCGACGAAATCAAAGACCTGCCACCAGATGCAAAGTTCCCTGCGGCTTCAAGATATTTGAGGAGATGGATTTTGCTATTTTCATATTCAGGGAACTCAAGATTGATGCTCGGATAACCAACCTATATGCGAACAAGATCAGAAAGCCAAGGATCTCATTTGAGTTTATTCATAGTTCCAATATAGTCAATTTTCAAGCTTTTTAATATTATAAAACATTAGGAGTTTGATTTCAGAGTTCGCTCTACTGGCATACAAAGATGAACTCTTCGGTGATATCTTATGAAAACAAGCGGTCACCTTTCATCCCCATGAATCTCTCAATATATTCTTATTCATCTTTCTATCTTCTTCCCCTCACTTAACAGTTCATCTGTCTTTCTGAAATTTCAAGATGCAGATACCTTCATGCTGGAAAGGCACAGTTCTTTTCCCTTCATAGCGTCCACATATTGAGGGCATAATTCGAGGGCTTTATCATAGCACTTGATCGCCTCGTCATATTTCCCAAGGCCTATCAGTGTATTACCTTTATTGGACCATGGCTGACCATCTTCCGGGATTAATTCGATCGCTTTATCAAAACACTTCATCGCCTCGCCATATTTCCCGAGGTCAACCAGTGCACTACCTTTATTGTTCCATGGACCACCAAATTCCGGGTTTATTTCAATCGCTTTATCATAACACTTGATTGCCTCGTCATATTTTCCGAGTTTATCAAGTGTATTACCTTTATTGTACCATACAGAACCATCTTCCGGTTTTATTTCGATCGCTTTATCAAAACACTTTATCGCCTCGTCATATTTCCCGAGGTCATCCAGTGCATTACCTTGATTGAACCACGCATAATCATCTTCTGGGTTTATTTCAATCGCTTTCACATAGCACTTGATTGCCTCGTCGTATTTCCCGAGATCATCCAGTTCTTGACCTCTATCTAACCATTCCTTAGCATTATTATTATTCATATCATATCCCCTATCTTGCGTTCATTCCTTATTATTATTCCTGCAACGTAAACAACAGAATGTTAACCACACCTGTCTGTGCACTTATTGGTACTCAAGATGTGCACTCAACCACCCCACGAAGTACATAGGGTGGCGTATGCGTCTTTACATCCAGAGAAGGTGGGAAAGCTTATCCTTCTGGCAACTCCGGTGGATTTTTCTAAGTGGTATGATCCGATGATAGTTTGGGGAAAGGTATTTGACGTTTGCAGCATTGTGTCTTTTTTCAGCATTGCGCCCGGTCACGACCCCGTTTTAGAAAAACGGGGCATCAGGAGGATGCTCAGTAAATATAATGCTATCGTTTTTCCTGAATTTGTAATTTCAATATGGTGCAATTCCTAGGATTATAAGTTATAAGGTTTTCAACTGAACCTGAACCAGAAATTAATTAAATTATCCAAAAGGAAATACCTGTTGTCTTAAGTGCAGTTTACAAGTTTTTACCGGATTACTATTTCATAATTATTTGTAAACAAGTGAAGATATTTAGATATTGTAGACTCTAATTGTTTTTTTGCTACTTATCATGACTTAATGCCTAATTCATTTAAGTCTTTATTTTTCATGTTACGTAATAATAGTTCTCTGTTAAGATTCGGAAATGTATTGATATCTGCCTTAAAGAAAAGAAGGAATAATTTATTTATTTGATAACCTGTCTTTAAATAGTTTGATTTCCAAATACCAAAGTCGGCTTTTGAAATTTGTTTAGTCTGAGCTGATTCTAAATTGGTCTGAAAATAGATCGGAGCTTCTGCATGAATGTATTTTGAGAGGTTACTCCAATTCTTTGTAATACCTTCGATTAGATTTTTTGTAGATTTTGTTTTAAGTCGTGGATGTTTTTTTAAATAGTTTGTCAATTCCTCATGCTTAATTCTAAAGTTTGCTTCTCTCCATTGCTGGTATTCAACTTCATGCTGATAAAAATAAAGGAGTTGCAAAGACAATTCAATTACACTTCTAAGGTGCATATGTGCTGAACGATAATGTCCAAAATAGGAATGAAAAAACGATGCATTAATGTCCTCATGAATTTCTTTTATTATTCCATCAAGATTTTTTATTCCAATGTGATTTAAGCAGATAAGCCAATTTTTAAAAATTATACTTGTCGCATAACAATTTGTAAGTTCTTTGTCAGTATATTCTGATGTCGTTGAATCCCAAAATACTTTGAAGTCCCGGAAGTATAATGGTATATCTTTTTTAGCTATGGTAAGTAATTGTGAGTCCATAAAGTTCAAATATTTTTTATAATGTCAGCCCACTTGCTAAAGGTTTCTGCACTGATAATTTCCTTTTTTGATTTTTTTGAAGGAATAGTATGACCCATTTCATTACGAATTGATAAAACGGCTGTCTTGAGACTTTCTTTAAGTTCAGGTTTGCTTCTTATTCTTCCAATAATTCTTGATATGGTAACCTCCCTCGATTCTTTTTGGTCTTTAAATTCAAGATGCAATCTGTAATTTGCGAATTGAATAACATCATTTATTCTTGGAAATACTTTTTTATCTTCGAGGAATTTTTTGATGATTTCTAATTTATTTTCAAATGTTATATCTTCATGATAGAAAAGATATTGATCGTTTAGTTTTATAAACTCCTTATAATTTTTAATAAATATTTTCAGTGAAGATGTGTCTAATCCTTTCTTCTCATAGGTGCTTAGCTCCTTTAATACTTCTTCTAATTTTTTTAAAGTATTTTTTTCCATTATGCTCCAATTTTACGGATTATTTCTTTTACTAAATTTTTGTATGATTCTACCCCGGCACAATTCGGATAAGCTATAGTTGCTGGTTTGCTATTAGCAACGGCTTTACTTATATCAGCATTTTGAGGTATAATTGTGGAAAAACAATGAATTACATTTTTTTTTCTTAGAGCATCCATTTGTTGTGCATGTATTGAATATCTTCCATCAACTTTTGTAAATACCATTCCAAGAAAATCTACATTGCATTCTGCAAAACTCTTTTTCCACTTTCTAATTCGGTTAACAAGTAATGGAAGTCCAATTGCCGGAAATATTTCTGGAATAACCGGGACAATAATATAGTCGCTAATTATTAATGCATTTTGAGGAGCTAAAGTTAGATTTGGAGGACAATCAATTAAAATGAATTCATAAGATAAGTCGGATTTAGAAATTTGGTTTTTTAATACACTTTCTCTTGCCGGAACTGAAACTAGGTCAAGGTCAAGAAAAGTTAATTCTAAATGAGATGGGATTAAGTCAAGATTTTTAATTCCACCAACATCTTTAATGATTGCATCTTTGATATCAAATTCATCATCTCTTGATGACATTCCTCTATTCATTCCAAGAACATCGGCAATCGTTGCAGTGTCTTTGATTTTCTCCCATGCTTCTAAAGTTATAAGTGATAATGTTGCGTTTGTTTGGGGGTCGAGGTCAATTAATAAAACTTTTTTCTTGTGTTCTTTAGCTAATATAGTTGCAATTTCTACAGCTGATGTAGTCTTACCTACACCGCCTTTCATATTAATAAAAGATATCGTTGTCATATTCTTTTTACCTTGTCTTGTTAATTCCATTACAGCCAACTCATTTATATCTACATAGCTTGTATATTCAATTATGATCTTTTTTCTTAACTTTTTACAATTGGGACTGATTTCTTGAAAATCCATAGTATCCAAAAGGATTTATAATTTCCCCCAAAAGCTTGATTGACAATAATTTGATCGTTAGGTATTTTTTTATTTTTATTCAACCCTCACTTCCCCACTCGTCATTTTCAGCAGCACCGTATCAGTTTTTGGAGGGTGTTTGAAAATAGCTCAGTTAAGGTTAATGTCCACTGACCTTCAGTGGTAAATCCATAGTATAAAATTAAATATTACATGCCAAATTTCACAATGTAGAGAAGTAGTTTGTTTTATAACTGTGATAAAATGTTTATCACTTTTACCTCAACGGGTATCTGGACATTAACGTTAAGCTATTATTCGTATTTCACAAATGATTTGTGATTAGTTGCGATTTAGGGAAAGAACTTGAGGTCTTATTGGAGCATAAACCTCCCATCGTCTGTAGTCATGGACCTCGGACTCAAGTCCGAAAGGCATCAGTAGGATGCGTCATTAAAAACAGAATTTTTATTGCTTCCTTCAGCGCTGATATATGTATCTATCAAATGACGCATGGCTGGCTCAGAGACTTTCAGGTCCTACTGTTGGCATATTAACCTCGTTTTTCCGATGAGCTATTCATGACTGCATCTCCAGAATAAACCGAGATGAGCTTTGCGCTTTGGTGTCACCCCAAGGCATTTTTCGCTTTTTTGGGAAAGTAATGTAAATCCACCGTCTGGATCTTGTTACTGCCACAAAAGCATTATTACGCTCTTCCTCAATTTCTTGTTTGCTTCGAGCTCTATAGTCAGGAAATACGCCCTCACACATCCCCATAAGAAATACAATGTCTTTTTCCAAACCCTTCATTGTATGTACTGTACTTAATATCAATCCAAATGGATTATAATCTTCAGTTAGTTGGCCCAAAGCCATCGCATTGCGAAAGGAAGAAAGGGACTCTCCTAAGCCTTTACGCTTGAAAGTTGTCCAACACATTCTAAGATCTTGAAGCTCTTGAAGGGAACGTTCAAGTTCACCATTAACATCATGCGAATCTGAACCCAATATTTCGAATGATGTTTTGAAATCACTACAAAGTTTTGGTATGTTAGGCTGTTCCAAGTTTAGATTTTGAATTGCTTTTAGAAGATCAGCTTGAATTCTTGGGAATGAAATTTCTGAGTTAAGAGCATCATTTGCGAACTTCTCCAGCAATTTTTCTCCACCCCATGAGCTAGGAATATCAATTTTCAATAGAGCACATAACTTCTTTCCATCAATCCAGTCCTTCGGATTCAGACGGAGGCGAATTGCGAGATCAAAAACTCTCCCGAAGGTTGAAGATGGCTCCATTTGGCTTTCGCCCTTTTTAAGTGAATATGGGATATTCATCTCTCGGAGGAATTTTTCAAGAATCTGAAAAACAAATCGATTGCGGGCGATCACCACCATGTTGTTTAGCGAAATGTCACCCTCTATTTCCTTAGTTTTTTCTTTAAGCAATTCATTAATCTTATTGCATATCCAGAGTGCTTCAGCTATTTCGTCTTGTTGTGCTTCAATATGGCTCCTACCATCAAAAGCAAAATTAGACTCAATCTGAGAACCAGGCTTAATCTTATTGGCTAATCGAATAACAGCTTTTGAACTTCGATAATTTTCTTTTAGTTCAAATTTAGCTGGATCATAATCTTTCACAAACTGATGGCAAAGATACTCATGGGATGAGCCATTGAATCCATAGATCATTTGATTAGGATCACCTACCATCAAGACACTTTTGATCGTGTCCCCACACAGTGCTTTGATAAACTCGTATTGTGCTCTGTTGAGATCTTGCGCTTCATCCACACAGATATGTTTATATTTGGAGCGATAAATTTGTCCGCACCATGGTTGCTCAAGAAGAATCTTCTGTGCATAAACGAGAATGTCATCAAAATCCATACCTCCACTTTCGAGCAAAGCCTGTTGATAGGCTTGAAAAATTTGCCAAAAGTTTTCAACACTTGCATATTTCTCTTTGACTTCTTCTTCATTCAGCAATTCTCGCTTCACGATTGAGAACTGATCCATATAATTTTGGATAATCCGCTCCCGATTTTTTCTAGTATAATCATCAGATACATTCAGGAACGAATCAATATCAACATCAATTTCACGCAAAGATTGTAGAAAAACCGTCATACGATCACGGTCGCGTTCGTATATATGCAATTCAGATGGCAAGCCAATAGTATGACCATATTGATCAAGGATACGTTGAGCCACTGCGTGGATAGTTGCTATCCAGCTCCGCTCTTCTATCCCTTCTATATCATTAAGGCGAACCGACATTTCTTCTGCTGCCTTGTTGGTAAAGGTAAGAGCTATAACCCCTTCTTTATGTGTGTTTTCGATGATATACCGTACCCGCTCAGTTAAAACTCGGGTTTTCCCAGAGCCAGCCGAAGCCAGAACTTGCAAAGGGATGCCAATTGGAGCATGAACAATATTGGATTGTGCGGTTGATAAATTGATCATAATACAGCCCCAAATTTGATTTTATCAAAAAGTTCGATAACTTTTGGAGGAAATTTTTTAATTTCAAGTTCACAGAGTTTTTCGGCAATTACTGGTGCATACTTAGGTTTGCTGGAATCAAGAATTTTTATTAAAGCTTGATCATAACCATCAGATGATCTGTACTCTTGCAAAACATCGGTATAGATGTGTTGCTTGCAAGAAGAACATACACCTGTTTTTACTCTACTTGCTAAAGTTCCATGTCTCTTATCAATCCATTTTTTAATAGCATCAGCCCCGTCAAGTTCATTTATCACAGCTTCTATTGTAGATTTGAATCCAGATGAAACCAGATACCCTTCAAAATCTGTGTTATCGAGGATGGTAATATTTTGGCAGTTTGCAATATCTGTGGCACCGAATACTTGTTCATAATATTTTTTCAGACTTTTAGTGGCTTCTTCCTCACCATCACTAAAAATGAAAACGGGAATGGAGAAATCTCTGGCAAAAGTAAAAAATGGAAGATATTGTTTTCCTGACCCGCGAACGCCGATGAAGTTTACACCTAACACGAAGGCTTCATTAGAAAAAAATTTTTGAAAAAGTATAGGGAGTGCTTGCTCTTCTGTTTCGCCTTCACACAAAACTAAAGCTTTAGAGAAAAGAATTTCCCCTCTTGAATGTATAACCTCACGCTGTAATCGGCGACGCTCCTCGACTTCAAGTTTGAGATCTAGGCTGTGGACTACAATGGAATTAGAAGACTTCTTAAGAAAACGCAATTCAGATTGATCGGCCGTTGCAGCTAGATAGGGCGAATGTGTGCTCACTATCACTTGTCCCTTAGATTCAGCAAGTTGATGATATAGCGTTTTTTGTGCATTGGGATGAAGGTGAGCTTCAGGCTCTTCAGCAGCAAGAATAGGGAAAAATGATTTTTTTTCTTTTTCGTGCTTGACCGCCATTAAATCAGTGAGAGCTTTCACTGTAAGCATAGATGCCCAGCTTCTTGTGCCCATCCCATGGTATTCCATGGAAAAGCTGTTGCTTGAGTTTTCGTAAATGATATCCTTGCCGTTTTCTGTCTTCACTATGAAATTATCCTTTCGTCCGTCATCTATTGTTAGATTAACATTAGTTCTTTCTTTGTTAAGACTTAGAATAATATAGTTACTTTCAAAAAATACTTTAATTGTCATACCGCCATCAATTTTTTCTATTTTTGCTTTTGTTATCCAATCAGTACTGAAGTTCCGTTTAAGAAACTCCATGAATCTTTCGCTCTCGTTCCCTGGAATGTTATCCCAACTAAATAGATACGAGATTTCGCCAAAGTGAATAGAGAAGTGCTTGGAGAGATCACGAATCTTTTTGGGGAAAGGCGTAATTTCGGCGCAACCTGAACCTTGAAAAGATTGGTTTAACTGCTCCAAGTGCATCTTTAATTTCTGAAGTGCGTTGCTCTTATTGACAGCTTCATAATTAATTTGTTTGATAAGAGATTCAAGCGCCGTGATTTCGGCCTGTTTATATTCAACGTTCGAAAGTACTTTTCCAATAAACGATGATCGTTCTTTAAGTTCTTGATGAATGTCTCTCTGAGCTTCAATCGAAATAAACGGCATAGTTTCAAGACGGGTGAGCATCTTGTTTTCTTTGATCTTATCTGTCTGCCAGGTTTTCAGATCGGGCCACCTTTCTAAAGTGAACCGTCTACTTTCAAAGACTCCTGTGATTGTATTTGGTGCCGCCCGTGTCCGAATGGCAACGAATTGACTGCCATTAGCTTCGGCCTGAATTTTATCGCCAAATTCAGTAGCCCAATCGTCATTAAATCTCTGCTTGCGAATTCCATCACCATCTACTGGGACGATCCTGACATCTACAATAATTTCTGAGACTCGTTTGTCATTAGCATCGATATGAAAATCCTCTTCGGACAAATAGCGAGAATAGTCGCCTAAAGCCAATTGCATTGCTTTTAACAGGGATGTCTTACCTGAGTTATTGGTTCCAATCAGGACGGTCACACGAGGAAGAGACATCTCAAGGTTTTTTATCCCTCGAAATCCGGCAATTCTTATGGTGTCAATAAGAATATTCATGATTTATTCTCCTTTATCAACCGCATTTTTATATTCGTCAAAATTGCTCTATCCTTGTAGGAACCACTAATTATAGAAAATGAAAGGTCATTCTTCAAATCTTCAATAGCCTTTTTCCTACGATTCACTTCATTTTCAAAAAATTCTTTCGATATTGTACTTTTGTTCGACATATGGGTTTCCTGTCTTTGTTTTTGGAAGTAGTAAAGTTAACAATATAACACATTTCCAGAGACGATCTATCCTTAGAAATGAAATAATGAGATAGATCTGTCGTTTTCTTCATTATGCACATCCACTTTTTCTATGAAATATTTTGGGAAATTTTCAGCACCAATAGCCATAATGCAATCGGCAGGGATTTCAGTTTTTCTTCGACTCTCCAGAACAAGTCTCACAACTTGAGTGTGGCGAAATTCAAGAAGAGCACCTCTTCCTTTCCAATGATCAAATTTGTGGAAATCCTTTCTTGAAATAGTCGGGTATGGAATATTAGTTTCGACATCAACAATTTCTTTCTTATTATCAATATCCGATTTCTCTAATCTCTTTCTATCCAAGACCACGAAGTTTTGATAGCTTTCAAAATATTCTCCTCTGTGTGATTTACCGAGAGCACGATTGAAATTATCATCACATGCGAAAAAATTAATGCATGGGATATTCGAGGGTGTTTCACCCAACCTTATGCCATGCCCGATTGTCCCCTTGAAATGCCAAACAACCGCATCCGTATTTTTATTCATCCTGATATTTTCTTTAAAATAATACATATTTTCCGGGAAATAAAAGTGAAAAATTAATTTATTCCTCAATCTTCCAAATCCTCTTATCCATGATTGTACCTCTTGTACATTTGAATATTCCATTTTTTGAACCACCCTTTTTATCCGAATGCTAAAGCATGTCTTCAATATTCAAATTATTATTTTATAACTGTTTCGTTTTACTTGCTCTGTAAACTACTCAGGGCTATAAGAGGCTGTCCGATAATCAGGCATACTCTGAGAGTAAAGTCATTACATCCTCTTTT
>UBJH01001952.1_pt1 | contig 16752 bp, 17 predicted proteins | sample 2193721 | NCBI WGS metagenome assembly UBJH01 (sample SAMEA4703186, study PRJEB27089) | metagenome | reverse complement strand
CTTCGGCGAGCAGCCGCCCGTCGCGATCGTAGAGGTAGAGGATGTCCTCCGTGGCGTTAGTCTTTCTGGTGCGCTGGCCCAGCGCATTCACCCGGTATTGGGTGGTGCCGGCGGCGGTCACGGCACTGGTCATTCTTCCCCGGGCGTCGTAGCCGAAGCTGCTCTGCCCGTCGCCGGTGATGGCGCCGTTGGCGTCGAAGGTGTAGCTCTTCGGCGGGCCGCTGTCGATGGCGGTGAGCCGGTTGCTCGTCGGGGCCGTGGTATAGGTGCGGGTGGTGCCGCCGACGGTCTGGCTCGTGCGGTTGCCGGTGGCGTCGTAGGCATAGCCCAGGGTGGTGGCCGGCAGGACGGCGCCGGTCAGCCGGTCGGCCGCGTCGTAACCGTAGCTGGCGGTGTTGGCGGCGTTGCCGGCATCGGTCTGGAAGGTAATGCGGGAGGCCGCATCGTAGCCCACCAGCCAGGTCTGGCCGCCCAGGCTGTAGCTGGCGATGCGCCCGTCCTGGTCGAAGCTGCGCGTGATGGTCTGATTGGCGCCGTTCATGAAGCTCTTCACGCCGCCGAAGGGCTGGTACTGGATGGCGCTCGCCAGCACCTTGACCTGGCCGTTGTCGGTGAGCTGGATCTGGCTGATGCGCCCGAGGCCATCATGCGTGTAGTCGATCCTCCGCCCCGAGGGGTAGGTGACGGATGCTAGCCGGCCGTTGGCATAGCCGTAGGTCGTGGTGTGGACCACGCCGGCCAGGGCGCGCGCTTCACTGGTGACGCGCCCAAGGGCGTCGTAGCCATACTGGATCGAGGCAGTGACGTTCCCGCCGGTGAGCTCTTCGATGAGGCGCACCCGGCCGATGCCGTTCGTGCCCAGGTCGTAGGTGGTGCGCACCTGGCTGCCGTCGGCGTGGGTAACGAGGGTGACGCGGTTCAAGGCGTCGTACTGGTAGGTGGTCGACTGGCCCTTGGCGTCGCTGCGGCTGGTGAGGTTGCCGGCCGCGTCATACACGCTTTGCGTGGTGCCGGTGTCGGGCGAGACCTGCGTCGTAACGTTGCCCAGTCCATCCACGGCATAGGTGGTGGCCAGATTGCGCGGATCGGTGACTTGCGTCAGTTGATCCTGTCCGTTGTAGGCGTAATTGATCTGGCCGCCGGTCGGATCGGTGGTCCGGATCAGCCGGTTCAAGGCGTCGTAGGCGCTGGTGGTGGCGTGGCTGAGGGGATCGGTCACGCTGGTGACGTTGCCGTTGGCGTCATAGGCATAGGCGGTGGTCTGGCTGGCGGCGCCAATGTCCTGTGCCAGCCGGCTCAGGGCGTCGAAGACACGCTGGCGAAGCTGGGTGAGCTGGCTGGCCGGGTCCCTGACCTCCTCGCGCGTGCGGTTGCCCATGGCGTCCAGCGTGTAGGCGATGCTGTTGCCGAGGTTGTCGGCCACGCCGGCCAGACGCTGTGCGGCATCGTAGGTGTAGGCCAGATAGCTGCCATCGGGCAGGGTCACGCGAGTGAGCTGGCCGACGCCGTCATATTGGTAGCTCGTCGTCTCGCCGTCGGCGCTGCGGGCGGCAAGGCGGCCGCGTGCATCGTAGGCCAGTGTCGTGGTGAGCCCATTGGGATCAGTAATGGTCAGCGGCCGACCATGGGCATCGTAGCCGGTGATGTTGGTGATCTGGCTCAGCGCGTTGGTGGTGCTGGCAAGATTGCCGCGCCTGCCCAAATCGGGGTCATTGGCCGGATAGTAGGTATAGGTGGTGAGGTCGCTGACATCCGTCCTCGGGCCATCTGCGGTCAGCATCTGGCCCGGGCTGGAGTAAGTCCAGGTCCAGGTGCGCGGGGTGCCGACGGGCGTGGCAGCAAAACCCTGGCTGCCGTTGGCGTCATTCGTGGCCTGCAAGGTCCTGGTGAGCATGTTGCCCTGTGCATCGTAGGTATAGCTGGTGATGCGCAGGGGCTCGGCCACCTGTAGCGGCAGCCTGAACGTGGCATGCCAGCTGGTCGTGGTGGTGCGCGCCTGGGGCGCGCCATAGGCTTCGACCCGGCTGGTCTCGAGGTTGCGTGCAAGTTCGTAGGTGTAGCGCGTCTGGTTCCCCAGAAAATCCGTGCGCGTGGCGAGATTGGCGTTAGCGTCGTAGGTGTAGGACCTCGATCCCGCGCCATGCCCGGATCCGGCGGGCTGCGTTTCGCTGCTGATGCGATAAAACCCCTGGACAATCTGGAAATTGTAGCTGCGCTGCGTGCCCAGGGGGTCGGTCACGACCGTGCTGTTGGTGCCAAAGGCGAACTGATGCCGATCCGCGCCACCTGCGTGCTCACTCTGTATGGCACGGCCTTGCGTGTCGTAGCTGAAATTGGCGAAGCGCTGACCGCGCTCGTCGGTTATGCCGGTGAGGGCATTGGGAAAGCTGGTGTTCTCATAGTGGTAGGTTCTGACAACACTCCCCGGAAACGTGACGGTCGCCAGATTGTTGCTTGCGTTGTAGGCGTATTGAATGATGCCGCCGTTGGGATCGGTCGAGGTCACGATTCGGCTGGCGCTGTCGTAGCCGAAGTTCAGGGGTCGCCCATAGTGATCCGTGACGCGGATCAGGCGGTCGGCGATATCGTAGGTCAGCGTCTGGGTCCGGCCGGCACGGTCGGTGATCGAAAGCAGCTTTCCGGCCGCATCGTAGAGTTCCGCTTCGTCCTGCTTGCTGGTGTATTTCCAGCCGGTGACGATGCCGGAAGCGTTGGTAAAACGTTCCAGCTTGCCTGGGATGGCTGCGTTGGCAATCCATGCGCCGCCGGAGAGCCAGAAGAAATACACCTTGCCATCGGGGCGGTAGAGTCCGACGATGTAGGACGCTGGTCCTTGCCCCATGCCAATGCTGCGATCCCAGTTGCTCTGCCACTGGGTCCCCCATCTACCCAGTCGAGAAGAATCCATGCTGTTGTATTGGATCCTCAGATCGAGCGGGAAAGCTCCGGCGCCCTGGTAAAGCACCTCGGCCTGGTGCTTGTTGCCAATGGCGCTATTGACCAGATTGCCCTTGTCGGTCGTCGGGCACGTTTCGCAAGAACCAAAGTTGACCGGATAGAGCCCGCACTTGCCGGTTACGGGATTGCGCCACAGGCCCGAAGGACAGGAGGAAGCGTTATAGCACTGATTGACAACAAGATTCCCGCCAGAGGGACACGTGTTGAAAATGACTGCGGTGTTGTAGGTTGTGTTGCACTGGGTCGCCCCGTTGAAGAGGATCGTTGACATGACCTCAACATAGTCATTCTGGCTAACATAGGCAGGCTCTTCCTTCGTCTGGCATCGAGGATTGAGTTTGTTAGTCCACCAATTGATCTTTGTTGCGCCCGGCATGAACGGCGGCACACTATAGGCATCCCACGCCGCCTTCGCGGCAGCAGCAAAAGATGGATATACGGTCGGACCTGCCGGATTGTTGCCAATTTGTTTCCGGTACTCCCTGATAGCTTGGTACGTGTCGGCTTGAACCGCTGAGCTGACGACAAGCTGGCTCAACAGAAATATTCCGATGCCAATACAGCGAAGCAGGCATTGCATTTTCTCGAAATGCCTGCGAAGCCGAATTAAATTGGGTTGAGCACTGCGCTGCATATTCACATCCAGGGTTTAGAAAACGTCAGAAGCCATTCCCCAGCGCTGGTTGCATCCGCAATGGCTCTTAAATGGTTCGAAGAAAAACAGGAACGGTGCAAGAGGAGGCGGGCGCAGCGCACCATTGCTTGTAGCAGAACCCCTTTTCACTTTACCTCCCCCAATAATTCTTGTTCCGGCTTTAGCCGCGTATAGCAGCACGCACTGTTCAAGCTGAATTCTTTTGAAGGTTTGCATTGTCCTTTTCGGCGCTATGCAAAGTCAATATACGACTTTGTATATAGCATAAGTATTCGACAATTTACCTGGCTGTTTTAAATGGATCAGGGCGTATACCCAAGCCTGTTCAGATTCTGCTTCATCTCGCCTATGGACATCGTTAAGCGGGACCTGCCCAGCCTGGTCCCGCCGTTGCGGGCGCTCCTGAAGTGATTCCTCAGCGCAGGTTGCCGGGCGAGCTCTTCAACCGGGAGGCTTGTCCTGTCTGGCTACCCGCATGACCGCGGCGGTTCGGGTTTCCACGCCGAGCTTCTCGAAGATGCGTTCGAGATGTTTTTCGACTGTACGCGGGCTGGCGCCGAGAATCGCGGCCACATCGCGGTTTGTCTTTCCCGCCGCGACCCAGTCGAGCACCTCCCGTTCGCGCGGCGTCAGCGCCAAGGCTGTGCGTCTCCTCGATAGATCCGAAGGCAGCAAAGGCATCCGGTCAAGCGCAACGCTGTAGCGATATAGGTTGGCGACGTGGGGTCGCAATACCTCGGAAAGGTCGCGTTCCCGCTCGCAGAATTTTGCCCGTTCCCGATTGAACACAAAGCTCACCAGGAACCGCTCGTCGACGTGGATCGGCATCGCCATCGTGTGCTCGATCCGGATCGGACGGTAATAGTCGTTGTAGAGCGGCAGGCGATGGAATTCGGCAGGACGGAGGAGGTCCGAGATGCGCGTCGTGACGGCATGGGCGTTGCGGCTGTGCGCACGCACGAGCGGATGCTCATGGAAGTAATGGTCGAAGACCTCGACCGCGCTGCGGGAAAGCAATCCCTCCGGCCTGACGATGCGGTGTCCGCTTTCGATGTCGCAAACGACCAGGGTGGTGAGGTCGGATCCGATGAGCCGGGGCAGAAGTTCGATGCCGCGCCTGGCAAAATCGCCGCTGCCTGCGCAGCAGTCGCCGAGCGCGTGCAGGACATCGAGTGCCCTGCGCAAATCGCGGCTGGAAAGCTGGTTCGCCGATACGGCAGGCGGCTGCGGGTGAAACATGGTCGTGCTCCCGGCAAGGAACGACGCGGCACCTGATTCTCTATAGCAGGCTGCGTGCCTGCCTGCAAGGCATTCCGGCCACTTACGTAGGGTTACGTATTTCCGTTCAGGCTTCCCGGCGGTACAAATGACGGCAAGCCGGTTGCACCGACCGGCGTCATCGAACCGAATGGAGGTATCGCATGGAAAAGGCCGAACACAAGGATTTCCGCAAACCGGACGAAGTCCGCGAGTTTCCCAAGGGCAGGCTGGAACTCATCAACATCGGCGGCGCGACGATCGGCAGGGCTGTTTTCGAACCGGGATGGAAGTGGTCGACTTCTGTGCAGCCGATCGCCAGGACCAAAAGCTGCGAAGCGCCCCACTTCCAGTACCACGTCTCCGGGACGCTCAGGATACTGATGGACGATGGCGCGGTGTTCGATTGCAATCCGGGCGATGTTTCCCTGCTCCCCTCGGGGCACGACGCCTGGGTCGTCGGCAGCGAGCCGGCCGTCGTCGTCGACTTCCAGGGAATGATCGATTATGCGTCGTCCCACGAGACGCACGCCTGAGGAGAATGCCATGCTGACGCACGCACCGATGACGACCATTCTTCCGGTCAAGGACCTGAGCCGCGCCTGCGATTTCTACGGCAAGACGCTCGGTCTCAGCGCTACGGGTCTGCAAGCCGACGGCAAGTTCCTGTTCAACTGCAACGGCGGCGCGGTGCTCGCGCTTTTTCCTAAGCCGGAAGGGACCCGGGCCGAGCATACTGCGGTCAGCTTCAGGGTCGACGACATCGTTTCGGAGATCCGCGACCTGGAATCGCGCGGAGTGAAGTTCCAGGACTACGACCTGCCCGGCTTCAAGACCGTCGGCCACGTCTGCGTGCTCGGTTCGGAAAAGGCGGCCTGGTTCAACGATCCCGAGGGCAACATTCTCTGCCTGCACGAAGACGTCGGCGCCAGGTGAAACCGCTCGACTATCATCCCGGCCAGATCGCAGCGCAGACGGAGGCCGGCACACGTCATGTCGCGCAGAAGCTGGCCGACTGGGTCGGACCGGTTGCGGACTTCGCGCGCGGCGCCGATCTCATCGTGCTCGCCACAGCGGAGGCCGCGGGCGGATTGAGATTCACCGTGGTATCGGGCAGCCCGCCGCTTGTCCGGATCGCCGAGCAACCCGAACTGCGGATGAGCTTGCCGCCGGCCGTGGGCATCAACCTGCCCATGCCGGCTGTCTGCGGCGGGCTGGCGATCAATCTCGGGCTGGCACGCCGGGCGCGAGTCAACGGCATCCTCCAGCTCGGCGCGTCCGGTCCGGAACTTCTTGTCACCGAAGCATTCACGTTGTGCAGAAAATACATGGCGCCTTCCGTGGCGATCGAGCCGGCACTGCGCATCGGGCCGGCCAGGTGCGAGGCGGTTGCACTCGACGCGCCCTGGCTGATCGACCTGATCGCGCGCGCCGAGACGACCTTTCTCGGCAGCCTCAGCCCGGCCGGGATGCCCGACGTTGCACATCGCGGCGGCAAGCCAGGCTTCCTGAAGTACGAGCCAGGCGCGCGGCTGCTCTCCTGGACGGAATTCGTCGGCGATGGCGTGTTCAAGAGCGCGGGCAACATTCGCGCCACGAAAACCATGGCGCTGTTGGCCGCCGATCTTGAATCGGGGGATGGCGCGGTGCTGTTCGGGCATGCCGAGTACGAAACCACCTACACGAAGGGCCAGCCGCGCACGGATGCCCTCGTCCAGCATCAGAAGGAGTTCCCTTCCCAGGGCGCGATGACTTGTACCATCGATCGGGCAGAGCGCCTGGCTGGCCTGCTGCACCCTCGCGAGCGCATTGCGCGGGCACCGCGCATCACCAGCCGTTCGGCGGTCACGGAGCAGATGCCGCGCTGAAGCAGCGAAGTCCGCCTGGTTCGAGCCCGGGCTGGCAGACGGACCGGTGTCGCACGTGCTGGATTGAGGGGTTCAGACCAGGCCCTTCGATACGCGCTTCGCGCTACTCAGGGCGAACGGTTTTTTTCCGTTCGTGGTGAGTAGGCGCATAGCGCCGTATCGAACCACAACCCGGATTCAGTGCAGGTCGACGGCGAAACGCTTCAGGTCTTCGAGCGCGACGATGTCCAGCGTCGCCTCGTTGGTGGCATTGAGGACTACCTGCGGCGCCTTGCCGGCCTGCAGGGCTTCGCGCCAGCGCGCGGCGCACAGGCACCAGCGCTGGCCCGGCTGCACGCCGGGGAATTCGTATTCGGGCCTCGGCGTCGACAGGTCGTTGCCGCGCGCCTTCGAGAAGGCGAGGAATTCCTTGCTGGCGACGATGCAGACGGTGTGGCGGCCGATGTCCTCCGGCGAGGTATCGCAGCAGCCGGTGCGGAAGAAGCCGGTGACCGGCTGCTCGCTGCAGACGCCGAGCGGGCCGCCGAGGACGTTGCGCTGCAGGCCGCCTTCGTCGCGGTTCACACCGTCACTCCTTCTCTTCGATCCAGGCAGCCTGAATGGCTTCCAGAATCTTCTCGCCGCAATGGCCCGGATCGTCGTCGAAGTCCGGCAGCGCCCTCACCCAGTTCATCAGGTCGACGAAATTGATCTTCGCCGGGTCGACGTCGGGATGGGCATCGGCCAGCTCGATGGCGATGTCGTTGATGTCGGTCCATTTCATTTCTTGTGGCCCTCGCTCACCATGTTGATGGTGTATTTCGGGATTTCCACGACCAGCGGCGTTTGCGCCACCAGCGCCTGGCAGGACAGGCGCGAGTGCGGCTCCAGGCCCCAGGCCTTGTCGAGCAGGTCCTCCTCCTTCTCCTCGGCCTCGGCCAGATCGTCGAAGCCCTCGCGGACGATGACGTGGCAGGTGGTGCAGGCGCAGGATTTCTCGCAGGCGTGCTCGATCTCGATGCCGTTCTGCAACAGTCCGTCGCAGAGGGAGGTGCCGGGGGGCACGTCGATCACCGCGCCGTCCGGGCAGAGTTCGACGTGGGGGAGGACGATGATCTGGGTCATATCTTGAACTCGACTATCTTTTGTCCGGTGAGCGCGCGCTTGATGCCCTGGTCCATGCGGCGGGCGGCGAAGTCCTGGGTGGCGGCATTCAGCGAGTCGATGCCGGCCTTGATGGCGCGGTGGTCGGCGCCGGCGATGCGCTTCCTCAGCGCGGCGATCTCCTCGTCGATGTCGGCGCGCTCCTCGACGCGCAGCAGGCGTCCGTCGGCGGCCAGCGCCGCCTCGACGGCCTCGACCAGGCGCTGCGCCTCGACCTGCTGCTCGCGCAGGTTGCGCGCCTGCACGTCGTCGCCGACGTGGTCGATCGACTCCTTCAGCATGCCGGCGATCTCGTCGTCGGTCAATCCGTAGGACGGCTTGACGGTAATCGAGGCCTCGACGCCCGAGGTCATCTCGCGCGCCGAGACGGCCAGCAGGCCGTCGGCGTCGACCTGGAAGGTGACGCGGATGCGCGCCGCGCCCGCCACCATCGGCGGGATGCCGCGCAGCTCGAACTTCGCCAGCGAGCGGCAGTCGGAGACCAGCTCGCGCTCGCCCTGCACGACGTGGAAGCTCATCGCCGTCTGGCCGTCCTTGAAGGTGGTGAATTCCTGCGCCTTGGCGATCGGGATGGTCGAGTTGCGCGTGATCACCTTCTCGGTCAGCCCGCCCATCGTCTCCAGGCCGAGCGACAGCGGGATGACGTCGAGCAGCAGCCAGTCGTCGGCGCCGGCGCGGTTGCCGGCGAGCACGTTGGCCTGCATGGCGGCGCCCAAGGCGACGACCTTCTCGGGATCGAGGTTGGTCAGCGGCTCCTGCTTGAAGTACTCCGCCACGGCGCGCTGCACCTGCGGCATGCGCGTCGCGCCGCCGACCATCACCACGCCCTTGATGTCGTTCACCGTCAGGCCGGCATCGCGCAGCGCCTTGCGCGTCGGTCCGAGGGTTTTCGAGATGAGGGTCCTGGTGATGTCGGCGAAGGTGTCGATCTTCAGCGTCAGGTCGACCGCCTGGCCCGTGCCCAGTTCGGCATGGATCGGCGCCTCGTCGTGGGAGGTCAGCATCTCCTTGGCCTCGCGCGCCTTCAGCAGCAGGCGGCGCGTGTCCTCGATGCTGGGAAAGGTGATGCGGGCGTCGTCGAGGATCCAGCAATAGACGCGCTGGTCGAAGTCGTCGCCGCCGAGCGATGCATCGCCGTTGGTCGCCAGCACCTCGAAGACGCCGCGCGAAAGCTTCAGGATGGAGATGTCGAAGGTGCCGCCGCCGAGGTCGAACACGGCGTAGACACCTTCCGAGGCGTTGTCGAGGCCGTAGGCGATGGCCGCCGCCGTCGGCTCGTTGAGCAGGCGCAGCACGTTGAGGCCGGCCAGCTTGGCCGCATCCTTGGTGGCCTGGCGCTGGGCATCGTCGAAATACGCCGGCACGGTGATGACGGCGCCGACCAGTTCGCCGCCGAGACTGGCCTCGGCGCGCTCGCGCAGCACCCTGAGGATTTCAGCCGAAGTCTCCACCGGGCTCTTGACGCCGGCGACGGTGCGCAGGCGCACCATGCCCTCGGCGTCGAGGAAGTCGTAGGGCATCGACTCGATGTGCGAGACGTCCTTCAGGCCGCGGCCCATGAAGCGCTTGGCGGAGACGATGGTATTGCGCGGATCGGTGGCCTGCGTGCCCTGCGCCGCGTAGCCGACGTCGACGCCGCCGTCGGCCTTGTAGCGCACGATGGAAGGCAGCAGGCTGCGCCCCACCTCGTCCTGCAGCACCACGGCAATGCCGTTGCGCACCGTGGCGACGAGCGAATTGGTGGTGCCCAGGTCGATGCCCACCGCCAGCCGGTGCTGGTGCGGCGCGGCGGACATGCCGGGCTCGGAAATCTGCAGTAAGGCCATTTTGAAGAGAGCTTAGTCCTGACTTTCGAGCGCTTCGAGCGCGTCTTGTATTTCGTGTTCCAGCTTTTCGACGAACATCAGCCGGCGCACCGCGTCGGCGGCGGCCGCGTAATCCTTCTTCGCGTCGAGATCGCGCTCGATCTCCGCGCGGATCTCGCCGCCGTGCTTCTCGAGGCGCTGCATCAGCTTTTCCAGCTCGTGGTGCTCGCCGGCGGCGCGCGCCTCGGCCACCGCCTCGCGCCACTCCATCTGCTCCATGAGGAACGCCGGCGACATCGCCGTGTTGCTCTCGTGGTCGGTCTCGGCGCCGGCCAGCCGCAGCAGGTAATGCGCCCGCAGCAGCGGCTTCTTCAGCGTGCGGTAGGCCTCGTTGACCTGGGTCGCCCACTGCATCGACAGGCGGCGCTCGGTCTCCGGCAGGTGGGCATGCCGGTCCGGGTGCACCTTTCCCTGCATTTCGTGATAGGCCTGGTCGAGCTGCGCCGCGTCGATGCGGTAGGCGCGCCTGAGGCCGAACAGCGCGAAGTAATCCTGGCTGAAATCAGGGACCACGGTCAGACGTTGAAGCTTTCCCCGCAGCCGCACTGATCCTTGACGTTGGGGTTGTTGAACTTGAACCCCTCGTTGAGGCCCTCGCGCGCGAAATCCAGCTCCGTGCCGTCGACATACGGCAGGCTCTTCGGGTCGACCAGCACCTTGACGCCGTGGCACTCGAAGACGACGTCCTCCGGCGCCGCCTCGTCGGCGAACTCCAGCTTGTACGACATGCCCGAGCAGCCCGAGGTCTTGACGCCGATGCGCACGCCGACGCCCTTGCCGCGCTTGGCGATGAAGGTGGAAACGTGCTTCGCCGCCCTTTCCGTCAATGTGACCGCCATATCCTCACCTTACCCTTCGTGCTTCTTCTTGTAATCGGCCACGGCCGCCTTGATGGCGTCCTCGGCCAGGATCGAGCAGTGTATTTTAACCGGCGGCAGGGCCAGTTCCTCGGCGATCTGCGTATTCTTGATGTCCAGCGCCTGGTCCACCGTCTTGCCCTTGACCCACTCCGTGACGAGCGAGCTGGAGGCGATGGCCGAACCGCAGCCGTAGGTCTTGAACTTGGCGTCCTCGATGACGCCCTCCTTGTTCACCTTGATCTGCAGCTTCATGACGTCGCCGCAGGCCGGCGCGCCGACCATGCCGGTGCCGATGCCGTCCTCTTCCTTGTCGAAGGCGCCGACGTTGCGCGGATGCTCGTAGTGTTCCAGTACCTTGTCGCTGTAAGCCATTTTCGCTGCTCCTTAATGCGCCGCCCACTGGACGGTGTTGAGATCGATGCCTTCCTTGTACATGTCCCACAGCGGCGACATTTCGCGCAGCTTGCCGATCTGCCGGTGCAGGAGCTGGATCGTGTAGTCGATTTCCTCGACCGTGGTGAAGCGGCCGATGGTGAAGCGGATCGAGCTGTGCGCCAGCTCGTCCTGGCGTCCCAGCGCGCGCAGCACGTAGGACGGTTCCAGGCTGGCCGAGGTGCACGCCGAGCCGGACGACACCGCCACGTCCTTGATCGCCATCATCAGCGACTCGCCCTCGACGAAGGCGAAGCTGATGTTGAGGTTGTGCGGCACCCGCTGCTCCAGGTCGCCGTTGAGGAACACCTGCTCGATGTCGGAGAGGCCCTTCCACAGGCGGTCGCGCAGCATGCGGATGCGCTCGTTCTCGCTCGCCATCTCCTCGCGCGCGAAGCGGAAGGCCTCGCCCATGCCGACGATCTGGTGGGTGGCCAGGGTGCCCGAGCGCAGGCCGCGCTCGTGGCCGCCGCCGTGCATCTGGGCTTCCAGGCGGATGCGCGGCTTGCGCCGCACGTAGAGCGCGCCGATGCCCTTCGGGCCGTAGGTCTTGTGCGCCGAGAAGGACATCAGGTCGACCTTCAGCTTCGACAGGTCGATCGCCACCTTGCCGGTCGCCTGGGCGGCGTCGACATGGAGGAGGACGCCCTTGGCGCGGCAGATCTCGCCCATCTGCTCGATCGGCTGGATGACGCCGATCTCGTTGTTCACGAACATCACCGAGGCAAGGAGGGTGTCGGGGCGCAGCGCCGCCTTGAACTGCTCGAGGTCGACCAGGCCGTTCTCCTGCGGGTCGAGGTAGGTCACCTCGAAGCCGTGGCGCTCCAACTCGCGCATCGTGTCGAGCACCGCCTTGTGCTCGGTCTTGACGGTGACGAGGTGCTTGCCCTTGCCCTGGTAGAAGAAGGCGGCGCCCTTGATGGCGAGGTTGTTCGACTCGGTGGCGCCGGAGGTCCACACGATTTCCTTCGGGTCAGCGCCCACCAGCGCCGCGACCTGCTCGCGCGCCTCCTCGACGGCCGTTTCCGCCTCCCAGCCATAGGCATGCGAGCGCGAGGCGGGGTTGCCGAACTTCTCGACCAGCCAGGGAATCATCCGCTCGGCCACGCGCGGATCGACCGGAGTCGTCGCGGAGTAATCGAGGTAGATGGGGAATTTCAGCATGTTTTTCTCCAGAGCGTTCAGGCGGCCACCGCGGCCAGCCCTTTCAGTTTTCGAACCGTTTCGTCGAGCGCCTGCAGGAAGCGCGCGACATCCTCATCCGTGTTGGCGCGTCCGAGCGAGACGCGCAGCGCGCCCTTCGCCATGCCGGCCTCGACGCCCATCGCCAGCAGCGTGTGCGACGGCTCGGGCGAGACGCTCGAGCAGGCCGAGCCGCTCGCCACCGCGAAGCCGGCGCGGTCGAGCTGCGCCACAAGCGTTTCGCCATCGATGCCGGTGAGCGCAAAAAACACCGTGTTCGGCAGGCGCGGCGCATTGCGGCTGAAGATATTCGCGCCGCTCGCCGCCAGGCCCTGCTCGAGCCGGCCGCGCAGCGCGTCTAGGCGCGCAGCATCCGCTTCCAGCTTCGCCACAGCCAATTCGCAGGCGGCGCCGAAGCCGACGATGGCCGCCACGTTCTCCGTGCCCGAGCGCAGGTTGCGCTCCTGGCCGCCGCCGGAAATCAGCGGCTTCAATTCGATGCGCTTGTCCAGCACCAGCGCCGCAGCGCCCTTCGGGCCGTAGATCTTGTGCGCGGAAAGGGTCAGGGCGTTCACGCCGGCGGCATTCAGGGCGCGGAAGTCGATGGCCACCTTGCCCAGAGCCTGCACCGCGTCGGTGTGGAACCAGGCGCGCGCTGCCTTTGACTGCGCCGCCAGCGCCGGGATGTCCTGCAGCACGCCGGTCTCGTTGTTGGCGAGCATCACCGACACCAGCGCCGGCTTCTTCGCCAGCGCCGCGGAAAAGTCAGCCTCCGTGACACGGCCCTCGGCATCCACGGCGATCTCGTGCAGTTGCCAGCCAAGCCGCTTCAGCTCCGCCGCCGGCTCGCGCACGCAGGGGTGCTCGATGGCCGACACCGCAATCGTGCCGGGCTTGAGGCAGGCCGCCGCGCCCTTGATGAACAGGTTGTTGGCCTCCGAGCCGCCGCTGGTAAACACCACCTCGGTCGGATGCGCCCCCACCGCCGCCGCCACCTGGCTCCGCGCCGCGTCGATGGCGGCGCGCGCCGCGCGGCCGTATTCGTGGCGGCTCGAAGCGTTGCCGTAGCGTTCCGTCAGGAACGGCAGCATCGCCTCCAGCACGCGCGCATCCAGCGGCGTCGTGGCGTTGTGGTCGAGGTAGGCCGGGGCGAACATGGAACGGCGCTCAGGCCACCGCCACGTTGTCGCGCCGCGCGCCGCGCAGGCGGTCGTCGATCGCCACCGAGGCGGCGACGGCCTTGGCCTTCGGCTGGTTCACCAGGTCATGCAGGGAGACCGAGGCGAGGTACTCGTGCATGCGCTTGTTGAGGTTGGTCCACAGGTCGTGGGTCATGCAGCGATGCTCGTCCTGGCAGTTCTCCATGCCGCCGCAGTTGGTGGCGTCCAGCGGCTCGTCCACCGCCGCGATGATGTCGGCGACGGTGACTTCGTTCATGCCGCGGGCGAGGCGATAGCCGCCGCCGGGGCCGCGCACGCTGCCGACGATGTTGTGGCGGCGCAGCTTGCCGAACAGCTGCTCCAGGTAGGACAGGGAAATCTTCTGGCGCTCGCTGATGCCCGCCAGCGTCACCGGCCCGTTGCTCTGGCGCTGGGCCAGGTCGATCATTGCCGTCACCGCAAAGCGGCCTTTGGTCGTCAGTCTCATGGTTGGATCCTCTCCAAAAGGGCGCTTCCGCGCCTAATACTTGAACATTTCAGTCGACTATACAAAGCCCGATTAGTTCAGTCAACTATTTTGCCCAAATACTGCGGATCGAATTTGTCCGCCGTTGCCAGCTCGTCGGCCTTGCAGACGCCGGATTGCTCCAGGCACTTCAGCAGCATGTCGAGCCGGCGGTCGGTTTCCACGGCATGGTCGAGCAGGCCGTGGATGGCCTGGGACAGCGGATCGTCCTCGTTGCGCGTCACCGCATACGCCGAGAAGCCCATCTGGCCGGCCTTGATTTCGCGGACAATTTCGCTGCGATCCTCGACGATGCGCGCCGGGATGCCGACCGCCGTCGCGCCGGGCGGGACATCGCGCACCACCACGGCGTTGGAACCGACCTTGGCGCGCTCGCCCAGCGTGATCGGGCCGAGCACCTTGGCGCCGGCGCCGATCACCACGCCGCGCTCCAGCGTCGGGTGGCGCTTGCCCTTGTTCCAGGAGGTGCCCCCCAGCGTCACGCCGTGGTACAGCGTGCAGTCGTCGCCGATCACCGCCGTCTCGCCGATCACCACGCCCATGCCGTGGTCGATGAAGAAGCGGCGACCGATGGATGCGCCCGGATGGATCTCGATGCCCGTCATCCATCGCGCGATGTTGGAGCCGAGCCGCGCCAACCACTTCAGGCCAAGACCCCACAGCCAGTGGTTGAATCGGTGATAGACCAGCGCGTGCAGGCCCGGATAGCAGGTCAGCACCTCCCAGGTGTTGCGGGCGGCGGGATCGCGGTCGAAAACGCAGGCGATGTCTTCTCGCAGGCGGCTGAACATCGGGTCACTCCATCAGGAAGTGCTTAAATGTTACAAAAAACCCTCGACTTTAGTCAACTTTATCGCCGGGTTTCTTCAAGAAGGTCTTCAGCATGCCGCGCAGCAGGCTGACTTCGTCGCGCTCCAGCCGGATGCGGTCGAACAGCCGGCGCAGGCGCGGCATCAGGCGCTTGGGATGCGCCGGGTCGAGAAAGCCGCTCTGCGTGACGGCGGCTTCGAGGTGCTCGTAAAAGCGGCGGATCTCCTCGAAGCCGGCCGGCGGGTTTTCCGGCGCCGGCGGCGCCCCCGGTGCAATAGCCGCCAGGCGCAGCTCGTAGCACATCACCTGCACGGCGGCGGCGAGGTTGAGCGAGGAATAGCCGGGGTTGGCCGGGATCATCACCGGCAGGCGGCACAGCGCCACCTCCTCGTTGGAGAGCCCTGCCGTCTCGTTGCCGAACACCAGCGCCACCGGGCCGTGCGCGCTGGCGCCGACGATCTCCGGCGCGGCCTCGCGCGCCCATTTCGGCGGCGGCGCCAATTCCCGCTGGCGCGTCGTCATCGCCGCGGCCAGCACCGTGCCGGCCAGCGCCTGTTCGAGCGTCGCGCAGACGACGGCGCCTTCCAGCACGTCGCGCGCATTCGAGGAGCGGGCGCGCGCCACGCCGTCGGCATCGGCGACCGGATTCACCAGGTAGAACTGCGACAGCCCCATGGTCTTCATGGCGCGCGCGGCCGCGCCGATGTTGCCGGGATGGCTGGTATGGGAGAGGACGATGCGGATGCGGTCGAGTGGGTTGTTCATATACAATGCCGCCTTCTTCGCCGGGGCTGCAGGTTGCCCTTCGATACGCGCTTCGCGCTACTCAGGGCGAACGGTTTTTTCCGTTCGTGCCGGACACTGGGCGAACGGGTTCCCACCGTTCGTGCCGGACTCAGGGCGAACGGGGTAATAACCGTTCGTGCTGAGTAGGCGGCAAAGCCGCCGTATCGAAGCACCAGAAACACCCGGCACGCTCATTGAAAACAAACCGGACGCCTCATGCACCCGACACTCAACATCGCCGTCAAGGCCGCGCGCCGCGCCGGCGGCATCATCAACCGCGCTTCGCGCGACGTCGAACAGATCAAGGTCAGCGCCAAGCGCGACAAGGATTTCGTCACCGAGGTCGACAAGGCCGCCGAGGAGGCCATCATCGGCGTGCTGAAGGAGGCGTATCCGGACCACGCGATTCTAGCAGAGGAGTCCGGCGCCTCCGGCGACTCCGAGCACGTCTGGATCATCGATCCGCTCGACGGCACCACCAACTTCATCCACGGCTTCCCGCAGTACGCGGTCTCCATCGCCCAGGCGCACAAGGGCGTGCTGCAGCATGCCGTGGTCTACGACCCGAACCGCAACGAGCTGTTCACCGCCAGCAAGGGCGCCGGCGCCTATCTCAACGAGCGCCGCATCCGCGTCTCGAAGCGCGTCAAGCTCAACGAAGTCCTTGTCGGCACCGGCTTCCCCTTCCGCTACTTCGAGCACGTCGACGCCTACCTCGGCATCTTCCGCGACATGATGCACAAGACCGCCGGCGTGCGCCGGCCGGGCGCCGCCGCGCTCGACCTCGCCTGGGTGGCGGCCGGCCGCATCGACGGCTTCTGGGAACTCGGCCTCTCGCCCTGGGACATGGCGGGCGGCGCGCTGCTCATCACCGAAGCCGGCGGCCTCGTCGGCGACCTCAGCGGCGAGCAGAACTACCTCGAAACCGGCAACATCGTCGGCGGCAACCCGAAGGTCTTCGCCCAGCTGCTGCAGATCATCGCGCCGCACCTCAACGCCAAGCTGAAGGCCTGAGTCGCGCATGGACCCGCTGACCCACGGCCTCCTCGGGGCCGTCGCCGCGAAAGCCGTGCTCGGCCGCCGCCTCGGCCACGCCGGCTGGATGATCGGCGCCGCCGCCGGCATGCTGCCCGACGTCGACTTCTTCCTGCACAGCGACGCCGACCCGCTGCTCAACATCGAGGTCCACCGCCAGTTCACGCATTCCCTCGCCGCGATCCCCGTCGGCGGCGCGCTCGCCGCCCTGCCCT
>UBJH01002850.1_pt1 | contig 16828 bp, 14 predicted proteins | sample 2193721 | NCBI WGS metagenome assembly UBJH01 (sample SAMEA4703186, study PRJEB27089) | metagenome | reverse complement strand
GGGGACGTACCTGCAGAGCCAGTTCCGTCACCTCGCCTTCGCCAAGGCCAAAGGGGGGAAGAAAGCGGTGATGGCCGTCAGTCATTCGATCCTCATCGCCGTCTGGCACATGCTCACGTCTCGCGCCCCCTACCGAGATCTCGGCTCCTGTCATCTGGTGGCGCCAGAGCCAGCACGCGCCAAGCGGGTGTTGGTACGCAAGCTCGAACAATTAGGTTTTCAGGTCACCCTTGCAGCCAAAGAGGCCGCGTGACCCGGGAGACTTTCGGGGCAATCTCACAATATTTGGGATGCGCGGTCGCTGAGCAGAACGGGTGGATTGCCACGCTCCCGGTGGTCGCTCGCAATGGGTATAAAGGTCATGGATTGTTGGTCTTTTGTTGATTTTCAAAGTAACTGTACCATTTCAAGAATTGAATCTTGTGTCGTTGACTCAAGCCGGCGTGCTGCCGGTACGCCCGTTTGATTCTTGAATGCCACCCTTCCAGGGCGTTGGTGGTGGCATGAATACACGGGTCCATCAGGTAGTGGAACATGTCCGGCAACGCGTTGTTGATCAGGGTGAGGGTGCGCTTCAGATCAACGTTGGCTTTGCTCTGCATCGACAGCGAACGGACGAAGGGCCGGTGTCGCCCCAACCAGGCGTTGTCGGTGGACACGAAGCGATTGCGCGCTTTGACCAATCGGATGCTGGTGAGGCTTAACAGCAGCCAGCGAAGTTCCCGGCCGGCCTGGGTCCCAGGATACGTCCTGAGCCATCGACAGCCCTCATGTTGGATGTGATACAGGCATCGTTGGATTCTGGCTTGGGGCCAGAGGGCACCGATCGCCCTGAGAGCGGATCGTTCTCCATCGGTGGTGATGGCGAGGGGCGCCAGCCCGCGCTCTTTGAGCCCCTGCAGCCATGGAAAGCTGGTGGCCAACCCTTCCTTGGGCACGTACAGGTTCGAGAGGATGGTGTGATCGGCAGCATGCATGAGCGTCACCAGGCACCCGTCCTGATGGAAGTACGTGCCATCCAAGACCAGGTGCGTGCATGGGCGATAATCCTCGCACTCGGGCGGGGATTGCTCAAGCCAGTAGTTTTTGATCCGCGTGAGCTTGGCGGGGCTATGACCGGATAGGTCCGAGAGTTGTCGGATGGAATAATGTTCCATGACCCAGAGCTTGAACCAATGTCGCTCCTGATGTCTTTTGTTCTTCCGGTTCTTCCGGATGAAGGTCTTGGAGCAAACGGCGCACCTGAATCGTTGCTTACCATTGGGGCTTTGACCGAAGCGTTGCACACAGCCCGAACCACAAAAAGGACAATGCTTTTTTTCTCATCGTGGAGTCCCTTTATCAAAGTGGTTTGATATTTGACCCGTTGAGTTGTCATAATATCGTGCATGGTCGAGCCGTTGCAACGCAATGACCAACAAAAGACCAACAATCCATGACCTTTATACCCGCGATGACGACTTTCTCTCTCGCTGTGCTTGGGAGGTCCTCTGACGACAAAGGGCCGGGTGCCGCGATAGCAACCCGGCCCTTCGCGTAAGGCTCGAACGGCACCCTATAGCTCCATGATCACATCACCCAATTACTGAGGGTCCACCCCTTGTCCACCGCGCACACACCAGACATAGAACGCCGCGTTCGCCTTATCGCTGGTGTTCACCTCGTAACCGACGAAGAACACGCCCCACGCGAGGCTGCCATCGGCGGTGGGGTCGGTGTTGGAAGTCGCCGACCAGTAGAAGGACGACTGCACATTCTGAAAGGGATGGTTGAGGGGGAGCGCCGGATTGCGTGTCGGGTCGATGAGGCTCGCCAGCTCCTGGAGCGTGGGGAGCCGCCACCCTAGCCGTCCGCCCACGGTCTTGATATTGCAACTCCATTGCGCACCGAACCAGTCTCGGGTCGTCGTATCCGGCGACCGCTCCCAGACGAGCCCCGTCTCTCTGTCCAGGACGGCATCCCTATCAAAGGCACTCAGCACGGTGAACCGACTTGAAGTGTTGATCTGCTGATTCCACGGCGGGAAGGCGACAGCCTTCTCCGCGGTCGCCGCAAGTACCAGCCCGATGCCGATCAGACTTGCGTAGAGCGCGCCCCTCATCCTCCTCTTGTTCATGGCACCTCTCCTTTTCTGTGCGTGTTGCGTTGCCGTGCGTCCTGCGTGCGGGCCTGAAGTGGTTGTGGATGTTAGCGTAGAGTATAGGATCACAGGATACAGAAGTCAAATATTTGGGAAGATAGGAAATGCGCAGTTCAGACTGAGCATGTAAGATATTAGCAGGAATGCTCCTGAGGCAGTGACCCTGCTGCGGGTTCATGTGGATAGACGCGTGCACGGCAGAGATAGGCGCCAATCTCAGTGCAGTACCTCAGAATCGAACCCTGATGCCGCCGTGTACGAGCAGCGGAGTGCCGGTGGTGACGATGTTATTAGTCGACGTGCCCGTCTTGGCGACCTCGTAATCTCGGTCGAAGAGGTTCTCTACTGCAAAGAAGATTTCTCCTGCGGACAGCTTGGGAACGGGAATCGGCCGCCAGAGCATGAGGTCCAGCACAAAGAAGTCGCCGAGTTTCAGCGAATTCAGATCGTCCTCGTATTGATCCCCGATAAACCGTCCCTGGACGGACACGTTGATGAGGGATGGGTTGGTATAACCCACCTTCATGGTGACCTGATGTCTCGGAACCTGAGCGATTCGCTTCCCCTCTAACTCCGGCTGGTTCGGGGCGCTTAAAACCTCAGTATGGTTGTAGAGATAACTACTTGAGAAGGCCCAGCTCGGATGCGGGCGGTATTCCAGCTCGGCCTCGATCCCCCTGATCCGCGTTCTGTCCAGGTTTTCCCGCTGCCGACAGACGCCGCCGACTGGGACAAAGCCGCAAGGCTCCATAACAGCTCCTTGACCGATCCCCTTGGTGACGTTGACGACGGGGTCCTTCACCTCATTCCAAAAGGCGGTGAGCCGACCGAGAAGGTTGCGCATAATACTGTAGTCCATTCCGACCTCTCCCCCGATCAACCGCTCCGGATCCAGGCCTGCGTTGGCTTCGGTAATATCGTTTCGGACCCTGAACGGCCTAAACTGCTCATTGATCGTCGGCGCACGAAATCCCTTGTAGAAAGAGCTTCGCATCGAGAGCTGATCGGTGGCCTGATACAAGAGGGCTACCTTGGGGCTAAAGGCGAATTCGTCTCGATCGTCGAACTGATTATTCCGAGTGATTGCTCCGGTCTGTTTATTCCTCTCAATGCGGGACGCATCGAAGCTTTGCCAGGAATCGAACCTACCGGCAATCGTCACCTGCCATCCAGGCGCGGGAGTGAAAATATCCTGAAGGTAGGCGCCCGTTAGCATTTGTTCCCCGCCGGCCTTCCGTCGCCGGGTGAAATCTTGTAGAGCTTGATTAAATGTAAAGAATTCGTTGGTTTCCCCATCGATCCATCTCACGTCGGTTCCAGCCGTAAGCAGATGGGACTGAAAGATCCGTTTCGACCACTGCAGGCTTATCCCTGCATCTGTTGAGGGCACATCGAACTGATCGAGCGCGGGGGTTTCCGAGTTCCGATCGGGCGCCGCAGAACTGAAGGTGCTGTTAAACGTCTGCATGTGGGAGAAGAGCGTGAGTTGCCAGTCGCTGCCGTCGGCGGTCTTCATCCGGCCACCGGTTGCCACATAGCCGGTCTCGGTCTCATTATTCTGAAGCGGGGTCCCGTTGCCGCGATCCTCCCGAAAGAAGGTACCGGCAAGGAAGAGCGAGGAGGTCAGAGAAGGCGTGTATTCCAGTCGACCATTAAAGGTCTTGTGGCTGGAGTCGGCATTGACATCGATATCCCCTCGCTGACTCTTCTTGACGATCTTATAGCCGTCAGTGTCGAAGAAGTTGCCCTCAAGAGAGATACCCCATGGGCCGGTCACGTGACTCACCAGTAGGTCGGTATCGACGGTATTGCGTGTTCCACCATCAACCTTGAGTTGGGCAACCTGCGCCTCCGGCCGTTTGGTGATAATGTTGATGACGCCACCCAGCGCATAGTTGCCCCAGACGCCGGAACCGCCGCCACGTGCCACCTCAATCCGTTCGACACTTTCCAGCGGCACCTTACTCCAGTAGACCCAGCCGCCGAACGGATCGTTGAGCGGAACCCCGTCCAGCAACACCAATGTCCGACTTACGCCGCTGGGCCCGATCCCGCGAAGCGACACGCCCTGCGTCGTCGGATGGGTCACCAGGCTGCTGCTGCGACGAAACAGACTGAACCCGGGGATCTGCCGCAGCAGATCGTCTACCGTCCTGGCCGGCGATTGCGCGATCTCCTCCCGGGTGATGACCGTCACATTGGCCGGGACGTCCCGTAGCCGCTGCTCAATCCGGCCGGCAGAGACGACCACCGGATCGAGACGAACCGCCTCCTCGGAAATAGTGGGCGGTGGCGAGTCGGCGTCGGCCCCCCACGCAACTGCAGCGAATCGTCCGATGGCACCGATAATGACAAGCCAGACAACAGCAATAATGATTCTACGCGACCCAAGTTCAGCTCTGCCTGCCAACGTCATTCCTCCTCCAATGGGGACTATTCCGGCTCCTGTAAGGATACAGAACTATCGTGAAAAGGGGATGAAGTAATGCACATTCAGTGCCAACCGCTCTCGGAGTGGAGCAATGTAACTCATTGTATTGGTTGGGTGAGCCTGGTATGAATGTGGGGTACTGCCGGACCAACTCACTGCGACAAGATGGAGAATGGGGGCATAACACCCTGACGTGGGTGATTTGCCCCATGACGTCAAAAATCGGACTCTTTCGGATCTTGTGTGGGCGATCGATCGGCCCATGGATGTTCAGGTACGACAGAAGTCGTCACGCTCCCGCCTCTCGGCGCGACCATCCCGGCTACCTCATCTCATGAATTGCTCTTCAACAGATCGCTTCTTAAACAACCAACGCCACTCACCCTTGTCGACCAGGATCACATTGGGGACCGGCTCTCCAAAGTTTTGGGCCATAGAAAAGGTGTAGGCTCCGGCGTTGAACACCGCGAGCAGATCGCCAGGCCTCATCACCCCGCCGACTACCGAGAGCGGAACAGGCTCCGACGGCACACAGAGAAAATCGCCGACATGATACACGGTTCGCCCCGGTGAAGCCTGACACGGCATGACAACATATTCGGCGTTCTCGCGAGGCGGCAAGATATGCCGACCCGTATCCACCAGGACCCAGCGTCTGTGAGCTGTCCGCTTGCATGTCAATACGCTCGTCAGACAGACGGCAGCATCGTTGACCAGATATCGCCCGGGCTCAACGATGACCTGCCGATCGCCCGGCAGGTCGGTAAGCGGGTCCAGCATCTCACGTATGAACTGCTGGAACGTCCACCCGTGCGCCTCCATGAGATAGCGACTGCCGAATCCGCCTCCGAAGTCGAGGACGGGGATCCGAATTCCAAGATCGGCTTCCACTCCCCGAAGAAACTTCACGACTGCGGCCACCTGGGCCCGATGCGCATCCGGCCTGTATTGCCTGGTATAGCCGTGGCAATGCACCGCCTGAAGCGAAAGCGATCGTGATCGCGCAATCCGCTTGACCGCCGCCGCCGCCTCGCCGCTTGGCACGTCAAAGCCGAATTTTGATCCGGGAGGGGTAAACGGACCACGGAGGCGCTGCGACAAGAGAGGGTTGATCCTGATGCCCACCTCAATGGTCCTCCCAAGTCGTCGGCCCAAGCCCTGGAGAAACGTCATCTCCGACAGCGACTCGACATTGATAAGCGCCACCCCATCGATGACGGCACGCTCCAGAAATTCCGATCGCTTTGCCGGACCGTTGACGATCACCTGATTCGGCGAAAAACCGATCCGTCTCGCCAGCAGGTATTCATATTCGGACATCACCTCGACATTCAACCCGGCCTGCTGCAGGAGCGAGACCGCCCCGGCCAGATAGCATGCCTTCAGGGCGAAATGGATACGGATCGGCCAGGCGGACGCTTCAGCGGCGGCTGCAACCGCTGCGATATTGTCGCGCAGGCGCGCTGACGAATAGATCAGGAGCGGCGTACCGAGCGGCTTGGCCATCTCCCGGCAGGACAGGCCTTCGATCCATATCTCTCCACCCTTCACATGAAGCGGGCCGTCCTGTCTGAGAAAACGGCGGGTAGCCGATGATGCGAAAAGGCGCTGGTCGTTGGTCATCTGTTTTGTCATACCGTTATCGTAGCGTCCGGACGTCCTTGCTCTATTTCGGCGGCGGCACAGGTGAGCTGATTGTAACATGCCGATCGGCTTTGTCCACGCGAGAAGACGGTGCAAATCGGCTTCCCCTGCGCGATCTGCTCCCCTTCGAGCGGCACATCTCGAGCGCCCTGATCGAACCACCACCGTGGATCATGGAAGATCAGAGCTCGCGACGCAAAACAAATGGCCTTACCGAAGTAACCTGCGTCGAGGTATGCGGTGAGGTCAAAGTCGGGAAGTCTCCCCCGGCAGGCGTCGAGATGTGCCTTAAAGATATTCACACCGTAGGCCCATTCGACCAGCTCCATCGAGGCGGTGTAACGGGGGTTGACCTCAATCGGATAGACAGTCTTCTCCTTGAAGATAAAATCGATTCCATTGACGCCGACAAGATGAAACTCTCGGGTAATGGCGCGAACAATCTGTTTTATACGCTCGATGAGGTCGATCCATTCAACCCGCCCCACCCCGATGGGTCCGAGGATGCTCCCGCAGTAGCGAAAGTGGTCCGCCCCGAACTCATTCCTGCCAATGAGCTGCTCGGAGACGCCCAGCAGACACGCATCCCAGCCATCCGCAGCGAACACCGCGCCACATGGCAGGCCGTCCAGGTACTCCTGAAGGAGATAACCCGGCTCAAGGCGGTCCCCAGGCCGGTGAACGGCGATCCCATGCCCTCCTCCACTTCGAAGTGGCTTGCGTAGCCAGATGGCGCCGAAATCGAGGTCGGAGGGCTTAGGACCAAAGGCGATCTTTGGCGCAGGAATGCCGACTTGCGCAAGGAATTCGAAGAATCTGGCGGGATCTCTCACTGATGCGAGAACTGCGGGGCCATTACCCAGAATCGGCTTCCCGCCGGTCATCGCCTCGATCACTGATGGATAGTTTTCCAGGTTAGCGACGTACATCAGGGCATCGAAGGTCAGGCCCGCAGACGCCTGGATCAGATATCCAGGATCGTACGGAAGGTTGAGGTCCCGTTTAATCGAGCGGTACGTACAGAGGAGTCCTAAGTCGAAATCTCCGAAGTAGTCAACCGTAACGATCCGATGCCGCAGTCCGCTTCGAATCGCAGACTCCGCCAAACCGCGCGCGCTGACTCCCCCGATCAGGATATTCACCGATTCCTCTTTCTGCTGAGGCGGGAGTAAACAACAGCAGGTTTATGCGGCGTGCGGGTGCGATCTCATCCCGGGATAGGTGTGCGTGCAGGATCCGGCTATCTACGACGACAGTTGCTCACGTCTTAATTCTTGAGCGCCTGCACCATCTTTGTGACCGTCTGCTTCGCGTCTCCGAACACCATCATGGTATTGGGCAGCCCGAAGAGCTCATTGTCGATGCCTGCAAAGCCGGCGCCCATGCTGCGTTTGAGTACAATGACCGTACGCGCCTCCTCTACATTCAGGACCGGCATCCCGTAAATCGGACTTGACGGGTTCGTCTTCGCAGCAGGATTGACGACGTCGTTCGCGCCGATGACAATGACCGCGTCCGTCTTGGAAAACTCGTCATTGATATCCTCAAGGTCGAAGATCTGGTCATACGATACGTTGGCCTCGGCCAAAAGGACATTCATGTGGCCCGGCATGCGGCCCGCCACCGGATGGATCGCGTATTTCACTGTAGTGCCGTCCGAGTCCAGCAGGTCGGCCAACTCCCGCAGGGCATGTTGGGCCTGGGATACCGCCATTCCGTAGCCCGGAACGACGATGACCCGTTGCGCGTTTCGCAGGACGGTCACCGAATCATCAATCGTCCCCTCATTGACACTCCCAACGGCAGCCGCCGCCCCAGGGGCCGTCTCGGCCGTCGCGCCGAAGGCCCCGAAGAGCACATTCGAGAAGGAACGGTTCATCGCCTTACTCATCATAATCGACAGGATGAGACCGGAGGCTCCATCAAGGGAGCCGGCAATAATCAAGATGTTGTTCGACAGGACGAATCCTGTGGCCGACGCAGCCAGGCCGGCATACGAGTTCAGCAGGCAGATGACAACCGGCATATCCGCCCCGCCGATTGGAAGCACCATGAGCACGCCAATCAGGAAGGCCAGCCCCAGCATAATGTAAAATAAGACCGGATAACTCGGAGTAAACAGCCACGCTATGTAGAGCGCCAGTACGATTCCAAACAGGGAGAGATTCGATTGGTTCTGAAACTTATACGTTACCGGAACCTGGGTCACCCACCCCGACAGCTTCCCGAAGGCCATCAGACTACCCGTGAAGGTCAAGGCCCCGAAGATGACCTCAAACCCGACAGGCACAGTGTGGATGAGTTCCATCTCTGCGCCCTGGCGGTAATATTCGGACACCCCGACAAACGCAGCGGCCAATCCGCCGAATGCATGGGAGAGCGCAATCCGCTCGGGCATGGCTGTCATGGGCATGAAGATCGCCATCACTGCCCCGATCGCCGATCCGATGATCATCCCGATGATAATCCATTCGTAACTGATGATATCCTGATGAACAAGCGTCCCCACGATGGCCAGAAACATTCCCGCCGCAGCAAGGGTATTGCCCCGTCGAGCCGTTTCCGGAGAGCCCAGGGCTTTCAACCCCAGGATAAACAGTGCGGACGCGGCGAAGTAGGTAAGCTGTATCAGCGTGGCGCTCACGGCTTCTTCCCGTCCTTCTTCTTGAACATCTTCAGCATCCGATCCGTAATCATGAAGCCGCCGACAACATTAATTGTGGCAGCAGTCACCGCAATGAATCCCAAGGCCGTGCTGACCGGATTGTAATGGGCGCCTGCCGCCACCAGCGAGCCGACCAGCGAAATACCGGAGATCGCGTTCGTCGCAGACATGAGGGGCGTGTGAAGTAGCGGCGGGACTTTTGAGATAACCTGCAATCCAAGAAACGCGGCCAGCATAAATATGTAGAAACCAAACAGAATCTCAGCTTGCATGGGATTCCCCTTTCCGAGACAGGAGTTCCTTGACCTTCGGCTGCACCACCTCTCCCCCCATGGTGATCACACACCCTTGGGTGATCTCCTCCTGGAGATTGAGCTTTAGCCCACCATCTTTGTCCGTCAGGTGCAGGAGGAGTTTCTCCATATTACGCGAGTACATCTGACTCGCATGGACCGCCAGGCGACTCGGAAGATTCAAGCGGCCGATAACCGTGACCCCATGCTTCACCGTTTCATTTCCGGGTTCGGTCAGGGCGCAGTTACCACCCTGCTCGGCGGCGAGGTCCACGATCACCGAACCCGGCCTCATGGCCTGCACCATCTCTTCCGTAATCAGGATAGGGGCGCGCTGGCCGGGAATAAGGGCTGTCGTAATACAGACATCAGATTTCGCGATATGTCGGTGTAGAAGCTCCGCCTGTCGTCGCTTGTATTCATCAGAAAGCTCCTTCGCATACCCACTCGATGTCTGCGCGTCCTCAGCCATGTCTACCTCAACGAACCGCGCTCCCAGACTTTCTACCTGTTGCCTCACGACCTTTCGCGTATCGAACGCCTCCACCGTCGCGCCGAGCCGTCTTGCGGTGGCGATGGCCTGAAGCCCCGCGACGCCGGCGCCTAAGATCAGCACCTTGGCCGGCGCAATAGTCCCTGCTGCAGTCATCAGCATCGGAAAGAATTTCGGAAGCGCATACGCAGCCATGATTACCGCGTAGTATCCCGAGATCGTGGCCTGCGAGCTGAGGACGTCCATCATCTGGGCCAGCGTAGTTCGAGGAATGCTGTCCACCGCAATCGCGGTAATCTTACGGGACGCAAGGGTCTGGACGAGATCCTGGTTGACCATCGGATACAGCAAGCTGATGATCGTGGCGCCTTCGCGAATCTTCAGCAGTTCCGCCGGAGCAGGGCGCTGAATCTTGATGATGACATCCGTGGCGGCAAGCAGCGCTTCCGCCGAAGGCTCTATTGCGGCGCCGGCCTCCTCGTACTCCCCATTCCGGAAGCACGATCCTTCACCCGCACCGGACTCCACGGACACCTCGACCCCTTTTTTGACCAGTCGCTTGACCGTTTCCGGGACGATCGCGACGCGCCTTTCTCCCGACTCAATCTCCTTTAGAACTGCGACCCTCATCTATCGGCTCTCTCGAATATGGTTAGACTGTCGTCTCGCACGCGATCTCATTCCGATAATAGCGTAGCTCTCAGGAACTTCCGAACGCAACAGATGCAATAGACTTAGATAGATAACTTGTGACTAGAGGTGGCTGTTCAGCAAACCGATTGGATCTCACGCGCGTTCGCGCCGCCCATGGCGGGAGAGTGTACTAAAACGCAACACCACGGGTCAAGCACAAAAATTCTCGCAGGATCTCCTGATTTCACACAAAATAACCCCATCGACAATAGGCCTGAAGCATAGCCTCTATCCCTCCTGCTGCGGGGATTATCGTCCGACCCCGTAATACGTGAATCCTAATACGCGTGCGCGCTCCGGTTCATAAACATTGCGCAGGTCCACTAAGATCGGGCGGCGCATCAATTCCTTGATCTTCTCCAGGTCAAGATTACGAAACAGATTCCATTCTGTGGCCAGGACCAACACATCCGCCCCCTCTGCTGCGCTGTACGCATCTGCCCGATAATCGACCTCAGGCAATATGCGCCGCGCCTGCTCCATCGCCGCAGGATCGTAGGCCTGCACCCTGGCTCCCAGCCGCTCCAGCTCGCCTATAATCACGAGGGAGGGCGCCTGCCTGACGTCGTCTGTGTTCGGTTTGAAGGCTAAGCCGAGTACCCCGATAGTGATCCCCTCCAGGGAGCCGGGATCTGAAGAGGCCCCCAAGGCGCTGAGAATCTTCTGCACCATCCGAAGCCTCTGCTGTTCGTTCACTTCAATGACGGTCTCAACCACGCGGGCCCGGCATCCATGTTCCCTCGCAATATTGACAAGCGCGCACGTGTCCTTAGGGAAACAGGAGCCGCCATATCCCGGACCTGGATGCAAGAACTTTGAACCAATCCGCTGATCGAGTCCCATCCCCTTAGCAACAACGTGAATATCCGCCCCCAGCGCCTCACAGAGGTTGGCCATCTCGTTCATAAAGGTCACTTTTGTGGCCAAGAAACTGTTTGAGGCATACTTAATCAGTTCGGCGGTCTCAATCGTCGTGATCACAAAGGGGACCTCGATGAGATACAGGGGGCGATACAAATCCTGGAGGATGGCAACAGCCTGTGGACTATCTGCCCCGATGACAATTCGGTTGGGTCGCAAGAAATCCTCAATTGCCGAGCCTTCGCGCAGAAATTCCGGGTTAGAGGCGACATCGAACACTCCCTGCGGTCCGCTTCCATTCTCGTCGTGGATAATACTCTGGATTCTTCGTCCGGTCCCAACCGGGACCGTACTCTTGGTCACGATCACTTTATAGCCGTTCAGATTCCTTGCCACGGTTCTGGCGACTTCCTCGACGTAGCGAAGATCCGCAGAACCATCCTCCTTAGAGGGGGTCCCCACAGCGATAAAGATGACGAGCGACTCTCTCACTGCGCGCGCCGTATCGGTCGTAAATTGAATGCGACCTTGCTGCAGATTCCTGCGCAGCATTTCGCCCAACTGCGGCTCGTAAATCAGGACCTCTCCTTGGGCTAACCGAGCAATATGCTCCTCATCTGTATCCACGGCGGTCACATGCAAACCAAACTCCGCAAAGCATACCCCGGTCACGAGACCCACATATCCTGTTCCGATTACGGCAATATTCATCGAACTCCTCGGCTCGTCGTAGAGCGCGTTACGCCTTTCCTTTATCGGATCGCTTGTCCTCGCCTTTCTCTTTCTTCGGTGTCACATCAATAGCATCCTTTCCCGCCAAAGAATCCTTGAAGCCTCGAATGGCCTTGCCCAGGCCGCTGCCAAGCTCTGGTAGCCGACTGGCGCCAAAAAGGAGCATCACGATGATGAGAATAATCAATAATTCTTGAATCCCCAACCCGAACATACGCCTTCCTCCCTTGGGGCCTCTTACCCGTAGAGGACCCGCTCATCATTATGCCGACGGGTCAACTTGGCACTGTCGAAATGCTCCAGAAAGGGGATGGCAAACTTCCGACTCACCCCGAGGAGCTCTTTGAACTGCTGGACCGTGATGGCAGCATGAAGCCTGAAGTGGTTGAGGAGCATCTCCTTCGCGTGACTATAGTGGTCGCGGTGCAGATAGAGGTTGTCTCTGATTTTGATGATTGTGCCCTCATCGGCAAGGCGACGAAAAATCGTAATCCCGGTTTTGCTGTCCGCTCCAGCCTGGGCAAGCGCCGGCTCCACGTCCGGCGGCTGAAAGCCCGCCTTCTGGTAGATCGCGGCTAATCGTTCTTTGACGAGCTGTTCCGGCGCCGAGAGGGTAGGGCGATGCAGGAAAAGCCGCACCTTCTCTCGGTCGATAGCGATTCGCTGTGTCTCCGCAAGTCCCTGCAACAGGCGAGCGAACAGGACCGGCCCAACCTGACGGAGCTTAGACCGCAGTTCTTCCTTCGGCAGTCCCTCCTTGAGAGGTTCTTGCCTGTGGAACTCTTCCAGGCGGGATAGGATCTCCCCTTCCAGGCGATCATAACTCAGTCGGTGAACGTATCCGAGATCGCCTTTCGTGCCTAACGCCACAGCGACGCCACCCTCCACAAGGCACGTGATCTCTCGCCACAGCGTGGTCTCATCCAGGCTGGCCGAGGCCCTGAGCGTATCCAGCGTGATCGGTACCGGACCGGCTTGCAGCAGCAGGCGCTCGACCTGCTGACCCGATGTGCCGGTCTGCAGGACCTTGAGATGTTCGAGCAACGACGCCTTAGCCCGCCGCCGCACAGGAGGGTTCGGGTCGAGGATGCTCCCGCCCCCGATCGTGAGGGCAGGCGAGTAGCTTCGGATCACATACCGGTCGCCGGCCAAGGCGCCGGTCATGGCCTCCAGCCGAACATGGGCGAATGTCTCTTCACCGGGACTCAGTTCCTCACGATCGAGCAGTACGACGCGAGCCAGGATCTCGTTCGTTCCCAAATGAAACCGGACTCTCGCCCGGTTCCGTAACGCGCGGGGAGTGTCTTTCAGTAAGGCTAACGATACGTCGAAGGTCATGGTAGGTTTCAGCGTACCCGGAAAGGCCAGAAGATCGCCTCGACTGAGTTGATTCACCTCGAGGCCGGGTAGGTTGACAGCGATCCGCTGCCCGGCCCAGGCCTGTTCCACCGTCTGACCGTGGACCTGAAGCCGCCGGACCCGAGAACGCAACTCGGCAGGCAGGACGACGACCTCGTCTCCGGCTTGTACTGACCCGGACCACAGGGTCCCGGTCACCACGGTGCCGAACCCCTTGATCGTAAAGATCCGATCGATCGGCAGACGAAAAATCCCGTCATGACGCTTCGGCTCGATCGTCTCCGCCACCTCGCGGAGGACCGCTTTCAACTGTGGAAGCCCTTGTCCGGTGACGGCGGACACGGCAACAACGGGTGCGCCTTCGAGGAAGGTCCCGGCCAGGAACCCTTTCAGATCGGCCTGGACCATCTCCAGCCAATCGGACTCGACGAGATCGGCCTTTGTCAGCACCACGACGCCCCGCTTGACCTGGAGCAGCTCGCAGATATGGAGGTGTTCCCGCGTCTGCGGCATCACCCCCTCGTCGGCGCCGATAACCAGTACGACCAGATCGATCCCGCCGACGCCCGCGAGCATCGTCTTAACGAACCGTTCATGTCCCGGAACGTCTACGATCCCGATCTGGAGGTCATCAGACAGGGCCAGGTTGGCAAAACCCAGCTCGATGGAAATCCCCCGCTCCTTCTCCTCCTTCAACCGGTCGGTGTCGATGCCGGTCAGGGCCTTGACGAGCGCGGTTTTCCCATGATCGATGTGGCCCGCAGTTCCAACGATGACATGCTTCGTCGTCACGCCGTCATCGTAACACACGGCGCTTCGCGCCAGCAAGGTTGAACTCCCAAGCGCTTCGCCGTACCGCTCACTCAGCATCAGCTTCCATCCAAATAGGATGTCCGTCCACTAAAGCACTTCTATATCGATCACACCTCCAAAATCAACTCGCATGAATCAGAGATGCTTGCGCCACAGCAAAACCCTTGAGATGATTGTTAAGATTACGGACTTCATTTCACGGATGTTGCCGCATATCAGCGGAAGTCTTGCTATGGCGTTGAAACTGAAGAGATTGACCACTCAATAACTCCGCCAGGCGCAGCAACTCACGCTCCACCCCAAGGATCAGATGCACACTAGACCCTCGCTGTCTACACTTGCAACCGAAACTATACAAGAATGCATCATATAAGAGCACACCATGCTAGCGCATACCTTGACGCTGATCGAGTCGTGTGGTAGAAGAGCTACATTGTGAAAGACGCCTGTCGATATTCGAGTATGAAGCTTTGGAGGAGGTCGACCATGAAAAGGATTGGGAGTCTTTTGATACCTGTGATCCTTTTGACGTTGCTTGCGCTCGCCGGGTGCCAGACGGCCTCGGTCGGTCCCGATGAGAGGCTGACAGTTGGCCAAGTCCAGAAGGAGATCCGGGTCGGCATGAGCGGCGCAGAGGTCGCGCAGGTGCTAGGCTCGCCCAATGTGGTTACAACCGACGAACTGCGGCGTGAGGTCTGGATCTACGATAAAATTGCCACGACAAGCGCCAATTCCGGATATGTCGGAGGACTGCTGACCCTCGTGTTCGTGATCCCGTACGGGTACTCGAGCTCAACGAGTCAGCAGACGCTGACAGTCATCGTCAAGTTCGACGAACACAAAAAGGTTCGTGACTTCGCCTACCACGCATCCCGCTTCTAGTGGGAAGCCACGGACATGGCGCTCAGAGCCCAGGCGCTATCGTTGGTCCTCGCCGGTATCTTGGCCGGATGCGCCTCCATCCCTAAGGACATACTCCAGCTTTCGCCGGAGAGCCTTGAGGAGCGTCAACTCCAGACTCGGCGGTTTGAGACGCAGGATGAAACGAATCTCTTGTCCGCCTCCGCCGCCCTCCTCCAGGACCTTGGGTTTACTATAGACAAAAGCGAACCCAGCCTTGGCGTAATCGCAGCATCGAAGGATCGAAGCGCCGTCCAGGCGGGCCAGGTGGTCGGGGCCATCCTACTCGCAATCCTGGGTGTCCCTGCACCCTACGATCAAAAGCAGAAAATGCGGGTATCGGTGGTAACCCGACCGTTGGGGGACGGCAAGAATACGGCCGTCCGGGTGACCTTTCAGCGGATCGTCTGGAATACCCAGAATCAGATCAGTAAGCAAGAGCGCCTGAACGATCCCGAAATCTACCAAGAGTTTTTCTCGAAGCTCTCGAAGGCTGTCTTTCTGGAAGCGCATCAACTATGAATCAATTGACATGCTCTAAAAAGTTACTGGGGTTACTCTTCTTCGTCATCCTTGGAACGGGGTGTGCTAGCACTCAGGCGAGGCTCCTGGACAGCGATGAAAGCCAGGTGAAACTGCGAAGTTTCCAGAGCCGCGCCTTCGATACGACGGACAAGGCACGGACCCTCCGAACTGCCATCTCCACCCTTCAAGATCTTGGTTTCGTCGTCGATCAAGCCGATCTGGTGCTGGGAACGATAACCGGAACAAAGCTTGCCGGATACCAATTGAGAATGACGGTGAGTGTCCGTCCTCGTGGCGAGACCCAGCTTCTCGTCCGGGCCAATGCTCAGTATAATATCGAGCCCGTGACAGACCCCGAGCCCTACCAGATGTTCTTTACGGCGCTGGAAAAGGCAATGTTTCTGACGGCCCATCAGGTGGATTAACAAGGCGGGCACCGGGAGCGAGAGGTGACCGTGGCAGAGAAGAGAAGGGGATGACACGCATCGGAGGGATCAGGAGGGTACCGTGGCGGCGGCTGCTGACTGCCGGGGCCGTGGTCCTCGCGCTCAGCGTGGGGCTCGCCCAGCCCGCGGGAGCCGCGACCTTGACCGTTACTGACTTCGGCGATACTGGTGCGCCCGGACAACTCCGCACCCTGATCAACGCCGCCGTTCCCGGCGACACCATCGCCATTCCGCCAGGGACTATCACGCTACCCTTGTCCCTGGACGAGGATGCCAACGCGACTGGCGACATCGACATCAGTAAGGACCTGATCATCCAAGGTGTGGGCGCTGATAGGACCGCTATCGTTATCGTCGGAGGCGAGCGTGTGTTTGATATCTTTGCCCCCGCCGCTGTGACCATCTCCAACATAACAATTCGGGGGGGATTTGGGAGCAATGTTGGTAGCGGGGGCGGCATCCGCAATGCTGGCACGCTGACTCTAACCGATGTCACGGTCAGCGACAACACAGCCCCCGGTGGGGGAGGCGGGATTGCTAATACCGGTACCATGTCGCTGACCAACGTCACGGTCAGCGACAACACGGCCCCGAACGGAGGCGGGATTTTCAACGGTGGACACGAGCAGATCAGCATCGGCGGGGCCATCGTTGTCACCCCCATCGGTGGCACTCTTTCGATGACCGGCGGGGTTGTCAGCAACAACACCGGAGGCGGCATCTTCAACGTCGCTGGTACCGCAACTCTCACCGACGTTACCATCAGCGGCAACACAGCCATTTCCGGCATCCGCAATGTCGACACCATGACCCTGACCAACGTCACGGTCAGC
>UBJH01000291.1_pt1 | contig 16847 bp, 21 predicted proteins | sample 2193721 | NCBI WGS metagenome assembly UBJH01 (sample SAMEA4703186, study PRJEB27089) | metagenome | reverse complement strand
ATGAAGTGGTTGTGCAGCATGCGGATCGAGGGCACGCCGGGCGCGGTCAGCGGCCAGGTGGCGTCGAGGCTGGCCTCGCCGGCGAGGACGAGGTGGCGCGCCGGATCGGGGTAGCGCTCGAGCATGAACTCGACGGCGATGCGGTTCATGCGGTCCCAGACGCGGCGCACCGGCTCCGCCACCTGGGTGCGGCGCACCGGGCGGCCGAGCGGATCGAGGATGCGCTGCGAGGTGTTGTAGATGATCGAGCCGTCGAACAGGTTGGAGTGGCCGATCGCCTTGCGGTAGAACAGCAGCCCTTCCGGATTCGCCAGCAGGCCGTTGTTGTGCACCAGGTCGGCCAGGTTCTCGGCGGAGTTGAAGAACTCGTTGGGCTTCATGCCCTCCGGCACCTCGAGCGGGATCGGCCGGTAGGGCGTGACGATCTCGCGCGGGGCCGATTGCATGGCGGGAAAAGTCAGTCCGCCAGGGACGGCGAATCGACGATGCGGTCGAAGTAACGCGCGCGGTAGAGCAGGCGCTTGCGGCTATCGCTGTCGGCGAAGGCGGCGCGGTCGTGCAGGACGTTGTTGCAGACCAGGCCCATGCCCGGCTCGAGGCGGCCGCGGAAGACGTACGGGCTGTCCGCGTCGGCGAGGAGGCGCTCCAGCGCGGCGACGGCGCCCTTCGTCGCGGGATCGTCATGCCACTCGATGCTGACGCTGCGCGCCGTATAGCGCATGTGCAGCTGGCCGTCCGGATGGACGCTGAACACCGGCCCGGCCTGCGCCGCGCGCGCGATGGCGCCGTCCTCCAGCCGCGGCGGGATGGTCATGGCGTCGGGCGCCATCAGGGCGCGGATGTAGTCGGGGTTCTCGTCGCGCAGCAGGATGTAGGCGATCTCGTGGTCCATCAGCCGGTTCTCGCCGCCCGAGGCCGCGCTCTGCACGCAATGCAGCAGCAGGCCGCGCACCTGGCGGTCGAGGGTGTTGTAGTAGCCGTCGGTGTGCCACTTGATGCCGCGGTCGGTGTACGGGATGAACTCGGTGCGCGTGCCGGCCGGCGCCACCGCCAGCGGCGAGATGCCGTCGTCGTCGGCCAGCCGGTTGGCGTCGAGGTTGACCAGGCCGAGCTGGCGGCCGAGCAGGCGCGGAATGTCCTTGTCAGGATCGTCGCCGGTGCGCGAGGCGTAGAGCGCCATGTTGGCGACGCCGCAGCGCGCCAGCAGCGCCGCGCGCTCGGCGGAAGTCAGCCGGCGCGGATCGGCGATTTCGACGACGAGGTCGCCGAGCGAGCGCGGATGGGTGGCCAGCTTGCTGCCGCGCCAGGCGGCGTAGGCGGTGGCATTGTCGAGATCGAACTGGGCGGGCAGCATCATTCTCCGGAAATTCCTTCGCGGGCACGTCGTGGGGGTTTCTCGTCGCCGCCGAACAGGCCGGCGAGCGTTTTCTGGATGGCCTTCACGCCTTCCGGCGCCTCGATCTCCATCACCTGGTCGTATACCCAGTTCTTGTCCTTCTCCGGCATGCTTTCGCGGACGCGGGCGGCATAGGCGCGGCGAAAGCCGAAATCCGGCCCCTTTGCGTCGCAACCGTAGTCGGCGTAGTCGACGCCGGCGGCATTGAACACCTCGAGGAAGCGCCGGCGGCAGGCGCCCGGCTCGCTCGCCGCGAGCAGCATGTCGGCATTGTCCTCGATGGCCTCGGCCATGCGTTTCGCCAGGGCGGTGGTGAATTCGCCGCGGCGCGCCGCGTCCAGCTGGTCGAAGGCGACGCGGTCGGCGAAGTGCGCATGGAAGGCCATCGTCTCGCAGACGTAGTCGAAATACGGCCGGCCGAGGTCGATGTCGAACTTCGCTTCGCGCATGCGCCTGATCGACTCGACGGCCAGCTTCCACGAGAGCATGGCGACGACGCTGGCGAGTTCCGCCAGGGTGCGTTCGCGCCCGCCGGCATGGAAGCGGCTGCGGATGCGGATGGCCATCGATCAGTCGATCAGTGCTCGCCCTTGGTGCGGCGGATGCCGGCGAGGCGGTTGCCCTGCTTCTGCGGGCCGCCGCGCGGGAAGATCTCGTGCAGGTAGTGGTTGCTGCCCTTCTCCTTGCCCCACTTTCCGGTGAAGTGGGTGATCATGGCGCGCACCTGCGGCTGCACGCGGTGCTCGGCGTGATAGTCGCGGATGTAGCGGATCACCTGCCAGTGCTCGTCGGTGAGGGCGAGGCCCTCCTCCTGCGCCAGCGCGCGGGCGAAGCCCTCCGACCAGTCGTCGAGGTCGATCAGGTAGCCCTCGGAATCGACGGGGATGTCGCGCCCGTCGACCCGCAGGGTCCGCGCGGCAAATTCCCGGTAGGCATCGCCCATGGCGTCTCCTCAGTAGCCGCCCTTGCCGAAGGGCTTCGGCAGGCCGGCGACCTTCACCGCCTGCTTCGCCGGGCCGTCCTTCGGGAAGAGGTCGTACATCAGCTTCGAATCGGCTTCCGGCATCAGCTCGGCCATGTCCTTCATGAAGGCGCGGAAGTTCGGCGTGTGGCCGTCCTCGCGGTACTTGTCGCGCATGTAGTTGATGATCTTCCAGTGGTCGTCGGTCAGCGCGACGCCCTCGGCCGCGGCGATGACCTGCACCGCCTCGTCGCTGAAATCCGGCTCCAGCAGGTAGCCGTCGGCATCGACTTCCTTGTCCTCGCCGTTGATCGTGTAGCCCATTGCTGTCTTCTCCTGATTGGTTTGATGAAGGTTATTTCTTGCGCAGGTAGAACTCGAAGGCGCCGCGCGCGATTTCGACGCGGTCGACCAGTTCGAGCGGGGTGTTGTTCACCCAGGCATCGACGTCGGCCGGGGTGCCGGGGCAGTTGCTCACCAGCATCAGCATCTCGCCGGACTGCATGCCGTCGAGGACCTTTTTCGCCTCGAGGATCGGGCCGGGGCAGGTGGCGCCGCGCATGTCGAGGGTGACATTGGCCTTCGGCGCCGCTTTCCGGCCGCCGCCGCGGGTGATGAGGTAGGCGGTGCGGCCGCCCTCGAGCTTTTCAGCGGACGTGACATCGTTGCCGGTGTGGCGCGCCCAGGCGAGCAGGTCGTCCGGAGTGCCGGGGCAGTCCGAGATCAGCAGCATGGTCTGGCCGATTTCCATGTCGTCCACGATCTTCTTGGCGCCGATCAGCGGCGCCGGGCAGGACAGGCCGCTCATGTCCAGGGTGACTGCGGGTTTCGTGCTCATGTCGCCTCCGAATATTCAATAATGGTCGTTTGTTCCTAGTCGGTGCCGACGGCGACCACCGACTTGTGCGGAATGAAGATGCCGCAGCCGAGCTTGCGCCCCTCGCCCAGGCCGCTTGCCTGCACGGCCAGCGACTGCGCCGGCGTCAGGCCGTGCAGCAGCAGGCTGAAGCCGTGCAGCCTGCCCTCGGGCGTGCTGGCGGCATGCGCCTTGCCGGTGATCATCGTCTCCGGCAGCCCCTCCGCCTTCAGCAGCGCCGCCGCCCGGCGCAGGAACTCGGCTTCGTCCTCGGCTCCGGTGCTGACGAAGTGCGAGTACACCGTGGCATACGGCATCAGCGGACGCTGCCGGCCCGGCCCGACTTCCAGGCCGCTGCCCAGCGCCAGCCGGGTGCCCGTCAGGGACAGTGCCTGCCCGGCCCGTGCCGCCGTCACCCGCAGGATCAGGCGCGCCCGCTTGCCGAGGAACAGTCCGCCGTCGCTGGCGGTGGTGCCGTGCAGGGGATGCACCCCGGCGGCGGCGTCTTCCTCGAGCCAGTCGAGTTCCTCCGCCAGCGCGCGAAACAGCGCATAGCCGTAATCGCGCGGCAGGCACTCGCAGCGGACTTCAAAGCTGACATCGACGGTGCTCATGCCTGCCTTTTCGCCCAGTCCTGCATCGCCTGGCCCCAGCGGGCCGCCGTCTGGGCGTCTATATCGAATATGGTAAAGCGCTTCTTCTCGCGGATGCGCAGCCGGAGCATGGGCGTGCCGCCGGCAAGGTATTCGACCTGCTGCAACTCGATCTCCTGCCCCCAGATCGGGGCGGTGAACCTGTCCAGCGTGGTAAGTTTTTCCTTGTCGTCCATGCTTGTGGCGCCGGGCGGCGCTATATTAGTGTCCGGTGGAATATGCCTTTCGCCACCCTCCCCGCCTATCACCGCCATGGCGTGCCGCGGCATACTCCTTTCGGGTAGGTTTCGCCTACCCCCACGGAAGGGGGGCGATACCCTGCGGGAGGTATAGGACATCGCAGTGCAACATGCGTAATATCAGCGCCAACTTATACAAGACTTGTCTGACCCCAGCAGCACCGACAAACCTTAGCACCGGAGACAAAATCATGGCGAAGAAACCCCACGATACGCCCAACCTCGACCAGCTGGAATCGGGCCCCTGGCCCAGCTTCGTCACCGGCCTGAAGCGCCTGGCGAAGGACAAGGATGGCATGACCGACCTGCTCGGCCACCTCGAGCACTCCTACCAGACCCGCAAGGGCTACTGGAAGGGCGGCACGGTCGGCGTCTTCGGCTACGGCGGCGGCGTCATCCCCCGCTTCACCGAGATCAAGGACGACAAGGAACAGCCGGTCTTCAAGGACGCGGCCGAATTCCATACCCTGCGCGTCATGCCGCCGGCCGGCATGCACTACAACACCGACATCCTGCGCAAGTTCTGCGACATCTGGGAGAAGCACGGCTCCGGCCTGATCGCCTTCCATGGCCAGTCCGGCGACATCATGTTCCAGGGCAGCACCACCGAGAACGTGCAGAAGGCCTTCGACGAGATCAACGAGCTCGGCTTCGACCTCGGCGGCGCCGGCCCTGCCGTGCGCACCTCGATGGCCTGCGTCGGCCACGCCCGCTGCGAGCAGTCCTGCTACGACGAGGGCAAGGGCCTGCGCACCATCATCAACGCCTTCCTCGACGACATCCACCGCCCGGCCCTGCCCTACAAGTTCAAGTTCAAGTTCTCCGGCTGCCCGAACGACTGCATGAATTCCATACAGCGCTCGGACATGGCGATCATCGGCACCTGGCGCGACAACATCCAGACCGACGAGGCGCTGGCGAAGAAGTGGTTCGCCAAGCACGGCATGAACGAGCTGGTGAACGACGTCGTCGGCATGTGCCCGACGCGCGCCATCCAGCTGAAGGAGATCAAGGCCGTCGGCAAGGGCGCCAACCTCTCCAGCGTTGCCGTCAATGACACGCAGGCCCTGGAGATCGACAACAAGGACTGCGTGCGCTGCATGCACTGCATCAACGTCATGACCGGCGCGCTGGCCCCGGGCAAGGACCGCGGCGCCACGATCCTGGTCGGCGGCAAGCGCACCCTGAAGATCGGCGACCTGATGGGCACCGTCGTCGTCCCCTTCATGAAGCTGAAGACCGACGAGGATTACGAGAAGCTGCTCGACCTGGCCAAGCGCACCGTCGATTTCTTCGCCGAGAACGCGCTGGAGCACGAGCGCACCGGCGAGATGATCGAGCGCATCGGCCTGGTGAACTTCCTCGAGGGCATCGAGCTGGAGGTCGACCCGAGCATGGTCTCGGCCCCGCGCACCAACCCCTATGTCCGCATGGACGACTGGGACGAGGAAGTGGCCAAGGTCAAGCAGGCTGCCGCCTGATCGACGAACGAAAAACGAACAGACTGACGGAGACATCACCATGTCGCAACCTCAAATGCGCAAGCCGGTCGAATGTGGCGTGCCGGACCACATGCAGTACCTGCACCCGACCCTGCGGAAGAACTACGGCAACTGGAAATACCATGACCGGCCCCGGCCCGGCGTGCTGCACCACGTCTCGCAATCCGGCGACCAGGTCTGGTCGGTGCGCGCCGGCACGCAGCGCCAGATGGACGTGTACACCATCCGCAAGCTGTGCGACATCGCCGACAAGTTCGCCGAAGGCCATGTCCGCTTCACCATCCGCAGCAACATCGAGTTCATGGTCGCCGACGAGAAGAAGGTGGCCCCGCTGATCGCCGAGCTGGAGAAGAACGGCTTCCCGGTCGGCGGCACCGGCAACTCGGTGTCGATGATCGCCCACACCCAGGGCTGGCTGCATTGCGACATTCCCGGCACCGACGCCTCCGGCGTGGTGAAGTCGCTGATGGACGAGCTCTACGAGGAGTTCATCCACGAAGAGATGCCCAACCGCGTGCGCCTGTCGACCTCCTGCTGCGAGATCAACTGCGGCGGCCAGGCGGACCTGGCCATCGTCATCCAGCACACCAAGCCGCCGAAGATCAACCACGACCTCGTCGCCAACGTCTGCGAGCGCCCCTCCGTCGTCGCGCGTTGCCCGGTGGCGGCGATCCGCCCGGCCATGGTCAACGGCAAGCCCTCGCTGGAAGTCGACGAGAAGAAATGCGTCTGCTGCGGCGCCTGCTTCCCGCCCTGCCCGCCGATGCAGATCAACGATCCCGAGCACTCGAAGCTGGCGATCTGGGTCGGCGGCAAGAACTCCAACGCCCGCATCAAGCCGCAGTTCATGAAGATGGTCGCGGCCGGCCTGCCCAACAATGCCCCGCGCTGGCCGGAAGTCGCCGCCGTGGTGAAGAACATCCTGCGCGTGTACAAGGAAGACGCCCGCCCCTGGGAGCGCATGGCCGACTGGATCGAGCGCATCGGCTGGCCGCGCTTCTTCGAAAAGACCGGCCTGCCGTTCACCAAGTACCTGATCGACGACTGGCGCGGCGCGCGTTCCAACCTGAACGCCTCCACCCACATCCGCTTCTGATCCGCCAATAACCTGGAGTGGCCATGAATATCGGCATCCTCATCAACGAAGGCCCCTATACGCACGAGGCGACGGACAGCGCCTACCTGTTCGCCCGCGCCGCCATCGAGAAGGGACACCAGGTCAGCCGGGTGTTCTTCTACCACGACGGCGTGAACAACTCGTCGCGCCTGACCGAGCCGCCGCAGGACGACCGCCACATCGTCAATCGCTGGGCCAAGCTGGCGCAGGACCACAGCATCGACCTGGTGGTGTGCGTCGCCGCGGCCCTGCGCCGCGGCATCAAGGACGAGAACCTGGCCCCCGGCTTCCGCATCTCCGGCCTCGGCCAGCTGATCGAATCCGGCATCCAGGCCGATCGCTACGTGACGTTCGGCGACTGAGGGGGAGCGCGATGAGCGAAGGACAAATCAAGAAATTCATGTACGTCAACCGCAAGGCGCCGCACGGCACCATCTACGCCCTGGAGTCGCTGGAGGTGGTGCTGATCGCCGCCGCCTTCGACCAGGACGTCAGCCTGGCCTTCATGGACGACGGCGTGTACCAGCTGAAGAAGGGCTGCAACACCAAGGGCATCGAGGTCAAGAACTTCCAGCCGACGTACCGCGCGCTGGACGACTACGACATCAACAAGCTCTACGTCGAGAAGGAGGCCCTGGAAGCGCGCGGCCTGACGGAAGAGGACATGTGCGTGCCGGTCGAGGTGCGCAGCCGCGCCGAGATCGGCAAGCTGATGGAAACCCAGGACATCGTCCTGAGCTTCTAAGGGGAAGGGAAATCCAATGCTGCATATCGTAAACAAGTCGCCCCTCGACCGGCCCTCGCTCGACACCTGCCTCGCCACGGCGCAGCCGGGCGGCGCCCTCCTCCTCATCGAGGACGGCGTGTATGCCGCCACGACCGGCAACAGCGCCGCCGGCAAGCTCACGCAGGCCATGGGCCAGTTGAAGGTCTATGCGCTGAAAGCCGATCTGGAAGCGCGCGGCATGGCCGATCGCGTCCTGGAGGGCGTCAATCTGGTCGATTACGGCGGTTTCGTCGATCTCGTCACCGAACACAGCACCTGCCAATCCTGGCTGTAACAGTTTTTTTAGGAGACACACCATGGCTATCGAATTGAACGGCAAGACCTACGAAACGGACGAAGAAGGCTACCTGACCGACATCAGCGAATGGAACGAGGACGTTGCCAAGGTCCTCGCCGAGCAGGAGAACGTCAACATGACCGAGCAGCACTGGGAGGTCATCAACTTCCTGCGCGAGTACTACAACGAGTTCCAGATCGCCCCGGCCGTGCGCGTCCTGACCAAGGCCATCGGCAAGAAGCTCGGGCCGGAGAAGGGCAACAGCCAGTACCTGTACGAGCTGTTCCCCTACGGACCGGGCAAGCAGGCCTGCAAGATCGCCGGCCTGCCGAAGCCGACCGGCTGCATCTAAGCAACAGACTCGCCCCTGCCCCGTCGTCCCCGCGAAAGCGGGGACCCAGCGAACCGCATGGATTCCCGCTTCCGCGGGAATGACGTGGGCGGCAGGTCGCCCAACACGCACGGACAGCCCCTAGCCCATGAGCGCAGCCACGATCTTCTTCGCCGTCCTCTTCTACGCCGCCACGGCGATCCTCGTCGCCGGGCTGGCGTTCAAGATCGCGGATTACGCCCGCACGCCGGCGCCGCTGAAGATCCCCACCACGCCGGCGCCGACCAGCACCGGCGGCGTGGTGCTGCGCATGCTGCGCGAAGTGGCGCTGTTCGAGAGCCTGTTCAAGTCCAACCTGTGGATCTGGGCCTTCGGCATCCTCTTCCACGGCGCGCTGCTGCTGGTGCTGCTGCGCCACCTGCGCTACTTCACCGAGCCGGTGTGGTTCTGGGTCGGCTGGGTGCAGCCCTTCGGCCTGTATGCCGGCTTCGCCATGGTGGCCGGCCTGCTCGGCCTGTGGGGCCGGCGCTTCGTCGTCGAGCGCATCCGCTACATCTCGACGCCATCCGACCACCTGATGCTGGCCCTGCTGGCCGGCATCGGCGCCTCGGGCCTGGGCATGAAGTTCCTCATGCACACCGACATCGTCGCCGTGAAGGCCTTCTTCCTCGGCCTGATGCGCTTCGACGTGCAGCCGCTGCCCGCTGACATCGGCCTCTACGTGCATCTCACGCTGGTGGCGCTGCTGATGATCATTTTCCCCTTCAGCAAGCTGCTGCATGCCCCGGGGGTGTTCTTCAGCCCGTCGCGCAACCAGGCCGACGACCCGCGCGAGAAGCGCCACCTGGCGCCGTGGGCCGCCGAACTCGAGAAGAACTGAGACCGCCATGGCCGCCGCAGAATTCACGACACCCGAACTCAAGGACCATCTCGACATCCCGTCGCTGCAGCGCGACGCCATGGCGGAGAGCAAGCCCTACGTCGCCAGCGACAAGATCAACACCGCCATCGGCTTCCCCGGCGAGCTGGTACCGGACTGGGAGGCGAAGGCCATCGGCCGCCTCGGCGAGCTGCTGAATAAATACCGCTCGCTGAAGGTCTACCTCGATGCCTGCGTGCACTGCGGCGCCTGCACCGACAAGTGCCACTATTTCCTCGGCACCGGCGACCCGAAGAACATGCCGGTGGCGCGCCAGGACCTGCTGCGCGGCGTCTACCGCCGCCACTTCACCCTCGCCGGCAAGCTGTTCCCGAAGCTGGTCGGTGCTACCGACCTCACGCGCGAAGTGCTCGACGACTGGTACAAGTACTACCACCAGTGCTCCGAGTGCCGCCGCTGCTCGGTGTTCTGCCCCTACGGCATCGACACCGCCGAGATCACCATGGCCGGCCGCGAGATCCTCGATTCGATCGGCTACGGCCAGAAGTACTCGAACGAGATCATCGGCAAGGTGCACAAGATCGGCAACAACCTCGGCCTGCCCGGGCCGGCGCTGGCGGACACCCTGCAGGGCGTCGAGGAGGACGTCAAGGAAGACACCGGCATCGACGTCAGGTATCCGATGGACGTCAAGGGCGCAGAGGTCCTGCTGGTGACCCCCTCGGCCGACTTCTTCGCCGAGCCGCACATCGACAGCCTGATCGGCTACGGCAAGGTGTTCCACGCTGCCGGCATTTCCTGGACGCTGTCCTCGAAGGCCTCGGAAGCCGGCAACTTCGGCATGTTCATCGGCAACTACGAGCAGCTGCGCAAGATCGCCCTGCGCATCCGCGAGGCGGCCCTCGAATTGGGCGTGAAGCGCATCGTCGTCGGCGAGTGCGGCCACGCCTGGCGCGTCGCCTACAGCTTCTGGAACACCCTGACCGGCATCGGCGCCGGCGCCAACGATCCCTTCGCGGTGCAGCTGCAGAGCCAGCTCGACCACCGCTACAAGCAGCCGGCGCACATCTGCGAGGTGACCTGGGACCTGATCCAGCGCGGCGCCCTGAAGTTCGACAAATCCGCCAACGACCAGCGCATCGTCACCTTCCACGATTCCTGCAACGTGGCGCGCGCCTCGCGCATGGGCGATATGCCCGGCGGCCAGTTCGAGATCCCGCGCAACATCATCAGGGCCGTGGCCAACAACTACTTCGAGATGGCGCCCGGCACCACGCACGAGGCGACCTTCTGCTGCGGCGGCGGCGGCGGCGTGCTCACCGACGAGCTGCTCGAACTGCGCGTCAAGGGGTCGATGCCGCGCATGGGCGCACTGAAGCAGGTGGTGGACCAGCATGGCGTGAATTTCATGGCGACCATCTGCGCCATCTGCAAGGCGCAGTTCACCAAGGTTCTGCCCTACTACAAGTTCAACCGCGGCATGGTCGGCGGCGTGCACCAGCTCGTCAGCACGGCCATCCAGCTCGGCGACAAGTAACGAGACATACCAGGAGACAACGATGTCGGCCACCAACGAGAAAAGCGAAGCCCAGCAACTGACCTTCCGTCGCTACAAGGACGGCGACAGCAAGCACGTGCCCTGGAACAAGCACATCTTCCAGGCCAGCCACTCCTACAAGTGCCCGACCTACATCCAGTCGACGCCGCCCTGCCAGGGCAGCTGCCCCTCGGGCGAGGACATCCGCGGCTACCTGAACATCGTGCGCGGCGTCGAGAAGCCGCCGGTCGGCGCCGACGGCAAGCCGGTCATGTCGTGGCAGGAATACGCCTGGCGCCGCCTGACCGAGGCCAACCCCTTCCCCTCGGTGATGGGCCGCGTCTGCCCGGCGCCCTGCGAGACCGGCTGCAACCGCAACGCGCTCGAGGACCATGTCGGCATCAACTCCGTCGAGCACTTCCTCGGCGAGTACGCCATCCAGAACAAGCTGAAGTTCGCGGCGCCCGCGACGAAGACCGGCAAGAAGATCGCGGTCATCGGCGGCGGTCCGGCCGGCCTCTCCGCCGCCTACCAGCTGGCGCGCATGGGCCATGACGTGACGATCTTCGACGAGCACGAATTCCTCGGCGGCATGATGCGCTACGGCATTCCCGGCTTCCGCACGCCGCGCGAGGTCCTCGACGCCGAGATCCAGCGCATCCTCGACCTCGGCGTGCAGACGCGCCTGAAGACGCGCATCGGCAGCGACATCACCATGGAAGAGATCCGCAAGCAGTTCGACGCGGTGTTCCTCGGCCTCGGCGCCCAGGGCGGCCGGGCGCTGCCCTGCGACGGCAACGACGCCCCCAACGTGGTGACGGCGACCTCCTTCCTGCGCGCCTTCAACGACGGCCGCATGAAATACGTCGGCAAGCGCGTGGTGGTGGTCGGCGGCGGCGACACCTCGATCGACGTCGCCACCGTGGCGCGCCGCCTCGGCGCCATCGACAACCCGAAGCCCACCGACCGGCCGGAAGACGTCATCGGCGGCCGCGCCGCCCACGACGTCGCCGAGATCTCCGCCCGCCAGGGCGCCGAGGTGGTGCTGACCTCGGTGTTCGGCGTCGACAAGATGCAGGCCAACAAGCACGAGATCGAGCAGGCCATGGCGGAAGGCATCGACATCCGCGGCGGCTTGGCGCCGGTCGGCGTGGTGCGCGGCGCCGACGGCCGCGCCACGGCGCTGCGCGTGGCGCAGTGCGAGGCGAAGTTCGTCGGCCCGAAGCTGGAACTCAAGATCATCGAAGGCACCGAGCAGGACATCCAGGCCGACCTGATCGTCTCGGCCATCGGCCAGGCGGTCGACTTCAGCGGACTCGAGGAATTCGATTCCGGCAAGGGCAACATCGCCGCCGACAAGAACTACCAGGTGCAGGGCAAGCCCGGCGTGTTTACGGGCGGCGACGTCATCCGCCCGCACCTGCTCACCACCGCCATCGGCCATGGCTGGATCGCCGCCGAGGGCATCGACCGCTTCCTGCGCGGCGAGGAGCAGGACAAGCGCGCCAAGATCGACGTGCATTACTGGGACATGCAGCGCAAGCTGATCGAAAGGGGCAAGGCGCCGCAGCCGGCCACCGAACCGTTGCGCGGCACCGACAGCTCGAACGTCGCCGTGCACAATTTCGACAACCGCTCCGACCGCTACGTCATCACCCACAAGGAGCTGTTCCTCGGCCACTTCGGCTACACGCCGCGCCTCATCCGCAACGTCATCACGCTGAACAAGGAGCAGGCCCTGGGCAACTTCCAGGAGCGCCTCGATCCGCTCGACGAGAAGCAGGCCATCGCCGAAGCCAAGCGCTGCATGAGCTGCGGCCAGTGCTTCGAGTGCGACAACTGCGTGGTGTACTGCCCGCAGACGGCGGTGTATCGCGTCAAGAAGACCGAGGCCACCACCGGCCGCTACGTCGCCACCGACTACACGAAGTGCATCGGCTGCCACATTTGCGCCGATGTCTGCCCGACCGGCTACATCCAGATGGGCCTGGGCGAGTAAGGCCGGCGACGCGGCTTGAGGAGAATCGTACCGTGACCTTCCGCATCCTCCGCAGTCTCGGCCTCGCCGTCCTGGCGGGACTGACTTTTGCGGCAGCGCAGGCCGCCGAGCCCGGCCGCACGCCGAAGCCGTCGATCACCATCGAGAAGCCCGGCCAGTGCGTCGAGCCGACCGACCTCATGCGGCGCGACCACATGAAGCTGCTCAAGCACCAGCGCGACAAGACCATGTACGAAGGCATCCGCACGAAGCCGCACAGCCTCAACGAATGCATCGCCTGCCATGCCAGCCAGAAGACCGGCAGCGTCATCGGCGACGGCGGCTTCTGCCAGAGCTGCCATGCCTACGCCGCCGTCAAGCTCGACTGCTGGGACTGCCACCAGCCGAAGCCCGGCCAGAAGGCCGCCACCGGAGTCCGGCCATGAGCGAGAACCACAGCGATCGCCGCAAATTCCTCGCCGCGGCAGCGGCCGGCGCCGGTTTCGTCGCCATCGCCCCCGGCATCCGTCTGGTCGAGATCGCCGCCGCCAAGCCGGAGAACGAGCCGGTCACGGACAAGGTGCGCTGGGGCCTGCTGATCGACACCACGCGCTGCCAGAGCGGCTGCACCGAGTGCGTCAGCGCCTGCGGCAAGGAGAACGGCCTCGGCGAAGTCAAGAAGCCGCGCACCGACGCGCAATGGATCCGCAAGATCGACCTGAAGGAACTCAAGACCGGCCGCGCCCTGTCGCTGCCGATGATGTGCCAGCACTGCGCCCATCCGCCCTGCGTCGACGTCTGCCCGACCGGCGCCTCGTTCAAGCGCGCCGACGGCATCGTGCTGGTCGACCGCCACATCTGCATCGGCTGCCGCTACTGCATGATGGCCTGCCCCTACAAGGCGCGCTCCTTCGTGCACGAGCCGCACACCGACCAGAACCCGGAAGTGCCGCGCGGCCAGGGCTGCGTCGAGAGCTGCACGCTGTGCGTGCACCGCGTCGACCGCGGCGGCACGCCGGCCTGTGTCGAGGCCTGCGCCGCGGCCGGCCACAACGCCATGCTGTTCGGCGACCTGAACGACCCCGAGAGCGCGATCGCGAAGCGCGTCCGCGAAGTGAAAACCACCCAGGTGCGCGCCGACCTGAAGCTCGACCTCGGCGTTCGTTACGAAGGGATTTGAAGATGGCCAGCGCAGCCTCCTACGTCGAAACGCAAAGCCGCCCCGGCGCCTTCTGGGGGCTGCTGGCCGCCGGCGGCCTGTTCCTGCTGGCGGCCTTCGCCGCCTTCCTGCATTTCGAGCACAGCGGCCACGTCGTCACCGGCATGGACAACCAGATCGTCTGGGGCATGCCGCACGTCTTCGCGGTGTTCCTCATCGTCGCCGCCTCCGGCGTGCTCAACGTCGCCTCGATCGGCTCCGTCTTCGGCAAGCCGATGTACAAGGCGCGCGCGCCGCTCTCCGGCCTGCTGGCGCTGGCCATGATGGCCGGCGGCCTGGCCGTGCTGGCGGCCGACCTGGGCCGGCCCGACCGCCTCATCGTGGCGATGACGCACTTCAACTTCAAGTCGATCTTCGCCTTGAACATGATGTTCTACTCGGGCTTCTTCGCCATCGTCGCCGCCTACCTGGTGACGCTGATGGACCACAGCCTGAGCGGCTACAACAAGGTCATCGGCTTCCTCGCCTTCTTCTGGCGCCTGGCGCTGACCACCGCCACCGGCTCGATCTTCGGCTTCCTCGTCGCCCGCACCGCCTACGGCTCGGCGCTGATGGCGCCGATGTTCATCATCTACTCCTTCGCCTACGGCCTGGCGGCGTTCCTCATCGTGCAGGGCTCGATGTATTCCTGGAACGGCCTGCAGCTCGATGCGCGCATCCTCGCCCGCATGAAGAACCTGCTCGCCGTCTTTGTCGGCGCGGCGTTGTACTTCACCGCCGTGATGCACCTGACCAGCCTGTATTTCGCCAAGCAGATCGATTACGAGCGTTTCCTGCTTCTCGACGGCGGCGTGTACACCATGGCCTTCTGGCTTGGCCAGGTGCTGATCGGCGGCATCCTGCCGCTCGTGCTGCTCTTCGCGCCCGGCGCGACGCAAACACGGGTCATCGCCGCCTCGGTGCTGGTGGTGCTGGGCGGCCTCGCCCAGATGTTCGTCACCATCGTCGGCGGCCAGGCCTTCCCGCTGGAAATCTTCCCGGGCTACGCCATTTCCAGCAGCTTCCAGGACGGCATCGTGAATGGCTATTCGCCGGTGATCGGCGAATTCGCCCTCGGCTTCGGCGGCATCGCCCTGGCCTTCCTCATCACCGTCGTCGCGGTGCGCGTGCTGCGCTTCCTGCCGCAGGACGACTTCGCCGCGCTGAAGGCGTCGGACGACTGAGCGCGGCGCGCTCAGTCCGGCTACACTCTGCCGGATGCACCGCTTTCTCGTCTCCGCCGCGCACAAGTCCTCCGGCAAGACCACGCTCAGCCTCGGCCTTGCCGCCGCCCTGCGGCAACGCGGCCTGGCGGTGCAGACCTTCAAGAAGGGCCCCGACTACATCGATCCGATCTGGCTCGGACTGGCCGGCGGCCGCCCCTGCCGCAACCTCGACTTCTACCTGCAGCCGTACGCGGAAATCCTCGACAGCTTCGCCCGCCACGCTGCCGGCGCCGACGTCGCCCTCGTCGAGGGCAACAAGGGCCTCTACGACGGGCTCGACCTGGCCGGCAGCAACAGCAACGCCGCGCTGGCGGAGCTGCTCGGCCTGCCGGTGGTGCTGGTGCTCGACGCGCGCGGCATGACGCGCGGCATCGCCCCGCTGATCCTCGGCTACCAGGCCTTCGACCGCAACATTCGCATCGCCGGCGTCATCCTCAACCGCCTCGGCGGCACGCGCCACGAAGCCAAGCTGCGCGCCGTCATCGAGCACTACACCGACGTGCCGGTGCTCGGCGCGGTGCTGGAGAACCCGGACCTCGCCATCGTCGAGCGCCACCTCGGCCTGATGCCGGCCAACGAGGCCGCCGCCGCGGAAGCGCGCATTGCCGCCATCGCCGGCATCGTCGCCGGACAGGTGGACATCGAGCGCCTGCTGCAGGTGACGGCCACCGACAAGCCGCTCAAGCCCGCCATGGTGCCGGCCGCGCCGGTCGAACAGCCGACGGTACGGGTCGGCATCGCGCGCGACCCGGCCTTCGGCTTCTACTACGCCGACGACCTCGACGCCCTGAAGCAGGCCGGCGCCGAGCCGGTGTTCTTCAGCCCCATCGCCGACGCCCAGCTGCCCGAGGTGGACGCCCTTTTCCTCGGCGGCGGCTTTCCCGAGTGCTTCATGCGCGAGCTCGAGGCCAACCGCGGCATGCGCGCATCGGTGCGTGCCGCCATCGAGGCCGGCCTGCCGGCCTACGCCGAATGCGGCGGCCTGATGTATCTCGCCCGCAGCCTCAGCTGGCGCGGCGAGAAGCGCGAGATGGCCGGCGTCATCGCCGCCGACGTGGTGATGCACGAGAAGCCGGTCGGCCGCGGCTACGTGCGCCTGGCGCCCACCGCCGCCCATCCCTGGCTGCCCGCGGGCAGTCATCCCGACGAGATACCCGCGCACGAATTCCACTACTCCAGCCTGGAGAACCTCGGGCCGGCGACGCGCTTCGCCTACGAGGTGAAGCGCGGCCACGGCGCCGACGGCGCCCACGACGGCATCGTGTACAAGAACCTGCTGGCCTCATACACCCACCTGCGCAGCGCCGGCAACTGCAACTGGGCCGCCCGCTTCGTCGGCTTCGCCCGGCAGAGAAAACCGCTTCACACCCCAACCCAATGACAAGGAAAACCCCATGTTCACCCTGACACCCGCCGCCGCCGCCCGCATCCTCGACTCCGCCCAGCAAAGCGACGCCGAAGGCATGGCCCTGCGCGTCGCCGCCAAGCTCGAGGACGACGGCCAGCTCAGCTTCGGCCTCGGCTTCGACGACGAGCGCGAGCAAGATCTTTCTTACGAGTGCGAGGGCCTCACCGTCCTCATCGCCCCGCCCAGCCGCGAGCTGCTCGAAGGCATGCTGCTCGATTTCGTCGAGGTCGAAGCCTGCGACTGGCAGTTCGTCTTCATGCAGACCCAGGCGCCGGGCAGTTGCCCGCCCTCCAGCTGCGGCGGTTGCGGCAGCCGCGGCGGCTGTTCCAGCGGAAACTGAGCCAGGCGGGAAGGTATAATTCCGCCCATCCAGAGATAGATTCGGCCGCAGCGCCAGGCGGCCACTGCCCAACGCATGGATTTCCTGCCGATATTCCTGAACCTGAAGGGCGCCCGCTGCCTCGTCGTCGGCGGCGGCGCCGTTGCCGCGCGCAAGGCCGG
>UBJH01000038.1_pt1 | contig 16857 bp, 14 predicted proteins | sample 2193721 | NCBI WGS metagenome assembly UBJH01 (sample SAMEA4703186, study PRJEB27089) | metagenome | reverse complement strand
AGCAGGTACCGGTATAGACCCCGCAGCGACGAGGTGTGGCGCGAGACCGTGCGGGGCGCCAGCCCCGCCTCTCGGAGCGCTAAGAGCAGGCGTGCAACCTGCCCGCGGCTGACCTCCTGAAATGAACCGACCCCGCCCTGCTTGAAGTAGCCGACTATCCGGCGCAGGTCCCTCCCGTACGCCGCCAGACTATTCTCTGCCAGCCCCCGCTCGACCGCCAGGAACCTCAAGTATTCCTCGATCAACTGCTCCATTGACCCCAAAGTCCCCCTCACCTTTATCCTCTCCCCCTCGCAGGGGGAGAGGGGAGGGTGAGGGGGTGCAACAGTTGCTCGTAGGCGTCAAGAAGCCGGATAGCGGAGGCTTCGGCTGTCATCTGCATTGCCTTTACCAGGCCCTGCTCGGCGTAGCGAGTCAGGCTTGTCCCATCGTGAAGCAGCGTGAGTAAACGCCGGACGAAATCGTCTTCGGCGTCATTGGCCAGCGCCCCATTCGTCCCATCGACGATGAAATCTGAGGTGCCGACAGACCGAACCGCCAGCACAGGGAGCCCGTGCGCCATCGCCTCCAACACAACCAGGCCCTGGGTCTCTGAAACGGACGGAAAGGCAAAGAGGTCCGCAGCTCGATACCAGCAGCCCACGGCCTGATGCGGGACCGGGCCCACGAATCGGACGTGTTCAGCGATTTTCAGTTGGGCAGCCAGTTGCTGCAATGAGTGCTGCTCATCCCCCTCCCCGACTACCAATAGTATGATGCCTGGCACAACCCGAGTGACGCTATGGACCGCCCGCAAGAGCAACTCGAGATTCTTTTCCCTGGCCAGCCGCCCCACGTACAGGAGGACCGGCCCGTCCTCCGACACACCCAGACGTCGCCGAATCCGGGCCTTCGATTCCTCCGGTTCCCCCGGCGGCTCGATCCCTGTTGGAATTACTTCAATGGGAACGGTGACCCCGTGGCTCCACAGTCGCTCCTGCACCCCTGACGTCGGCGCGATGACCAGATCGGCCCGGTTGGCGAAGACGTAGCTCCTGATCTCCGCGAGCCTGGCAGCCAGGGGCGAGACGACCGGCAGGTAATGGGCATAATGCTCGTACAGTGTATGGTAGGTGAACACAAGCGGGACTCCCAGTCGGTGAGCCAGTCGGCGGGCGTAGGGCCCGACAAGAAACGGGTGGTGGGTATGGATGATCTGGAGACCAAGACGCGGAATCAGACGATGGAGTCCCACGGCGACGGCTGGAATCGGTAAGGCATAGCGGTGATGGGTCGGCACGCGCAGTGATGGGAACCGGTAGGTATCGGGCTCCGCATCTCGGCAGTCGGGGTAACGCGGCGCAAAGACGAAGACCCGATGGCCAAAGCGACGCAGGTGACATGCGAATTGTTGAATAGAGACAGCGAGACCGTTGAGCAGTGGGGAGGCGTTGCAGGTGAAAAACCCGATGGTCACGGATGTTCAACGTTCACGGTTCAAGGTTCCGTCTCATTACTTCCTGGTGATCTCTGTGTGAGTAATGGAGATGCCCAGCGCCAGGCGAGCCTGCATGTAAAGCTGTGCCGTGGCCATCAGGACATAGTTGTGCAGGTTGACCGGCGTGAAGGTAAGGCGAGACCACTCAAAAAGTTTCCTGGCCTGCCGCCAACGGCGAGGCGGTTGCTGATAAATGATCGGCTTCAGCGTGTGGGGGACCAGCACCATGCCCAGGAGCATCGAAGCGGTCAGCGCAATCGTCTGGAACTGGAGATTAAAAGCGGCGAGCGGACTCACGCACAGGCTTTTGCTCCCGATCCGCAAGGCGAGCACATCGGGCGAAAGGAATACCTGAAACGGCCACAGCTCTCTGACGCAGGGGCTGATCCAGGAGATCAGAATCAGTTGCGCCGGTAAAAAGACCATGAGGGGCGGCATGGCGTTGGCAAATAGTGCGCGAAGCGCCAGGAATAACTTTCGCTTGAGCAGCGGTACCCGCACGTCGTCATATCTTCGCGCGTAATTGACGACGAATTTGACGTCTACGGCGCCGCGGGCCCAACGGGCGATCTGGCTCCACGACTCTCTGGTGGTGAGCGGCGCCTGTCCCCATGTCGGCATTTTGATAGGGGCGACGCGAAACCCTTCCATCACGACCTTGTACCTGAACTGCATATCCTCGTTGTGACGATTCGGTTCAAAGTAGTCCACCGCGCGGAAATCACGGAAGGGGAGGCTTGTTCCCGGACCCAGGACCAGATAGTCGCCGGTAGTCTGCATCTTTCCCAACTGATACAGGACGAACCCGGAGTTGTGTAGGCGAGGCAGCATCGGCACCTTCCAGTAGTTCGAGGTATAGGTGGTCAATGACTGCAGGACGACCCCACGGTTCCCTGTGACCATCGCACGTTCCGCCTCCTGCCGATGGCTATGCTCCCGGAAGGCAAGATCCTGTGGATGCAGAATCGTGTCGGCATCGATGATTAGAATCTTCAGGTTCTCATCCTGCAGCGTCCCGTCATCGATCAGCCGCGCGAGATACCGGCCGGCTGTGCTGATCGACGTTGCCTTACATCTGTTCATGATCCCGTCGGTGGGATAGGTGAGCAGTCGGATTCTGAAGGTCTGCTCAAACGTCGGGATGAGATCGTCCAGCGTCTGAAGCGTCTCCCGGTCTTCCGCTTCCACGATCGGTATCAGGGTGATGTACGCGTGCGGGTAGCGCTGCCGCTCGATCGAACGCATCGCCTGAAACAGCACGCGGCGGTTGCTCTCCCGCTTCAGGGGCATGAGGATCGCATAATGACTGAAGGGGCGGCCGGAGGTATCGAGCCTGCTGTGCCAGTCGGTCTCCATGTTGGTCAGCAGTTCCTGCCGCGTCTTGTGGGCGCGGACCTGATTGATGATCAGGTAGCCGATCCAGATGGTGATAACGGCAAATCGAAAGACCTCAGCCCAAAACGGATCGTCAGGAAGATATCGGAGAAGCGGGTAGATCGAGAGGAGCAAAAGGGTCGTGAGGATGGGAAGGATATCTAAGACCCGCTCGAATACCCGGGCTGCAAAAGTGGGGTTACCGCTGTACGTCATTGTGTGCTCACAGGTAGAATTTCTACACGAGTCACGGCGGGGTGTCAACACCTTGTCGCTGATGTCACCCGAAGAGACCCAGGTACCACCCGATCACCTCATCACCAATAAATAGGGCAACGACCGCGCCGAGCGCCAGAAACGGCCCGAACGGGATCCGGTCCTTCCGCGACAGCACGCGCGACGCTATCAGCCCCAACGAAAGACAGGCGCCGGCGATGACCGCGACGCCAAAAGAGACGAGCATGAGGCGCCAACCGAGGAAAGCGCCGATCATGCTCAGCAGGTTCACATCGCCGCCGCCCATGCTCTCTTGCTGAAAGGCTACCTCTGCATATACCGCAACCAGGTAGACCAGTCCGGCGCCGACCAGCGCTCCCGTCGCGGCTTCAAGCGGCGGCGGATCGAAGGTCAGGAGACTTGCGACGAGTCCAATCGGTATGCCGGGAAGACTGAGGATATGGGGAATGATGCCATGATCCAGATCGATGAATGTGATCACCACCAATACCGAGAGGAAAAGAAGAAGGAACACTGTTCGGGTAGTAATGCCGAAGTGTAAGACCGTAAGAAGGTAAAGGCCTGCGGTTAGCCCTTCTACAAGCGGGTAACGCCAGAGGATCGGCGCCTTGCACCGACGGCATCGACCCGCAAGCCACACAAAGCTGACAAGTGGGATATTGTCGTACCAGCTTATCGATCCATGGCAGTGAGGACAATGCGATCCAGGAAAGACGAGGGATTCGTCGCGCGGGATACGCCATATACAGACATTCAAGAAACTTCCGACCACGAGCCCCAGGGGGATGCTCAAGATTGCTGATACGCTTTGCAGTGAGAGATTGCCGGGCAATGGCGGCTGACCCCCTATCGTGTGGTCTCGGACTCATCAAAGAGATTGAACCGCATCCCGATAAAAGAGCTGCCCGTCATTCCGGCGTACGCTGGAATCCAGGTCCTTACAAGAGTTCCACATCTACGTTCTGCACCACTGGATGCCGGCTTTTGCCGGCATGACGATCTCTTACACCCACACTCGACCCCGAAATACCAAAAGAATAACCTCTCAGCATAACCCGTAGGATAGCAGTTCCTGGGCAGGTGACCAACTATAAAGCTGTCACGAAAGGGTCTACAGTCCCCAGGAAAGGTACTGGAGCGGGCCTTGAAGGGGCGGATTGGAACCGCAATTGTATGTGAGCGTAATATTGCCGTTCACGGTGTTGGCGCTCACAAGGCTGCCGGGCGTGTCGGTGGCATTTTCACCAATGATGAGTCCGACGATGGTCCCAGTGCCGCTGAGATCGAACTGTTCATGAGCTGCTATCAGCCCATTGTAGCCATTGCTTGGAGTGCCTTGGATTTTGACATCACGGCCTGCAATAAACAAGGAATCGTGAACGGTATAGGCGGCGTCGGCACCTATCGTCGGATTGCCCGTAATCTTGACATCACCGGTTGCAATCAGGGTCGTGTTCCACGGATTGGAATCATCGCCTGGACTGCTCGCCACCTCTGCGGTTCCTTGGAAGTAGTATGTGCCGCCACAGGGTGTATTGCTGTCTAGTTTCCATGTAGCAAGGGGGGTGTCGGCGGTGTACTTCCATCCACAAGCAGACGTATCTCCGGAATTCAAGGTCTGGAGCAGGGTGCCGCTACCGTTGTGTACCTCACCCTCACCGTTCGCGTTCACCGTCATCTGATATAGGTGATCCAGGTGGCCTGCAAGTAGGTTCGTCGCGGCGGTCAGGAAATCGGCCGGATCGATGTGCGGAATCGTCTCTCTCGGTGTGTTGCCCCCGCTGCCGGTACCAACGGTTGGGTTGGCAGTAGCCGTATAGGCGCCGGTAGCGGTGGCGGTGCCGGAAATTATCACGTTGCTGCCTTGTAGCGTAAGATTCTGATTAGCATGAACGTTCCCGCATGTCCCACCAGTTGCTAACACGTCTGTGCTACCCCCAACTGTCAAACTACCGTCGGTCAGGATGGCGTTATTGGAGCGAAAAAAGGTGCTCATAACGGCTCTTCGAATCTTTTGGGAGCTTCCAATAGCGCTGATACCGGTTGAAACCACCCTCACTGTGTTAGCTCCCGCCGCCTGGTACTGAACATTATAGCTTCCTATGGCGCTTCCCGCTCCACCCAACTGCGAATTGTCTGCGACATTCTGAAGAGTGGCATTAGCGCTTGCCATGAGGCTCGGCGTGGTCCGCAGTTTAGTAAAAGCATGCTCGAGCCCGGCCTCGGCCAGGAACTGAGCCTGGGTGTTCCGAAGGTGATTGACGGCAATCTGGACTTCAGAGCTACCGACAGCCAAAAGCGCGGCCGAAAGCGCCACCAGGACAACGAAGGCCATAAGCGCGAGCGGAAGGGCAACCCCGCGATTATCTCTAACCCATCCGACAGGGCGAGAAAGCCTGCTCATACACTTCATGGCAGACTCCTTGGCTTGACCCTGGTGGTCATGCAGCGTGCACTGCCATCTGCGCCCTGAACTTTGAGGTCGACCCGAATCTCCCTGATAAGGCTCGGATCTGGATTGGGGCCAGGTACGGGACAAGGAGGAGGATTCTGATCCTGTCCGGGGGGAAGTCTCGATCCGGTGGTATCGTAATAGATGAAGGTCAGGCCTGTCACATTATCAACAATAGCATCAGCCCCGCTTCCGCCCTGCGACCTGGTAAGGGTCTTGTCAGCAGCATTTCTGGCATAGGTAATGATCTTGACATCCCGGACAAGACTGCCCGCGGGATAGATCGAGCTGAGGTTTGAGGTGAGGGTAATGGTTCTGTCGTTTATGTTGTTGCACGTAGAGTTGCCGTTTATAGTCGCTATCTGCCTGACGTCCCGCGTGCCCCCGTCGGCGATATAGATATAATCGTTCAGGGCCGGATTCCCGTAACATTTAAAGGCTTCATTGATAGTCGTTGCTGTCAGGCTTAACGGCACAGAAGTCAAGGTGGTTGCGGGGCTGGCTGTGGCCTCAGGGGCTTGAGCGAGTGGATTTCCGACCATGGACCGGTCGTCCACGCTCGCCATAAAGGTGATGCTGGTAGAGGTGGCAGCCGTGATCGCGTTGCCTGCGCCGTTAGCCCCGACCCAGAATGAGCCTATCAGCCTGAGCTCGTTTGCCATACGATCCAGGCCGGCCCTCACCCCGAGTTGCGCAGCCTCCAGGGCGGTGGCCCTGACATAGATGCTCTGCGAGACCTGGTAGACTCCGACGATGGCCCCGGCAACCATTCCCACGATCGCCACGACGATTAACAGCTCAACCAGGGTGTACCCTTCTATCTTCGTGAAACGTCTCATGACCCTTCCCCCTACGGCTTGGCGGCGACAAGCGTGCCTATCCTCATATTCTCCCGGTTCGCCCCCTGCTCTGTGGGAAGGGTGAAGGCTACGGTGACGGTTACCTCTTTGGTATCAGCGACCGGGCCGCCCACGACTCTCACCTGCCTGTTAAAATTGGGAAAGCCGTTGACGGGGGTTTCATCCGCGAAGCCGGGCGGGGGGTTGCCTGGAGCAAAAGGGTCAGTGGCCCCTACCCTGTACTGGACTCGCTTCACCTGTTCCAGCCGGTCCTGGGCGAGCATGGTCGCTGTCGACAGATAATAGCCTCGCGTGACGGCGGCCTGGCCGAATGGGAGGCTGGCGGCGATTCCGCCGCTTTGAAGCGCGGTCGTCGCCGCCACCCCTAAAAGTGCTATGGTGAGAATCGCAAGGGCGATTAGCACCTCGATCAGGGTGAAACCGTAACATCTATTTTTTAATTGGGACAGTTTGATGCGTCGCATATCCGTATCCGTCCCGTACTTATCCTAACGCGAAGGCTGGAACTGCCCCTTGAATCCTGGACCGTGATCGTACCGTTATTGCCGGTACCGAGATGGTTAAAGGTCGGGTTAGCAGTGACATTGACCAGCTTGGCCTGGTTCTCAAGCCTTCTATAGCCTTGGTCATCCGTTCCAGGCCCGATACATACCGGATTGCCCGGATTGCCCGGATTGCATCCCGGCGCAGCATCGCCGCTAGTCCTGACAAAACGGAGTCGGTTGTTGTCCGGCTCAATCTCTATCTCTACCCGGTATGAGCTGTTGGTGGCAATGGCCATTTGCCTTGCCTGATTCAGCAGAGTTACCAGCTCCCCGGCCGCTCCCCGCGTCTCACTCGCTCTGAGAAAGGTCATAAACAGGGGGGTGGCCTCTATGCTGATAATTCCGATGACCGCAATAACGATCATCAGCTCCACGAGGGTCAACCCCCGTTGACCACCCACTCGACTCTGTCGAAAGACCATCTGAACACCCTTCGTCTTAGTGCTGTCTCACTACGGTGAGACAGCACTCACACCTCACGCAGTGGCACGTGCGGAAGAAAAGTGAAACGGGGAGGGGATGACCCCCTCCCCACATGGTCACAATGCTCTAAGGACAGACGGTCGTGCCTGCACTGTTGGCGGCAGTGCCGTCACCCTTGGCGCAGATGAGAAAGGACCCCAGGAGGGCCGTGGTACCATCGATGGGAGACACGTCCTTGAGATAGGTGTAGGTAGCCGGCCATGTGGTGCCACTACCGCCTGGTGGCGGAACTGGGATGTTCGCCATGAACGGCCCAGCGACCTGCCCCAGACCGTTCGTCGCGGTATTTGTGAGGTCGGGGCCAAGCGCAGCCGGAAGCGCCCCCATGTGGGCCGCGTAGATGCTGACGGCAGAGCCGAGGGTTCGGGTGTCTGCCTGGGCCTTGGCGATCCGCGCTCGCTGCTGGACGTTGGCATACATCGGGATGGCGATCGCCGCGAGGATACCGATGATTGCCACGACGATCATCAACTCAATCAATGTAAATCCACGCCTATCACGTCCGACCAACTTCTTTCTCACACGTTCCATCTCTCTTCTCCTTTACCGTTTAAGGTTAACCGACACAACAACCAGTTAGCTAGCCTATGCTGCAGGCATCGTGCCATGTTACCTTCAATACCATTAAATATCACACTATCAAGGATAGATAGATTAGAGTAGGTAGAAGGAATCAAGGGAAAGGAATATGGCGCAGATCGGTCTGTTTCGTCTAGTTAGTCCGTTGAGTCTATCAGGTCTATTTGGTCCAGACCAAACGATGAAACAGACCAGATAGACCGGTTAGACTAGACAGGACCGGACAGGAGAGGTGACAAAAAGTGTCGATTAACTGACGATTGGGGGAATAGCTCAGGGGCTTAGGCTATAGGCTACAGGCTGTAAGCCAGAGGCTGTAGGCTGTCAGTCGTTGCGTATGGACCGAATCCAGGCCGCCGCTTCGTCGGCCAGTTCAAACGCTCTGAGCTTGGTATAGTCTCGCGTGGCGCGTTCCTACAGTCTAAAAGCCTACAGTCTATCCACCTGAGTAGTTACCTTGGAGATGTCGTATTTCTTGACCTTATAACGAAAGGCGCGAAAGGTGAGATTGAGGAGTTCTGCGGCTTTACTCTGGACCCATCCGGAACGATCGAGGGCTTGGAGCATCAGGTCTCTCTCGATCTGCGAAACAGTATTTTCTAAGTTGATCCCCTCCGGCGGAAGGGTGAAGGACCAGAGCGGCTGCTGCCCTCCGTCCTCATGTTCTGCTCTCACCTGTACGGAGATACTGGTCGGGGTCAACTGATCGGTCGTCTCGAGGGCGACGGCGCGTTCGATCACATTCTCAAGCTCTCGCACATTACCCGGCCAGTGATACTGCACAAGGATCTCCATAGCCTCCGGAGAGATTGACGCCGTGCCCCTTTGCTGACGAAGCGCACACTGGACCAGCAGCCTGTTGGCCAGTAAAGGGATGTCCTCCGTTCGCTCACGAAGCGGCGGCAGATGGATCGGGATCACATTCACCCGATAGAACAGGTCTTCGCGAAACGCTCCATCGGCCATCGCCTTCACCAGATCTTTGTTCGTGGCGGCGATGAGACGGACATCCACCTCCAGGTCCTCCGTTCCCCCGACCCGCCGAAAGGTCCGCTCCTGCAAGAATCGAAGAAGCTTGACCTGCAGGCTCGGACTCATCTCGGCGATCTCGTCCAACAGGACTGTTCCGCGATTGGCCACCTCGAACAGCCCGGCCTTGTGAGAGACCGCCCCGGTGAATGACCCTTTGACGTGGCCAAACAGCTCGCTCTCCAACAGTTGCTCGGGTATGGCCCCGCAGTTGATGGCGAGAAACAGGCGGTCGGCTCGATGGCTCGTACAGTGGATGGTCCTGGCCACCAGCTCCTTGCCTGTCCCGCTCTCTCCGGTGATGAGGATCGTGCTATCCAGTTCGGCAATTCGAGTAATCATTTTATATAGATCGACCATCTTCGGGCTGCGGCCGATGATCCCCGTAAGCGGCGTCTCCTCCACCACTGCCGGCTGGGAAGTCCGACTATGCAGTCGGGTCCGGGCCTTGGCCAGCGCCTTTTCCACAACCAGCCGGATCTCGTCGATTCGGAATGGCTTGGTGATATAGTCGTCGGCTCCTAATCGCATGGCCTGAATCGTCGAATCCATGGAGGCGTACGCCGTGACCATGATGACCGGCAAATGCGGATGTTTTTTCCGTATGCCCGTCAGGAGACCGATCCCATCCATCTTCGGCATTCGAACATCGGAGATCACCAGATCCGGCAACTGATGCGCAACGATCTTCAGCGCCTGCTCACCGTCAGGAGCAGCGATTACGCGATGCCCCTGATGTTCCAGAAGGACGGTAAGGAGCTCGCGCATCCCCTGCTCGTCATCGACGACCAATATTGTTGCCATTAGATCTCTTAGAAAGAAGCCGTCAGCGATCAGCTTTCAGCTTCGGATACGTTTGATGAGGCTGCTCCTCGCCTGCAGCCTGTTTGAGCACGACCCGGAACGTCGACCCGCCACCTTCCCGGCTGGTTACCTCGATTCGACCGCCGAGATTATCGATGATCTTCTGTGTAATGGCAAGTCCAAGACCCGTGCCACCCGGCCTCGTCGTATAGAAGGGATCGAAGATCCGATCAACTTCTCCCGGCGGGATCCCCCGTCCTGTATCAGTCAACTCAATCGCTACCCAGCCGTCGCCGTTTTTCGATCCAAGACGGCGGATGGCAAAGCTGATCTGCCCGCCCATCTGCATGGCCTGAATTGCGTTAAGCCCAAGATTCCATAGTGCCTGTTTCAACTGATCAGGATCACCTGCAACGACAACCTCCTCGGCCTCCCGTTGAATGGAAAAGGTCACTGGGTGAGCGCTATCGCAACTCTTTTCCAAGAGCAAGACTGCCTCTGCGACCAGCGCTACGAGATCGCACCGCTTCTGCAAGGCCAGAGTCGGCTTGGCGAAATCCAGAAACTGTCCCGTCACTAATTTCAATCGCTCGGCCTCGCGAAGAACAATATTGAGCAGTTGAGGCTTGGCCGTCGTCCCCTCTTCTTTCATCAGCTCGATACAGCCGCTGATCGCGGCCAGGGGGTTCCTCACTTCATGCGCCAACCCGGCCGCCAGTTGTCCCGCTGTCGCAAGTCGGTCGGATTGACGGAGCCTGGCCTCCGTCTTTTTCCGCTCTGTCAAATCCTGAAAGATGCCCACGAGACCTACGAGTCTGCCATCAGACGACTTCAGAGGCGTAAGGTTTACCCCGATCGGGATCGACTGACCATCCTGGCCCAGGATTGTAAGCTCTTGGGAGCATCCACTGAAGGTGGGCGTGGGTGCGGAAAAGAACGTCTCAAGCTCCTTGATTTCTCCAAAAGGAGTCTCCCGCCAACTCCTGTCTCGTATCTGTTCGGCCGTGGCGCCGATGATCCTCTGCGCACTCTGGTTGAACGATGCAATCCTGCCCTCGAGGTCCAGCGTTATGACCCCGCTTGGGATATTCTCGACGATGTCCTGGTGGAGGGTCCGAAGATTGCGGAGGTCGATCCGTTGTTCTTCCAGCTTGCGACCCGCCTCTTTGAGTCGCTCGGCAAGCTGGCTGCCCAGAAGCGCCACAAGAAAAAAGGCCACGCTGTTGACGAAGAGCTGGAGGAGGGCGTATATGGGATCGTACACGATGCTTTCCGTAGAGAGGAATAGCGTCCGCTCCATGAGCCCATAGAGCTGGATGTTAATCAGTGCTCCATAAAGAATACTGCTTCCGCCGGCGAGCAACAGGCTCGAGTGTCGAGACAGGAAGATGGCCGAGGCCAGGATAGGAAAGATGTAGACAAACGCAAAGAGGCTCTTGATCCCTCCGGTATAGTGCACCAGGGCAGTGACCAGGACTACATCGATCCAGATCTGCAGACCGCACAGCACCCCGACCTTTCGAGTCTGCCTCAACGACGCGAGATACAGGATGCTGAGGACGCAAGCGCAGGCGACCAAAACGAAGAGAGGGGTGAGCGTGAATGGGGGATGCTCCCGGAGGGCGAGGATGCCTGCTGAGCCCAAAAAGAGCAAGGCGACGACGAGCCGAAGGCCGATCAGCCATTTGACCTGTCGTCCCAGCGCGACATCTTCCATCGAAAGCGTTTCGGGGTCAGCCATCAGCGGTCAGCGGTTAGCTATCAGCTATCAGCTTGGACAAGCAGGCTGAGCGCTGATGGCTGAGAGTTGTCTTTCATTTCCCTATCACCGTCACCAGCTTAAAGATGGGTAGATACATCGCCACAATCATGCCGCCCACGACCACTCCGAGAAACACCATCAGTATCGGCTCGATCAGGGCGGTCAGATTTGCGACCGCTTGATCGACCTCGGCATCGTAGAAATCGGCAATCTTCTCCAACATCGAGTCAAGCGCCCCTGTCTGCTCTCCGACGCTGATCATCTGCACCACCATGGGCGGAAAAACTCCGGACGTCTTCAACGGGTCGGCGATAGTCTTGCCTTCGGCGATGTTCCCGCGGGTCTTCATGATTGCCTCTTCTACCACCTTGTTGCCGGCGGTTTTCGCCGTAATATCCAGCCCGTCAAGGATGGGGACTCCGCTGGCGATCAATGTCCCCAGGGTCCGCGTGAACTTTGCAACTGCCACCTTTCGGAGTAGCGATCCGAATATCGGGATCCGCAGTAGCAGCGCATCAGTAGCCCTCCTGCCCTTCTCTGTCCTATAACTGAACCGAAAGCCAACGATCCCCGCGATGAAGAGACCGATACCATAAAAGAGATATGTCTGAACGAGGCGACTCAGCTCCATGACAATCCGAGTCGGCAGGGGAAGCTCGACCCCCGCCCCCTCGAATAACTTCGCGAAGGTTGGAATTACGAAGACCAGCAAAAGGATGACGACAGCAATGGCAACGACCACGATTGTACTGGGATAGATCAGGGCACCCTTGACCTTCCGTCGAAGGTTCATCGCCTTCTCGATGTACACTGCAAGGCGGTTCAGGATGGTGTCAAGGAGCCCCCCGGCCTCGCCCGCCTCGACCATGTTGACATACAGCGGATTAAATACCGTCGGATGACGTTTAAGGGCTGCCGCAAAGGTCGAGCCGCCTTCCACATCCGCCCTGATCTCGGTGAGGGTCTTTTTGAACTGTATATTCGGCTGTTGGGTGGCCAGCGTCTCCAGGCACTGCACCAGGGGGAGTCCGGCGTCGATCATGGTGGCAAGCTGGCGGGTAAAAACGGCCAGATCCTTCTCCTTCACCCTCCTGCCGAATCCGGGGATCTTCAACTCGACGGACTTAGGCTGGGGCTTGATGGAAATCGGGAAGATCCGTTGTTGGCGGAGGCCCGCGACCACCGCCTCCCTGGTGTTGGCCTCCATCCGCCCGGTAACTACCTGACCCGTCCGGCTTCGTCCGCTATAGACAAAGATCGGCATGTGCGACCTCGTGCAACGTGCAAGGTTCAACGTGCAACGTGCAAGGTGTATTGGCGCTCAACGTTGAACCATGAACCTTGAACGTTGAACTCTATACCCTGTTTTTCTGCGCTCGCTGGATCATTTGAGCCAGTTCGTCAGGCAATAGGCTCCTGAACATCGCCTCTTCCAGTGTAATGTTCCGCCTCAAGTAATGCCCAAGGAGCGACTGATTCATTGTTTGCATCCCGAATTTCTCCTGGCCGGTTTGCATCGTGGAGTAGATCTGATGGAGCTTGTCTTCCCGAATCAGATTGCGGATCGCAGGGTTCGGGATCATGATCTCCAGCGCCAACACGCGCCCCTGGCCATTACTCCTGGGGATCAGCGCCTGGCAGAGCACCCCTTCCAGGACGAAGGAAAGCTGGGCGCGGATTTGCGGCTGCTGATTCGAGGGAAAGACGTCGATGATCCGGTTGATGCTTTCCACCGCAGAGTTGGTATGCAGTGTCGCGAACGTCAGGTGCCCGGTCTCCGCGATAGTGAGGGCCGCGGCAATCGCCTCCTGGTCCCGCATCTCACCGATGAGAACCTTGTCCGGGTCCTGCCTCAGGATCCGTCTCAGCGCCTCCGAAAACGATCGCGTATCGGAGTGAACCTCTCGCTGGTTCACGATGCAGTTCTTATGCGGGTGCAGGAATTCGATGGGGTCTTCGATGGTGACGATATGCTCATGATGCTCGGAGTTGATCTTGTCAATCATGGTGGCCAACGTGGTCGATTTCCCAGAACCGGTCGGTCCGGTGACGAGGATGAGCCCTTTCGGCTTCTCACAGAGATCGGCCACAACCTTCGGGAGGCCCAACTCTTCGAAGGGGTGAATGGTGTATGGGATGGTCCGGATCGCCATCCCAACGGCTCCTCGCTGAATATAGAGATTGGCGCGGAATCTACTCAAGCCCTTGATTCCGAAGGAGAGGTCGAGTTCTTTCTCTTCTTCAAACTGCTGTTTCTGGGCGTCGGTCAGGACGCTATAGGCCAGGCTTTTCGTTTCTGGTGGGGCCAGTGGCACATCCCCGAGAGGCGAGATCAGACCGTGCAGGCGCAACATCGGTGGGACGCCAACGGTCAGGTGCAGATCAGAGGCGCCGCGCTCGACTACCTCTTTCAACATCTCGTGCAGGTCCATATTTGAAGCCTCCAGCGATTAGCTACCAGTAGCCGGCTAAGAAGCCGATAGCTGATAGCTGTTTTTCAGAAGAGGCTGGTGACCCGAACAACCTCTTCGACGGTAGTGACCCCTTCCCGAATCTTCTGCAGCCCGCTCTCCCCAAGGCTCTTCATTCCATATTGACTTTGAAGTGTACGAAGCGCATTGACGGAGGCGCCATTCAGGATAGCCTCACGCATCTGTTCATTGAGCAGCACCACCTCATAGAGGCCGATCCTACCGCGATAGCCGGTGTCACGACAGGCGATGCACCCTTTCCCTCGATAGCAGATCACACTCTTTGCCTCCTGCTGGCTGAAGCCGATATCCTCCAGGGTGGAGATGGAAGCCGAGACCTCGATCCGGCACTCCGCACAGAGCCGCCGGACCAGACGCTGGGCGAGCAGCAGGTTGAGCGAGGCGGCCACCAGATACGCCGGCGCGCCCATGCTGATCAGTCGCCCCACTGTGCTGAGCGCGTCGTTGGTATGGACCGTACTGAGCACCAGGTGGCCGGTCAAGGCGGCCTTGATCGCAATCTCGGCCGTCTCGAAATCGCGGATCTCTCCCACCATGATGATATCCGGGTCTTGTCGGAGGAACGACCTGAGTAAGGCGGCAAAGGTCAGGCCGATATCCGACTTGGCCTGAGTCTGGTTGATTCCGGTCAGGTTGTACTCGATCGGGTCTTCCGCGGTCATGATGTTGGTGCCGATACTGTTGAGCCGGCTGAGCGCCGAATACAACGTGGTCGTCTTCCCGCTCCCGGTCGGGCCGGTCGCCAGGATCATACCGTACGGGGCCAGGATAGCCTTCTCGAACATGGCGAGCGCCTCAGGCTCGAATCCGAGCTTGCTCATATCCAACTCGAGGCTCGCGCGGTCCAACAGGCGCATGACCACTTTCTCGCCGAACAGCGTCGGGACGGTAGAGACCCGAAGGTCCAACTCCCGCTGTCCCATCTTGACCTTGATCCGCCCGTCCTGAGGCATGCGCCGTTCAGCAATATCCAATCGCGCCATGATCTTGATACGAGAAGTGACCGCAGCGTGCAGCGTTGGGGGCGGGGACATCACCTCATAGAGGATGCCATCAAGCCTGAAACGAATCCGAAATGCTTTCTCGTACGGCTCCAGGTGAATATCCGAGGCGCCCTTGTTGATCGCGTCGGTCAGGACAAGGTTGACCAGCTTCACCACCGGTGCATCTTCGGTGGCTCGATACAACTCGGCCAGCTCAATTCCCCCTTGATCCGGTTCAACGATGCCCAGATCCTTTTGCTCAAAGTCCCTGACCAGGCTTCTGGCAAAACCCGCCGTCTCGTAGTACCTGTTGAGGGCATTCTGGATAGATGTGTCCGGGGCGACCATCGGGTGTATGGTGTAGCCGGTAATGAATCTGACTTCATCGATGGCAAAGATGTCGGACGGATCCGCCATAGCAATCGTGAGGCTATTTCCGGATCGGCCCAGAGGGATAAGCAGGTGCTTCCGAGCGACTTCGGCAGGAATAAGCTTGAGGATGGCAGGGTCGATCATGCCCTTGCTCAGATCAACGGGCGGCACCCCATATTGGCGTCCCAGGTAGGTCGCGATCTGCTCCTCGCTGACATGCCCGAGCTTGACGAGAATCGATCCAATCCGTCCGCCGGTGGTCTTCTGCAGCGCAAGGGCCTCATCCAACTGCTCGGGCGTGATCAGGCTGGCCCTCACCAGCATTTCGCCCAATCGTCCAGATGGCATGCACCTACCCTTTCTTAGCGTGCCTAAGGCTGGCGCATTACGGCCAACACGAACTTTCACGCTAGAAAGTTAGCATACCATACCTCGAAGAATTCAGGCAACTGCAGCAATAAGCGCGTACCGCATGATCTCCTCCGAAGGCTTGTGCCCGGTCCACAGTTCGAAGGCCAAAGCGCCCTGATAGAGCAACATCCCCAACCCGCCCATGACCCGACAGCCTCGCCTCTTCGCCTCTCGCAGTAACGCGGTCTCCCGTGGCCGGTAGATCAGATCGTACACCAACGCTCCCGGCTGAAGGATGTTCGGGTCGATCGGCGGAGGATCTGAAGGGCTGAGGCCAACCGATGTGGTATTGATCACCAAGGCACAGTCGCTCACCATGGCCGGCATCCGAGGATCGTCAAGCCCCAGTCCGATGGCCGGAGTCCCGATCTTCCGATGTACGAACTCTGCCAGCGATTGCGCGCGCTCGACGGTCCGATTGACAATGACGAGTGGTTCGGCGCCGGCTTCGGCCAAGCTCCAGGCGACAGCCCGCGCCGCCCCGCCTGCCCCAAGGATCACCGCATGCTTGCCGCGCGGCAGAAAATTCGCCTCTTCAGAGAGTGACCGGAGAAACCCCGATCCGTCGGTATTGGCGCCAAGCAGATGTCCGTCTCTAACTACGACCGTATTGACTGCGCCTACTGCGTCGGCCTCTTGTGTTAGGGCATCGACCAGCGCGAAGGCCTGCTCCTTATGGGGGACCGTGACATTTGCGCCCCCGAAATTTTCCATCCCGCGAAGCGACCCGAATGCGGCGGGTAAGCCGGCGGATTGTACCCGCCATGGAATATAGAGGCCATCGATTCCGGCTGCCTGGAGCGCGGCATTCTGCATAACCGGCGACAGGCTGTGCGCCACAGGATCACCGAAGAGGATAAACAGCTTTGCTGCGGCAGTGAACTTCATCAAATTCTGGTCTATCTCGTCTATTCGGTCTGTCTGGTCTATTCCGTCGATTTAGTCTGTTCAGTCGTTCGACCAGATAAACAAAATAGACCAAACAGACGAGATAGAC
>UBJH01000088.1_pt1 | contig 16865 bp, 5 predicted proteins | sample 2193721 | NCBI WGS metagenome assembly UBJH01 (sample SAMEA4703186, study PRJEB27089) | metagenome | reverse complement strand
TATGACCTTCAATTTCAGTAAATCCGACAAAATTCTGGAAATTAATTACACCATAATTGCCTAATTTATATTTTGAAAATATTTTATCATTTAATTTTGGAGGATTTTTGAACTTTATTTCGTAATTATGCCATTCCTCCATTTCCTTTATTTCCGTTATTGGTATAAATTGATTTTTTTCCTCTGAATATATTTCCATATAACTTGATCCTTGGCTATTCGATATAGCTCGTAAACCCTTGTTCATGCAGGTTTTTTAGCATACGTAGAATCTTAGCTGCAGATCTTGGAAATTTACCAGAATAGTTAGATATTTCACCATTCTTTGGTTCCCAACTTTTTAATTTGCCGTTATCTTCAGTTATTATGCTTTGAGCTAGGTTTTGTTCAATAGGATTACCATTTAAATACGTAAATAAATCTTGAAGGGGTTTCTCAATTTTCTGACGGCTTCCATGGAATTTTGTGAGAATCTTTTGACAAATCTGAAGATCAAAGGCATCCTCTAACTTGTTCGGATAATCAACAACTATTTTTTCTGTATTTTTTAGGTACATCCCGATCTCATTTACAACTCGATACCCAAAATGCAGATTATGTGCTTTTAATATGTCATTTATTTCCTCCAAATGGGTCTTATATTTTTCTAGATATGAAGCATTATCATATGCATTTTTAGTAGCTGGCAAATTAATCATTAATTCAGGTTTATTCTTGATAATAAATTGGCTATCATCGTCTGGAGAATTTCCGAAATAATGTTTAAGATTTACATTGTTAAATTCTATCACATTCGCTCTATCCAGCACTTTCGGGCTGAACATAAATGTCGTTTCATCAATATTTACAGTACCTGTAAAATAGACGTTTGGTGGAATTTTGATATTTTTTGGTATTTCTAGTCCATCAGATTCCAGTATGATTTTATTTCCATTTCTATCCAAAGGATTATTGTGAAGGATTATTGGCTCACCATCAGGGTTATCTGGAGTTCTGCTCTCTATGCAACTCAAAAAGTCTGAAAAATATTGCTCAACTTTTGCCAAGTTCATTTCGTCTAGAATTACAAAAAAAGGCTTTGAATTTTCTCCATTTAATTCATAATCTTTCTTTGCTCGCAATAGTAATTTAATTAATTCGGTTGCCTCATATTTTTCAGTTAAGGGATTGTAAAAACCGAGAATTCCTCTATTATCCATCCAATCAGGACGAACTGATATAAACACATATTTTTTTGTAGCATCTTTGGCTATCATAGTGTCTACTCGATAATCTTTTTCCTCAATCCACCAAAGAAAATAGTCAAGGTCATCGGTTGTCATATTATGTTTTTTGACAAAATCTATAGCTATTTTATTAATCCCAATATATTGCTCTCCAAAAGTTTCCTTTGATTCAATAGATCTATCCCATAATCCTGCTCTTTGTAATCTTTCCTTTACAGTATCATTGTATGGAAGGTATTTTTCAGGAGAATAATCATGTAGAACAGCAGTTAAAAATAGAATATATGCTCCCGGCATAGAGTCCAAGAATTTTTCAATAATAAGTTCAAAAGGTTGAGTACCTTCATTTTCAAGGAATTGAGTAAGTTCTTTTTTAAGGATCTTGCGGTTATCTTTCTCAAGTAATTTATTCCTCCAGCTTCCATTAAACTTTATTCTACCATGGTAGAATAAAAATTCTTTTATAAGGATTTCAAAATCATAATCAGAGATTTTTTTGAGATTCTCCACAGAAAAAGATTTTCGAAATTTTTCTTCCTTTTCTAATCTAGATTTTATATTATCTGAGTGTTGTTTTTTATATTCTCGGAATTCAGCAATTAAATTGCTAATTGTTTTGAAATCTTTTGAGGCTTGAGAGGACATATATTCTGCGAAAAGTTGTGCAATTTTTGTCTTTCCAGTACCAGAAATTCCCGTCAATATTACGAATGGTTTAGTTTTTAACGCAATATAGTAATTTGTTACAGTTTCTTTGGAGAAAAAAAACCCTCTTGAATAAATAAAATCAAAAATGTCAGGTTTTGAGGGTTGAATAATTAATTTTTTCTTTTCAGTAATATTTTTCATATTTACACCAAGATCTTCCAATTCATTAAAAATCTGTTCAACATTTTCTTTTTTAAGCTTATTCAAGGTCTCTATCCAATCTTTTTGTTCAGAAATATCCACACCATCAATTGGAAAATTCTCAAACCATTTTACATCGCGAATATAGGAATAGTCCTGTTTGTCAATTTCTTCATCATAAGATTCCTTAGACGTTAAAGATATTTTATTAAAATCTACATAATAATCACTTGTTATTTCTCCAATTCCCAATATCTTAGAACGTCCTTTTCTAACGAGAACAATATCCCCAATTTTAATATTATTTATATAGTCCCATATTTGTCTACAATCTTTACCTGCTTGATAAGCATTACCCCAACCCTTTTTCAAATATATATTTTTAAGTTCTTCAATATTTTTTATATTTGAGAGGTCACCCAAACTGCTCCACCCGATTACAACGAAGCCACCCTTTCTGCAATCGGGCCAAAAAAATGAATTTTCTCCTAATGCAATTCTCCAAATAGTTTTTTCTGAATTTACTTTTTTTGGAATCACTACAGTGACTGCGTTTTGATTCCTAAAAGAATATGATTTTTCGGAAGGATCATATTTTAAATAGGTTTTTGTTTCGTTAGTAAAAAATACTAATGATTTTAAATCATTGAAATTACCCTCTTCAAAATTATCACACTTTAACCATAACTCAGCTTCTCCCCCCCAACCTTTCGGGAGATGATTTGTTTCTTCTGTTTTTGTTCCTTTACCCTCCACAGCAAGCAGTTTTGCCTTCTTTATATATTTACCATTGTCATTACAAAAGTAAACTATGCTAGAATTAAGAAGATTTATATTTTTATTTAAAAGTACTATTTTTTCGTCAGATATTGGAGATTTTTCTCCCACATAGCTCCACCAAATAAAATCTTTCTTCTTGGCCCATTCTGAAATAGAATAATCTACATCTTTCTTTTTTACTCTTAAAACAATATGAATTGGGTTGTCGTTGGTCATATTATATTCCTTTTTTGGATATATTTAACATATAATGAATATTTAATTTCTATTTATGTGATTTCCCTTAATCCTTCAATATCGTCCACATTCTTAATCGAAACAACCCTATACCCCAGAGCCTTCAACTTCCGGCGCTTATCCTCGTCAGCCTTTTGCACATAATCTTTTTCATGCGGACTTCCATCCACAAAGACAACTATATCAGGTTTATAGAAGAAATCTGCCGATGCTATGGATATATCTTTTTCCGATATTATTTTCTGAGCTTCATCAGGTAAGTTAATATTTCTTTTTTGAATCTCCTGAAGCACATTTCGTTCGAAATTTGACTGGCATTTATTCAGCAATTCGTCCAGAGTTTTTCCAGACTTACTGATGCTCAATGGTTGAATGGATGCGTTTGTTAATTTTCTCAGGAAGGGAATCACAAGATGCCGATCCATTTTTTCATGTTCGATCTGGTTATAAAAATTAAGCAGACATTCATAACAAGCCCTGTCACACCCATCTCTTTCAGGCTCTATATCATGTAACAATTCAAGCGTCCTCTTGATTATTTCATTGAAACGATTTTGATCAGTCAGTGCCTTTATTGCCCCTATTCCCCCTTGAGCGGTTTCATACAAAATTATTGAAAATTCATTCTCATGTGCTGGATTTGGAATTATCATGCCATCAATTTCGTTTTCATCTACATTTAGTGTAACCTGGATTCCCTGAAGTATACTCTCCTTTAATGTGACATAGAAACTTTCGCTGACGCTCTGGTCAATATAAGCAGGGAGAGGAATATTCAACGCAGCTACATCATGGATTCCATCAGTATAAAGATTTATATTTTTTATTATATCCTCTTCAGTAGCATTTTTTGGACAAGGTCTCTGAGAATCTTCGTTGATATGATCATTGATTCTATCTTCTCCGAAAAGCCATCTATTGCAGGCAGAGCAAAGTATAAAACCTGTATCTTGACCATCTTGTTGACTTTTTCGTGTTCCCTTATTAATAGTTATGATTTTTCCATTGTGTTCGTATTCTATTTCAAAAGAAACTCCTTCCTTTGATGATACAGAAAATCTGTTAATCTTGTCTCCCATTTCATAATGCGTTGAAACAGCATACCCTAACCTCATCCGTTCTTCTTCATCACTTGTAATTCTATGCGGTGAAATAGCGAGCATATCTGGCATCTGCATTGCATTCGGGTTGGGATGAAGTCCAACAAATGAATTTCCACATATCGGGCAGGCACTTGCCTGATTTGCATGTTCACCCAGAAGGGCCGTATTACATTTCGAACAAATGATTAATTTTTCTCTTATAGGTCTTTGTTTTTCAGTTCTGGGCCTTGCAAAGGAAACAAGATAGCGGTTATTTTTAAAATATATGCTATTACCGGGAGCAAATTCTCTTATTGCAAGAACTTTATCTCTTTGAATTTCATCATCACTGGTATAAAATGAAAGGACTGTACTGGAACTTGGAAAACCATAGTTTGGTAAGAAGCCCTGAGTACCAAGATAACGATACGTGTAGAATTCCTTTTCACCTCTGCGCATATTCTCAAGTTTAGCCTCTATCGCTTTCCTGCGATCTTGCGTTTCTTTATTTGGTGATGATCTTTGTGCTTTATAATTTATGTCTTGGACTTCATGAAACAGACTACCATACTCTCTTCTCCAGTATTCAAAGGCTTTATCTAACTTTTCCATGAAATTATCGATTTCCTTACCAATGAACTCATCATTAAACCATTCAAAGGCTGATATTTCACTCTTAAATGCATCTTTTACAGCAGTAATAATGTTGGTTCTACTCTGTTCGATTTTGTCTTCAAATTCTTCTTTCAAATTTTCAAAAAATGGGAATCCGAATTCTTCAATATTCAAAATTTCTGAGGGTCTGATCGGTAATCTTGTCTGGATAATCTCAAGCACAAGAGAATTAATGTGGGAAATTATAAGTGGACGGTTATTGAGCAAGAACCGCGGTGGACTGATCTTGCCGGATATGATTTTTTCAGGATACCGATAGAAATATTGATCATGAGGTCCTCGCATTGTTCCAACACCGCAAAACGTTGATACTATTGCAGGCTGGTTCTTTCGACCTGCTCTACCAGCTCTTTGAGCATAATTGCTTGGAGATGGAGGCACATTTCGCATATATATAGCAGATAAATCACCTATGTCGATGCCTAGTTCCATCGTAGGAGTACAGATCAAAGCATTGAGTGAACTGTTCTTACTTCTAAAGTCAGCTTCAGTCTTCTTTCTCGTTATTCCATCGATTTGACCGCTATGTTCTCCTGCCTCGATTCTTGTTGATTCATTGAAGTCCTGGGTGTAAATTTTCCTGAAATAATTCTTTGAAAAATCGTCTATTCTAAGCTGACCACAGCCTGAACCCGTGCATATATTTAATTCATTAAAGTGGAAAACATTGCCGCATTTTGGACAGACCTTTTGCTGTGTGTTTTTTATCCCCTGAATAATTATCGTACCTTTTGATGGAACCATGTAAATTTTTCCAACATTTTTTACTGTGTGTTCTACTAAGTATCCCGCATCATCACCGGATAATATTCTGACAATTTCTTTTACAACATTTTTAGACTCTTCGACTTCAAGTCCTAAAGCTTTTTTTGTCCACTGAACCAATCTGCTCTTTGAAGATGTCAGTCGAAGAACTCTTGCATCTCTTCCTTTTGTAGAAGCATCATCACTGAAGCCAATTGGTTTTCCTCCATATGGATTTATGTCAAAAAGACAGTTTTCATTGAGCTTATCTATATGTTCGAATTTAAAATTTACTGGATTAGTTAAAGACTCGTCTTGAATAGCCATTTGTTTTCTGAATATGTCTAAAAATCCAGTCAAATAATCATATCTAATGTTCTCTGATACAGCGTTCATTGCAGGTACTTTTGACCAGATGTCATTTGCAGCTGCAAGTTTATCAAGCCCATTATATGTTACTTTCAAAAGACCCACGTCTTCAAGGTTTTGTTGATTTCGCCTGGTTGATGCGGACATGTCTGAGATCATACTATGATGGAGATAACGAATATAATGGTCATCAGCAGAAGTATTTTTACGAAATCTGCCTTTTTCTCTTGAATATTCCGGCATAACATTGTACTTTTCATTTATTTTGAAAACCTTTAATCCAACATCTGATATATCCACCCCATTCTGACCTTCAATATAATTTTCTTCAAGAAGAGCTCGATAGACACCCCTGCGGAAATGTATTCTTTTTTGAAGGTTGTTCATGTGGGCAGCTTGTAGAGCTGTATCCTGTCTGTTATCACTGAATGCGATTATTTTTTTTTCATCTGCAGGAAGTCTTGTCATCATGCCTGAAACAATTATATCAGTTCCAGTGCTACGCCCCACCGTACCGAAGGAAAAAAGCTTATTGAATTCTCGCGGCCTTTTATCATAGTGAACGCCGCAGGATGGACAGAACTGGAAAGGGGATGGGATTGAGGAGATCTTTCTCTTATCTTTGCATGTGCAATTTGAATCCACCTTATTACAGTCCGGGCAATAAATGACTGCTTTAGGCTCAAGCTCGGCAAGCTTTGTTTTCAGAACTCCTTTTTCAGTTACCCATTCCTCAGGGAAATGAACTGCTGCTTCATTATGAATCCCAGGATATAGATAAACATTTTGCCCTTCTGTATCTGGAGTATCAATATCTCTTGGCATGACTACTCCATCTTCTGATATGGAAACGCTGTAGAATTCCTGCCCACACGCCCTGCAAAAAAGAAGCGGGAATGTATATTTTATTTTCTGGCTCTTGGCGCATTCCGGACAGGTGATTTCTCCTCGATCATTAAGGTGAGGACCGCTGTCTGTCAAACAGCTTGTGATGGTTCTTCCCTGTGAGAAAAAGGTATGAAGCTTGGGTACAAATCTGGGTTGCTGGACTCCAAGAATATTTATTGTTGCTACTGATCCTGCCAGTATAGCAGCTTCAATCTCTCTTATGCATGAGCGTAGATCTGTTGCAGGTCTATATTGTTTCTGATAAATCTCTGCAAGGTCTTTTTTTGTTTTTGTGTTATCCGACAGGGCTTTTTCGATAAAATGAATTGTAGCTTGATTTCCAAGGAGAATCCCTAAACCTTCAGATGTGGTTTCTGCCGGGGTAAGGGTTCTTGCGATTAATGCACCGACCAATACCGCGGCTTTATCAACCGATCCATCAAATTCTTTCAGCATCGTATCGGTAACAAGGATATTTGGCGGCAAAGTATCAGGAGACACCTCATTTATAGGCACATAGGTTTCGCCAATAATATGTTCTTTCGTGAAAGTTTCACCAAAAAGATCTTTTGCAAACCCTGCAATCAACTCTCTGGCATCCTCGCCCTCGGCACTCTGGACTGTAGCGCTTGTTCCGATGCATCGCAATGTTCCAATTGTACCTGTATGCTGTTTCAGCCTCCGGATTAGGCAGGCAACATCTGCTCCTTTTTTTCCGGAATATGTATGCACTTCGTCAAGTACAAGGAATTTCAATCTTCCCCTGTGTTCAGGCGGGAAAAGTGCGCGGTCTTCAAACCTTGTTAGAAGAAGCTCAAGCATGACATAGTTAGTCAAAAGAATATCCGGTGGATTGCTTTGAATCTCATGGCGCGATAGAACTTCGCTATCCCACGGTTCTTTTCTACCTGTTGTCTCAAGAAAAGTGGATTTTGCCTCATCCAGGCTGTTCTTTGTATCGCCTGTGTATAATGTAATCCTCAAACCTGAATTCTGGAGGCGGTTTGCCATGTCTTCATACTGGGAATTGGCAAGTGCGTTCATCGGATAAACAATGACTGCTTTTATTCCCGAAAGCCCCGCATCTTTCATCTTCAGGCATTCGCTTACTATTGGCATATAAAATGTGAAGCTCTTGCCTGAACTTGTGCCAGTTGTAACTACAGTATTTTCTCCATCGGCAAGGATCGAGCGGATCGCATCGCTCTGATGTTTATAAGGAGAGACATGTTCAGCATTCCTGTCACCAGCTTTCTTTGTGAAGACTTTGAGAAGTCCTGGATGAAGCAACCCCATAGAGATCAATTCCTGAAGAGTATCTCCCTTCTCGAACCTTCGGTTAAGCTGGATAAATGGCTCTTTCCAGAGAAGGGTCCCTTCCCCTATTCTGTCATGAACCCAGTTCTGGATTGTTGGATTTTTGAATTTCTGAAAAGTAAATACATAGGTTTTGTAGATATCCTGCACATATTCCAAAGCTTCAAATGGGTTCATCATGTTTAAGTCTCGATATAATGATTATAATAATTATACTTTAGATATTCTTATTCGGACTTAAATATTATTGTGTGTCAGTTCATAATGTTCATATTAATATTGAAAAAATAGATTCTTATCAAATAAGAAATTTCAACCTCGATTTTTTATAAGGGCACCTCTTTTTCCTATAGATAATAGCTCAACAAATTCTTCTTTATCAGCTGATCCTCTTTTAATGCTTTCAAATCGATCAAATTCTTTTATAGTACCCTCAATCAACCATGGAGATTTCTCTTTCACAATCGGAAAAGTGGAAAGAATATATTCCAGTTCCTCTTTATTCAAACCGTACAGATGAGCCACCAGCGCATCTATCTCGCATCGAAGCTGCGCCCTGTCCCCGGTATCGTGTTTTGTCTTATCCCATCCGTAGGCACCGCACTCTTTATTCCATATTGGCGTGAGTTTGCTCCAGTCTTCAAGCATACTTGTGCCTCCATCCTTGACCGATAAGAGGTTCCATTCAGGACAGTAAACCTCATTCCAGAGGTCTGCGAACTCCTCAGTGGTGCAGATGAGTCGTGCTGCACGGGGAACAAGCTGATCGAAGTACCAGTTACCGTAAGTGAGACGGGGGATGGGGAGTGAATTCACGTAATGAAAATTTAAATGAGTTGTAACTTTTGCTCTTACAATATAGTCAATCACCAATGAACTCATAAGAGAGGAAAAAAATAGTGAAATAATAGCTTGCATATTTTGAGGATCAATTATTACAGTGGGAATTGTATTACCATGAACAGTTTTGGGTAATACTGAACAAACAGAAGTTCTTTCATTTGTTGATGCGGAAGTATCTCTAAATCCCACTCTAAATGCTCTATAATAATTATTATCAAGTTCTGATTTTATTTTTTCTTCATCAACATAATACTGCTCTTCAGAAAAATATGAGAATAACTCCCATATCATCTTCCCCTCGTATAACGGCAAGTATTTTTTCCCCCCTTGTCCTATCCATTGCCTGCTGTCATTATCAGGTTCCGCTCCCATTAGCTTCAGTTGCTCTCGAGTAAGGAATAGATGACTATCATTTGTCATATGAAAATCAGTTGTAAACTTCACATTCCACATCCCTTCTACATGCTCTCCAATAAGTGGATGCTCACCGTAAATCTTCACAGCAATATCAACATCGCGCTGGGATTTGAACTCCATTATCGAAAGAGTATCGGGTGAGAACTTCTTCACAGAATCGACACTCATCCGTAACGCATCTTTCTCAAGGCTTGGTAGGACATCTGGATCGTGGAGCATAAAGGCTGTTTTGAAAGTATCGGTCCCACCGCCTTTCTTTGTTACAAATAGAACGAATTTGAAGCTTCTATGTATAGGAAAGATCCCAAGCTTGTTCTCAAAGCAGTAGAGAGACTGTATTTGTGAATTATCAAAGAAGAGCTTCCTTAGCTGTAAGCAACCTTGGTCAGTATATATTCCAGAAGGTACAAGTATTCCAAAGCGAGCATCTATCTTTAAAATCTTAAAGAATTGTTCAAGGAATAATTTGAATGTGTTAATATCTCCCCGTCCAATATTTGGAAAACTATTTGATTCCCTATAAAATAGGCTCTGCTTATTGATTATCCGCTCATATTTCTTCCAAGCATTATCGATCTTATTGTTCTCGCGTAACTCATCCATTACTTTCTTTGCTTTCTGTTTTGTATAACTCCGAAATTCCGGGTCTTTTAAACTGAAGAATTCCTGTGAATTGGGCTTGACGATCTCCCACGGCGGGTTTCCCAACACGCAGTCAAACCCAAAACTCTCCCGCTGGAAGACATCCGGGAACTCAAGATACCAGTGGAAGAACTTATACTCCTGCGCCAGTGCTTTCACCCGATTTAGAATATTCTTATCCACTGCGCTCTCTCCGCTCTCGCGTAACATTCGCAAAAACCCACCAGTAGGAGCATCTCTGGTCTCCTTAGTTAGGGGCCAGAAAAATGCAGCTGTCCAGGTATCAGCAATGAGTTTCCGACTATTGGAGAGGTAGCTGTTCATAAGCCGGTTATAGCAAATTTTCTTATTTTCTACATCCTCTGGATTATCTTCTGGAAGATCATTCAATTTGTTGAACTTTTCTATGTATTTTTTATCTTCCTCCCTGGTTTCCCATTCTGCAAGGCTCTGGCTTTTCTTTTGCTTCTTGTTAATATTAATGATCTCTTTTGCAACCGCTTTATCATCTCCCTCTACAGGAGTGAATGCTGTATCTGGTATGCCCTTACTCAAAAGTGTAGGCGTCGTTCCAATAAGACTGTTGCCACATTTGATGTGGTGATCGAGGAAGTTCAGAGGCATATCCTCTACAACCGCATTAATCCAGAGTGATACCTTGGCAAGTTCTACAGCCATCGGGTTTAAGTCCACCCCGTAGATGCAGTGCTGCAGGATTTCGCGCCTTGCACGCTGCTCCTCTTTATCTGATGGGTATTCAGTACCAGTACGTATCTGGGCAAGCTCTTTCCCCAGATACATTGTGGCTGCTATCAGGAAGGCTCCACTACCACATGCTGGATCGCAGACCCGAAGTGATAAAAGCGCCTTTTCTTTCTCCAGAGAGGTCTTCCCAGAGGATATTTTTTCCTGTGCCACTGGAATCAGGGCGCTCTTGATAAGCTCATCTACAAGACGCTTATCTGTGTAATAGCTGCCAGTTGTTTTTCTGGCTGTACCTCTTGAGTCAAGAAAAAATGTCTTGGCACGAATAGGCTTTCCATCAACTTCCCCATCCTGAGCTAGAACACTTGGAATCAAATCTAGTAGGCTCTCATAGATTGAACCAATCTCCTCAACACCAAGATCGAGGTAGCTAATACGCTGGAGAACCTTGTCTTTTTCAATCCAAGTTAAATAATGAACGGCAGTAAGAAGGTCTTCATTTTTGCACTCAAGTGCTGAAAGGGTTTTCAGCCTATCATCATCAAATAGGCTGCCGTTATATGGAAACACATTGAGCTTCTGATATCCCTTCTTTAATATTTTGAAAGTAACCTTTAATCCATACCATATATCTGCATACTTATCATTGATTTTGAAATTCTCAGCCCGTTCCCTGAGACTTGTAATGCTGTATTCCTCGGCGTACAGGGAATCGCGGCTTGGCAGTATGCCTCTCTGTTCTTCGAATAACAAAAATAGGATACGATAAGTCAATGTCAGCAGTTCTTCATAATATTCTTTGCAGAATTTTTCATCAGAAATCATACGCTGTACGAGATCTTCGGTTAGAAAGCCGTTGCCAAGGGTTTCAATTGCTAGTTTAACATTACCTCGCAGATCCTCGCCGACCTTGACTCCTGCTGCGCAGCTTTCTTTATAAAAATGTTCCAGAATTATAGTATTATCCCCATTTTTAGAGAAACGGCTGGCATGAACCATGCGATAGAGTGCACGGAAATCTGAAAAACTTCTCTCGGTGAAGATATTCTCAAGGTCAAATTCCACATATCCCTTTGTGGATGTATGATAGAAATCCCTTAAAATCCGCAGGAGTATACCATTAGTAAGTAATCCCCACTGGCTCTTTTTATCCACATTAAGAAAAATCTGGAGGGTGTCATGCGGACTTTTCTCATTTCTATCATTACCATTCCGCACATCAAGATCCTCTGAAGGGGAGACTGCATGGATCATTGGATCGCGCTCTTCAGGGAAACCTCGGTATGAAATATTGAACTTGAGCCGTTTATCTTCAGAAATTACAATATCCTGTGGCTGATACACTGGTTTAAATCCTAGAATCCGTAAGAGTGGAAGAATCCATTTTTTTCTAGCTTCTGTAGTATCCTTATTTTGCACATTGAAAGAAAATTCATCCCAGCGCTCTAAAAGCTCTTGCCACGCTGAAATCATCTGCTCATTAAGCTGCTTTTGGGTCAGAGGTGGCTCGCCTGGAACAGAGAATGTCTCAGGTCTGATATAGGGATTATTGAAATTCTCCTGCCTCAATGACTTGAGAAAATCTGATGAAATTAATCCCCCACTTGAATTTATATTAGCCAGTGGGTCTTTGCGAATGTTATCACCCCACCTGAGCAGGATAATATAATGTAACACTCAGTAAGTCATTAGAGCCAAGAGTGAGATTATCCAAACCCGACAGCCAATCCTGTGTTCCATTTTTCTCAAGACGCTCTTTTATTGTTTTTCGTTCTCTGGAGATCTCAATGAGCCGCTCTTTCAATTTTCGTAAAATTATATCTGTTAGATCACATCTTCCGAGAGCTTCCTTAAGATCCTCAATCTTTTCTCTGGCGGTTCTATTATCTGAAATTGGTTTTGCTGAAATGAGTTTATCTTTCTCATCTCTTGAAAACACATTTTCTCCATAAAGCACTACAGCTATCGGGATAATCTCTTCAATAATGGAAACAGGTCTGGTTTGCACTACATACCGCGCTATAACGTTATACAGCGCAGTAGTTTGCTTTACTGCATCTGTTTTCATTGTAGCCGTTCTTCCATAGCTAGAGGAATCAACAAATGTTGACTGTTTCACCAGTTCTGTCAACTGGCGGACAAGAGGATGTCCCAGATCAATCACTTCAAGAGACGGATCAACAAAAGCACATTTTGGATTGAATGTTGCATTTTCAATCTTATTGCCAAATCTATTTTTGAGGCGATTATCTGTAATTTCAATGTTAAATATTTCAGAAGACTTTTCGATTAGAGTGCAGTTTAGCTTATTCAGAGAGCTCCTGACAAAATGTTCTATCTGTTCGCTGCTACCGATTGCCCTTTCTGTTTCCTTAAGTTTCTGTTGGACTTCCACTAAATCTATTTCAGTCTTTCCATAGAAGCTTTCACTTTTGATTTTTTGAATTGATTCATCTGAGAAGGGATTTGCACTTCCCTTTTTCACCTCCACAGCTTGATAGAAATCATCAAGAGTCCTCTGGCCTACATTGACCTGAAGTCCCTTTTCCCTGATTAAATCCAGAACAGAAACATCATCACCAAAAAATGGAGGAGAAAAGCCATAATCTTTCCGTATTTGGTCTGCCTTTTGGACAAGAATCTTTAAAATCGCTGCCTCAAGGGTATCTTTCATTACCAGAGTCCGAATATAAACTTTCGATTCTTTCTGCCCGTATCTGTCTATTCTACCGTTTCTTTGCTCTAATCTATTCGGGTTCCATGGAAGTTCATAGTGAATTAATTGATTGCATGCAGCCTGAAGATTAATACCTTCAGAAATACAATCAGTAGCAATCATAACGGCTGTTTTCGATGATTCGAATTCTTTGAATTTTTCTTTTCTTTGCAATTCATTTAAAGAGCCATCTATTGTAATAATCGGAATATCTCTGTAGCGGGATGAATTTTTTATATTGCCCCCAAGATAATCCAGTGTATCCTTATATCTGGTAAATATTATCACTCTTGGATACATCTTAAGTCTTTCACGAAGCTGGTTTTCAAGCAAGTCCTGAAGTTTATTATCCTTAGCCGGAGTTACTTTTCTGGCATACTCAAGAACCTCTTTCAAAAGTGCTACTTCCCTTTCTTGAGCAGCTTTGTCTCCAAAAATTATTCGCTCAGATCGAGATCCTGTTTCTTCATCTGTAGTTTTCTCGCCTGTATCATGATCTAAAACATTTGCTCTTGCATCATCCTCAGTTATACCAGCATTGTCCTCTTCTGCTTCCTCATATATCTTCTTTTTTTCCACATATTTTCTCAATCTATTTTCAAGTGAAAGCACCAATGCACGGGGAGAACTCAATGAACGTTTATGGAAATGCATGACCACCCATCTAGCAAGCCTTCTTCTGTATGCACTTTCCTTTTCAGCAACATTGAGAAGGTAATTACCGAGTTCATCAACTTTTTCTATGGATATTCGCTGTGCATCTGATAAAGGGCGGTAAATTTCATTCTGATCTCTTTCAGGAAAAGGACTCTTTTCAGTTGAGGATTTCTTGAACCACTCTTCAACATCTTTCCGCCTACGCTGGCAAATATATGACTTGGCAATGTCTCTGTTAATTATAGGCTCATGGGGCTGTCCCGAAACTGCACCCACATCAAGCATTCGGATGAGACTTGCATATGTATCTGTATATCCATTATGTGGAGTTGCGGTAAGGAGTAGCAAATGCTTTGCTATTTTGGAAATTGCTTCAGCAAGCTCCCAGCGATCCATCTTGATTTTCTGTTCAGCAGATGCCTGATGGGGCTTTGCAACATTATGAGCTTCATCAATCAAAACTATATCCCAATTCAGCTCCAATATCTGGACTTTTATTTGGGGCATTTTGGCATAATCCAATGAAGTTATCAGAAACGGATAGTATTCCCAAGGATTAGTGCCGGGCGGAAGTAATCTCTCCATTTCACGGCGATGTCGTGTAGAGATTATTTTAGCATCAATGTGAAAGAAATGCTCCAGAGCTTCTTGCCATTGCTCACGTAGATTTGCAGGGCAGATAACCAATAACCTTGTTGCCTGCTGCCTTCCGAGTAATTCTGTAATGATAAGCCCTGCTTCTATGGTTTTTCCAAGACCAACATCATCTGCTATAAGCATCCTTACTTTTGGCATTTCAAGGGACATTACAACAGGAACAAGCTGGTATTGAGTTGGAATTACACGGCTTCTTTGAAGACTCATAAGGGGAGCGGTTCCATGAAGCATACTGAGTTTAAAAGCTCTTAACATCAAATCTTGAGCCGAGATGTTGCCTATTATTTCTGGATTTGGGGCTTCAAGATTCCCTGGTTTTATATCTTCTAATGGGATTAGAAATCTGCGATGTATTGTATTTCCACCGTCAATACTTGTTGCGGTCAGAACATCATCAGAAACTTCATCAACCCGCCATAATCTGGAATGGTTTTTAATTATGGAACCAGGGCTGAGAAATTGATTATTATTTTGTCTAATAGTTTCGAAGTTATCAGGTGTATGCGGTATTGTATCATTTTTCAAACTAAACACATTCCCATGAACTTTACATCATTTTGATTTGATTTTTTATCTGTCAATTTTGCAGTTTTTTATCATTTAACTATTATTTTTTATACGTTGTAATGCCTAATCACATGTACATAAACAAAGATGTGATACTTTTGTGATTCACTCCCAGACTCTGGACGAAATGTCAAGACACCGTATTCATGTGGGTTTATTCTTCTAATATCAAAGTCTGGGATCGCATACCCCAGAGCAGTAAGATGAAAGAGTAAAAAGTAATTTCGAAAATCTGTACAATGATTCAACAAAATAACGAATAGTTTCACCCCACTCACCAAAACAATAAAACTAAGCTTATATTATACAGATTGAAAAATATCTCCCTTTATGCAGACCTCTAACTGTCCCCTTGTAAAACATTTCACAAAACCTGAACCAGGCGTTCACTTTGAACGTTATTGTTAAGGATCCTGCAGATGACAGGATATTGGAGTGTGCTGTTGAAGGTGAGGTAGATTATCTGGTTTCAGGCAACAAACATCTTCTTGATGTTAAGGAATTCCGGGGGATAAAAATCGTGACTCCAAAGCAGATACTTGAAATCCTTGGAAGATGAACTACAAGATCGCATTAATGAGTCCCCGGCTGTTACCTTCAATAATAGTCAGCTTATAAATAAGCTGAACGGTTCTATGGGTATTGAAATCTCTATTACTGAGGATGTTCTACCAGTTCTATCAGCACCTCATTCGGGTCTTTAAATGAGGCAAGTTTCATACCTCCCTCCAGTTGTATTGGCTCTAAATGAAATACAACCCCCTTCTCCTTAAATTGAGATACTGTAGCTTCAATATCATCCACGGAAAAAGTGATATGGTCATTTATCGGGATTGAACCCTCTCCCATTTTGAGTTTAACACCCTCAGAATGCTCTGGAACATTTTTGCCTCTACACTTCATTAGTTCTATTTTACTTCCATCCTTTTCTACGAAAACTGCTGATAATCCCGCCTCTGCCATCTCTATCTTGCTGGAAACAGAAAAACCAAGCACATCAGTATAGAATTCTACTGACTGATCTAAGTTATCTGTCATAATCCCAATATGGTCGATTCTTTTAATCATTGTTTTTCCTCCCTGCTGCTTTTTCAGAATGCTTTTTGAATCTTAAATATTTTACATTTGATAATCTTTTGAGGAGATCATTAACAAGCTTGAGACTGAAAGAAAGCGATTGAAGAGGAAAAGATAAAGTTTGAACGGTTGAATAAATGGAGGAAGAAATAAACCCCTTTATTTCTACTGGAAAATTATATAAGTTAATCTATTCAATACTAATAGGATAGAGCAGGCCATGGATAGGATGGTAGGTGGAGTGATATGAAGCTAATTGCCTGCTCACACTTAACAATAACCATCAAAACTAATATACCTATTTCGTTGAAAAATGATTATTATTATGACATACTCAGACTAAGGTTTTATAATTCGATCATCTCAGCAACTCTATTTCCGCAGAAAACACATTGGAGAAGCTTTGCATTTCCAACT